>ERZ808275.46-NODE-46-length-84851-cov-5.218041_pt1 | contig 84851 bp, 75 predicted proteins | sample MGYA00520894_ERZ808275 | MGnify/ENA primary metagenome ERZ808275 (study PRJEB31516, sample SAMN03275598) | gut metagenome | biome: mammalia-associated habitat; material: feces | host: Papio cynocephalus | place: Kenya | collected 2012-08-03 ... | reverse complement strand
TCGTACTAAATGCCTGTCTCGACTTTCAAACTGCATTTAGTTTGTCAGTTGGGGAAATAGCATACAAACAACGGATAAATAGTTTATAAATAAATATTTGCTTTAAAAAGAATTAAAAATAGTGTATTATTTATATGCTAGTTTTTAAACAAATGGTTGTTAAGTAAAAAATTTAGGGGAATCGTTGTATGGAAAACAAAAAAAACAAAAGCAAAAGGAAAAAAACTTTAAGAGTCTTTGAAGCTTTTGCCGGTATAGGTGCACAGAATAGTGCTTTGAAGAAAGCAAATATTAATTTTGAAATTGTTGGTATAAGCGAATGGTTTATTAATGCGCTTTTGGCTTATGATGCAATTCATTGTGACCATAATTTATCCCCGATAACGCTTCCTACATATGAAGAACAAGTTAAAGAATTAAGTAGATACACATTTAGCAGAGATTCTGTAACTCCTATAAAAAATATTAGAAATTTATCTAGAAATGAAATAGAAAACCTTTATTTTGCTCATAAGCGAACAAAGAATTTTGGCTCAATTACAGAGATTAGGGGCGTAGATTTGCCTGATATTGACCTTTTGGTATATTCATTTCCATGCCAGGATTTATCTACAGGTGGCAAAACACTGGGAATGGGCAAAGGTTCAGGAACTAGATCAGGTTTATTATGGGAAATAGAAAGAATTTTATGTGAATTAAAAGAACTTAATAAATTACCCGAATATTTGTTATTAGAAAATGTTAAAGCAATTTATGCTCAATCAAATAAAAAGGACTTGGATCAATGGTTGTCTTTCTTAGAGTCAATTGGTTATGTAAATGGAAGTCATTTGGTCCTTAACGCAGTTGATTTTGGAGTACCACAATATAGAAAAAGGGCATTTATTATTAGCCATCTTAAGACTCGTATCGATGATACCGCTCTTATATCGTACCATAAGCCAGCTAAGTCAATTAAACCTTTTTTAAGATTGGATTACTCTAGTCCAATTTTAAAAGAAGAGGCTAATCAAGCACAACTTAATAATACAATATCAAGAGAAGAAATGTGGGCGATTAATAAACGAGATGATATCATTGATTCTACTACTATAAATACAATAACTTGTAATATGGATAGAAGTAATACTGCAGCAATGTTTAAATATAGAGGGCCTAAAGGCGATACTTACAGATTGCTTACTATTCGAGAAGCATTCTTATTTATGGGATTTTCGGAAGAAGAATATGAAAAAACTAAGAGACTTGATTTAAGTTATAGAAAAATGAATAAGCTCATTGGAAATTCGATAGTGGTTGATGTGTTAAAGGAAATATTTATTTTGTTATTTAAAGATGAGTATGGGAAAGGTGAGTGATTTAAGTGCACTCGATTGTTTTACCCATTGATACAAAATCTTTATATTATAATATTCTAAATGATAATAAATCAGGACATACTTGTACAGTTGCAACGTCAATCAAGCAAGGTAAAACGGAAAACCCTTTCTTAAAAGAAGTTTATAAAATTCCTGAACAAATTGATTTTGAATTACATGATGCGTTGATTAAAGAGTTAACAAAGAACTCAAAGAGTGTTGTAAAAATTAATAATGTTTTTGTTTTTGATAATTTAATGGTTAATGGCCAAAAAATAGAAACTGAAGCAAAGTTTTGTATTTATACAAAAGAAGAAATAGATAAAGATAGAATTCAATTTGGAAGGATTAAATTACACTATCCATTATCAGTTAAATATGAGCCATTGAATATAGATAATAGGGCGGTTATAAATGCAATTTCAGAAATACTTCATGGATATGCATTTATTATTGAGGCTTTTGAGTACGATTTTGATAGAAAAACATTGAATTTTAAGGCGTTGGTAGTAGGATATTATAATATACCTTATTCTAAAATATTTATTAATAACAAAGGTGTAGGAAATAAATATAATACCGCTGTTAAAAATTATTTTGATTTCTATGATACAGAAATAATTGCGCTTAGAAAAAAATATGGTGAAATTGTTTCTACAGATAATTTTATTGAGTACATTGAGTATGGTATAAAGATTTCAAAAGATATTGTAAAAGACTATTTAGGGCGAAAGGAAGCTAAAGAAATAAGAGATATTTCAAAAGATTATCCTTATTCACTATTTGATTTTCAATTCCTTATTGGAAAAGAAGTTCATTATGCAATTATCTTTTCAACCTATACTAAGTCAGTTTATTTTAATTTAACAAGTTGGCAAACTCAATTTATAAATTCATTTAATAATGTTTCAGTTTTTTTGGTTACAGATATTGGAGGAGAAAATAGTATTAAAGAATTTAAAAAAGAAGATATTAAAGAAATGTCCGTAATTGTTAGTTCTGTACGATTTATTAAATAAAAAAAGAGGGGGATACTATGGCACAAGAAATAATTAAAATACCGCCAGCAAGATCACTTATTTTTGGGTTACGCTGTATTGGGTATAATTTCTCAACAGCATTAGCAGATATTATTGATAATAGCATTTCTGCCAATGCAAGAAACATAAGAATTTTTTCTAACCCAGATGGAAAAGAACCATATGTTGTTATTTTTGATGATGGATGTGGCATGGGAAGAAAAGCGTTAGAAAACGCAATGACTTTAGGCTCAGATCGATCTGAAAAAGAGGAGAATGAAATTGAATTAGGAAGATTTGGTCTTGGATTAAAATCTGCTTCTTTTTCACAATGTTTGCGGTTGACTGTTGCAAGTAAAGATTGCAATAGAATAAATGCAATGCGTTATGATTTGGAAAAAATAGAACAATCCAATGAATGGAAACTTGATATTTTAAATGATGAAGAGATAAACTCACTTCCAGAAATTGACAAATTAATTAGAGCTAAAAGTGGAACAGTTGTCATATGGGAGCGATTTGATAAGATAGAAGAAGCTTCTAAGTCTTTTAAAGACTCATTTATTGGTACAATAGGATTAGCAAAGCAACACATTGAATTTGTTTTCCATAGATTTTATGATTTGATTAATATAGAGTTTAATGGCCATAAAATCGAAAAAAGAGATCCATTTTTATCAAAATATTCAAGTACTCAAATAGGAAGGATTCAAGAAATTTCTATTGATAATTGTAAAATTATTGTTACTCCTTTTGTTCTGCCTTATGCAAGTTCTTTAACAGAAGAACAAAAGAAAATGCTAGGGAATCCGAATAGTATTTACGATGATCAAGGTTTTTATATATACAGAAATAAACGTTTAATTATTTGGGGAAGCTGGCTTCATATGAATATTCGGAGCGAGTTTAATAAATTAGCAAGGGTTTGTGTAGATATTCCTTCTGAACTTGATTCAATGTGGATGCTTGATGTTAAAAAATCATCGGCTAAAATACCAGATCGAATTAAGGAGCAACTTAGAATATCTGTCAAAGATTCTGTTGTTAGAAGCAAAAGAGAAATTCGCTATCCAGGAAAAAAAGAAGCAGAGTCTGAAAGACCCCTATGGAGGAGAATAGAATTACATGGGGGTGTAGTTAAATATGAAATTAATAAAGAAGACAATCCAATATATAAAGAATTAATATCAATATTAGATAATGATCAAAAAAAGTTGCTAGATGCTTATTTAGATAAGATTGAGGAATTTATTCCTAAAGGATTGATTATCGCAGATAATGCTGATTCTTTAAGAGTTTTAAACTCAGAAGATGAACAAGAAGAAGAGAAGTTGATAGAAGAATTGGTTGCTTTTGCAAAATGTTCACTTGACCCAATAATATGTGTGGAGCGCTTACTTGATTCGCAAGGATACAAAAAATTAGAGCATAGAAAAAAAGAAATATTGGAGATGATTAAAAATGGAAGATAAAAAAATTGAAAAAATAGTAGATATAATTGCAAGGTTGTTGGAATTTAAAAGTAAAAGTCATGAAGAGTTAGATAATCTTATAAGGCAGGATTTTAGAGTTCTAGTTGATTTTTCAAATGAAGACATTGAAAAAATTATATATTTATATGAAAAAAAATTTGGTACTAGTACATTTGATCCAAGCATCACAATTGTAGAAAATAAAAGCAATGATGAAACTTGGCTAATCAGAAAGAAAAGAGTAATGCAAGAATCAGAGCATCAATACCAAAGAAGATATGAAAAGTATCTATTAAGCAATCGTTATAGTAATAGTACTATTCAGTCAATTGTGAAAGAGGCAGAAAAAGTTTTGTCACTTTGTTCGAATCCTGATGCAAATGAAAAGAAGCGTGGGTTAGTTATGGGAGATGTTCAATCAGGTAAAACATCAAATTATCTGGCCCTCGCTAATTTAGCATGTGATTATGGCTATAAAATCATTTTAATCTTGACAGGTACGACTGAATCTTTAAGAATACAAACTCAAGAAAGAGTTGATGAAGGAATAATAGGGGCGATTAGTTCCACAATTGGTCGTAAGGAGAGCATAACTTATACAGGTGTTGGAGTAGATGAAAAAAAGCATTATGCCATTCCATTTACGACTGATTTGGAGGATTTTACAGCTGTAAATTGCATTTCCTCTGATTTTAAAATGCCACAGATACTTGTTGTAAAAAAGAACAAAAGAGTTCTTGAATCAGTGAAAAAATGGCTAAAACCCGGACAGCCAAATGTATCTGGTAATAATATTTTGATTATAGATGATGAGTGTGATAATGCAAGCGTAAATACAAGGCGTCCTTCCAAAAAAGAAGAGCAAGAAGAAGATCCATCTACTATCAATCGCTTAATAAGAGAAATATATAATAATTTTGATTGTGCTTCTTATGTTGGATATACTGCTACTCCATTTGCAAATGTTTTTATTAATCCGGATAGTATAAAAGAGTTTGATGATTTATTTCCAAGCGATTTTATTCATAGATTAAAGTCAAATAGTGATATTTATTTTGGAATAGATAAGGTGTTTCGAAATAATAGTAGGCATATTAAAATCATTGATGAAGGTGAAGAATATCATATACCTGCTAAACATAAGAAGGACTATTATCCTTTACAAATACCAAATTCATTAAAAAAAGCAATATGCACTTTTTTAATTTCAAATTGTATACGTACTTTTCGTGAAGATGATAAAAAGCATAGAAGTATGATAATAAATGCAAGTCCATTCACTCCAGTACAAGAGCGATTGGTTGAATTGGTTCAGGACTATGTTCAAAGTTTAAAAGATATTATATTGCAGTATGATAATACAGATAGATATCTTCAAGATAAAGAATTTAGACGTATTTTCGATATATATAATCACGACCCATTGTTCAATACACCTATATCACGATATGGCCGAGAAGAAAAGACTATTCGAGATGAAATAAGCTTTGAAAGCTTGAAAGCCCTCTTATATGATGAAATATCAAAATTTGTAGTCGTGATAATGAATAGCAAGCAAAAAGAAGATCAACGTTTCAATTATAAAAAATATAAAGAAACTGGTGCAAGAGTAATCATTGTAGGAGGTTATATGTTATCTAGAGGACTCACTTTAGAAGGACTAATGACGAGCTATTATAATAGGAATTCGTCTGCTTATGATACTCTCTTACAAATGTGCAGATGGTTCGGTTACCGGCCAAATTATGAAGACATATGTACAATTTATATGTCACAAAATAGTTTTGACTGTTTTGGTGCTGTTGTTGAAGCACTAGATAATTTCGACTCACAACTAAGGGTGATGGAAATTCAAGGAGAAACGCCAAAAGATTTTGGATTAATGGTCAGAGAAAGTCCGGAAACTTTGGAAACTAATCTTTTAATCACTTCAAGAAATAAATTATATAATTCTAGGGGAATAGAGCACGTATTAAATTATTCAGGCGTTGATATTGATACATCGAAACTATTTAAGGACTTAGAAAAAAATAAAAGTAATTTATCCGCAGTACAGTTGTTTGTAAAGGAATTATCAATTAAAGGTAAAAAAATCAAACAATATGAACATGGCAGATATATGATAAAAGATGTTTCAAATACAGATCTTGCGGATTTGATTATAAAATTAAAAATACCACTTGAAAATAAAAAGTTTGATGTTGATAATTTGACTGATTTTATTAGAAAGGGTGAGTACTATAAAAAATGGGATATTGTCTTTGCTACCGGTGAAGATGACATGGGCGAAAAATTTAGACTTTACGATGAGGATGAAAATGAATGTCTGCGAATATCTCCAGTTAAGCGTTCTTTTACTCTTGAACCAGATGAAGATATTATAAGAATTTCCAAGAATAATAATAGATTATTAGAGCCTGGAATATTTAATGCTGGATTAACAGAAGAACAAATAGAAGAAGCTAAAGAGTTAGCAAAAAAAAGGCCATCAAAAAAAGGAGCTTCAACAAAAGAATACAAAGCTCCCATTGCAAAAGATTATTTGAGTGTTAGGGGCAGAAAACCTTTATTTATAATTCTTCCAATTAAATTAAGTCAAGATAAACCAGGTGAAGAGTCGGATTATTTACCAGAGAAAGAAGAATTGATTAAACAATTTAAAAATGGAGATTGGGTTATTGGCTTTGGCGTTGGGTTTGCTGGGACAGAAGGGAAAGTTATTCATAAATTCAGGATTAATAAAATAAAACTAGCAGAATATTCAAAGAGAAATGAGGAGTAAAAATGTTTGATTTAAATAAGAAGTTTCTTGAATTAAATAGAAATATAAAGAATTCACAATTTCCTATAAATTTTAAAGGCAAAATAAAGGCATTTTATGGAATAACAAAGGATGGATTTTATAGAATATCTTTTTTATCATCAAAATCACCAGATATCAGTGGTAACACAAAAAATATTGTTGTTGTTCAAGGAAATTCAAATGAAAACAATTACTGGACATGTTTTGATTTGAAGAACGATTCTCTACTTTCTGTGTTTTGTACTTTTGGAGAGGATATGATTTCTTGTGTTATCAATGAAATGGATGAAACCATTGCTCTTTCTAAACTAAAAATGCGATTCAGAACTTGGCTTGCGTTATTTAAAAAAACAAAGAGTCCTTTATCACCTGAGAGAGCAAAAGGTTTATATGGTGAATTGTACTTTATAAAAGCTTTTCTCTCTACTCATTATTCTTTTGAAAAAGCAATTGAATGTTGGAGCGGCCCTGAAAAATACAGCAAAGACTTTGCTATTGATGATAATTGGTTTGAAATAAAAACAATAAATGTTGGAGCAGCGGTGGTTAAAATATCCTCTATTCAACAATTGTCCTCAGATTATGATGGTCATTTAATTGTTATATATGTTGAAGAAATGTCAGATTCATACAATGCAGAATATTCAACCATTAACAAGCTTTGTCAATTTATTATTTCTTCTATTTCAGATATTGAGATGAAAGATACATTTTTAAATAAACTTTCTGAAATAGGGTATGATTTTTGTGATGATTTAGGGGATAAGAACTATCAGGTACATAAGGTTGAGAACTATATTGTAACAGAGGATTTTCCAATATTACGTGAAAGAGATATTAATGCTGAAGTAATAAATAATGTTTGTTATGAACTAGTTTTAAAAATGCTAAAAAAATATTTAAGGGAGTTGGAATGAAATGAATCTTGAAGAATTTAGAGCAGATTTGATTAATGATATCAAAAGCCAATCACTTATTGATTCGGAATATCCTCAAGAGGTTTTTATCGATTATTGTAAAGATATATTGATTAATGATTTTGGAATTTTAAGTGATCTTGACAATACCTTTATAGAATATAAAACGACAAATGCGCAATTTAGAAATATGAGAATTGACGCTTCATATTTAGAGTTATCAATCAATACAATTCATTTACTTATTTCGGATTTTAATGATGGAGAAATGCAATTTATTAATAAAGATTTTATTAATCAAAAGGCTTTAGCAATGGAAAATTTTATTCATAATACTCTAAAAGGTTACTTCAAAGATTCTGCTGATAGTAATCCTGTTACTCAAGTTGCAAGAGAAATTGTGAAAAAAATTTCATTAGTCAAGAAATTACATTTAATCATCATATCGACAAATAAAAAAAGCGAAAAACTTAAGACTACTATAGGATTAAAACCGGTTATAATTGGAAATATAGAGTTTAATATAGATTTGACTCTTTTAGATATTGAGGGAATTTTTGAAACAAAATCTGCTTCCTTTAAGCGTGAGGATATTGTGATTCATACAAACGAATATGGAATAGATAAAGGTATTCCTTGTATTAAAGCAGATATTAATGCTGAAGATTATAATTCTTATCTTGCAATAGTTCCAGGGAAATTTTTAGCTGATATATATTTGCAATACTCGGCCAGATTGCTTGAAAGCAATGTAAGATCATTTTTAAACACGAGAGGCGAAATAAATAAAGGAATTTTAAATACTATATTGTATAATAAATCTAGGTTTTTTGCCTATAACAATGGTATTGCTACAATTGCTGAAGATATAAAAATTGAATATATTTCTGGCGAAATGTTCATTACTGAATTTAAAAATTTGCAAATAATTAATGGTGGCCAAACCACTGCATCTCTTGCTGCTGCAGTAATAAAAAATAATGCTGATTTATCTGGCATATTTGTTCAAATGAAGCTGTCCTTAATAAAAGATTCTTCTCAAACGGCGGAATTAATTCGCTTGATTTCAAAGTATGCTAATAAGCAAAATAAAGTAACAAATGCTGATTTAAATTCTAATCACCCTTTTTATACAAGAATTGAAGAGTTTTCTAGAAAAATTAAAACACCTATTTCACCAAATTCTACAATTCAAACGATATGGTTCTTTGAAAGAGCACGTGGACAATATGAGCAAGCAAAAATGAAACTTAAAACTAAAAATGAAAGAGAAAAATTGGAAATGTTATGTCCTAAAGCCCAAAAATTTACAAAAACAGATTTAGCTAAATATATTAATGCATCAGAGATGAGACCTTTTGATGTTGCATGGGGCGCAGAAGTAAACATGACGAAATTTCAAATCATCATGGAAAAAGAATGGGATAAGTCTAACTTAAAATTTAATGAAGAGTACTTTAAAGAATTAATTGCAAAGGCCATTTTATTCAAAGAAATAGAAAAAATAATTAGCAATGAAGAATGGTATCAGAATAATAAGGGATATAGAGCACAGCTTGTACCATATACATTTTCTAAATTTGTTTATGAAGTAAAAAAACTAGGATTATGTGTTAATTATAGAAGAATATGGGAAAAACAATCTTGTTTAGAAGAATATAAGGCTGACTTGGCCAACATTGCCAAAATTGTATATGATATATTGAATGATCCTAATAGACAAATTCTTAACATTGGTGAGTACGCCAAAAGAGAAATGTGTTGGAATAAATTAAATGAAATTGAATATATACTTTCCGCTGAAACAAAAACACAATTAATAACAAAAGATGATAAAGAGGTAGAAACTCGAATCGCTCGAGCTGATCAAAGAACTACTAATGAATTAGCTAGTGAAATAGAAATTTTTAAATTAGGTTCTAGTTTTTGGGAAAAAGTTAAACAAGTCGGATCACAATTAGGGGAATTAAATTCATATGAATTGCAACTATGTGAAATTGCAATTAAATATTGCTTACAACAATATCTTATGCTTACAAAAAAGCAAGCAAAAGAAATATGGACACTGAAATTAAAAATGGATAAATATTTAGGAGAAGGCATTTTATGAGTAGCAAAAATAGCCTTTTAAGTTGTAAGAAAGACAAATCGGTTCCATGGGGAAAAGAGGAACTTATAATTACTTTAGGGTACTACTTTTTTATATATAAAAAAAATACACGAAAAAAGGATTACATCTTATTTGCAAATGATTTAAGAAAAATGACGGGTAATAGTAGAACTAATGATAGTGTTGGTTTACGTTTTATGAATTATGCTAATATAGATAATTCCAACAATGGTGCAAATTTGAGCGCTGGAAAAACAAAATGCTTACCTATTTGGAAAGAATGCATTGAAGAGGATGGAACCCCCAAAATATCTTTTGTTAGAAAATTTTTAAAATTTGTTGAGCAATATGGTGCAAAGAACGATATTTATAACGAATTTTTATTAAAGTATTCCAATTATATTGAACTAAATATGAGCCATTTGATTAATTCAAATAATATAGATGAAGCGAGTGTCGGAGAGCCGATTTATTTGCCAGAAAACATTCCGGAATTAATTGATGGAATACAAAGAAAATATAGGAGAAATAGAACTAAGGCAAAAAGAGCTATTGTGATTTCTAATTATGAATGCAATATAGATAATTGCCATCAAACTTTTTTTTGCAAAAACGGAAAAAGGTATATGGAGGCTCATCATTTGATTCCACTACAAAAACAGGAATTATTTAAAACAAGTCTAGATGTAGATGCAAATATTGTATGCTTGTGCCCACTATGCCATAGAAAACTTCATTATGGAAAAGACATGAGAGAAGAGTTAAAGAAATTATTTGATACTAGAAAAGATCTTTTAGAAAAATCAGGAATTATTATTTCCTTTGAAGAACTTCTTTCATTTTATGAAAAAGAAGAATTTGAAATTGATGAAGGATAAATAATCTTTCTATTTATAAACTTTATGTATTATTTTAAAATTTATATCAAATAAAACTTTTATACTTTAATAAGGAGACACCGGCTATGGATGCATTAGAAGAATTAAAAACAAAAATCAGTCAGTTTACCAAAGAAAGGGATTGGGATCAATTTCATACACCTGCTAATTTAGCTAAATCTATTTCCATTGAAGCTAATGAATTATTAGAATGTTTCCAATGGGATGAAGAGCATTTTGATCAAAATGCAGTCTATGAAGAATTAGCGGATGTCATTAACTATTGCATTCAAATGGCAATAGTTCTAGATGTGGATATTAAAACAATTGTTCTAGATAAGCTAAAAAAGGTAGAACAAAAATATCCAGTAGAAAAATGTAAAGGAAAGTCGACGAAATACGATAAATTATAATGTGTAAAAAGACTAGATAAGGAACGAATAAATCCTAAATATCTTGTCTTTTTTTATTTATGTTAGTGATAATACAATTTGTCTACTCGAAAAACTTTCTTTTTTCAACTTTTTTTCGAGTAGCGCAAAAATAGCGTTTTTTGGCGAAAAATGCGGTTAAAATCAAATATTTTCATAAATAAGCTCATTGACTTTAGAAGCACAAAATAAAAGCTACTCGAAAAACTTTTTATTTTAGGAAGTTTTTCGAGTAGAAATTAAACGATTAAAATGTATTAGCGGACACGAAAATGAAATTGATAAAGCTGAACATTCTTTTTTAGCAAATTAGGAAAATCAGATAAACTTATATTTGGTCGAATTACAAAGAGTGGATCTTTGTCTAAAAATTCATAAAGACGAGGATAATCTTCTTTACTAATTTGAAAACTACTTTGATTTAAACTAGAAAAAAGATATTGAATCCTTTGAATGGTTCTTTGCTTTTTCTTTTCATCTTGAGTTGGTGAACCTTTTTTAGAATAAAGATATAAGAGTAAATAGTAATAAGAAATTTCATAATCAGATGAAAGCGAAGGAAGACTTCCTTCTAAAAACGATAAACAATCATAAGCGAAGATGTATTCATTTTCAAGAATTAAGTGATAACTCGTTTCAATAAATAAATCGTCATACTGCATGTGCTTACCAAAAAATTCTTTTTTAAGAAGTTCATAAGTTTTTTTTGTTTGATGATTTTTGGCTTCTAAATAAAAAGTAATTAAATAATAGGGCGCCTCAACAAGAACATCTTTGATTGCTTCTAAATTATGATAGGCGTGATCTTCATCATAAGGAAAATGTATACTTTCTTGATAGGCTTTTAAAGCAAGTAAGCCATCGTTATCTTGAACGTAACGAACAATAGAAAAAGGGACTTCAATATAGAATTCGTAGAGTAAGGCATATTGATAAATATATTCGATATTAAAATTAGAAGAGTATTGTTGATATAATTCTTTAGCTTTTGCTATATAACATACTAAAATCTTTAATATTCTTTCTTTGTCCGTTTCTTTAGCAACGATAAAAAGATTTAGAATATATTCTAAGCCTAAAGGCATAAAGATTTCAGGTTGCTGAATGAAATCATAAAAAATTTGATGTTCATTTTCAAGTTCGCGATTAGAATCTTTTATTTCAGTTTGTTCATATAAATGATAAAGCCAATCAGCGTCTTCCATGGGAATAAGTTGCTTTACTAATTCGTTATATTCATCCATTTTTCTTTATCTCCCTCAATAATAGAATAAAGATTTTGCGTCTTAAAAACAATAAAAATCGTTAGTTAATGGTTCGTTAATTTTGCTCTTTCACATTGACATAATTGAAAGAGAAGAATATGATATTGATTGAAAGATAACAAATGTTATTTTTGAGGAGAAAAGCGTATGCCAGCCCATAAAGAATTTACAAAACAAGATATTATTGAAGCCGCTTTAACGATTGTAAAAAAAGAAGGCTTTGAAGGATTAAATGCGAGAAGATTAGCGAAAGAATTACATGCTTCTACACAACCGATCTATATTGAATTTAAAAATATGGATGAAGTGAAAAAAGAAGTGCGAAATGAGATTGAAAGAATATATCAATCATTTGCTAAAAAAGAAATGGAAAAGAACATTTATCCGACCTTTAAAAGCTTTGGCATGGGCTATATTCTATTTGCCAAAAAAGAACCGGAACTCTTTAAGATTTTGTTTTTAAGAAAAAGAGAAGATATGAATGATAATCCTGATGACTTAGAACCCATTTATCAATTATTAATGAAGAGCCAAGGATTAACTTATGAACAAGCACAAAAGCTTCATTTAACTTCATGGATTTTTGTTCATGGGTTAGCGACACAGATAGTAACGCAATATATCGATTGGAAAGAAGAAGAATTATCTTCTTTACTAACCTTAAGCTTTCAAGGCTTTTTAAAAGAGATTAAAGGAGAGAGTCAACATGATTGAAATCAAAGATATAACCAAAAAATACCGCTCTTTAGTAGCGGTTAACCATGTAAATTTAACGATTCAGGATGGTGAACTTTTTGGCTTGTTAGGGGTAAATGGAGCGGGGAAAACCACTTTAATTTCTATGTTATCTACTTTAGTGCATCCAACAAGTGGCACGGCTTCTTTGATGGGTTATGACTTAATCAAAGAAAAAGAAGAAATTAAAAAAATCATGAGTGTTTCACCACAAGAAACCGCAATTGCGCCTTTATTAACGGTAAAAGAAAATTTGTCTTTCTTTAGTGAAATTTATGAAATGGATGATCCAACTTATTTAGAAAAAATCATTCATTTATTTCATCTAGAGGAAGTCTTAAATAAAAAAGCCAAAACTCTATCGGGTGGATATAAAAGACGCTTGTCCATTGCGATTAGTTTATTATCTAAACCGAAAGTATTATTTCTAGATGAGCCGACTTTAGGCTTAGACGTATTTGCTAGAAGAGAATTATGGAAAATCATTTTATCGTTAAAAGGTAAAATTACCATTGTTTTAACTTCTCATTATTTAGAAGAAATTGAAGCCCTTTGTGACCGCATTGCTGTCATACATAAAGGCAATATTATTTTTGAAGGTAAAATTGAAGAAATGAAAGAGCAGACGCAAAAAGAAAATATTGAAGATGCCTTTATTGCCTTAATTGAAGGAGATGATTCCCATGAAACGTTATAAAGCTTTTTTAAAAAGAAACTTTCTAGAAATGGTGAGAGATCCGATTATCTATATCTTCTGCTTAATTTTCCCTTTACTCATGCTTTCTTTATTCCAAGTCATTGAGCATTATACAGGAGCAAAAGTAGCTACCTTTATGCCTAAAAATTTAGTGCCAGGCGTTATGGTGTTTTCTTATTCTTTTGTGATGCTATTAATCGCACTTTTAGTGTCAAAAGACCGCAAATCTGCATTATTAAAAAGATTATATACCTCACCGATGAAAACCCACGAATATATCTTAGGTTACTTAACACCTAGCTATATTGTTGCGGTTCTTCAGTCCATTGTCATTTTATTATTTAGTTTTATCTTGTCTTTGATTTTAAAAGATGTTTATTTTTCTTTTGGGGAAGCGTTACTTTTATTACTTGTAATGCAACCCATATTAATCATCAATCTATCGTTAGGTTTATTATTAGGCGCTTTATTAAATGATAAAGCGGCGCCAGGATTAACATCCATTGTTATTAGTGCTTCAGGAATTTTAGGCGGAGCATGGATGCCATTAGATACGATGGGAAATTTTGAAAAAGCATGCTTGTTCTTACCTTTTTATCCTTCTACTTATTTAGGAAGAATTGTGGTAAAAGGAGAGCATTCTATGTTAGACGCGAATCAAATGCCGATGTATTATAAGTGGGATAACAACATGAAAATCGTTTTAATTTCATTAATTATCTATACAGTACTGAGTGTTTTTGGCGCTAATTTTGCTTTCAAACATCAAATGAATTCAGACCAAAACTAATACAGAAGTCGCTTGATTTATTTTCTACTTTCTTTTTTCTTCACGAATCGTTATAAAAAGGATGCAAATATGATATAGTAATAAAGCAAAAGAATTATAAATTCTTTTAAGGGATGTGAAAAAAGTGAATGCAGAGAAAGTGGAAGAATTAGCGAGAAAAGGAAAATCAGGATACGAATCTCTTTATGAGGTAATGAAGGAAATTTATACCTTAATCCCAGGAAGTGTACAAAAAAAGAATTATCCAGAAGGTGTAAGTTATTTTTTAGCTGATTTTGATTTAACTTATCAATTTGCTATTTTAAATATCGCTTGTTCTGACCATGTTATCGGTTATAACGAAATCACTTTTTTACGCCTCTTAGAAAGTAACCATATTTCCTTAGAAGAATTCATCCCCATTTTATTTAAAGATGAAAAGGGAATGAAGAATTTTAAATATGAAAACTTAAGAAAGTTATCTAAAAAAGAATTACAAAACTTTTTAACACAAAAAGAAGAGCAAGAATTTGGTCCGCATCGCAAAAAATTTATCGACACGATTGCGGAAATCCAAATTTTAAATAAGAAACACTATTACCAACTTTTCTATGATTGCACGAGCCAAATTTTAAAGAACTTTTTATGTATTGATCATGTGGTTTCAGAAAAGGAAGTTGATAAAGCCACCGATATCATTTTTGAAACTTTTATGGCTCCTTTAAAAATGGCTTTAGTTTCAGATATTCGGAAAGATCCTAAAGATTTAAAATGGATGTGTATGAAAGGAAGACATTTCCGCTCCTTAAAAGAAATCTATCGTCACCGTGGACCTTTAAGAGTGCGACCCACTGCCCATTTAGTGAATGCGGTAACAGACCCCACTTTATTAGAACAAGCTACGATTTATATTGAAACCGATAATTCAACGGGTTCAGGCTTTATAGTAACCGCAGATGGAAGATGTGTAACTTGTGCCCATGTGGTGAAGAATGCTCAGAATATCTACGCTCGCGTAACTTTAGAAGATGGGGAAAAAGAAATTCATAAATGTGAATTATTATTCATTGATGAAATGAATGACTTCGCTATTATTCGCTTAGAGACTGTTAATCATTACTTCTTTGAAATGCAATCCGATTTCCGTACATTACGTTTAGGAAGAAGTATCACCATCTTTGGGTATCCTTTTGGTATCGGTTTAGCGGATGACGTAATTGATTTATCACCCACCATTACGAAAGGTTATATTTCTTCTAGACAAGTAAAGTCGGGTTGTGAATTTTATTTTTTAGATGCCCAAGCGCGTCCTGGTAATTCAGGTGGCCCAGTTTTGGATGCTGTCTCAGGAAAAGTGGTAGGATATTTATGTGGGGCTTTTGGTGATCAAGAAAACAAAATTGTTTTCATGCGAAGCTTAAAACCCTTTGTACATAAATTGAAATAAAGAAAGGATGAAAAAATTATGTATAAGAACATTGATAAACAAACAATTTTAGCATTAAAAGATTTAGTGCAATACGAAAAAGGACAAGTCATTTCACGCACTTTAGTGCAAAATGAACTCGTTAGCATGACGATTTTCTCTTTTGATCAAGGAGAAGAAATCTCGACCCATGCAGCTTCAGGCGATGCTATGGTAACCGTATTAGAAGGAAAAGGTCGTTTTACCATTGGTGGAAAGGTTTATTATCTTGAAGCAGGTGACACCATTATTATGCCTAAAGATGTACCTCATGCGGTATATGGAGAAACCCAATTCAAAATGCAATTAATCGTTTCTTATTAATTGAGGTTTTACGATGTTATTAAAAGAGCAGTACACATTTGAAGTTAGCCCTTCTTCGTTTACAAAAGAAGATAAACTTCAATCTGAAAATATTTTATATTGGTTTCAAGAAGCAGCAAGTCAACACTCGGAAAAATTTCATATCGGCTTTCATGATTTAATAAAAGACAATATTATTTGGATGGTCGCAAGAAATAAATATGAAATTCTTTTTGATTTCCCTAAAAATAAAAAAGTCATTATTGAAACGTGGCCTCACCCTTATTCTCGTTTTGAAATTGAAAGAGATTATCTTTTAAAAGATGAAGAAGGAAAGGTCTATATCAAAGGAACCTCTTTATGGTGCCTTTATTCGAAAGAAAAGCAAAGATTAATGCCTACAAAATGTGCGGAAATTGAAGGCGCTGAATATTGTTTAGAAAAGAATTTTGATGAACCTTTTTTACGAATCGCTATCACTGAAAGTGATGCCTTTGAAACATGCTTTCAACACACGATTAACGGAGAAGATGTCGACCGTAACGGACATATGAATAACTGCCGCTATAGCCATTTGGTGGATCTAGCATTATTAGAAGGCGAAAAGGAAATTCAAAGATTTGAAATCAATTATGTTATGCAATGCTATGAGCATGAAGAATTAGTCATAAAAAAATATAGGAAGGAAAAGGAAATTTTTGTTTTAGGCGAGAAAAAAGAAGGTATCGTCTTTATCACAAGAATTTTATTGAGATAGAAAAATGGTCATTTTATCCGTTAGTAATGTGAAAAAAAGTTTCGGCGTTGAAGAATTATTCTCTAACGTCACTTTTAGCGTGAACGATACGGATCGTATGGCGATTGTAGGAAGTAATGGGACAGGGAAGTCCACCCTTTTAAAAATCATTATCGGGCAAGAAGAAATTACCCCCGATAGAGCAGATGGCTCTAAAGGTGGTGTATTTTTCGCTAAAGGCGCCCGTTATGGGTATTTATCACAAGATGTTATTGAATCTTTAGACCATACTTTATTAGAAGAAGCACTATTAGTTTTTAAAGATTTAATCAAAAAAGAAGCCGATTTAGCGGATTTAGCTAATCTTTATGCGGAAAATCCTTTGGATGAAAAAATAGAAAATCAATATGCGAAAATGCAAAGTGAATTTGAACATGCGGGTGGCTATGATTATCAATATAAAGTTCGCATGATGTTATCTAAATTTGGTTTCTCCGATGAAGTAATGAATCGGCCTATTCGTAGTTTCTCCGGTGGAGAAAGAACGAAAATGGCGTTTGTAAAATTACTTTTACTTGAACCAGAATTATTGATTTTAGATGAACCCACCAATCACTTGGATGTTTCTACCATTGATTGGCTAGAAACCTATTTAAAAACGTATCATGGTGCGATTTTATTTGTTTCCCATGACCGTTACTTTATTAATGCAATTGCGAATAAAGTATTGGAACTCGATCATCATCAAGTAACGTTATACAAAGGTAATTTTGATGCTTATGTAGAGCAAAAGAAAGAACGCTACGAAGTGATGATACGTGAATACACATTACAACAAAAAGAAATTGAAAAAATTCAACGCTTTATTACTTTTTATAAACCGAAACCTCGTTTTGTATCACGGGCTAAGGATCGCGAAAAGAAGTTAGAGCACATGAAGAAAATTGAAAAACCACAAGGCGAAGAAAAAGGCATTCGTTTTCAATTTGAAGGACAAGTTCGAAGCGATAAGAAAATTCTTTATTTTGAAGATTGTGCGATTGGCTATGACTCTGTTTTAATTGAGCCGTTTACTTTCTTTTTATATGGCAATGATAAATTAGCCATTATGGGTGATAATGGAACGGGAAAAACTACCTTATTAAAAACCATATTAGAAGGTAGACCTCCATTAAAAGGTTATATTCGTCGTTTAATGCCACTTTCCATTGGTTATATTCAACAAAACGATTTTGATTTTGGCAGTTCCAAAACCTTACTTGAATATTTCTTAGATGAATTCCCTGATATGGGAGAAAAGAAAATTCGGAACCACCTAGGAAAATTTGCTTTTACTAACGATGAAGTGTTTAAGCCTACAGAAGTGCTTTCTGGTGGTGAAAAAATGCGAGTTGTATTAGCAAAAATCGTTTTAAAACACTATGACGTTTTATTATTAGATGAACCTACGAACCACTTGGACATTTTAACAAGAGAAGCTTTAGTGAATGCCATGCAAGGTTATGAAGGCTGCATTATCTTTGTCTCACATGATCGGTATTTTATCGATAGTATAGCGAATAAAATTCTTTATATCTCCAATAAAAAGCCTTATTATCATGAAGGAAATTATGAAACTTTTAAAGAAGAAGAGGCTTCTTTATTAGAAGGAAATAAAGAAGAAAAAGTAAAAAAAGAAAAGAAATCTACGACGAAAAAAGAAAAAGTGTATACCGAAGATGATTTAGCGCGAATTGAAAAACAAATCCAAGAGATTAAACAAGAAGAGTGGAAAGAAGAAAACTATATGGATCCGAAAAAGATGAAAGAATTAGGAGACCAGTTAGAAGTGTTAAATCAAGAATACGAACGAATTTTTAAAATCCTTTATGAAGAAGAATAAGCAAAAAGCGTGTTAATTTTCTAACACGTTTTTTTTATGATGAACACTCTTGTTTTCTTTTTATAACAGTGTTATTATAACTGCGTTATAAAAGAAAGGAGCTTCTAGATATGCGGAAAAAAGATGAACTAGCCATTGATCGAATTATGGAATGTGCGAAAAAAGAATTCTTAGAAAAAGGATTTGAAAATGCTTCTATGCGTACAATTGCTGAAGATTCCTCTTATACCACCGGAATGCTATATTCACGCTTTAAAAATAAAGATGAACTCTTTCATGAATTAGTGAAAGATAAAGCGGAAGCTTTATATCGTTATTTTGAAGAAGGACAAAAAGAATTTGCGCATTTTTCACCTTTCAAACAAGAAAATGATTTACATTCTTATGTGGATCAAAAAGTAGAAGGCATGGTGGAACTCGTTTATCAAGATTACGATATTTATAAGCTCATTATTTCTAAAAGCAAAGGAAGTTCGTATGAATTCTATTTAGAGCGTTTTATCGCTTTAGAAGAAGAGAATACCATGCGCTTTATCCATGATTTAAATCAAGCAGGAATTAAGATCAAAGAAGTTCGAGCGGATTTATGTCATATGCTCGTAACGGCTTTATTTAAAGGTATGTTTGAAGTGGTGGAACATGATTTTTCTAAAGAAGAAGCAATCTTATATATTAAAGAAATACAAAACTTCTTTAATGCAGGTTGGGATGCGCTTTTAGGATTAAAAAAAGAATAGAGAGAGGAAACTTTCTCTTTTTTAAAGGAAATGAGTTAGCAATAACTAACTGATAAGGAGGAACTTATGAAAAAAGAAAAGAAAAAAAGTTGGCTGAACATTGTATTTGGTTACGCAAAAGGGGAAAAGAAGAGAATGGTATTATCCATCATTCTTTCTATCATTTCTGTTTTAGCGGGATTGGTACCTTTTTATGCAATGTATCGCATCATTAGCTTATTTGTAGAAAGTACAAAGACGACAGAAGAAATTATAATGTGGAGCGGATTGGCTTTACTTGGCTATATCGTTAAGATTATTACCTTTACCTTATCAACAGGTACTTCTCACCATATGGCGTATGAAATCTTAGCAAGTTTAAGAAAACGACTCGCCGATCGTTTCTTAAAAGCCCCGTTAGGAGAAGTTCAAAAATACTCCATTGGTGAAATTAAAAATATGATGGTAGACCGCATTGAAAACTTAGAACCTCCGTTAGCACATATGATTCCTGAAGGAGCAGGACATCTTGTTTTACCGATTGTTAGTATTATCGCTTTAGCTATCATTGATTATCGTTTAGCTTTAGCGTCTTTAGTGACGTTCCCTCTTTCCTTTATTTGTATGATGTTAACGTTTAAAATCAGTGGAAAGAACTTTGATTTGTATGATCAATCGAATAACGAAATGAATAGTACGATTGTTGAATATGTAGAAGGAATTGAAGTGATTAAAGCATTTGGTCGAGCAGGTGTATCCTATGAAAAATACGCGAAATCCATTACCAATTTTAGAACGTTTGTAGTGAAGTGGTTAGCGTCCACCTATGCGACGATGAAATTAGCATTTGCGTTATTTCCGTCTACATTAATTGGCACCTTACCAGTTAGTTTATATTTATCAAGTCATGGAATAATAACGGTCAGTGAAGCTGCTTTAGCGGTTATGCTTTCTATCTCCATGGTGGGTTCTTTAGCTAAATTAGAAGTCTTTTCGGAAAACATGCGTCAAGTGAAATTTACTGTAGAAAATTTAGCTTCGGCTTTAGAAATGCCTTCTTTAGAAGAGCCAGAAAAAACGAAAGAAGTATCGCATTATGATATTAACTTCCATGATGTTCATTTTTCTTATACGGAAGATCAAGAAATATTACACGGCATTAATTTAGAGATGAAAGAAGGACAATTTGTCGCATTAGTAGGCCCTTCAGGAGGCGGGAAATCCACGATAGCGAAACTCATTGCTCGCTTTTGGGACGTCAATCAAGGAGAGATTACGATTGGAAATGTGAATGTAAAAGATTTAACCTTAGAACAATTATCGACTTATGTTAGCTTTGTAACGCAAGATAACTTTTTATTCCAAGGTTCTATTTTAGAAAATATTCGTTTAGGTAATCCTTCTGCCAGTGATGAAGAAGTTTATGAAGCGGCTAGAAAAGCGTGTGCGGAAGAATTTATTTTAAGTCTTCCTGAAGGCTATCATACCTCAGCTGGAGAAGCAGGAAAGAAACTATCGGGCGGAGAAAAGCAAAGAATCGCAATTGCCCGTATGATTTTAAAAGATGCGCCGATTGTGATTTTAGATGAAGCTACTGCTTTTACGGATCCGGAAAATGAAGATAAAATTCAAAAGAGCATTGCTTCTTTAACCAAAGGAAAGACATTACTTGTCATTGCTCACCGTCTTTCCACAATAAAAAATGCGGACCAAATCATCGTTTTAAATCAAGGTGAAATCGTGGCTAAGGGTACGCAAGAAGAATTATTAAAAACATCAGAACTCTATCAAACGATGTGGAAAGCCCATATTGGGGCTAAGGCATGGTCTTTAACCCAAAACAAGGAGGTGTTCTAATATGTTTAAAACCATTAAAAGAATTATTCATTGGTGTGGAGAATATAAAAAACGCCTTTATTTAGGTTTTGTTATGACTTTCTTTTCTCATATATTTACCGCACTTCCGATTGCTTTAGCGGCCTATGTGATTGGTTTATATATTGAATCTGTTATGCAAAGTATGCCTTTTGATACTTCATGGATTTGGAAAGTCATTGTATTACAAGTTATCTTTGTTTTCCTTCGTTTCTTATTCGACTATTTTAGAGCGCGGTTACAAGAATCCATTAGTTATCAATTAACCGCTAGAGATCGTTTAGCTGTCGGTGATTCTTTAAAACGTGTATCTTTAGGCTATTTTTCAAAAGTGAAAACCGGCACCATTCTTCATTCAATTACGACAGGATTAAGTACTTTAGAAAATATGGGTATACGAATGATTGATAACTTTGTCGGTGGTTATTTAAATTTCTTTGTCGTGTGTATTGCTTTATTTATTTTAAATCCATTAGTAGGCACGATTGCACTTCTAGCGGTATTGTTATCTTTCGTTTTCTTACTTTTAATTTCTCATTATAGTCATAAGAATGCTCCAAAAGAAGCAAAAGCTACCCAAGACTTAACAAGCTCAACGATTGAATATGCGCGTGGACTCTCCGTTATTAAATCGTTTGGAAAAGGGAAAGCAGCGATGGAAAGCATGAATCAAGCAATTGAAGATAGTAAGAAGATTCATTTAAAGATTGAATGGGGTTATTTGCCTTCTAACGCCCTCCATTTATTGATGTTAAAGTGTGGAAGTGTAAGTTTAGCGTTAGTGGCCGCGATGATGTGCGCTTTAGGGAAAATGGAACTTTCAATGATGTTAATGTTTGTTTTCTTCTCCTTTACGATTTTTGCTAGTGTAGAACCAATTAGCGATAGTGCCCATACCCTTAGCGTGATTGATGATGCCATGAATCAATTAGATGCGTTAAAAGAGGGAAACTTCATTGATGAAGACGGAAAAGAAATTACATTAGATCACTATGATATTGAATTTAAAAATGTTGATTTTAGCTATGATACTCAGCGTCCGATTTTAAAAGATGTTAGCTTTAAAATTCCAGAAAAATCGACCGTTGCTATTATCGGTCCATCGGGCTCAGGAAAAACAACGATTTGCAATTTATTAGCGAGATTTTATGACCCAGAAAAAGGCCAAATTCTTTTAGGTAATCATGATTTAAAAGAATTTACTTGTGATAGTTTATTATCTTATATTTCCATGGTGTTCCAAAACGTTTATTTGTTCCATGATACGATTCGTGCGAATATTCTTTTTGGACGACCGGATGCCAGTGAAGAAGAAGTGATTTTAGCGGCCAAAAAAGCAAGATGTCATGATTTTATTATGGCGTTACCGAATGGATATGATACCATATTAGGTGAGGGCGGTAATACACTTTCTGGTGGAGAAAAGCAAAGGATTTCCATTGCAAGAGCCATTTTAAAAGATGCACCAATTATTATTTTAGATGAAGCAACGGCTAGTATTGACCCAGAGAACGAAGATAAAATTCAAGCGGCTTTATCGGAATTAACCAAAGGAAAGACCATTATCATGATTGCTCACCGCTTACAAACCATTCAAAATGCCGATCAAATTTTAGTTGTTGATCATGGAGAAATCGTCGAAAAAGGTACCCATGATGAGTTAATCAAACAAGAGGGAATTTATCATCACTTTATGGAAATTAGAGAAAAAGCAGAGGGATGGTCCCTTTTTAAATAGAAAGTAGGAAATAAAATGCAATACTTAGAAGAAACGACACTACTCGATTTTCAAACATTGTCCATACAAGAATTAATACAAACCCGCAAATGGGGTGAACTCGATACCTTTCATCGTATTCAAGCGGTTTATAATTTTGTAAAAGATGAAATCCTTTTTGGTTATAATCAAAAAGATGCACTTTCTGCATCCATCATTTTAAAAGATGGATATGGACAATGTAATACAAAAAGCATTTTATTTATGGCCCTTTTAAGAGCGTTAGACATTCCTTGCCGTATTCACGGCTATATGATTGATAAAAAGTTACAAAAGGGCGCAATGACGGGCTTAACCTATTTAAAAGCGCCCCAAGAAATCCTTCATAGTGTCGTAGAAGTTCAATATGATCATCACTGGATTCAATTAGAAGGATTAATATTAGATAATCAATATTTAGAAAATTTACAAAAGAAGTTTTGTGTAGAAGTTAACGCTCCTTTTATAGGGTATGGTGTAGCCACTAAAGATTTTTCTTGTCCTCAAGTTGAATTTATCGGTACCGATACATATATTCAAAAAGAAGGCATTGTACGTGATTTAGGCGTTTATGAAAATCCTGATGAACTCTTTCAAAAGCATCAACAAGCTTTAGGAAAAATAAAAAAATGGATTTACGAACATATTTCTCGTAAGAAGATGAATAAAAACATTAAAAATATTCGTAAATTATAATGTTCGTGTTGCATTTTGCGTCTTGATTTGCTAATATTCAAGAAGAAAGAAGGATTTTAAAAATATGAAAAATTTAGTTTACAAGATTTGTGTAGGCGTCGTATCATTCTTACAAACTCTTTTATTTTGGATGGTTGTCCTCGCTTTTACGAGTAGTTCAACAATAAATGCTAGTAACAAAAACGCCGCAGTTATTGGACTTACAGTAATTTTATTAATTGTTAACGTCCTCGATAAGTTCCTTAGAAAAGAAGACAGTTGGTGGTGCGTTTTGATTAATGTTATCTTTGCACCTGTACGTTTCATTACGCAAATTCTTGGTTATGTTTTAGCTTCTAAAAAAGGCTATAATATGCAACGTGGATGCTATGAAATAGATAGTACTAAGAGCACATTAGTGTATTATTTAACTTCTATTGATTTAAGCGGAAACAAAAAGGATTTACCTTACAAAGCTGTTTTAGCAGCAATGCAAAAAATTGCAAGTGAAGAAAATGATGCGGTTTATTATCCATCAGGTGCAGTGTTAAGAATGCATACAGAAGTTACTGTTGAAGGTCATAAAATCTCCTTTAAAGTTGTTGGTGTTCATGAAAATTTTGAATTAATTAAAGACGCTGATGAATTAAAGAAGCATGAAGGTTATGTCGTGGCAGCAGTGAAAGACATTACTAAAGAAATTGATGCAAAATGTGATAAATGGTATAAAGCTCAAAAATGCGAAGCTACGTATGAATTAAATGTTGAATTCGTAGAAAGACAATAGACAAAACTAAAAATTAGGAATAACAAGATGAGAAATATTATCAATCTCATCTTGTTTATTTTTTGTAAATTTGTTATGATAATATGCACGGAAGGTGATAGAAATGTTAATCGATGAATTAAAAAAAGCCAATATGGAAGCTTTAAAGTCAAAGAATAAAAACGTACGCGCTATCTTATCCGTAGTCATTAATAAATATAACTTAGCGAAGATTGAACTTTCTACCAAAGGAAAAGAAATCGCTGATGCGGATTTATTAGGAATTATTCAAAAGACAATTAAAGAACTTGAAGATGAACGTGCGGGTTATTTAAGTGTAAATAACACCCAAAGAGTAGAAGAAATTGATGAACAAATGAAAACCATTCAATCCTACTTACCTAAAATGCTAACGGAAGAAGAAATTAAAAATGAAATTCTTTCTTTAGAAGATCGTTCGATTCCAAGTGTAATGAAGCATTTTAAAGAAAATTTTGCAGGAAAAGTCGATATGGGTCTTGTCAACCGTATCGCTCGCTCTATATAATATAGAAGCGAACTTTCTTAGGGGCGTAGTTAAATGGTATAGCAACGGTCTCCAAAACCGTTATTGCGGGTTCGATTCCTGCCGCCCCTGCCATTAAGAATGAATTAGTTTGATACAGTAAAATGTATTGAACTTTTTTTGTTTTTACGTGGGTTCAATTCCTACCGTTTGTTCGAACTCACGAACTTTGATACATCAGAAAGCGATTCATAGGGCTTTGAAGCTCTTTTTATATAAGGATTTTTAAATTTTAAACGCCAATGATTGAACGATTGCCCTAACGATTGAACGATTACGAATTTTTTAGTTATACCCCATCAAAAATATCAGACATGATTATGGTTGAGAAGGCGATAGTCCATAGGTACAAATCGATAACCTTCAAATTCTATAATGGAAAAGAAACAACGATAGCAGCTGCTTAACTAGTGGCTGCTTTTTGCTTCTTGCATTCCGCTTTCTATGACTATCATGTTATAATTGTTTTGAGGGATTGAATAGTATAAACAAATTCTCTTATGTCGTCTTTCTTTAAGGAGTGATTATATTGTCAAGCATAGATACCAAAATAGAAAAACTTTTGAAATCGGCCAAAAAGAATCCGAAGTACTACGTTTCTATTGGCGATTTATATTCCGATGACGGCGATTTAAAAACCGCAACGACGTACTATCAAAAAGCCGTCGACAATGGCGTTTTGGCATATACTGTTCTTGGCGACACTTGGGGCTACCGCTCTCAATACAAAAAAGCGTTCGACGCTTATACGGAGGGCGCAAACAAAGGCGAATCGGAGTGTTTTGCCCGTCTCGGATTTTGCTATGAAACCGGTTATGTAAAAATCGATATTCAAAAAGCAATCGAGTGTTACGCCAAAGCCTCCGATTTGGGTGTGGCGGCAGCGGCAAGATCTCTCGGTGAATTGTATTATTTCAATACTCCGATTGAAGATTCCGAGATTGAAAACGTCAAAAACGCACTGAAATACTACGAGCGTGCTTTTTATCTCGGCGACGTTCAAATCGCAAAAAAGATAGGCTTTATCTACTTAAACAATGAAGAACTGAAAGACGTTCCCAAAGCCATAGAGTGGTACGAAAAGGGATTGAGCCTTGGCGAATATTCGCTTAATTTCGATTTGGCTTACGTCTATCTCAACGACAAGTTCGTTCCGCACGACTACAAAAAAGGGTTGACGTATTTAGCGGACGGCGTAAAACACAACGATCCGGAAAGCCTTTATTTGCAAGCCAGAATATATGAGGATGGTTTGTACGGAATAGAACCCGACGAAAAAAAGTATATTTATTATCTCAAAAAGGCGGCGAACCTTTGCCAGGGCGACGCATTACTCGATTTAGGGTACTACTATTACAACAAAGACAAGTTTGACGACGCGCTCGATTGTTTTGCACAGTGCGATTTGGATTATGCCGGCGTTTATTGGTGTATGGCGACGATTTACGAAACCAAAAAGGCCGATTACAAAAACGCGCTGTTCTATTATCAGATGGCAATGGAAATGGACTTTCCCGATGCAATCGAACGAATGGCGGAAGCGTATCTCGGCGACGAGTTAGGACTCGAAAAGGACGAGAAAACCGCCCTTAAACTTTTCAAACGAGCCGCGAAACTTGGCAATGCGGCTGCCCAGTATAATCTCGGTATGGCTTATGCATGCGGCTACTATGGCTTGGAAGCGAATAGGGAAAAAGCCGTTTTTTGGCTCAAGAAAAGCGCAAAGGGCGAAAACCCAATGGCGTGTTTACAACTTGGGCTTTACTATTTCTACACCGTAAAAACAGAGGAAGCCTATAAAAAGGCGTTTAACTTATTCACCGATGCATTTAATCTTGGAGAAAAAGAGGCAATCGTGAACGTTGGTCTTTGTTATTTGCAAGGACATGGCGTAAAAGAAAATAAAAAGGAAGCAGTGAAATGCTTCAAAACCGCTGCAAACAAGTATAAATCTGGTCTTGGATTTTATAACCTTGGGATATGCTACGAAAACGGATATGGCGTTAGGAAAGATTACAAGAGGGCAATCAAGATGTACGGCCAGTCAGCGGAGAACGACGAACCCATAGGATTAGAAGCCATCAAAAGGGTCTATTCCGAAATGGTGAAAAGAGAGGCTTAACATGATTACCGAATCCCAAAGAAGGAAGCTTCGCGCGTTGGCGGAGCAAGCAAGGCCAACAATCAAATTAAGCGACAACCATATCGGAGCCAAGGAAATTATCGACATATCAATCGCCCTTGACCGCTACGAGCTTGTTAAGATAGCCTTACCAATCACCCCTCAAACCGATTCCAAAACGATTTTGAATGCCGTTTGTGCCTTAACGGGAGCGGAACCAATAAGCGCAAACCATGGCGAAATCGCGGTGTACAGGCGCTCTTCTTGCGGCGGCGCTAAGCATATTGAAATATAGCTCTTTGAGACATCTAAGAAAGAAGGGAAGATGCATGACACAACGAAAAACAACTAGTCTAACGGTGGTGTATCATAACCCGTCGTATGGGTATATGATCGTGCCCTATGCGGTAGAGCAAAATATGAGGTGCCGAATCGCAATCGATCCAACTATAGCCTTGCTCCCCGGAACATCCGACGAGGAATTGGGCGCCGCAATCAAAAATGGAATAGAAATTGCGGCAAACGCTTCGGAAGCCGACATTGAAAGTAGCGATTTAAATGAATTTTGGAAAAAAACGAAATACAAAGGCTTTTGCAGTTTTTCAAACCATTTCCAATCGGTAAATGTCACTCAATATGAAAATAAATTAAGAATCGAAAAATGGATCGCAACACCACGAAAGGGGTATGTGAAGGACGATTCTCAAAGGGCAATCGAAATTTCTGCAATGTTAACAAATGCAGAATTGGGTACGATTATCAGAAAATTTGTAAGCTAACGAACAGAAAAGAATTGAAAATAACGTTATGAAAATCAGTAGAGTTAGGTGATAAAACTGGGCTTGAGACGATTAAGAGAACTGATTAAAAATTGAACACTAATGTCCATAGAGCGCAATTATTTCCAAATGCTTTTATGTTAAATTATTGGGGTATGCAAATTAGCTCCAAGGGTATGCAATTTTTAAATAGGGGTATGCAAAAATTCATTGCCTAGGGTATGCATTGTATCAATATTGGTAATCATACCCAGTTATAGAAACATTAGTTTGATGCATTAAAATTATGTGTCAAACTTTTTTAATTTTTATGAGAGCTTAATTCTTATTAATTTTTACTCTATTAAAATAAAAATTATTTCGCCAAATATTTCGCCATTGTATTGATTTATTTCGCCAAAATTTATATAATTAATACAGTTAGGGGTGGATTTATGATTGAAAACGAAACCAGAGAATTTAAGAAAACGACAGGAGAAATAACTGAAGGCATTATTTCCATCGTAAGCATATTAAATAAACATCATCACGGAGAACTTTTTTTGGGAATCAAAAATGATGGAACTCCATTTAAATTTGAAATTACCGATTCCACTTTAAGAGATATTTCTAGGAAAATTTATGAAGCAATCAAACCACAAATTTTTCCAAAAATTGAAATTGTATCAATTGATGGAATTGATGTTATAAAGGTCGATTTTTCTGGAAATGATACTCCCTATTCAGCATTTGGAAGATATTATATAAGAATTGCGGATGAGGATAGAGAACTAACACCACATGAACTTAGAAAAATGATGATTTCAAAAGAATATGAAGAAAATTGGTGTGACAAATTAACTTCATATACTGCTTCTGATGTTAAAGAAGAGTGTTTATTAAAATTTTATGAAAACGCAACAGAATGTGGAAGATTGCCAAAAATTGGATTTGATAAAGAGACATTGTTGATTAAACATAATTTACTTAGAAATGGTTTTTTAACAAATGCCGGTGTAATGCTTTTTGGAAATTCAAATCCAATTACACTAAAATTGGTCGTGTTTGCCACAAGTGAAAGAGTTACGATTTTGGACATGAAAACCATTAAAGGTAATATTTTTGAATTGATCGATGAATCAATGGATTTTGTAATAAAAAATATAAGATGGAAAGTAATTATTGATGGTGCATCACCACAAAGAAAAGAAGTTCCAGAAATTCCTTTAGTTGCTTTGCGTGAAGTTATTATTAATAGTTTTGCTCATGCAAGATATGATGGAAATGTTCAACATGAGATAGATATTTACTCAAATAGAATAGCAATTATTAATCCAGGTTCATTTGCTAATGATTTTACGCCGAATGATTTCTTTTATAGAGATTTAAAATCGTATTTAAGGAATCAATCAATTGCCGATGTATTATATCTTTGTAAAGACGTTGAAACGTGTGGACATGGGTTGAAAAAGGTATATCATTTGTGCAAAGAAGCTAAGGTAGACATCTCATACATTAATAATGAAAATGATTTTACAATCGAATTCTTTAGAATAGATAGAAATAAAACTGACGAAATAAATGGCGAAATAAATGGCGAATTATCTAAAGAAGAATTCTCTGTGTTAACCGTTTTTAAAACTAATAAAAATGCGATAAAGGATGAAGTTATCCGACAAACCGGCCTTTCGAGCCGAACAATTGATAGAATCATAAAATCCTTAAAAGAAAAAGAATTACTTAGAAGAGTTGGTTCAAATAAAAATGGTTATTGGGAAGTTTTGAAATAGAATACTTCTAGAAAAAGGTATAAGCATGAATAAGGATGAACTAAGAAAACTACAAATTTATATTGGCAAAAGAGATGAAAACCAAACTGATGAGCAAGTTATAAAACACATTGATGAAGTAAATACCAGTACTCCACTAACGAATGATGAATGGCATGAATTGCTTTACCCATGCTGCAATAGCGGTTGCGTCAATGTACTAAAGTATGTTTTAAACAAAATCAAATCATTAAATCATATTGAAGATTTTATGACTCATACCGTCTATGGAAGAAATGAAGAAGTTGAAAAAGGAAGAATCGATGTTTTAAAGGAACTAATAAAACGTATTAATCCCAATGATAAGGAAAAATGTCTTAATGAGACAATGCTAGATGCCGCTTGGTTCGGTGAAACTGAAATTGTGATTTTTCTGATTGAAAATGGTGCAAATATTAACTATGTAGATGAGAATGGTCTAGGAATACTAGAATGCGCAAAAAGGGCCAGAGAAGAATTTTGCGATGATTCACTGATTAATTTCTTGAAAAGACAGGGACATGCACTTTTTTAATTGGGGAGGTATGCAAAATTTCATTGCCTAGGGTATGCAATGCATCAATATTTGCAATGATATCCAGTTATAGAAACATTAGTTTGATTCAGAAAATGAGTCAAACTTTTTTGCTTCTAAAAATGTTTAACAATTTTTTTGTAAGGGGAAAAAGATTTATTACTAATCGAAAGCGTTTAAGAGTAAAAAGGTAGAAAATTAAGTTAATGTTTGATATAATTATTTTGCATTGGGAGATGTGAATGGTCAATTATTTTAAATAGTAATTATGACACAATGGGATTTTATTTTAACTATGAAAGTGGTAAAAATATAAAATCAACTTGATTCATATTTAATATTTTGATCAATTAGACCAGTCTTAATCGGCTACTTTTGATGTAGCTTGTTTTGATTTAGGTCTATTTTTTGATTCTCTCAAAGCAAAAAAAAAGCCAAAGGAGGAAAGAAAATATGGCAATTGATTTAGATAGTATTCAGAAGACGATAGGTTACAAATTTGAGAATGAGGATTTACTACAACAAGCATTTATTAGAAGAAGTTACTCAGAAGAGCATGGTGGACAAAATAATGAGGTCTTAGAATTTATTGGTGATAAAGCTTTGGATCTTGCGGTTATTAGAATTATGATGGAAAGGTTTGGTATCTTTACCGATACTAAAGAATGGAAGGAGTTTAAACTTAGAAATCCAAAGTATTTTAAAACCAAATTAGATGAAGGAAAATTTACTGATATAAAAAAAGATTTAGTGGAGAAGAAAGCGTTGGCAAAATGTACTGATAGATTGGGCTTTCATACTCAACTATTAATGGGAAATGGAGATATTAAAGGAAATATTCAAAATCAAGATTCAGTTAAAGAAGATTTATTTGAGGCGATAATAGGTGCTGTTACTCTAGACTCTGATTGGGATATGGATGTGATAACTAATGTTGTTGAAAGAATGATTGATTTTGATGATTATTTTAATAATGAAGAATCCGATGGAAGAAATTATGTAGGAAAGGTGCAAGAATGGGCTCAAGAAAATCAATATGGACTTCCTGAATATGATTATGAATGGGTTAAAGAATATTCTTCTTACCGCTGTCAACTCAGAATTATTGGAACGGATATTGTAATTTATGGTGAAGGAACTAGTGAGGCAAAGGCACGAATGGATGCGGCAGAAAAATGTTACCATATGTTGCTTGAAGAAGGAAATGTTATAAATGAATACGAGAATGAAGTTGGTCAGGCAGATTATGAAAGAGCTCTAGCTCAGATAAATGAACTTGTTCAAAAAAAATTGATTAGCAAGCCGAAATATGAGTTTTGTCAGGATTATGATGAAAATGGTAATTCTCTGTGGACATGTGAAATGATTGTTGAGGAAGTTGATCAGAAGTTTTCTTCAACTGAAAGTACAAAAAAAGAAGCACAAAAAAATTGTGCGTTTAATATGCTTTTATATCTTATGGATGAATATGAAGATTAAAGAATAGAATAAAACTTACATTTAATAAAAAAGTAAAAAACCGAACCTTGATATATTTGTTTAATCAGTGCACGCATTAATCACTAAATAATGACCGAATTCTTTAATTTCATATGAAGATAAATCTGTATTTTGGTATTTGTTATTGTTTGCTTCAACAATATAAATGTTATTTTCTTCAATTTGATAAGGTAAATAAAATACAAAGTTTCCAAAGGATTTAACTTGTTCAAAGGCGGCACCTTCATTCGTGTATTGTACGGTTTCTATAAAGATGTTTACATCAGTTTCATCTGCAAATAATGCATATACGTAAGGCATATTGATATTGGAAGTTGTGTAAATGGTGCAGCTTTCATCTAAAGAACTTGCGTATCGGCATGCTTCATAGAATCCTTCATAAAATTGATAAGAAATTGAAGCATTCCAAGAAGTTGTATAAATGACCATAAAAGCGATAAAGTAAGCGGCATAAGAAAGAGTCATTACTTTCTTAAATGAGCTTACTTTTTTGCTTATGGAATATAATCCTAAGAAAGTAAAGAAAATTAATGGTGGGTAAACAATATTAAAACGATTGATATTCACATCCACTATACAGCTCATCAGTATAGAAACAATGAAGAATATTCTAAATATCCAAAGAATTTCTTCGTTTTCTTTTTCTTTATGGAATAGACCAAAAAGGGTAAAAGGAAGAGACAAGAAATAAAGGGTACCAATTCCTTCAATTTGATTCCAAGGAAGATGATCATTTTGTGTGACGATAAGTTTTAAACCATCTTTTAAATGTTGGAATGAATCTTTAAAGAAGGTGGAAGAGAAGATATTTGTTACCGATTGAAAACGATTTTGATTTAAATGAGGAACAGTAAACCAAAGTAAATGAATATCGTTTTTATTATAAACATTTATATATATAAATAAGATGATAGGAATTACTGTAAGTCCAATGATACCTAAATAGATAAGTGCTTTATAATATTTCATTTTGTATTTAAAGACGAATAAAGCAAGAACAGTAATAACAAAGAAGAATAAGAAGAAATAGGATGTTCCATAAGAATAGGAAGATAATCCTAAAATGAAGGGAGAAATATAGAACATATAATCTTTCTTTTCTTTATAACCTCTAATGAGAAGATAAACACCATAGAAAACCAAATCAGGGAAGATATTGGCTTCTAATGCCCATCGAGATTTCATAAGATGCCAAGGATTAATGAGCACAAATAACATAAAGAAAAGAGAAACTTTTTCATTCTTTGTCAATCTTTTACATAAGTCAAATACTAAAAAGAGTGTAAGTGAACCGATTATCCCCATAGGTAGACGTAGAGAAATTGGATTTAGACCAAATAGAAGCACAAAAGGAATCATCAAATAAGAATATAATGCATTTTGTCCGCTTCCCCACGCAATCAAATGAACAGGCATAACAATACCATTACGGTCTTTTCCAAAGTGCGCAATTGCGTATGCATCATATCCAGCACTGAGTTCATCTTGATTTAAACCTCGTGGTAATAAATCTAAAAACATTGTTCTAGAAAGAATACCTAATACGAAGAAAACACTAAAAGTGAGTCTAAATTTATTGGTTTGAATATATTCTTTTAATGGAACTTCTTTTCTTTGTTTAAAATAAGGAAAAAAGAAATAAAGCGCACCAATAAGTACACTGATAAGAAATATAGATAAGTTGCTGAATATAGATTCTACTTTGCTCATAATTTCCTCACGTTTTTTTTATGTTAACATAAAAAAAGGAAAATAGCGATAAATGACTAAGAATTGGAATGAATAAATTGACGAAATATAAAGAAAGGTATAGAATTATCACGTAAAAAGTTTGTAATTCTCATGTTTTTTATTTAATCGACATAAAAAAATGATAAAAGTGACGCAATAAAAAACATTTTAAAAGAATTACAAATCGTTTTTAGGATTGTATTTAAAGAGAGGAAAAACATATGAGTGCAATTGTTTATTTTTTATTGTTTTTGTGGTCAATCGTGCAAACTGTAGCGTTTTGGCTTCCAATCATTACAATTGTTGAATTATGTAAAGATTCATTTCATGTAGATGGCTTTATTTTTTTCGGACTTATATTTATTGTAGCAAACTTACTTGTAGGCTTTATTACAATTTTCGTTATTGGACAATATGATAGAGATGATGAAAGAAAACATTTCTTCTTTAAATCTGTAGTGAATGGACTATGCGGATCAATAAGACTTCCGATGCATATTCTTATTCGAATTATTGCAATGTTTAATTCTAGTTTACCTTTAGATTGGGGTGCTTATGATAGTGATAACTGGGTGTCCACGATTATTTATTCAGCTACCTTATTAGATATTGAACCATCTTGGGGTGATTTCCCTGAAAGAATTAGTGATCATGAATCGTCACCTAAATATATAAGAAAGGCAAGAAAACAAATTGCAAGCAAATCTCACCATGCTTTAAGACCTTATGTTGTTGAAAATGATGGAAGAGTGCATGGCCCTAATGACGTTTTAGCGCAAGCACGTTCAGTGGCTGATTATTGTTCTACTTATGTGGAAAGTAAAGGCAATCAAATTGATATTAAATTTGGCGCAAGATTATCAGGAAATACACTTTATTTTAAAATTGATCTCCGTCAATCAAGAAGCAAACCATTTTCATCTCAATACGACTTAGAAAGCTTTCAAGATCAAGTGACTGCGTGTTTAGAAATGAAACAAAGAGAAATCGCAAATCTTATGAAAAAATATGCAGAAAATACCGAATTTGACCGAGAATATTCCGTTGAATTTGAAAAGGGCAGATGGGATATTTAATACACAAATATTTCTGTAATTATGTAAACTCCAAAAAGAAGGCGAAACAGTATGATTATGCCTTCTTTTTTTATGTTGAAGATAAAAGGAAAAAGTTAAAGTATCATAAGAGTATCATGATTTTTTAATACTAAACATTTATAATAAGTACTGAGGTGAGCGTGATGTTTAAAGACAAATTAAAAGAACTTCGAAAGCATAGGAATCTAACGCAAGAAGAACTAGCTAAAGAACTTTATGTTACGCGCTCAGCTGTGGCAAAATGGGAACAAGGTAGAGGATTACCAGAAGAAGAAACGCTTCATCGCTTATGCGATTTATTTCAAATAACCGAAAATGAATTAATGGCGAAAGAAGAACCGATTCAAATGATTGAAAAAATGGATAACAATCGAAAAAAATATGTGAGTGTTATTTTATCTTTAATCATGGTTTTTGTGATTGGTGCCGCTTCTGCTATATGGTACATTACTTCCCAGGAGCCTAAAAATGGATTAAAAAAGAATCAATTCTTTCAATCAAAAACACTATCAAAGTATAGTTTAAATACACTAAGCCCTATTCAAACCGATGGTAGTGATGCTTACCTTTCTATCGTAGATAATGAAGAAAGAAACTATTATTGTAATGTGGAATCTCAAGAAGTAGCCGATCAGTATGCTTCTTATGTTTTTTCCTATTTACAAAATAGTTTAGATGTTTCTTTTATTGGCTATTCAATCGATCCAATGAATGAAAGTAATATAGAAAGATTTTCTAAAAGATATGTTAAAGGATCATCTTCCTTTGATGATTATTTGAATATAGAAGGTGAATCTTTTAAAGAACATTCTTATAATTTTTATTATGTCACTTTTGAAAATCGGAATCATATAGCAAAAGAAAAAATGACCTTTCATTGGTTTTCAATCGAATATAGAAGTTTAGATAATGGTATACAGAGTGGGGTATATATAAATAATGAATTTGTTTATTTTAATGTTGAAATTACCATAACTACTGTAGGTGAAAAAGAAGATTATTATTCTTATTATCTATATGATGATTACTATGATTTAGAAAAGATAGCTATTAATCAAGAAAATTTCAATGAATACTTTTTTGTGTCACCTTCATTTTATTCTAACGATGATTCAACGAAGAAATTCCGTTTTTTAGTAGGACAAAATACTTGGAATTCCACTAATGTAGAAGAACATGAAAATTATTATTTTATTTGTGATTTTTCTATATCTGTTACAGCAGGAAAAGAGAATAAAGAAACAAAAGAAATAAGAATAAAGCGCGGAGAAGTTTATGGCGTTGCTTATTTTGAGGATATGGATTTTTCAGTCGATTTAGAGACAGGAGAAATTAAATTATTATATGACGTCATGGTTCAACCAGGTTTTATTTATAAAGCAATAAAGAAATAAAAAAATATTTATCTTTTTCATAAAAGTTTTTGCAATCTAAACTTTCATTTTTATACAAAATATAGTAAATTTAATGTAAAGAGAAGTTTATTATAAAATGTTTTAAAAGGAAAATACGAATGGGAATTATAAATTCAATCAAAAAAGGATTTGGCAATGCTGCTTCCTGGGTGAAAATAACGTTAGCAATCAAAACAAAATATCTTCCATATTTTTCAAAAAAAGAAAAATTTCAAGAACTTAGAATTATAGATAGTTCTATAGATAAAGAAATAACGCAAATCTATGTAGAATTAAAGAGAAAAAATCCTACAAAATATGCGAATGAAATCATGCTTTATGAAAAATACTTGAAAGATGCAAGTTATCATAATCAAGCAGTTATGCCAATTTTAAACGAAGTAAAAAGATTTCATTATGATGAATTCTTAAATAATCCATCGCTTTATAGTACTTTTCAAATTGATAATCTATTTAAGATAGCGCAGATGATTCCAAGATATCAATATAAAGAAAAAGCAGCCGAAGATTTTTATAAGTATATTACGGACATAAAAAAGAATTATTTATTAATCTTAGAACAGTATAAGTTGAAAAAGCAATTGGATCAGACAATAGATTCATTAAACGGAAATACCTATGTTAGCAAGATGCTAATAGAAAGAATAAAGCGGCCTATTCTTCAATTGATTAATTCTCACACCACATTATATTATGATTATTCGCTTGTTAACCAAATTTCGCAACTTGCTCAACAAAATAATCAAAAATATATAGATTGTCATCTTGGTGAGATTGAGTCTCTTGATGATAGAGTATTAGATAATGACCAAAAAGAGGCGATTTTAAAAGAAGAAAAATCTTTATTAGTCATTGCAGGAGCCGGAAGTGGGAAAACGTTAACGCTTATTGGAAAAGTAAAATATTTATTAGAAGTAAAAAAAGTAGATCCAAAAGATATATTGGTTTTATCTTACTCTAAACCAACAGTAGAAGATTTAAAAAAGAAATTTAAAAATATTTCTTCTGAAGTTTGTATTAAAACTTTTCATAGTTTAGGTTATGAAATACTAGCTCATTTAGAAAATAAGAAATTAATGGTTGAAGACCAATTAAATAGCATTGTTGAATCGTATTTTCGTGATGAATTAAAAAAGGATAAAAAAGCATTAAAGAGTATTGTAGACTATTTTGCCTTTTATTCGTCACCTGGTCATACCAAAGTGTATCAAAATAAGGGTGAAATGTATGAAGAAATAAAAAGTGCAAGATATGAAACAATGAGAAGCTTAGTCTTCCTTTCAGAGCATCCTGAAAAAAGAGAAACATTAAAAAAAGAAATTGTAAAAAGTTATCAAGAAATGGCAATAGCAAATTTCTATTTTATTCATGGAATTGATTATTCTTATGAAGATCCATATCAAAATGATTATTCTTCAGAGTTTAGAAGGCAATATATGCCAGATTTTCATTTGACTCAATATAATATTTATCATGAACACTACGGAATCGATAAAGATGGCAATGCATGTCAATATCAAGATAGTGAGGCAGAAGAATACCTTGAAGCCATCGAATGGAAAAGAAGAAGACACGAAGAAAATCAGACCATATGTATTGAAACATATTCATATGAGTTTGATAACGATATTGTTTTTAAAAAGCTTGAGAAAGAATTAAGAAAACATGGTGTCGAAATAAAAGAAGTGGATGAAAAGAGAATATATGAAGCATTGAATTCCATTTATGGAGGAATTAATTTTCGTTCATTCATCAAATTGGTCATTTCATTTTTAAATCTTTATAAGTCAAAATATCAAAATGATAAAGGCTTTGATAGTTTAATGGAACAATCTTTTAATAATAGATACACAATGAAAAGAACAATACTCTTTTTAAACATTGTTAAAAAAATCTATCATTTTTATATGAGTAAACTAGAAGAAAAAGGAAAAATTGATTTTGATACAATGATATTAGAATCAACAAAACAACTTCCTAACGTGGATGGATATGAATATAAATACATTTTAGTTGATGAATTTCAAGATATGACTACGAGTCGGATGAAATTTTTAAAAGCGCTCATAGAAAAAGGAAATGTTCATCTTTTTGCTGTGGGTGATGACTGGCAATCTATTTATCGATTCAATGGTAGTGATATCAGCATTTTTACTGATTTTCAACAACACTTTGAGTATGCAGAACTCAGTTATATTCGACAAACGCATAGAAATTCTCAAGAACTTCAAGATATTGCTGGAGCTTTTATTAAAAAAAATAAAGGGCAAAGTCAAAAAACAATTATGTCGAAACAAAGTGTTAAGGATCCAATTAAAATAATGTTTTATGATAATAATAAAGAAGAAAAAATGTTGAAGATTTTGCAATTCATTCATAGTAAAGATGAAAATGCTAGGATTTTAATTTTAGGACGGAATAATAATGATATTCTTTGCTTTAAGAAAATCATCAAAAAAGATAGTGATTTTAAAGAAGAAAATAATAATTGGCACTCTTATCATTATCCGTCTTTAAAAATAAAGTTTAGTACAGTTCATGGTGCAAAAGGACTAGAGGAAGATTATGTGATTTTAATAAACGCAGATGATGGTTTATTAGGGTTTCCAAATAGAATTGAAGACGATGAGATACTAAAACTCATTTTACCTATGAGTGATCAATATGAATATTCTGAAGAAAGACGATTATGGTATGTTGCTTTAACAAGAGCGAAAAAATATGTTTATATTCTTGCAAATAGGAAACATCCGTCACCTTTTGTTATAGAAATTAAGCCATCCTGTGAGATTTTAGATGAGAATAATCGTACTGAAATATCAGATGTTATACATTGTCCTTGGTGTAAAAAGGGAGAATTAGTTTTTAGAAGTAAAGGAAAATTTTTTGGATGTTCAAATTATCCTTATTGTCGTTATAGAGTAGACTACAAGACAATAAAAGAAGGAAAAATATGTCCTAAATGTGGAGACTATTTAGTAAGAAGACAGAGTAGATATAATGGATTTTTTTATGGCTGCAATAATTATCCAAGATGCAACTATACAAAAGATATTAGAAAAAGAAAAAAGTACTAGTTGATTTAATAAATTAACAATAAAGAGAAGTGTGAAAAAATATTAAGATTTATTTACTTAAAAAATTGTAAAAAGATTATGGCTTTATTGTGCCAATTTTAGATATCCATAATATAACTTAGAACGTAATGATGATATGAGAGCAAATAACATTTACTTTTTAGCTTCATAATTTATTAATATCAGTTTATTTACGAAATTTTTTGGATTATGTCCATTGTTGTTAAATTTTATATTGAATAGTGATTTTAACTAATTTATTATAAAAATATAGATATATTAAATGAATAGATGTTATCAATGATTATTTATTGATAATATATAATTAATTCAACATAGTGTTGCTAGGTTCTTTACAATACTTTATAAGTTTCTACATAAATTACAATGGAGTATATAGTATTTACTTGATAAATTATCTAGTTATGTTGACAAATAAAATGGAGGAAAAAATGGGTATTTCAGACTTGCATTTTGAAAAAAATTTTTAAAGATGAGAATTTTTCTTTACCTAAGATGCGTAAAGAAAAAGATTTTTTAGAAGAATTAAAAAATCTTTTTAAGGAATATATTAGTAAGCTAATAAAGAATCAAATAGAAATATTAACAGATGAAAATGATTTTGCCTTTTTTTGTGATATTAAAAATGTGACAGATTTATTAATTGAGTCAGTTGATAATTATTTGAATGGATTTCCAGCAAAGGCTTTAGAATCTTTTAATCTGGTGATGAAAATTGTAGAAAAATATCCATTGCATTGATATGAAAAAAATGATAAAGAACAAATAATATTTTTTCGAGCTGTGTACGTAACTGAGAATATATCTTATGACCGGACTCGTGTGTTTCACATGCCATATGATTTACGATCAAAGGTTTCAACAAGTAGGTTTAGCATCGCAGGTTACCCAAGTTTATATTTAAGTACTTCTTTAGAATTATGCTGTGAAGAGATTAAATGTAATGAAAAAAATGCCCGAATCATTGCTTCTGCGTTTAAAATAGGGAGAAAAAAAGAAAATCAAAGAATTGGAATTCAAGTTATTGAATTAGGAATAAAGCCTCAAGATTTTTTTGATCTTGATAATATAAACGGAAATAAAAGATTAAAGCGTGTACGGCTAGTTCTTAAAAAAAGAAAAACAAAATCTAATTATTTAATATGGTTTCCACTAATAGCGGCTTGTTCATTTATTAGAAAAGAAAAAGAAGATCCGTTTGCTGCTGAATATATTATTCCTCAATTGTTAATGCAATGGTTAAGAAATGAAATTAATAAAAAAGGAAACATAAGGACTAAATTAATCGGTATTCGATATTTTTCTTGTGCTTCTTCTGAAGCATCCAATATGGGACTCAACTATGTTTTCCCAACAAGTGGAGAAGTCGAATCAGAAATATATCCATATTGTGCTTTATTAACAAAGACTTTTCGCCTAACAAAACCAGTTTATATCAATGAGTATGAGAGCGTTTTAAAGTGTGAAGAAGAATTAATTCAATTTGATGATAAAGAATATTTACATATTGATGAAAATTTAAAGTTAAATGAAGATGAAATTCCTTTATTTATGGAACATTCATGATTTTTTTAATGACTATAATGAACGTTTAAATGGTGAGATTTCAAAGAGAACTAAAAAATTTTCTTTCGCGTTTGTAAAAAAGTGTAAAAAAATATTTACATGAAATGACAATAGTGTTATCTTAAATATGAGGAGTATTCTACAATGGAATTTAAAAATTCTTGTTAAATACTTTTGAACCATAAAGGAGATGAATCTTATGATTGTTGACCATTTTTCTATTACTGAATTATCGAGTTTAACAAATAAATCTAGACCAACGATTTATAAATATATTTCAAGTTATGAAGTGGGAGATTTAAATGAAGTCCCTTATAACTTTATATTGCTTTTTAATTTAATAACTCAAAAAGGAGTAAAGAAAAAGGAAATTGTTGATTTTTGCGAAGAAAATTTTATATTGACAGATACAAATAAAAAGGCAAACACAATTATAAAACTAATTAAAGATAACAAAAACATTTTGGATTTAGACTGTATTGAAAAATTTATTGAGGAGGAAATAGAAAAATGCAAGAAGTAGAAATCATAAAAAGCGAAAAGGATCTTTTAGAATATTTTCAATGGCTAAGATTAATGACCGCTAAAACTATCAATGATCAAAATATTGAAGATAGCAAATCAATTAAAGAAGAGAAAAGGACTGCAAAGGGAACAGCAAAAAATTTGGGAAAATTTTTTAAAAGAGAATTTGGCCAATATGGAAAAAAAGATGAAGCAATAAATGATGAATTATATAGTTTTAATTGTAGACATACATCGCATTTATCAGATAACGAAGCTCAAATGCTTATTAAATCTTTATTTGAGTTAGATCAAAATGGTTTATCAAAGCTTTTAATGGGAATTTCAGTGATTTTAGATAATCAATATACATATAAGTATGAAAAAGAAGGACTAGAAGCAGTGTCGATTGTTTTATATGGTAATAAAGAAGAATTGGCAACAATAAAAAAGCAATTAGAAGAGAATTATAATGCCATATCTCCTAAATCACTTTCGGCTGTTCAAAAAGGGGCTTTAATGGGCGTTGCAGTACTATCTTTAGTGGGAGTAATAGCATTACCTATATTATTAGGTGGAGGTGTAACGGCTTCAGCAGCCACGACAACGGCAAGTTTGGCAGCACATGGATTTGGGGATATGCAAATTGGCTTAGGCATTATTAGTGCAGAAGCTTTATTGATGAGCGCAGCATTAACAGGAATAACTTATGGTGGCATGAAACTATATAATTCTTTAAAAATTAAAGAAGCATTTAAAAAATTGGATCCAGAAAAAAATGCTTTATATTTAGCGATTCAATGCACCTTTATTCAAAGAATATATAAAACGATGGATGAACAAAAATTTAAGGAAACGCTAGATACAATTTTAAAAAACCTTTCTATATTAAAGGGTGATATTGATTATTATTTATTTATAGAAAAGCAATCTGCAAATTTAAACAAACAAAAAATTAAATCTTTTCATGATTTTGATGAGAGATTAGCAAAAATATTAGGACTCTAGACTTAATTGAGTGAAATAAGTAATTCGATGTTTTAAGAAATCTAATAGACATATTATTAGAAATAATAGCAAAAAATAAAAAAATATGATATTCTAAAGTAGCGGAGGATTATAAAATGCCTATTAAATACGAACAATTTATGTATCCGAATGAGATTCAAGCTCGTAACAGCTTAGAAAAAATTCCAGAATTTAAAAAAATTGTCAAAGAAGTAATGAATTTAATACATGAAAAATCTTGTTATATAAACTTTATGTCAGGAAGTATAAAAATTGGAAAAAATCAATTACCTGATATTTACAATTTACTTCTTCCTATTTGTGATAAATTAGGAATAGATATACCTGAATTGTACTTAACATTAGATAGAACTCCTAATGCTTTTACTATTGGAGATACTGAACCTATCATTGTTTTGACTTCTGGTTTGATTGAAACTATGACTTTACCAGAAATTCAGGTCGTGCTTGCTCATGAGTGCGGTCATATTTTATGTCATCATGTTTTGTATAAAACTATGGCAAGAGTGATTTTTTCACAAGGAATATTTTTAAATAATCTATTTGGACATTTAATTAAATATTCTTTTTCCTTAGCTTTAGCATATTGGGATAGATGTAGTGAATTTACTGCAGATAGAGTTTCAGCGTATTTCGTTGGATCAAGTGATTTGGTATCTGATGTTATGATGAGATTAGCAGGAGGTACACAAAATTTAGGACTTAAATTAAATAAAGATGAATTTTTAAAGCAAGCTTTAAATTACAAAGATTTTATTAATTCTTCAAAAATAAACAAAGGATTTGAACTCTATTTTAATGGCTTTAATGATCATCCTTTATTAGCTTATAGAGCTTTTGATGTAACCGCATGGTGCAACAGTGAAGAATTCTATAACATTGATCCGACAATTATTGTAGATATTCCTAAAGATCTTAAAAATATTGGTATTGAAACAGTAGTTGTTCCAAAAGTTGCTTCTTCTCATCTAATTGCTTGGTTTAAAGAGAATAATCCGTCTAATTATTATGCAAATATTGCGATTCATTGTGGAATATGTAGTAAAGAATTTAAATACTTAAAAAAATTATCAATTAATTCAACATGTACAATTTATCAAGCTATTGTGGATGAGAAAGATAAGATTATAAGGAGTAGATTAATACTTTTTTCCTCAATTGAAAGCGAATTAAAAAATCTATTTATTAATAATGAAGGTTATATAATCGTCAAATAGGGAGAAAGGAAAAAACATGAGTTGGATAAATTGGCTTATAAAAGCTGCATTAACTGCCGTAGCAGTTTGGCTTATTACAGAAACGGTTTCATATGTGATAACTAAACAAAGTCTTAGGAATTTACTATTGCAAAAGAAAAGCAAAAGAAAATTTGAAGATTTAGTTTCGGTCATCATACAAAAAAGTGATGGACATGAAGTCACCTTTGATATGTTTGATAGTCAACAAAATAATTTAGGAAGTGGAAAGGTAACGTCAAAGGCAGGAGTATCTAAAGATATTTATGCTGGTGAGTTAATAGTATTATAAAATGATTTGGTTTTTATTAGGTGCCTTAGCTTTAGGTGTTTTATCTTATCTTGGAGTTCTTTTAACAATTCGTGTTATCCATAATTTTAGAATAAGAAAAAATTCGAAAATTCTTATTGCGGATATGGAAGAATTTATTAGAAATATGCCGGAAAAAGATAAGCATACTATGTCATTTGAAGATTTAGAAAAATGCCAAGGACAACAATTTGTAACTGAATTTGATCCGATTACGCAAGAAGTAATTCAAACTAAATCGTGTGATAAAGGTATGGATGAGCCAATATTTAATGCTGTAAAAAATCATAAAGGTTATATCATTGTAGGTGATTAGTATGAAAATTTTTCTATATTATAGTGAAATTTTAAATCTTCAACAGCGGTTTAAAATTCAATTAATTGATTGTGCATGCCAATGTTTTGGCATAGAAAAAGGAAATGTCACAACTTGTGAATTAAAATCAATTAATAAACTTTATATCAAGACTGAAGCCTACGATTATTTTTGCGTTGTAGAAGATTCTTTGCATGACTTCAATGATAAAAAGAGTTTTTTTGACAAGCTTTTAAATGCTTTAATTACCAGAACAGTGGGCCAATCCGTATTTGGTGATTCAATTGTAACACATAGTTTTATTAAAGATGAATTTGAGAGACATATATACCATCAAGATAATGAAAATGTTGAATCTGAATTCGATTATAAAACACGTTCTTTAACTTATACTCCAGTAGAACCGAATTATACTTTTGACCGAGTTATTTTAGAAGATAATACAATTAATAAGATAATCGAAGCGATTAATATGATACAGTATGAAAAGAAAGTATTTGACGAATGGGGATTAAGAGCGATTCAGCCTAATCCTTCAAGCGCTTTAAGCTTTTTTGGACCATCTGGAACGGGAAAAACTATGGCCGCTGAGGCTGTAGCAAGCTATCTTGGTAAAAAAATACTTAAGGTCGGATATGCAGATATTGAAAGCAAATATCATGGTGAAGGGCCAAAAATGGTTAAGGCTATTTTCCTTGCTGCCCAAAACAATGATTGTGTTTTATTTATTGATGAAGCAGATTCTTTATTATCAAAAAGACTAACCAATGTTACTCAGGGATCCGAACAGGCCATCAATTCAATGAGAAGCCAACTGCTTATTTGCTTAGAAGAGTTTAAAGGGGTAGTAATATTTGCAACAAATTTAGTGTCAAATTATGATAAAGCCTTTTTAACAAGGCTGATCAGTATAGAATTTAAAAGGCCAACAGAAGAACTTAGGAAAAAAATATGGACGGTACATCTTTATCCTACTAATGGAAATGGTTTATCTATTCCTCTAACAAGTGATATAGATGTTGGAAGATTAGCAAAAGAGTATGATTTTTGTGGGCGAGAAATTAGAAAAGCAGTTATATCTGCTTGTGTAAAAAGCGCAATGAACGGGAAAAACGTTGTTGATATGCACACGATTGTTCAAGCTTGCGAACAAATAAAGGAAGAAATTAGCTCTTTAGAGAATTCTGAGTTACCAATTTCTTTAGTTAAAAAGATAATAAATGAAGAAAAAAATAATGAAACAAGCAAGGAAGAGCCTATTAAGGTTTGACCCACATAAAGATATTTCTATAATTAAAAATTTATAATGTAGTAAAAAAAAGACTATTACATAAGAGAGAGGAAAAAAGCAAATTCTTTTATTGTAATAGTCTTTTTTGCTCAACCATTTTTCAATGGTTTTTGCCTAAACATAAAGAGAATAATAATTTATCTCTTGTATATGGATTGAAGTGTTAAAACTGTTATTTCGTTAGCGGCTATCTCAAACTCATCATCGTTTAAATCTCTAGCTTCACCATTTATCTTAGCAATACTATATCGAGATTGATTATAATCACTAATTTTATAGGTACCTGGTTTAGCAATCACAATGGTAGAAACGATTTTGAGATCAGCAAAATAGGGTTCAATAAAGGTTGGATAATCATCGGGATATTGATAGAGCATTTCTTCTTGAACAATAAGTGCTGCTAAATTGTTTGGACAAGTAAACTTAATATATACATTTAATCCTTTACTTGTTATAACTTCATTATTATAAGGAATAGTGAGTTCAGGATCTAAATAAAATTCAAAATAAGAAGAGTAGAAAATATTCACATTTAACGACTGATATAAATAGGCAAAAGTGTCTTCTAATGTTCTTCCGATTAATGCAGTGTAGACATTAGTAATTTGATGTTCTCCATAATAGAATATGACTTGGCCATAAGCATCTGTAGGCGTGTCATCATAACTTCCAAGATAAGAGAAATTATCTAATAACTTGCTATTACCTTCATATTGAATGATTTGAACATATGTACTTGTTTTATCACTTATGAAAGTGCCATCTTCTTCTTTTGTTGTATGGTAATTATGATTTTTACTATAGCTTGTGACATAACCATTAGAAACTTCATAAGTAATGGTGATTTCTTCTTTTACCAACCAATTTTCATTTGTTTCTTCATCATATTGCGAAGATTGAATCGTGGTAATATGACCAACATGAACCGTATTTTCGTCAATTCGAGAGACAAAAGGAGCAATGGATTTGATTTTACTATAGTATATATAGCGATTTAAACTATTTTTTGTTGTTTCTAAATAGGAACAATATTCTTCATAACTATTTCCTTGCATAGGAATAAAATAGTCTAAACGACTTTTATTCAATTCTTTAGGTGTAAGACGATAAAGTGATTGATATAAATATTCATCCGCTTTAGACATTCTTCCGTCGGTAACGTAGATGCCTTCATTATCATAGCTATCATTAGAATAGAAAATATAATGATTTTCTTCTTTTTTAATAGCAAAGGAAAAACGTGTTCGATAACGTTCATTATCTCCTTCATGTTCTTCATTATCATAATAATAAAGGCCGTTTCCTAAATAAGTTTCATTTTGCGTGGCATTCTTTTCTTCAGAATGTTCTTCAACTTTTGAAGTGTATGCACCTTCATAGGTTAAAGAAGCGTCAAAACCATGTTTAAAAAGTTGAAAATTTTCTTCGTTTGTATATTCGCTTTCATATTTACAAATTTCACAAATTTTATTTTTGTTACTGTTTTTAAATTGATGTAATGCTTCATCCACACGTTCATTACAAGTAGCGCAAGTCCGCCAATGATAGGTTTCATCATGTGCCCATGAAGTAGTATCAATTTGATGCGTATGACCTGAAGATGATGCGGGTAGATGAGAAGAAGTGGAACTCGTTCCACAAGAAACACCAATAAAAGCGCCACTTAACAATACCAAAGTGGTGGCGAATGATATACATGATCTATGTTTCATATGTTTCCCCCTGAAATAAATAATAAAAAACCTTTCCCCCGTGAATCATTATATGTAGTGAAGAGTGAAATTATTTCTCTTGACTACCATGATATTTCTCAATCATTAATTTTACAGTTAACTTAATGACAGAGATTTGCGATTTTAAATAATCTTCTTCTTCAAAAAGTGCATAATGTACGGATGCGCGAATGAAGATAAAAATTATTGGTGTTAAGATATCGCTTGGAATGCCTACAACTTTTTCTAGTCGTTTGGCGTATTCGTGATAACGCTTATCAACGCCAATAAAGAATTCCTTACCTGCTTCTTTATATTTTGGGTGTGTGTAGACCTGATACATCAGACGATATTTCTTTCCATGTTTTTCTTTTGTCCAATAAGGAATTTCATCTAAAAAACGTGGAATATCGTGCACACTTTTTGGCGCTAAGAGCATAAAATCATCTTCAACCTTGGCCATGCAATACGCAGTGGACTCAACGATGAGTTGATCTAAAGAAGAAAAATAACTATAAAGATTACCAGGTGACATATTACAAGCTTTGGCTAAAGCTTTAATCCCCGTGCCAGCAAGACCGTTTTCACAATAACAGTCGAAGCACTTTTCCATAATCTCCTTTTTCTTTTCTAATTTTGTTTCTTCTTTTATCATGTTCTATCTTCCTTTAAATGAATGACTGAACGTTCATTCACTGATTATACTATAGAAAATAGCAAAAAATGTCAATGAAAGAAGAGAAGAAAAATCAATTTAAATCGACATTTTTTTCGCTTTTGTGTCGTTCATTTTATCATCCACGACTTTTATAGTATAGGTGTTCATAATGGATTTTATTTTGCTTTGTTTATATTAGATATTGCTTTAATTGTGCTGATTTTAATGATGGTATTTCAACAAAAAGAAGTGCACTTTGATTTAATTATTGCGATTACGATGGCAACGTACACTACCTATAAAGTGGTGATAACCATTATGCAAATTATGAAAAATAGAAAAGTAAATGAAGCGAAAGAACGGATGAAAACAATTATTCATATTGTCGATTCATGTGTTTCTATTATCAACTTACAATACGCTTTAATTGTGGTAAATGGTGGCTTTGTAGAAAGAGAAGATATGTCTATATTATCGATGATTTCTAGCTTTGTGATTTTCGTGTTTATGATGGCTTCTTCTATTTATTTCTTTAAAAAAGAAAAAGAACAAATAAAGATAGAAAAAAATCATGAATAAGGTTTTATTTTTTGTTGATAATCTTCTTTATTAAAAGAATAATTAAATGAAGAAGTAAAGGAAAAAGTAGGACCTAAAGAAGCTACTTGATCAACAATATAATGACTTTGATACGTCGCTTTTATAATCCGTTCATCTTTAGAAAAAAGAGTAAAAATTTCTTCTACATTTTTATAAGTCTTTTCTCTTTTTTTATAGCCAAGAAGTAATGTATTTTCATTTTCCCAAGAAGAAAAGGGAGTAAAAGAAATTAAGTTTTCATTCCTCACACTTTGACTTAGATATTTTTCATATTCTTCATAATTATCTCCTTGAATATATATCGCTTCTGGGGCTTTTAAAACTAAATCAGGACTATATTCTTTTAAAGATTTTATAAAAAAGATATCATGATTTTCTTCCTTTTTCATTTCTTCCCATTCTTTTTTCTCATTTAAAAAACGGGTTATTTTTAAATAAATATAATTATGGTTTTGATAGAGCATGATATCCATATTTTGACTGACTTCAATATAATCATCTTGATAAGCTTCAAAAATCGATTCGTTACGATAAAATAGCCCTTGTTCACTATACATTTCGATTACTTTTTCTTGATATTCATCGCTAGAATAAAAATGTTCATATGTATAATCCCCCTCATAAAGAAGAGTGTTTTTTTTACTAATTAAAAATTCCTGATAATTTTCTTCATCGGTATAATTGATTTGATAAGGACAAATAGAACAGTATTTTATCCCATTTTGATGGATGAAATCATGAGGCTCTTCATCTATTTTTTCTTGTCGAAAAATCCGCCAATGGGTGGAATCATTATAGTACCAAGTCGATGGTTGTTCTTCTTTTTTACAGCCGATAAAAGGAAACAAAAGAAAGAAAATATAAACGAAAGAAAGTAATTTTTTCATAAAATAAATCTCCATGATTAGGATGATAATTTTAAAAAAATTTATACAAATGAAAGTTATGAATATTGTTTTGCTAGAAACATGATAAAATAATAACAAATACACTTGGACAAGTAATGCTTAATTTTTAGCAAATACTGAAATAGTGTTAGAAAGGGGAGTTATTTATGGAAAAAGTAAATTATGAAGTTCAAATGGTTGAAACAATTCAAGAATTCTTTTCTTATGCTCAAAAGGGATATTTTGAGCTCAAGATGATACCCTTTTTAAAGCAACAAATTCTCAATGTTTTTCAAGCAAAAGACTATTTTAAAGAAAATGAATTATTGTGGTATGCCAAACTTCTTTTAGATACCAATGAAGAAAAAAATGTGTTTTTCGCTAAAGAAATTTTAAAAGATCTTTCTAATGAACATCATCCCATGGTGGGCGTGATTTTAGGTGAATATTATTTTCAAATTCATAATATGCCACTAGCGTTTGGCTATTTCCTTTTAGCAGCGCATAAAAAAGATCCTAAAGCAGAATACTTTATGGGTAAGTTTTATCAAGGCGGATATGAAATTAGGCCAAATAAAAAACTGGCACAACATTGGTTAAAAAGGTCATCTGAACATGGTTATGTACAAGCGGATTACGCATTAGCGGTTTCCTATTATAAAAGAAAAAGACCGAGTGCTCAACTCGCTAAAAAATATGTTGTTAGAGCGTATAAAGCCCACCTAGTGGAAGCTTATGATTTGTTAGGCACTTTCTATTTAGAAGGTTTTGGTTTTAAAAAGAATGAAGAGAAAGCCTTTGCACTTTTTTTAGAAGCCGCCAAACTTCAAGAACCATCGGCAATGTATCACTTGGGCTATTGTTATAAATTAGGTCTAGGTACCCCAAGAGATGATATCGCTATGCTTTATTGGTATAAAAAAGCGGCCGAGCATCAAGAAGTTCATGCACTCTTTGAATTAGGCATGTGCTATCTTTGGGGAATCGGTACTTTAATTAGTTATACTAAAGCTTATGGCTATTTTAAATGCGGAAAAGAATTAGGCTCCAATGATTGCATTTTAGAATTCGCTAGACTTTATGAAGAAGGAAAAGGCGTAGAAAAAGATGAAGAAAAGGCTTTTAAAACGTATTTAGAATTAGCAAAACAAGAAGATATAAAGGGGGTATTTGAATTTGGCCGTTGTCTTTATTATGGCATTGGAACAAAAAAAGATGTAGATGATGCAATTATATTTCTTTTAAAAGCGAGAAGAGAAGGTGTCATAGGCGCCGAGAAACTTGTTCGCTTATATTATCGTTCTTATAAAGCGAAAGAGCAGGAAGAAAAACCAACAAATTTAACAGAAAGAGTCTTTGTAGAAAAAGCAAATTTTGCTCCTTTAAAAATAAAAAACTTTAGTGTTGCCCTTTCAAGTGAATCCAATAAGAAGAGTGAAAAGTTATAAAAAATCTACTTTAAAATTAATGAAAAGGCTTTCTTGAGTACTTTTATCGTTTTTTGTTATCATTAAAATGCAATCAAAGGAGATAAAAGAATGAGAAAGCCTTTATTTTTTATGAGTTTAGTCCTATCGATGTTACTCTGTGCATGTGGTAATTCTTCTTCGCCTACAACAAATCATACTACAATAGACTCAACAAGCTCAGAAGAAACCAAAAAAGTTGATGTGATTTTTTTAGCGGGTCAGTCCAATATGGAAGGACACACGCATATTAGTGAACTGCAAAAAAAATTGACGCCGACCCAATTCCAATATTATTCTAGTGAGATGACAACACGTATTAAGTTTTATTGTGATAATGGTAAAAACAAATCAAGTTCTTTTACCAATGTGTACTTAGGTCAAGGTGTCAATGCTTCTCGCTATGGCCCTGAAATTGGTATCGCTGAAACCTTAGAAAAAGCAAATTTGAAAAGAGAAGTTATTTTGATTAAATTTTGCTTAGGTGGTACGAATATTTATTCGGATTGGCGCTCTTTTTCATCGAGTTCATCGAATTCGGGCTCTAGACTTTTTAATGAATTCTTAGATTTTGGAGATACCGCGATTGCTGAATTAGAAGAAATGGGCTTAGAAGTAAATGTCCGTGGTCTTTGCTGGATGCAAGGTGAATCGGATGCCACTCAAGATCGTATGACGGAAAAATATGAAGAATACGAAAAGAATTTATTTGATGATATCTATCAATATTTTGAAGATAAAGTTGAAGACGAATTCCACATCTTTGATGCGTATATTTCTGATTGTTCCACTTGGAAAAATTATGCGGCTATTAATCAAGCAAAGAAAAATAATGCCACAAATAATTCCAATCACCATATTATTGATACACTGAGTGAAGGTTTAGAATATGATTCTGAACCAACGAGTGGTGTTGATTATTTCCACTACGACTCCTTATCCATGATTCAACTAGGTCAATTATTTGGAGAACAAATTATCAACTACGCATTAAAAGATTAAAGATTTAAAAAACAAAATTACCAAAGAGCATTGGAATGGAATATTCTAACGCTTTTTTTGTTTTAAGAAACCATGTTTTTTAATTGAGGAAGTAAAGAAAAAATGATAGGATATAAATGTTAAAAGGAGAGAAGAAAGATGCGATATCATTATGAAAAAGTTGAAGCAAATACGATTGAAGAATATCTTTCTTTTATCCAACTTGGATACGTAGATATTGTCATTGACGAAACGAAAAAGAAGGATTTATTTTTAGCATTAGAGAAAAAATATACGAGTTCTGACGCTTTTATGATTGAATACGCTAAAGATTTATTATGGGGCATCGGCTGTAAAAGAGATGAAGAAAAGGGAAGACTTATATTAAAATCCTTGATTACCAATTTACATCCTTACGCTTTAACGATTCTAGGTGCTTTTCTTATGGAAAAGAAGGAATATCAACAAGCTGAAACCTACTTATTTAGTGCTCTTCAATTCGAGTTTGCACTTAGTGGCTATTTCTATGGGAAAATGCTTGAAAATGGGTGGAATGGCCATAAAGACGTAAAAAAAGCAGAAACCTATTATTTAATGGCGGCAAAAGAAAATGTAAGTAAAGCACAATATGCTTTGGGAAAAATGTATCAAAAAGCGCAGGAATTTGCGAGTGCTTATTTTTGGTTTTCTATGGCTTCAAAACAAAAAGAAAAAGACGCTACTTATGAACTCGCTAACGCCTATTTTTATGGATCTGGTATCAAAAAAGATGAAGAAAAAGCTCTCAAATGCTATCAGGAAGCTTTTGAACAAGGTTATTTAGATGCAGCTAAAAATATCGGTGCCTATTTATTTTCTCATCCTGAGCTCGATACGAATGGAGAAATGGCCATTGCGTGGCTATTTCAAATAAAAGATAAAGAAGATGCAGAAGTTCATTATATGTTAGGTTCTCTTTTAGAAAAGCAAAATCGTTTAAAGGAAGCGCTTGAATTTTATTTATTGTCGGCAAAAGAAAATCACGTAGAAGGTGCTTTAAAAGTAGGACAATTCTATGAAGAAGGAAAAGAAACAACCACTAATCTAGAACAAGCAATTTTTTGGTATGAAAAAGCGGCTTTATTAGGTAATGAAGAAGCAAAAATTAGTTTAAGAAGAGCAAAAAAGGCTTTAAAAGAAGAAAACGAGAATAAGCAAGTAATATTAAAAGAAGAAAGTCCTAAAGAAGCAAAGGTAGATTACTTATCACTCGCTATTCAAAAAGAAAAAGAAAATGATATTATTGATGCTCATCATTTTTATGAGTTGGCTATCAATGAAGGAAATTTAGAAGCTAAGAAAAAAAGAGAAGAAATGCAAAAAAGACTAAAAAAAGAAAAAAGATGCCCACATTGTGGTAGTAAACTAAAAGGATTCCTTTTTAAATACTGTCCAACATGTAAAAAAGGGAGGTAGTAGCGGATGAACTATATTATTTATTTAACCAGTAAAAAAGAATATGGCGTAAAAAAAGAAGAGGGTAAACGCGCTTTAAAAACTTTTAAAACCAAAAAAGAAGCGTGGGATTATGCTAAATCTTTAGCGGATAAAAATAAAGGAAAAGTGATTGATCAAACGGCATCAACTTCTACTAAAAAGAAGACGAAGAAAAGTAAGAAGAAAATAAAAAAGATGATTCTTTCTTTTGTTGTTTGTTTTATTTTAGTTCCTATTTTTTATCTTGTAGCAGATCATTATGGTTGGCTAAAAAAAGAAGAATTTACTCCAATTAAACCGACAACTGGCGTAGTTTATGATGATTTTCAAATCCATATTATGCAGTTAGGCAATAATAAAAATGGAGATGCGATTTACATTAAAGCCGGTGAAAACGATATCTTAATTGATGCAGGTGTTTCTGACACAACAACGATTAAAAATTATATGAAGGGTTACATAACGGATAACAAGTTAGAGTATTTAATTGTTACGCATGGTGACTCTGATCATATTGAAGGTATGGTAGGTAGTGGAAAAAATCCAGGAATTTTAGATAGCTATGAAATCGATACGTTGATTGACTTTTCTTACACTACAAAAAATCTCAAAACTGAAAAGGGTAACTTAACAACTTATGGCGAATATGCTGAAAAAAGAGATGCTTTAGTAAGTAATAATAAAATTAAACATTTTACCGCTAAAGATTTTTTTGATGATAGCCAAAAATCCAAAGGACCGATTTCTTTAGGTACGGATATTGAAATGGAAATTTTATGGAATAAATTCTATTTTGAACAATCTTCGGATGAAAATAACCATTCGGTTGTTACTCGTTTTCGTGTAAAAGATAAATATTATTTATTAACCGGTGATTTAGAAAAAGAAGGAGAAACTGCTTTTGTAGAACATTATCAAAATGAAAACATGCGTGTGGATTTTTATAAAGCAGCTCATCATGGATCAAAAACTTCTTCAAATGAAAACTTTTTAAATCTCATTCAGCCTTCTATATGTGCGGTATCATGTTCAGCAGGAAACAGTGAATATACAGCCAATTACTTAAATGTGTTTCCAACCCAAGATTTTGTTACGAGAATAAAAAAATATACCACGCAGGTTTATGTAACTTCAAATGGCATGGGTGATAAAGAAGAAGCAATGAATGGCAATATTATTATTTCTTCTAATGGAATCGATACCGGAGTGGCCTCTACTAATAATCTAACCGAATTAAAAGACACAGAATGGTTTAATATGAAAATCTATGTTAAAGAAGATAATAGTTTTGTTTCAGGAAAAGCCAAAAAAGATTATTTTACAAAAGATACTGAAGGTGTAAAAGAAGTGCCTTTCCGTACATGGTAATAAAAAAAGCACTAGGGCAGTTCTTAGTGCTTTTTACATATTATTTTAACTTTAGTGTCTTACCATCAAAGGTATAGTTGATATCATGCGTACCAAAGGTAGTGATATCTCTAAAATTAGTATTTGTGGAAGAAAAAACAAAATAAGCTTGTTTTACTTCGTCTTTTTCAGTGATTTCAAAATAAGAACTTAAATCCGTAAATTGAATGCTGTCTAGAGTTTTATTCGAATAATGACTATCAAAGCCTTTAATCGTTACAGTTTTGGGAAGTAAATCTTCTTTTGTAAAGGAATAAATCGTTTGTAAATTATAGTTATCAGGCGAGTAAAGTGGATTGGTTTTAGAAATAGATAAATCATAACGATCCGCTAAAACGGCTTGACTTTCATGACCATAACGCACTTTAATCACAACTTTGTCATTCGTCCATTTAGAAAGATACTGCAAATTAATACGAACGCTATCGCTTTCTTTTGTGCCATCACCGATACCAAAATCAACATTTCGGTCTCCAAAGGTTCCACAACTCGTTAAAGAGGCAATAAATAATAAACATAATAAACTTTTCTTTTTCATAAGTTTCTCCTTTTGATTTAAGAATTTTACGATATTATTATATCTATCTTTTTTGCTAAAATAAAGATAGATTTTTCGCGATTCCTGCTAAAATAGTAGACAATGCAGATAGATAAAAGTAGAGTAGAGTACATAAAAAAAATTGCGAAAAAATAGAAAAAAAAGATTTTTTCTTGACAAATCATAGAAAACTTTTTATGATTTCTTCGGTTAGCCGTGACTAACTAATAGAAATATAAGGTGATTAAAATGGAAATGATTCGCTTTGAAAATGTAACGAGAACTTATCAAGTTGGGGATCATGTGTTGAATGCGTTAGACGATGTAAATGTTTCTCTTGAAGAAGGAAAATTTGTGGTTATCCTTGGACCTTCAGGAGCAGGAAAATCAACGTTTTTAAATTTGTTAGGTGGCTTAGATTCACCAACTAAAGGAAAAATTATTGTGGATAACATGGATATCTCTACTTTAAATCATGATGAATTAGCAGAGTACCGTGCTTCTAAAGTTGGCTTTGTCTTCCAATTCTATAATTTAATTCCTACTTTAACCGTGTATGAAAATATTGCATTAGTGAAAGAAATTTCACCCGATGCATTAGATGCAAAAGAAATGTTAGAACGGGTAGGATTATATGATCATAAAAACCACTTCCCAAGTGAACTTTCTGGTGGTGAACAGCAACGGGTTTCTATCGCTCGTGCCTTGATGAAAAACCCAAAAGTCATCTTATGTGATGAACCAACGGGAGCATTGGACTCTAAAACCGGTGTTAAAATTTTAGAACTCCTTTTAGAAATGTGTAAAAACAATCACAAAACAGTCGTGGTCGTTACCCATAACCAAAACATTGCTAAGATTGCGGATACCGTGATTCAAATCAAAAACGGAACCATTCATTCAATTACTGAGCAAGAACATCCAATGAATGTCAATGAAGTGGAGTGGTAGGAATGTTATTTAAGAAATTAATTCGTACCATGAAACGCTACAAAGCGCAGTTCATTTCCATGATTATTATGTTTGCCATTGGTATGGGCGTGTTCTTTGGCGCAAATACCGAATGGGTAACCATTAAAAAGAATACTTCCTCACTTTTTGAAAAAACAGGCTATGCGGATTATCGCTTAGTCATGAAAACAAGCTTTAGTGAAGATGATTTATTAAAAATTCAAGGAATTGAAGGTGTCGATAAAGCAACGCGTTTCTTAGCGAACAATGTAAACGTAACCGGAACGGATAACGTTTTAACGCTTTCCGTAACGGAAGATATTACTATTTCAAGTTTTATGTTAATCGGTGATGGCATCGAATATAGTGCGACCGATGAAAAAGGAATTTATTTATCGGATAAATATGCAAGCCATCATGATTTAAAAGTTGGAGATTCCCTTTCTTTATCGTATTTAAATTATCAAATGACCGGAGAAATTCGTGGCTTAGTGAAATCGGGCGAATATATGGTGTGTTTACCTGATAGTAGTTTAATTATGCCAGATTATGACACTTACGGATTTTGTTATGTAACCCCACAATTCTTAGAAAAGAATTTAGGGATGACATTTTATAATCAAATTCATATCATGTCCTCTTTGAGTAAAGAAGAAATTTCCAAAGAAGTGGACCGCGTTTTAGATAAAAGTGTCATTCTTCTTTCTAAAGAAGAAGCCACTTCCTATGCATTAAGCGAAGGAGAAATTGAAGAAGGAAAGACGATGGGCTCAATTCTTCCTACTTTATTCTTATTAATCGCTATCTTAACGATGATTACCACCATGCATCGATTAACGATGAATGAAAAAACACAAATTGGTATTTTAAAAGCATTAGGCTTTAAAGATAAAAAGATTATTTTCCATTACTTATCCTATGCTTTATTTGTAGGTGTAGTCGGCTCTATCTTGGGTATTGCCCTTGGTTATGGAATGGGCTATATGATTATGAATCCAAATGGTAGCATGGGGACTTATATGGATTTACCAACTTGGCATCTATATGTTCCATGGTATTGTTGGGTTGCCCTTTTAGGAATGAACTTATTATTTGTTCTTATTGCCTATTTCTCTATGAAACATATGCTTCAAGGTTCGGCCAGTGAAACACTTCGTCCCTATACCCCAAAGAAAATGAAACGTACCCTTTTAGAAAAATCAAAAACGTGGCAAAAGATGAGCTTTGGAACGCAATGGAATTTACGAGACATTATGCGTCACAAAGTTCGTACGTTTATGACGATTTTTGGTGTATTAGGTTGTACGATTTTAACCGTAGGTTCTTTAGGTATGAAAGATACGATGAATCTATTCGTGAATACTTTCTATGAAAAAGGAATGAATTATGAAAATCGTATTACCTTAAAAGAAGATATTAGTGAAGAAAACGCTCTTTTATTAGCGGAAAAATATGAAGGCGATTATAGTGGCTCTAGTTATGTCATTATGAATGATGCGTTACAAAACGTTGAAATTTATAATGCTGAACATGATTATGTCCGCTTTATCAATGATCAAGAAGAATGGATTCCATTAGAAAATAATGGTATCTACGTTTGTAGTCGTATTGCTAAAGACAATCATATTCAAGTGGGTGATGTCCTTTCTTTAACTTATTATGGATCCGAACAAAAATTTGAGGTGAAAGTCTTAGGTATTCTTCGTTCCTTGAGTGAATCCATGGTCATGAGTGAAGATTACGCTAAAGCAATATCTTTCCCATATTCCATTCAATATATTTATACCCAAGAACAAAACATTGCTTCTGATGCGAACGTTAAAGCGGTACAATCGAAAGCCAAAATTGTTCAATCCTTCGGTACATTTATGGAAATTATGGATATGATGGTGGTGCTTTTAATTGTGGCCGCTATTGTGTTAGGCGTAGTGGTTTTATATAATTTAGGTGTCATGAGCTTTATGGAACGATATCGTGAAATGGCAACATTAAAAGTCATCGGCTTTAAAGATAAGAAGATAGGAAAACTATTAATTACGCAAAACTTATGGACTTCTTTAGTCGGCTTAATTATTGGTATTCCTTTAGGCTTATTAACACTTAAATATTTAGTCGTTGCCTTAGCAAGTGAATACGAAATGACCGTTACGATTTCATGGTTAACTTATCTTGTGAGCACAATCTTAATGTTAGGTGTCACGCTTGTTGTTAGTATGTTCGTGGCGAGAAAGAATAAAAAGATTCAAATGGTTGAATCCTTAAAATATGTAGATTAAAGGAGAAAAATTATGGGATTATTTTTTAACAAACATTATGAAGAAGCCGTCATCCATGTTGAAGGCATGAGATGCGGAATGTGTGAAACGCATATTAATGATGTTGTACGTCGTACCGCTAAAGTGAAAAGCGTAAAATCTTCTCATCGTACGGGTGAGGTTAAAATCCGCTATGAAAAAGAAATTGATTTAGATGCAATTAAAGAAGCAATCAAAAAAGAAGGATATGGTGTTGAATAAAGAGGTGAAAACCTCTTTTTTCTTTTATGTATAAAAATATGAAACAACGAAAAAAATTGACATAAAATAGAATAAGCACTATAATAAAATTACCTAACGGGTAATTTAAAGCAAGGTGATTCTATTGAAGATAAAGTATAGTAGTCAAAAATTAGAAAATATCTGCACAGATGTCAAAAAAGCATCTAAATATTTTGGTGGAAATCAATTATTAGCTGTTGCATTGCTAAGTAAAATTAATGCTTTAAAAAACGCCGAAACTTTAAAAGATATCATTGCGCTTCCTACCATGTATTTTCATCCTTTAAAGAATAAAGGAAAGAGAAATAATTTGTTAGGTTTTTATGCTATTGATATCATAGGAAGAGCAGAACCTTGGCGTTTGATATTACAGCCTTTAAATGAGGATGAGACACCCAATTTATCTAAACAAATAGAAAATATAAAAATGACAAAAATTATTTTTGTTAAGGAGGTAAGCAAACATTATGAGTAATTATGTGGAATATAAAAATCAAATTGCTTTTCATCCAGGATACTATATGAAAGAATACATCGATGAACTTGGTATAACCCAAGAAGATTTTGCTAATCGCTTAGGAACGACTCCAAAAAATATAAGTATTCTTATAAGAGGAGAGCAAAGCCTTTCTCTTGATATAGCAAATAAGCTCTCAAAAGTCATGGGAACGAGTGTTAAATTTTGGCTAAATCTACAAAACGAATATGATGAATTATGTTTAAAGTTTAAAGAAGAAGAGGAGTTAATGGCGGAAAAAGAAATTTTCCAAAATTTAGATTATTCTTATTTTGAAAAGTACTTTCAAATGCCTTCTTTACCAAGAAAAGTAGATGAACAAATTACACAAGTTCGTTCCTTGCTTGGTGTGGCTTCTTTAAAAGTATTTAAAAATCCAGATATGTATACGAATTTTAGAAGTATCGCTTCAGAAATTACAGAAATAAACGTAATTAAAGCTAATATTATGGTACAACTCGCTATGAACATGTCTTTAAAAAACAAAGACATTTCTAAATTTAATAAAAACAAACTAGAATCAACAATTCCGTATATTTTAACTTTAACGGAAATGGGGGATGATTTCTTCCCATTATTAGAAAAATGTTTATATGAATGTGGGGTTCATCTGATTGTTATGCCAAATTTAAAAGGCTCAAAAGTGAATGGCGCAACTAAGAAAGTCAATCATCATATTTTATTGATGATTAGTAATCGTAATACGAATTCGGATTCATTTTGGTTCACTTTATTTCATGAAATTGGACATATTTTGCAAAGCGATTTGGGCATTTCTTATGATAAAGAAAAGAAAGCGGATCGCTTTGCAGAAGATCAATTAATTCCATGGGATGAATATCAGGAATTCTTGAAAAAGGGGACGGTTACAGCATATTCTGTCACTAGTTTTGCGAAAAAAATTCATCGTGATCCAGGTATAGTGGTAGGAAGATTGAGAAATGATGGCTATATTCGTTATGGTGATCCTCGCTTTGACCACTTGAAAAAACAATATGTTATAAATATTATAAAATGATAGTTGAATATCCAATAATCTCACGAATTTTCGTGGGATTTTTTAAAGCATATAAATGGATTTTATAAGATAAAATGCGTATAGTAAAAGTGAAAATAGAAGACACTATTTTTGGAGGTAAAAAAGATGAATAAAGTAACAAATGATATATATGAAGTAGGTGTAAATGACCACTTAATTGATTTGTTTGAAGGACAATATGCTGTTAAAAATGGTATGTCCTATAATTCTTACGTTATTTTAGATGAAAGAATTGCTGTTTTAGATACTGTTGATCAAAACTTTGCTTCAGAATGGCTAGACCAAGTTGAAGAAGTTTTACAAGGTAGAAAACCAGATTATTTAATTGTTCAACATATGGAACCTGATCATTCTGCGAATATTCTTAATTTTATAAAGACGTATCCTGACACTGTGGTTGTGGGAAATGCCAAAACATTTACTATGATTCAACAATTCTTTCATACAACGTTAGAACATTTTTTAATAGTAAAAGAAGGAGAAACATTATCGTTAGGTACTCATGAACTAAGCTTTGTTTTTGCTCCAATGGTCCATTGGCCAGAAGTTATGATGACCTATGATAAAAAAGATAAAGTGTTCTTTTCAGCAGATGCCTTTGGCAAATTTGGTGCTTTAGATGTCCAAGAAGAATGGGTGAATGAAGCTCGCCGCTACTACATCGGTATTGTTGGAAAATATGGTTTACAAGTACAAAATTTATTAAAGAAAGCAAAAGGACTAGATATTGCTATGATTTGTCCACTTCATGGACCTGTTTTAAAAGAAGATTTAGGTTATTATCTCCATCTTTATAATCTTTGGTCAAGCTATCAACCTGAAGAAAAAGGAATTGTAATTGTATATTCTTCAGTATATGGAAATACGAAAGAAGCGGCTTTACTATTAAAAGAAAAACTAGAAGAGAAGAACGCCAAAGTTGTTATCTATGATTTAGCGCGTAGTGATATGAGCCTTGTTATTAGTGAAGCTTTCCGTTACGAAAAAATTGTATTTGCGGCGATTACTTATAACGCTACCATATTCCCATTTGTGAATACATTTATTGAAGGATTATTAGAACGTAATTTCCAAAATCGGACGATTGGTCTTATAGAAAATGGTTCTTGGGCTCCCATGGCTAATCAAGTCATTAAAAACAAATTAAGCAATGCTAAAAACTTGACGTTCTTAGAACCGATGATTCGTATTCTTTCTCATATGAGTGAAGAAAATAAAGAACAAATTGAGCAATTAGCAAATGCATTAATTTAGTAAAACTGGTGAAAAGCCAGTTTTTTTCTTCTTTTTTTGTGTTTTTTTTCATATTTTAAACTAGGTGAAATTTATGAATATTTTAGATTATTTCCTTCTAATAGTAGTATTATTTCTTATTTTAATCGCTATGAAAAGCGCAATCAGTGAAAAAGGATACTGCACTTATTGCGCTCATAAAAAAACATGCGTAATGTTTCAAAAAAAAGAAAGGAAAATTCATACAGATAGGGGGAAATGTATAGAAAAATAGTGAAAAAAGGATATGTATATTTCTATGCAAAAAGCAATATTTATGATAAAATAATATTCCTTAGATAAGTATCTAAGTAGTAAAAGGAGTAATATATGAAAAAAAGTTTTCCCTTTTTTATTTTTCTAACCCTTTTATTAGGTTCATGCTCTTTAGATATTAGCATTGGTTCATCTAATAATGGGTCCACAGATTCAATTACTACAGGAGGAAATACTACTTCTGTAACACCCTCAAAAAGTGATGGCGCTAAAGTATTAAAAGATAACGGCTATACAAATACATTGCGTGATACTAATGAACAATTAGGGTGGAACACATTAAATTCTACAGGAAATCAAAAAGTTTTAGTAGTTCCAGTTCATTTTCAAAACGCAACCAAATGGTCAACGAGTATGTTAAGTGATCTTGAACTTGTATTTTTTGGCGATTCTAAATATACGGCTTGGGAATCTGTTTCATCTTATTTTAATAAATCAAGTTATGGCAATTTAAATTTAACTGGTGAAGTTTTTGACACTGTTTTAGAGGTGGATATGACAGCAAGTACTTATAATACAAAATACAATGATTGGTATAATTATGTGTATTATGGTGAATTTACTTCTGACACCACAAACTATGATCCAGGCGAATATATTGGTAGTTTGTTTTACAATGGTTTAGATAGTAATGGTATGAAGAAATTACAAGAATATGACCAAGATAAAGATGGTTATATTGACGCAATAGTATTTTGTTACTCTAATGCTTTTATTGAAAATAATAATACTGCTTTTTGGGCATGGTGTTCTTATACCGATAACAAACCGAATCTCCAAGGACCAACGGTAAATAATTATATGTGGCTAAGTTATGAATTCATCCACGAAGGATATGGTGATAATGCAATAGATGGTCATACATTTATTCATGAAATGGGCCACATTTTAGGATTGGATGATTATTATTGTTATGATTCCTATGAAAAAGGCTATGGCGGTAATTATCCATGGAATTGTGCGGGTGAATTAGATATGCAATCCTATAACGTGGGAGACCATAACATTTACTCTAAATTCTCTTTAGGATGGTTAGAGCCAAAATGGATTAAAGAATCTGGAGAAGTGAAATTACGTCCATCTAATCAATATGGAGATGCTATTTTATTAAAAGATAATTGGAACGGAACGATTTTTGATGAATACATTTTAATTGAATTCTATACTCCTGAAGGATTAAATGAAAAGGATGCAACGGTGCGATATCCAAAATGTGATAAAATGTATTCTCAATCAGGTTTACGAATTTATCATGTAGATGCGCGTATAGCAAACTTAACCTATAACAGTCGCTCAGGATATGTTTTTAAAAATTTTGCAGTAACTGCTGAAAATATTGTTTCAATATTTAAATCGAATAGTAATTATGGTTATGTTGCTGCTTCCAATTCTGTGAAACGCTCTTATCTTTCTTCTAATCAAGAAAAAGATCGTTTACTCCATCTAATTGATGCAGGTGGAAATAATACTATCGCTAAGGGCCTTTCTAATACAAATAATGGCGGTACATATGTAAATCGTAATTCTACCATTTGGCAAGAAGGTAAAACCTTTACCGCTACAAGCGCCTTCTTTATGAATGGAACTGATACTTTCAATGATGGTTCAAAAGTAGGTTATTCTGTTACGGTTGGTGCTATTGAAAACGGAGAAATTACCGTTAACATTCAAAAACTTTAATTAAAAAAGTAACTAAGCAGGACTCTTTATCACAAGAGCCCTGTTTTTTTGTTTTTATTTGCGTCAAAAAGTGGTATCATTTGTATAGAGCGGAGGCTAGAAAATGGAAAATTTATTTGAAATTCAATACCAAAAGAAATTTCCTTTTGTAAAAGTATCAAAACAAAATCTATTTTCGATTTTTTTTATCGCCCTTTTAACAGGAATAGGGGCCTTTATATATGAAACTTTATTAGATTATGTCATGGTAGGAATGCTTTATGACCGTGGTTTTTTAATTGGCCCTTTTTTACCGATTTACTTCTTTGTTATTTTATTTGGTCTTCTATATATTAAAACGCCTAAAAGAAATGTAAAAAATTTCTTCTTAAGTGCCTTAGTTATTGGAGGCGGTATTACATTATTAGAATTTATTGTCGGTAATATCTTTGAACTTTTATTTAAAGTACAATTATGGACTTATGATGGTTTTATGCCACTTTCATATAAGTATATTAGTTTAACGGTATTCTTGGTCTGGGGAATCTTAGGAGCAGCTTTCTTATTCTTTATTATTCCTTTATTAAGAAAACTGTCGTTAAAGATACCAGAAAGGGCACATTTACCGATTTTTATTACTTTCTTAGTAATTTTCTTAGTTGACTTTACAACCACTATCGTTTTAATTGGACTCAATCATTGGGCATATAAAGAGCTTTATCAAGTGGCTGCTTCTACGGAATTAACTTTATTTATGTTGGGCTTCGCAGCTGGTTTAGCGGTCGCAATTATTTTAGGAAGATTCATGTATAAATCCTTCTTTAAATATCGTAAAATTGGCGTCGCAATTTTTACATTTTCTTTAGTACCTTTAGTTTTTTCTTGCGTTGATCAAATTCAAAGAGTGAATACACCTTTCCTTATTTTCATGGCTAAAATGGGATTCATTATTGCGGCATTCTATATTTATTTTATTTTAGCTTTGCCTTTTGTATTTCTTATTCGTTTTATTATTTATCGCTCAACAAAAAAAGAAATGTATCATTCAAAAAAAGCAAGATCTGTAGCGTTATATCTATCAATGATTTGTTCTTTTTCTATGTTAGGCTATGGTGGTTATGCTTTAAAAAATCCAAGTATAACGCATTTAAACGTTGGAAGGAATGATCATCTTCCTTTTAAAATTGTAGCGGTATCCGACGTCCATTATGGCACAACTGGAGCAAAAGTGGATTTAGATAAGATGGCGAAACGATTAAATGCTTTAGAACCCGATTTAATCTTCCTTTTAGGTGATATTATTGATAACCATATTGAAAATATTAATCAAGAAAAATTTATTACAGCGATGAATGCTTTAGAAGCAACGTATGGTGTATATGCAATTCCTGGAAATCATGAATATAACTATAATACGCATACAGAAATTATGGATTTATATGATAAAACAAATGTTCATCTTTTAATTGACGATGTTGCAGTAATTGATAATCGTCTTCTAGTGGTCGGAAGAGATGACTTTACTTGGACTTCAAGAGCGTCTTTATCATCGTTAACCCGCTACTACAAAGATTTACCTATTATTGTCTTAGATCATCAACCACAAGATTATAAAGAAGCGGAAGAAGTTGGCGCGGTGTTACAACTTTCTGGTCATACGCATAATGGTCAATTATTTCCCGCTAACTGGATTGTTAATTTATTCTATCGATTTGTTTATCATTCTTCTCATTCAAATGGTCGTTATACCCATGGTGATTTTACGCTTTATGTAACTCGAGGCTATGGGGCGTGGGGATTCCCACTAAGAACAACGGGAAGAAGTGAAATTTTAGACATCTGTTTATTTGCAAGTGAAAAAGGAGAAAAATAATTATGATTCATTACATGATTTTAGGGGCTTGTTTATTGATTTTAGGTATTGCATTATTTACTTTTATGTATCGATATAAAAAGAATAAAATTGCTTTAAGAACCATTACTTACTTTTTATGTTCACTCTTTGCAACTTTCTTTTTTATTCTGGCAGGACACGTAGGAAAAGAGACTATTACCATTCAAAGTATTGCTGATTATTGGAAAACAGCGTTAGATATGTTCGGCTTTAAGTTTGGAATTGATGACACAATTTTAAATATATTCCTTCTTAAAGATACATCAAAGAATGTAGTGAATATCCTTTTCATTATTGGGTATTGTCTTTCTTTTATTGCCTGTGCATTTACATCAATTTCCGCAATTACCGCCATCTTATTCCGCTTTTTAGGGAATCAAATCCGTGTGCGTTTAGCTTTTCATCATGATTTAGATATCGTAATCAATCCTAAGCTTCCTTCTGATTCGTATGTGAATGATTTAGTAAAGAATAAAAGAAAAATGCTTCTTCTTTTTACCCATTCTTTATCCGATGAAGAGAAAAAGTTATTATCTGAACAAAGGTTACCATTTATAGAATATGAAGATTTTGCATTAGCGCTTGAGTTCATTTTTAATAAAACAAAAAAGAATAACCATCACTATTCCTTTATTTATTATGAAGAAGAAGAAAATACGCGCTTTAAATTTTTAGTGAGCTACATTGACTGGATGAAGAAAATAGAAGAAAAACAAAAAGCAAATTTTAATAAATTTAGAGAGCGTATGGCTCTATATATTTCATTTACCAAAGACTATTATTCCTCCGTGGATGATTTATTTGGAATTGATGTGATTGCATATCAAATTCATCTTTTTAATAAATATGAGATTTTTTCCAAAGATTTCCAACTTCGTTATCCCTTTGTACATGTTTTAGAAGAAGGCGATATTGTTTCTGGATGCTTAAAAGAAAATATTGAACCCAAAATTATTTTTGTGGGTTTTGGACATGTAAATCAAGAGATATTTAAAGGAGCGGTCATCAACAACCAGTTCGTTAAATTTAGTAAAAAAGAAAAGAAACTTTGTTCTACGCCAATTACTTATTATGCCTTTGATAAAGATAATAATGCGAAAAAAGATAAGAGTGTTACTTATTTATATCGCTTTTTTAAAGAGAAAAAAGGTGATTTTGAAACGGCAGAAGCTCCTTATTTAGTAGGTGATTTTAAAAATGTTGATGCCCAGCAAGAATGGGATGCCTATACCGAAGACTTTATAAAAGAATTACAAAAAATTCTACAACCATCTAAAAAAGGAAATGAAGTTCGTGCCCAAATTTTAATCTCCCTTGCACATGATATGAACGATTTAGATTTAGGAATGAAAATTCTTCGCTTTATTTCTTTAGATGAAAACTTGAAAAAACATGTTCAAGTTTATGTGCGAATGAAATCTTCTCAAATGCAAGAGCAAGTACAAAAATTAGGATTACTTCATTATTATGGACAAGAAGAACTTTTAACTCACGATCATATCGTAGATGAAAAACTTTCTTTCTTACAAGAAAAAACGCATTCTCTTTATGCAAAGTATTCATTTGAAACTGGACTTTCAACCTTTAAACTTTGGAAGGATAGAGAACCTATTCAATTCCGTAGGAATGCTTATGAAAGCTTAAATGATATTGTAAAGCTCTACATATTAGGCTTTAAAGTCTCTTATTCTAGCAGTCAAAAGGAAAATATTCCTTTTTCAAAGTTTCTATCCCATGTTTTCAAAAATAGCGATCAATATTTGTCCTTATTTGACGAAAATTATGTAATGAAGGACCAAGATGCTTTAACAAAAATCACAAAACAATATTTAGATTTCTTAACGCAAGATAAAGAAAATGAAAAGGATGATGCTTTTGTTTTATATGCACTAGGATATCAAGAGAAACTTCGTTGGAATGCTTTTTTAATTATGAATGGATACGCAATGATGAATAAAAAAGATATTCGGATTGAATTAAACCGACAAGAAGATAATTCATTTACCTTTATCAATGCGAATAGCAGCTATAAAGTAGCGTTCTTTCATCAAAATCAACCGGCAGAAAAATCTTATTATATCAATTTAAAAGAACATGCCTGTTTAACGTCTGTACGCGGCTTAGAAGCTTATCACATCTATTTAGCGTCTTTAATTCAAAAACGCTTAGAAGAGCTTCAAAGTGGCATGAAATTAGAAGATTATGTTCTTTTATTAGAAAAGAAATGGTTAGGTCATGATGCGAAGATTGAACTTCTTTCTCCTACAACATTTAGGTTAAACCAAAAAGAATATACTTTAGAAAGCTATTTAAAAGAACTATCCCATTCTTTAGCGGATACGTATAAATATGATTTAAATAATATTTTAAATCTCTATCAAAAGTATTTTACCAATTCGCATTTTACCATTGAAGAAATGAATAAGGAGTAAGAAGTCAATGAAGTTTGTATCCTTTAATGTCAATGGCATACGTGCCATTTTACAAAAAGATTTTAAAACGATTTTCGAAAGTTTTGATGCGGATATCTTTTCTTTAAATGAAACAAAATTTACGGAATTAGAGCATTTGATGTTTCCTTTTGAACCCCATGGATATCATGTATATTGGACGAATTCAAAAGTAAGAAAAGGATATTCGGGTGTAGCGATTTTTACAAAAGTTCTTCCTCTTTCTGTCCATTATGGATTAGAGGAAGGAAAGTATGATGAAGAGGGTAGAATTATTACTTTAGAGTTTGAAAAATTCTATTATATTGCTTGCTATGTTCCTAATGCTGGAGATGGTTTAAAAAGACTATCATTCCGCTTAGAATTCGAACAAGATATGGTGAATTATCTTTTAAAGCTTCAAGAAAAAAAGCCAATTATTTATGCAGGTGATCTCAATGTTGCTCATCAAGAAATCGATTTAAAAAATCCTAAAGCAAATATTGGGAACCCAGGATTTACTTATGAAGAAAGAAATGCTTTTACCGCTTTATTAAGCAATGGATTTATTGATAGTTTCCGCTACTTGCATCCGAATGAAATTCTTTATTCTTGGTGGAGTTATCGCTTCCATGCTCGTGAAAATAATGCCGGTTGGAGAATTGACTATTTTGTAATTAGCCCATCTTTAACACCCTATTTGGTTGAATCAACAATAGACACAAGTATTTTAGGTAGTGACCATGCGCCGATTATATTGGAAATGAATTTATAAGTAAATGATGAAAAGTACTCTTACATTGATTAGAAATGATAGGGTACTTTTTTTATAAAGTAAATCGCATATTTTGATGAAATGCGCGTCATTTATTAAGCGCTTTCATAATATAATATTAAAAAATCGCTTGAAACTTTATGAAAATTCATGTAGTATTTAGAAAAATTAAGATTTTATATCTTTTTGGAAAAGATAAGAATAACCAAGGAGGAAGCATGATGAAATTCCTGAAAAAATGCATTTTTTTTCTTATTCCGTTTTTTCTCATAGGCTGTGCAGATGGATCATCTAATTTAAAGGGATCAAGTTCAGGTACAGTAAAATCATGGAATGAAAAAGAGAAAACTGTTTTACAAAATTCTTTAGGGGATTACTACAATATCCCGCTTTTTGAAGCAGATACTTATTATTCACAAAATATAGAGAATAACGGCGTCACCCTTGCAGTAATCAATTGTTTTGATGGTTTTGATGAGTCCACAGCAGAATTCATTTACACAACAAAGTTAAAAGAAGAAGGATATCAAATTACTGATGCTAGAGAAGAAGAATCTTGCATTTACGGAATAAAGATTGTAGTTGAAGACCAACTTGCCGTGGTTATGCAATACGCCTATCGTGAAGAATATCGCCAAATGCAACGCTATAGCTATTTTGCTATTGTTACTTATCTTTATGAAAATACAAAGCAAACAAATCCCACTTATGATGTGTTTCCTAAAAATGAAGTTTATGGATTCTTAGGAGAAAATATTCCTTCTTATGATGATGCCACCTCTTATGAAGTCGTTCATGATATTACAATTAACAATAATCCTACCATTGATATTTATTGCCATAACGCTAAGGATGATGCGGATACTGTATATAAGAAAACATTAGAAAATGCTGGATATACTTTAGAGGATGTTGGAAATGTCTTGATCGCCACAAAAGAAAATTCGGACATCAATATTTGGTTTTATATGGCTTATGATAATATGTTCTTTATTCGTGCCTATCACGCGGATGTTGTTGTTTCTTAGTTTAATTGAGAATTCTATTCTCTTTTAATAAATGAAAAAGTAAATGAAAGGAGATTTATTTTATGAAAAGACAAAGTTTTATGTTGATGATGACTTTGGTCCTAGGTGGACTCGTTCTATCTGGCTGCGGAAAAAAAGATCCGTCAACGAGTTCAGCCCATCCGACGACTACTGGTGGAGGTGAAACCTCTTCTTCGGGTTCTCGAAATTTAGCTAACGCTTTAAAAGCCGATTATTCCAATATGACCGTAGAAGTATCCTTGGCTTACAATAATGATGATATGGGCATTATGGAAGAGTACTTCCAAGAGGTAATCTATGAGGGATATACCATTATTCCACCATTAAGTGATGGAGATCCTGCGCTTTATTATCACGATTATAATGGAGAAAGTTATTTATACTTCGCTGATAATTATGGTAATGGTGATGCTTGGTTGAAAAATGGGGCCTATGATATGCCACTTGGCGTTGAAAATACTTACTTTTCTTGGGACTACAGCGTAAAGTACTTAGATGCAAGTAAAGCAAGTTATTCGGCCGGATACTATGTAATTGCCGATAGCGACGCAATTAAAACATTAAATGAAACAATGTTCCGTTTTGCATGGTTCAATGATATTGAATATGTGACCTTAATGGTTGCTGATGGACATGTAACGAGCATTGTTGGCTTATGCAGTTTAGAAAATGATAAAGAATACGTTAAGATTAAAATGGGAAATTTTGGAAATACCGGTTATACAGGCTCTCTTCCAGAAGCACCTAATAAAGATAACGTAAAAACTTATTATGAATATTCAGGTACAGAACCTATCGTTGATAAATACATTTCAAGCTTGACGGTAGCCGTAGAAGGAGCTTCTGTTTCTGATAGTGAATTTGATGTTATCTTAGACATCGATAAAACCCAAGAAGTATCCGTAAGCTATTTGCCAGAGGATGCGAACAAAGCCGATATTACTTGGCACTCCTCCAATGAGGATGTAGTGAAAGTTGATTACCATAAAACTAGTAAACATCGTACTTTAAAAGGATTAAAAGAAGGTACGGCAGAAGTTTACGCGACAGCAAAAGACGCAAATGGAAATGATGTTGTTTCTAACAAATTAAAAGTTAAAGTTAACCCGGTAGCGGAACAAAATAAAGAAGGATGTGTTTACGACTTTAATTTTGTGAACATTGCCAATGATTATGTAATTGCAACCAATAACATTGATACCAAAGCCACTCATGAAATTCAATCCAATCGTACAGTACTTCGCGCTTCTGATAGTGTGGAAAATCGCTTTGAAAGTGGCAGACAACTTCTATGTTTAAATCCTTTAGATACGGATTTTTCTAAACCTTCGGGCTCTTATGTGGTTTTCAATTTTGATGATCAACAAGTTTCAAGTATTTCGTTATATTATGGCTTGATTTATAGCGGACATAGCAGTTATTTAAGTAAAGTTAGCCAAGCAAAAATTCTTGTTTCTAATGATGGAGAAAATTGGACGGAAGCTTATGACTTCTTAGAAGAAATGAAAGAAAATATTTCTTCAACCAATAAAAAGTTATTAGAAGTAAGCTTTGCCCCAAGTTCTTATGTGAAAATCTTTATGGGAGCAAGTTCGGTAGGTAACCAATTCTTATTTGCCATGGATAATGTAGCCTTTATGGCCAATAGTGAATGCCATAATCACGTAGATGCCAGTGAAAAAATTGATGTAACGGGTATTACGATTACAAGCACTGCAACTGCAATGAGAGTAGGCGATAGTTTAACTTTTGTTTCTCAAGTAGAGCCAAGCAATGCTACGGACAAATCAGTAACTTGGTTAACCTCAGATGCAAGTAAACTTACAATTAATGAAAATGGCGTAGCCACTGCTTTAGCCGCAGGAACAGTTGAAGTCTATGCTACAAGTGCAAATGGAATAGAATCCAATCACGTTTCTATTACAATTAAAGAAAAAGATCATTTGCCATCCGATAAAGTGGGATTAACCTATATTTTGGATGAAGAATTAATTTCTAGTAAATGGTACGATTTCAAAATTACTGTTTTAGAAAACGATCAAGTTCATGTCGTGGTTTTACCAGATGGTGAAGCAAAAGTAGAGTATGATTTTACATTAGATTATTATGATGAAGAAAGTCGCTATTATGTATTTGCTAATCAAGGCGAAAATACTTTTAAAATGAAGTTTGTCATGAATAGCACAAACGTTGAAATATTTGCAAAATTAGGTTCTGTTGAACTTGGAAATACGCATTTAAATGAAGGAGAAACATTTGCCCAATATTTTGCACTTACCCGTATTACAACTTCTTTTGATAGCAAAGAAATGATTGTGGGCGCTAAAGAATTACTTATAGCTTCAGCAGTGCCAAGTAATGCGACATATCAAAATTTTGCAAGAACAAGTTCTCATCCAGAAGTTGCTGATTTTGAAAATGATGAAAGTAATTATATTGTTGCAAAATCAGCGGGAACAACTACGATTACCTTTACTGGTGAAAATGGAGTGACAAAGGATGTTACAGTTGTTGTAGAAGATAAAGTAAAAGTTGCTTCTATTACTCTAGATAAAACGGTCATTGAAAGTCTTGAAGTAGGAAAATCCGAAACGGTTACTGCAACCGTTTTACCAAGTGACGCCACAAATAAAGATGTCACATGGTCTTCAGAAGATAAGAAGATTGCTACCGTTGATGCAAACGGAAAGATTACAGCTGTTAAAGAAGGACAAGTAAACATTATTTGTACTTCTAAAGAAAATAGTGAGATTAAAGCAATAGTATCGGTTACCGTGGTAGCTGGAACTGGTGTATTACCTGCAAGTATGGATGGTACATATGAAGATGATGGAAGTTGTTATGCTGGTACTTTAGTTGTTACAATTAACGCTACGACCGGAGTCATGACACTCACATGCGAAGATGCAAGTTACTCAGATACATATACTTTTGTATCTGAAAGCATGGGAAACTACACATTTAAAAATGAAGCAGGAAATGAAATTTCAATATACTGCTTCAGTGATCATATTCGTTTAGATAGTGGCACAATTGAAGAGATTTACTTCTATGGTGATCCAATTGATTTATATTTGAATTAATTGAGTTAAAAATATTGAAAAGTTAATTTAAGTGAGATAGCCTGCGGGCTATCTCACATTTTTAAAGGAGAGAGAAATAAATGAAACGAGCCCTAAAATATTTAACATTCTTAATTTTATTTTCTAGTTTAACTTCTTGTGGCGGAAATCAACAGGCAAGTGGTAAAGATTTTCATTCTTCATGGCCCATCGAAAATGTTAAAGAGGCAATAGAAGCATCAATTCAATATGATATCCCTTATCTTAAAGCGAATTCCTATTATGCCAAAACTGAAAAAGATGATTTTAATGAACCACAACTCATTTTAGGTCTCTCTTTTGAAAATGATGAAGACTTATCTTCTGCAATGGATAACTATTATGTCGCCTGCGATGAAGCAAATTGGGATGTGAAAATTGAAACGGTACGCAATTCAAATGGAATGAATTTAGTAGAATTTGATTGTGGCTTTGCGGATAAAGTGATTTCCGCTGATTTAGCTATTGAAATTCAATTTGTCATTGGTAAAGCGGATCCTTCAGCTACTAAGGATCAGCTATGTATCATTGCTTTTACCTATGTTCCTGTTGATCAAAATGTTTGGCCGTCCCATCTATTGGAACACTATTTAGGCTTTGATATTCCTCATTATGAAAAAGCAGGTGCCACCTATAGTGCTCAAGTTTCTATGGATGAGCAATATAAAGTTCCAGTTATTGATATATTTGTAGAAAATGTAGATTCAACATCAGAATCGGAATATTATGATATTCTTGAGACCGCAGGATATACCATGGATGCGAGTGATTACGATAATGGAAATGGTTATTATGCCTTTAGTAAAGATGGCAGTCATGCGATTTGCTTCTATTATAATTCCTATTATGGATTTGTGATTTATGTCTATCCAATTACCAGTGAAATGAAATAGATTAATTTCTTAAATAAGAGGTCATTATGTTATACTTAAAGTTGGAAGACAATGAGTATCCAAAACAAGATTTAACACATGTTCGAAAAATTGCTCGTGCGGTAGTATATTCTAAAGAAGACAAAATTGCCATTATTCACTTAAAAAGAAATGACATTTTTGGTGATTATGATTATTATGAACTGCCGGGTGGTGGGGTAATTGAGTCTGAATCATTTGAAGACGCGGTTATTAGAGAAGTTGAAGAAGAGATAGGTGTGAAAGCTAAAATCATTATGCCTTTAGGTGAAGTAGTGGATGCTTATAATTTAATTAACCGCCAAAATGACAATCATTATTTTCTTCTTCAAGAAGTAGAAACCTGTACCCGTCATTTAGAAACGTACGAACAAAAAATGTTTCAAGAAGTTTTATGGGTTTCTTTAGAAGACGCTATTCAAATGTTTCTCAGTATGCCAAGTTCCGGCGTTTCTATGTTAGTTAAAAATAGAGAACTTCCTATATTAAAAGAAGCATATAAATATTTAAAGAATAAGTAGAGCGTATCTATTTATTCTTTTTTTATATAGAAATCCATGTGGTTAATTTCGTTATTTTACAAGTTCTTTACATTTTTTTTACTTCTTTTGAAAGGATTGAAATTTCCCTTCTTTTTATAATGTGAGTGTGAAATGAAAGAAGGAGATAAAATGAAAAAATTTATAAAAGTATTAGCCTTACCAGTAATAAGTGTAATTGCGTTAGGCGCATGTTCACAAAACTTTGATGAAAATAAGGAGATTAAGATTTATACAAGAGATACTTCAAGCGGTACCCGTGATGGCTTCTTTACGGGAATTGGTTTTGAAGAAGCAGTGAAAGATGATACTGTTTTAAAAGAAGGAAAAATCCGCGTTGATTCTAATGGAGATATGATTTCCGCCATTGAAAATGATCTTTATGGAATTGGTTATATTTCTTTATCTAGCTTGACTGAAAAATTAAATGGTATTGCTTATGAAGGAACGGAACCAACCGAAGAAAATGTTATTAATAAGAATTACCAATTAACTCGTAATTTTAATTATTGCTATAGAGCCGAATATAATAATCAACAAAATAAAGAAATCGTTTTAGCTTTCATTCGTTATATGAAAACCGTTGAAGGCGAAGCTACTATCAAACAACATGGTGGTATCGTAAATACGATAGCGACCCAAAGCTGGGATGAAATAAAAGAGAATTATGCGATTGCAGGTCAAGATAATTCAAACCTTACCATTACCGTAGGTGGTTCAACAAGTGTTCAATCTATCGTTAGTAATTTATTATTAGAATTTTCAAAAAAATGTGGAAACTTCAAATACATCTATAATCCTACTGGATCTTCTGATGCTTATAAAAGGACCAATGGTAGTGAAAAAGATGGTGCGAATGCCTGTGATTTAGCCTTTGCTTCTCGTGAATTCAAAGATAGTGAAGCTATGAGCGATGAACTAAAAGGTATGATGTGTATTGACGCAATTGTCGTCGTCACTAATAAGGACAACAAGACTTTACAGAATATAAATAAAACGACTTTAAAGAGCATTTATGACGGAACTATCCAAACATGGAAAGAGGTTAAATAAACCTCTTTTTAGTGCTTCTAAAAAGAAGTTAATTGGCGATAAAATCTCCCAATCTCTTTTTCAAATTATCGCCATATTTTGTAGTCTTGTTGTTGTATTTATTGCCGCTTTTATATTGATTAAGGGGAGTACTCCATTTATAAAAAAATATGAGATTAACGGAAGCTTTTATTCTGTTAATCCCTTTCGTTTTATTTTTGGAATGACATGGTTTAAAAGTCCGAATGTCTATGGCGTAGGATTTATTATTCTTAACACCCTCTTCATTACCTTACTATCTTTACTCATTAGTGGGCCAATATCTATTCTTACGGCATTATACATCGTTAAGATTTCCCCTCGATGGCTCAGCAAGATTTTAAATACAGTAGTGGAATTATTAGCGGCAATTCCTTCGGTTATTTATGGCTTATTCGGTCGTGGTGTATTAACCCAAATTACGAATGGATTAGCCAATTTATTTGGATATCAAAGTGCGGGTGGTTTAGGCCTTTTAACAAGTGTTAGTGTTCTTTCTATTATGATTATTCCAACCATTACCATGTTATCTGCAAGTGCGATACAAGCAGTAAAAAAAGATATTGAATTAGGAAGTTTAGCATTGGGTACTTCAAAAACAGAGACCTATTTTCTCGCTGTTTTACCTGCTGCTAAAAGTGGTATTATTCAAGGAATTATATTAGGTGTAGGAAGAGCATTAGGAGAAGCTACTGCAGTAAGTTTAGTATGCGGAAATAGTACGCAAGGACCTACTTTTAATCCATTCGACCCAACTTCCACTTTAACTACGACCATGTTAGCGAGTATTCATGAAACCTTAGGATTAGACTACGATATTCGATTTAGTGTGGGTTTAGTATTAATTATCATGATTTTCGGTGTGAATTTATTATTGAGTTATATGAAAAAAAGATTGGGGCGAGTAAAATGAGAAAAATAAAAGATAAAATCCTTCAAGGAACCACTTCCGCCTCAACTGCTTTAGTCGTTTTATTCTTAGTAGCGATTATTAGTTACATTTTATTTACGGGTGGAAAAAACTTTCAACCGAAGATGTTTACGAGCGATTATTATGAAACACCCTATTTTGTCAATGTAAAAACAGAAAGTGATTTGTTTCATTATGAAGATAAAGAAGATGTTTTTTATTCTTCTAACTGGGGAATAGGAATAAAAGACACGAAAGATCTAAACGGAAAAGATGTGATTCAAATTGTTGAACTCGATAATTTATCCCCTTTAAAAAATGCAACAAATAAAGAAACAAACGAAGAATTTGTAGTAAAAAAGGGCTTGCTCATCAATCGGATTACGATTAAAGATGAAACAGGCAATACTCGATTATTTACTGCTGATAAAGGGGCAGAAGCAATGAGAGATGCCTTAGACACTTCGACCGTTTTAATAGAATTATATTTATTAAAAATGGGTGGAGGAATTAGAGGTAGTCTGCTATCTACGCTTTATCTTATATTGTTAACTCTATTAATGGTAATTCCTTTAGGCGTCATTACCGCTATATATTTTACGGAAATCGCGAAAAATAATAAAATCAATCAATTTCTGCTATCTTTAATCGATATGATTTCAGGAATTCCTTCTATTATTTTTGGTCTATTAGGTTTGATTTGCTTTATTCCCATTGTTTCTAAAATGACGGGAAGTGGTGGCGGTTCTATTCTTGCTGGTGCCTTTACCATGACGCTTATGCTTTTACCGGTTGTGATTAAAACGACGATGGAAACGATTATGACGATTCCTAAAAGTTATAAATATGCTTCTTTAGCGCTAGGAGCAAGTATGTCACAAACGATTTTTAAAGTCATATTACCCAATTCAATTCGCGGTATTTTGACTTCCGTTTTATTAGCAATTGGACGAATTATTGGTGAAAGCGCAGCGTTGATCTTCGCTATCGGAACTTATATTTCTGATCACGTAAGTTTAAGCGGACAGTCTACCACTTTAGCGGTACATATTTGGACATTGATGAGTGGCGATAATCCGAATTATGCTTCAGCGTGCAGTATCAGTATTGTCATTTTAATTGTTGTATTAATCTTAAATCTTTCGATAAAGTTAGTCAGTTATCGATTGGATAGAACGAGGGTGAAATGATGGAAAAAGTATTTGAAATACAAGATATTAATCTATTTTATGGAACAAAACATGTTTTAAAAGATGTGGATATGTCCATTTATAAAAATAAAGTAACTGCATTTATTGGACCTTCAGGATGCGGAAAATCGACGTTACTTCGTTGTTTTAATCGCATGAATGATTTTATTGATGATTGTAAAATTACGGGTTCACTAAAATATCATGGTGAAGAGATTGAAACGTTGAATCCTATTATGCTAAGAACAAATGTGGGAATGGTGTTTCAAAATCCTAATCCATTTCCAATGAGTATTTTTGATAACGTGGCTTATGGACCAAGAGCGAGCGGAATTAACGATAAAAAAGTTTTAATGGAAATCGTAATTGATTCTTTAAAGAAAGCTGCTTTATATGATGAAGTGAGTGACCGCTTAAAAGATAATGCCCTTTCTTTATCGGGCGGACAACAACAAAGATTATGTATCGCACGTTGCATTGCTATGCATCCCGAAGTGATTTTAATGGATGAACCTACAAGTGCATTAGATCCCATTGCAACCGCTAAAATAGAAGAGTTAATTGATACATTAAAAAAAGATTATACGATTATCATTGTTACACATAACATGCAACAAGCAACAAGAATTAGTGACTATACCGCATTTTTTATGTTAGGTGAAGTTGTGGAATATGATGAGACCAAAGAAATATTTGGCAATCCTAAAAATAAAAAAACAGAAGATTATATTACAGGAAGGTTTGGTTGATGGTTATGAAAATGGAAGATGAAATGATGAATCTAAAAAAGATGGTCGTGAAGATGGCGGAGTTAGTGCATGAAAATCTTTCTTTAGCGATGGAAAATTATTATCATTATCAAAAAGATAAAGCTAAGCTTATCCGTGATGATTTAGTAGATACACAAGAAAGAGAAATTGAAGAAGTATGTTTGAATTTGATGCTCAAAGAACGTCCTTTTGCTAGAGATCTTCGTTTTATTTCAGGCGTTTTAACTTTAGTGGCTGATTTAGAAAGACTAGGAGATCATGCTGAAGATATTGTAAGCTTTGCGTCTAGAATGCAAACTTGCAAGCATGAAACCATTCCTTCTTTAGATAAAGCTTTTCAAGAGAGCATGGGAATGGTGGATTATTCTATACGCGCTTTCGTACAAGATGATGTGTCTTTAGCAGAAAGTGTCATCAAAAAAGATGATGAAGTGGATGCGCTATACGAACAAAGCGTAAAAGATATTATAAAAAAATTAAATGAACATATTTTTTCAAGTGATTTTGCTATTTATTCGACACTCGTGGTAAAATACATTGAACGTATTGCGGACCATGCCGTTAACGTCAGTGAATGGGTAATTTACATTCATAATGGCTATTATAAAGATACGCAAATGTTCTAAAGGAGGCGCATATCATGAATCTTATTTATTCGGTTGAAGATGATCATGACATTGCTAAAATCATTAATAAGACGTTAACAAAAGCGGGTTATGAAGTACAAAGCTTTTATGATGGGAAAAGTTTTTTTGAGGCCTTTATTAAAGAGACACCACAAATGGTACTACTTGATATGATGCTTCCAGATATGGATGGATTAGAAATTTTAAAAAGGATTCGTGAAAAAAATAAAGAGATTTATGTTCTTATTATTAGTGCTAAAAGAATGATTACGGATAAAATGGATGGCTTTGATTTAGGCGCAGATGACTATATTGAAAAGCCATTTGATTTATTAGAACTCATTAGCCGAGTCAATGCACATTTTAGAAGAATTCAAAAACCATCAATTTTAACTTACCATCAACTTCGCATTGATGTAAGTGCCCATCAAGTGAAAATAGAAGATGAAGAAATCAATTTGACCGTAAAAGAATTTGCCATTTTAAAAAAGCTAGTTGAAAATCAAGGAAAAGTCGTAAGTAGAGAAATGCTACTAGATGAAATATGGGGAAGTGATTCTATTTTAGAATCGAGAACCATTGATATGCATGTGAAAAGCTTAAGAAAAAAATTAAAAGATGAATCCTTAATTGAAACGATTTATGGAGTGGGGTATAAGATGCCATGAAAAAGAAATTAATATGGATATCTACACTTCTAACTTCTTTTACGTTAATTGTTTTTTTAATGCTTTCTATTTTATTTACTGCCAAAAACAACCGTCAAAATAATGAAAAAGTTTTAAGTGACCTCGTTTTAGTTTTACGTGATAATTACATTCATGATGAATATGAAAAAAGTGCGGAAATCGTTACACGTATTGATAATCGTTATCGAGTCACTATCATTAACGATAGTGGAACAGTAGTCTATGATACTTTTCCTGAATTAATAGAAGAAAATCACTTAGATCGTCCAGAAATTCAGCATTTAGGGGAGATTAGTTATCGTTATTCTAAAACTTTAGGCTATAAAATGCTTTATAAAGCCACTTATTTAATTGAAGAAAAACTCTATTTAAGAGTGGCAATTCCTGAAGCCAAACTAAAAGCGGCGGACCATGTTTATATTCTTGAAATGAGTGCAGTCGCTTTAATAATTCTAGGAATTGATATTGTCATAATTACCTTGAGTTCAAGAAAACTGACTGAACCTATAAAAAAAGAAATTTATCGTTTGAATCAATTAACTGGAGATCAACCACCTCTTTTAGATGATGATATCTTAAGTTTATCAAAGCAGATTGAAGATGTTTCCATCTTAATTGATGATAAAATGCAGTTGATTAATAAAGAAAAAACACGACTAAATGATTTAATCAACAATTTAAATGCTGGGATCATAGTGTTACATGGTGAAACAATCGAACTCTATAACGTTTTAGCGGCTCAGCTCTTTCATTTAAAGAAAGATGAACTGATAGGGAAGAATTATTGTTATGCTATCCTTGATTATCAATTCTCTTTAAAAATACAAAATGTGATACAAAATCATGTAGAAGAATCCTTTGTATATCATGATAATCAAAATACTTATCGAATTATTCTTACTCCAATTTCCAATCAAAATGAAACCTTAATTTTTATCTATGATATCACCAAAGAAATGCAACTCAATCAGATGAAAGAAGATTTCTTTGCGAATGCTTCTCATGAATTAAAAAGTCCACTTACCACAATATTAGGTTTTTTACAAATGATTGAACAAGGTATATTAACTGAAAAAAGTGATATTGAAGATGCTTTTTCTAGAATTACTAAAGAAGCAAAACGCATGAATTCTATCATCTCTGAAATGCTAAATCTTGCAAGTTTAGAAGTAAATCAAAAAGAGAAAACAATGACAGAACTATCCGTTTTTGAAATAACGCAAGATATTCTTTCCTCTTTTAAAAGAGATATCAAACAAAAAGGGCTTAAAATAGAAATAGAAAATAAAGATGATTTTAAAGTAAAAATGAATGCGATGGATTTATATCATCTCATTTCTAATTTAGTTAGTAACGCAATTAAGTACAATAAGCAAAAAGGAAAAATACAAATTATTATTCAAAAACCATTCTTTGTTATTATAGATACGGGGATTGGCATTCCTTATGCGGAACAAAGCCGAATTTTTGAAAGATTTTATCGGGTGGATAAAGCTAAATCTAAAGAACTTGGTGGGACTGGTTTAGGTTTAGCGATTGTGAAACATATTGTGAATAATTATGATTTAACATTAGAACTAGAATCAAAAGAAAATGAAGGCACTACTTTTAAAATCGGTTGGAAAATTAATGAATAGAAAAAAGGCGGAGACAATAAATCTCCGCTTATTTTTTCTTCTTTTTATCTTTTGAACGTTTATCAGAAATAATTTTCATTTCTTTTTCAGTAATTACGCTTACACCATTTTGTTTTGCCCAATCAACACAGCCTTGTAAAACAATTTTTAAAAAGGGACGAGGAACTTTTACGATACATTTTAATGCGTCATCGGTAAATGTAACATCCGTGTTTAATCTTTTCGTGGCGTAACGAACAGAAGTTAAGTCAACTTCTTTATCGGGAATGCCTACAGAAATTGGCTTTTTATAATCCGAACACCAGAAATATTTAGAATCACGATAACCCCAGTTCGTTGGAAGAGGGCAGAAGTTTTTACGCGTAACGCCTTGAACAATAGCGTCATAATATTTATCTTTTAATAAAATCTTATCAATTTTTAAGATGAAGTGAGCGCCATATTTAGAAGTGATGCCGTTAAAGTTATGATAGGGTTCTTGATATTCATCTTGAACTTGATCATTTTGCGCGTCATCTAATTCTTTGACCCAAGTACATTCAAATACTTGAAGCGCTTCTTCAATGATTTTTGGATAATTACCTTTTGGATCTTCTTTTTTTCTTTCTCCATCTACGGTAGTGAATTTAAAATCTTTCATTTTTTCTTCGGGTGTATCTCCAGGGAAACCTAAACGGACATGTTCTGCGAATCCTTTTTTAGAAAAGGAAAGGAAGTTAATCGTACATCTCCCGTGCCTTAATATCCCTTTAGCGGTATTCGAAGTGTTTCGACATTCTAACACCATTGCGTAATAATCTTTTCCGGCAATGTAATAAGGAAATACTAAAGAATATGCACCAAAAGAGGTGAGTTTTCCTTCTTCATCTAAAGTACCGATTAAACAAAGTGGCATAGGGAAGAAAGAGGAAGATTGATAAAAATTATCAACGATACGAATACTTTTAAATTTTTGTTTCATAAAATAAGCTCCTTTCATTCATCAAAGTTCTGTTCATATTTTATTCCATAATGATTGAGACTTGCCATAAATTTTCCGCCTAAAAAAGCGGTTCCGTCATCCATAAAAGACATTAATTTTTTCTTATCTTTTCCATAAAAGATGATTTTAAGTAAAAGGGAACCATCCTTTTTTTCAAAGACGATTTTTTCAATGTCGGAAAAATGACATTTTTGTTTCTTTACTAAAGAAACATAGGTATATTCTCCATCTTTTAAAATAAATTTTTCTCTAAAATAGGCAATAACTCCAATCGTTCCAATGATGGCAAAGAAAGCAGGAAATGCGATGAGGAACCATAGATTCATCACATGAATCAAATTTAACACGAGTATAGTTAAAGTGCCTAACCACCCAATGATAAAGAAGATAAGAATGATTTTGAATAGGCTTTTTGAATTTTTAATTTCAAAATCCATATTTTCATCTGGATTGATTTTGGGTGCTTCGTTTTCAATGATTTCTAGAATTTTTGCGAGTACTTCTTCTTTGGTCCAATCTTGAATATCAAAGGTTTCTTTTTGCGTAACTAAAGACAAACCATCTTTAGAAGAAATAACACTAACGCCAAATGGATTTTTCTTTTCTTTTATTAGTTCAACGATGATAAGATAGACACCATTTTGTTCTATAGAGTAATCATAATCTACAATGCAACGGGTACGATGAAGTAAATCATTTAATTCTTGAAATTCATCATGAATATAAGAATCAATAAAATCAAAAACGACGTTATCATTTTTATGTTTGTTAATTAAATTTTCTACTTTGTTTTCAGGATTGGCGGCAAATTTCTTTTTTTCGTTTCTAATTTTTAATGAAACATAAAGCGAAATAGAGAGTCCGGCCACTAAAAGAATAATACCAATGATTAAAAAGGAAGTGATGAATGTATCATCTTTTCTATTGCTTAGAATTAGCATGAATAAAGAAAGTACTAAAAGTACTGTACTCGTTATACTATATTTTTTGTACTTTTTTGTTTGCATTTTATCACATCCTCATCTCTTTTATTGTACACGTTTATCCCACTATTTTCTATATTTAGAGCATAATAAAAAGACGATTGAATTGCTCAATCGCCTTATAAGAAAGTAAATTAGATCAATGGTAATTCATCAAAATTAAATGGTAAAGTTACATCACCCATTTTGGTAATTGTAAGAGTGCCATCAATAAATTCGCCTGTAAAATGAACAGAAGCAACATGACCCTCTTCGTTAAGTTGAATGGTAAAGCTTTCCGTCATAGCTAACTCATATGAATTTTGAATACCTTGTAAAAAACCATATTCTTGTAAAGAATCTGCGGAAACTTCAGAAGAAATTTTAAATTCATTTTCATTTTCTGTGGTTTCATAAAGAGAAACGGTATAAAGTAGCCACTTTGGTAAGGAATCTTCTTTAGATTTGCTTGTTACAAATTTTCCAAGAGCGCTTATTTTATTACTATACGTGACTTGATAGAAAGTGCCATCATCTGCTTCATAGAAACCATTTTGATATGTTGCATTATCTTCATCGATAGAAAGAGCACCTTTGCTATTTTTATAAATTTTTTGGTGGATGGTAGTATCATCATAGCCATACTTTGTGGTGAGAACTAAAGAAGCTTCATAGTCGCTAGAAGCTATTTCTTCTAATGCAGTTTTTAATTTAGCAAGTTTAGCTTCATCTTCAGAGATAACAGGTGTTGGAGTAACTGGACCCACAACATCTTCTCCGGTAGCGGAAACGGTAAGATCAAAAGTATAAGTACCATTACGTAAAGTTTCACTTAAAACAGGAGTGGCAATATGCACACCCGTAACTTTTTCATCATCGGCAAGAAGAGTAACTTCATCTAAAGTAACTTTTCCTGTTGTATCTTGGAAGGTATACCAAGTTAACGTGGAAACAAAGTCATTAGCTAAAGCGGATTTTTCATTTAAATCAAAAGAAGCGCTTTTACCATCTTCACTAATGAGTAAATCATCGTTAGTGAGATTTTTAAAAGGATTCGTATAAGGTGCGAAATCATATTCATTACCATCTTTATCTTTTGGACGAGAGATTTCTAATTCGTTATTGTTATTAATATAACGTAGTTCAATGGTGTTATCTTCGGATTTAAATAAGGTTTCAGTGAAGTTTTCATCAAAATCTCCATTATAGGATAAAAGATAACCTGCATCGGTAAATTCAACATTTAAATTGGTAGTAAGTGGGTCGCCAGATGTAGGAGTGAATTCACCGGTTTCTTCGTTTAAGTTATAGAACTTATACGTAAGAGTGCCGCTTAGCTTAAGATTACCTTTCATATAATTGAATTTTTGAGCAAAATCAATTGGCGTAGCGGAAGTAGAAGTGCTTGTTGAAGAAGGAGTACCTTGACATCCAGTTAAAACAAGCATGGATAAAACAAATAATAAGCTTTGTTTTTTCATAATTGTTTCGTATTCTCATTTTGAATACCAATTAGATTAGAGAATACATGCTCCTTTCAATTTTTATTATAGAATCTAATTGGATATAAGGCCCCCGTTTTGATTGTCTCTTATTTTCTTTTGTTTAAGAATGAAACAAAATATAAGAGAGAAATTCAGTAGATAAAAGCTAAATAATATTTTCAACATTATGTTCGAAGACACTATCAGAACTAACTTATCTAATGAATTTGAAAGAGTAATTCAAAAAATAAACTCTTTCTTCTTTTAATTAAGAATGAAAAGAGTTTAGCATATTTGATGAAACAAGTCTACATATATTTTTTTTAAAGCGCTTTCTTAAAGAATTAT
>ERZ808275.43-NODE-43-length-86071-cov-16.461716_pt1 | contig 86071 bp, 82 predicted proteins | sample MGYA00520894_ERZ808275 | MGnify/ENA primary metagenome ERZ808275 (study PRJEB31516, sample SAMN03275598) | gut metagenome | biome: mammalia-associated habitat; material: feces | host: Papio cynocephalus | place: Kenya | collected 2012-08-03 ... | reverse complement strand
CTTTCCTAGTCAATACTTTTACTGCTTTTTTTGCACTTTTTTTTGATTTTTTTTTATTTTTTTACCTAAACTTTCAATCTTTTAGATTAATTGTTTTCAGTTTTATCTTTTTCCGTCTTTTTTAAAAGTTCTTCGCGCTTTGCAATTTCTTTATCTAAATTTGCGATTTCTTCACGAATTGCAACAACAGGTTCTTCAGAAGCAGACAAGACTGCAGAATCATTGTCCTTAAACTTTTCAAAAGCTAATTTACCAAGTTTTTCAAACTGTTCATTTTTTTTGGTTTCAAACTGATGTTTTTCAATCTTTATAACACTTTTGTCACTAAACTCTTGAACGGCAGTACCAGCTTTTCCTAATGCTTTTTTAGAAGAAGAAAAAATTTTTTCAGCGCCACCCTTTACTTTTTCTTTTAATTCATTAAAATCCATAATTTCCTCCAATAACTGATAAAAATAAATCTTCAATATTTAATATAACTGCTTTTTTTTCAAAATAAAAGAATAAAATCAAAAATCAGTTAGCTTTTTCAAATCTCCACTTCAAACTAAAATACAATAAGAATCTAAATTCTTTTTAAGGCGATTATTGTAAGGTCATCTTCCTGCTCATCTTCTTTTAATTTTTTATAAAAAATGTAATTAGGATTGTTTTTTTTCTTTTTTGGAACAGATTTTTCACCACTTTCAAAGACTATATTTGCATATTCAGAGTATAAATTAAAATGCTCTTTTAAAAATGAATCAACAACGACATCAACTTCAACTAAATCTTTTTCTGAAACATTTTTTGGCTTATAAAATCTAAAAATTTTCTCAAGAGAAACAAGTGCTAAAACCATTTCTTCTACAGTTCCTTTGCACTTTGTAAAATCAAATACAAGTTCTTCGCCTTGCGCAGGATTTTTTTCTCTTGAAAGAATATACTTTTTCTGTGAAAAGACAGATTCAACAATCTCTTTTATTCGAATTTCACCAAACTCTTCTTTTTTATCTTCAAAGAGCAAATTTCCATATTCGTCTTTTAGTTGTTCGCCTTTGCTATTAAGCTTAGGCTTTTTTATTGCTGAAAAATCAATATTTCGCATTGCGCGGCCATTTTCTTCAATGCCATCTGTGTACAAAAGCAATACATCATTTAATTCAAGATTCAGTTCGTAAACCTGATAGCCGCCTGTTTTTTTTATCACAGAAGAAGAAAAAGGTCCAACTGCCGGCGTTTCTGGAAGTTCAATTTTTTCCAGCCGCCTAGTTGAATTTTTATAAATATGCAAAATTCTATCGCCAGCATGGCAAACATATAGTTTTCCGCTATTTGAATCGTAAAGACAGATAATCATTGCAACAAATTTGTCTTTTATGTTCAAAGATTCTAAAAAATCATTAACTTTATAAACGAAATCATCTAGTGCAATTTCATTTTTAGAACAAGACCAGTCTTCAAAATATTTTTTATAGAGAGTTGCTACAATTGTAACTAAAATTCCAGCAGGGACTGCGTGACCGGAAGCATCGCACTTTATTAAGACGTACCACCGCTCGTCAAGGCGCTGCCAGTCAAAGTAATCTCCAGAAACGCCAGAGGCGCCCTTGTAATAAGCAAATTCATGAACAACAGAATCATTTACGCTTGAAATATTCTGTTTTATATTACCAGAGAGAGTTTTTAATGGAAGCAAAGACTGTTGAATTTCAACAGCATTTAACTGAAGATTTAGTTTTTCTGCATTAAAGCCTAGCTCCAATTGCATTCGATTGATAGAATTGCCAAGTCTTCCAATTTCATTATTTGGAAGGCTTTCAATTTTATTAGCCAAAAGCTTTTCTTTATCGTGTTCTTCGGAAATATCTTTTACAACTTTTTCAAGACGGCGAATAGGATTTACAATATAATTTGCATAAACAAAAGTGGCTATAAAGCCAACAAAAATAAAGATTACAGAAGTGAAAAGAACTATGCCGACTATTTTTTTACGAGAGACAACAATTGATTCTACAAGTGAACTTGTATCAATCTTTACAAAAACTATTGCTTGAACTAAATCTGAAGAATTTTCACTTATATACAAAACCGGTCTATAAAAAACATAATCGGTAATAGAAGAGTTAAAAGATTTTATGCAAAAAGATGGAATGGACTCTTCGCAATCTTCTGAATATTTTTGCATTTGATTTTCTAAATCAAAATTAAGTTTCTTTAATAAATTATCGATTTCAATCTTACGAGACAAGGAGGCAGTTTTTCTTTCTTCAAAAAGTTTTTTTCGTTCTTTTAATTTTAAGCCAAGCGCGTTTTGAACAAAAGCATTGATTTTTAAGCAAGTTTGCTCCGCAATTTTTTCAGTTTGATTTTCTTTTACTAACAGAGAAATCCCCGGCTCAAAGGATTTTTCTTCTAAATTTACACGGTTTACCTTAGAGATTATATTTGCATCGTTAGAAGACCAAACGTAAAGAAGAGACTTTTTTTCATCCTCTTTAATTTTTGATGATGAAAAACCTGTAACAGTAAGGCACTGCGCTTCTGGTACAGAAGATAGCTGCTTAGGCAGCAAATTGAGTCCAAAAGCATCTTCTGAAGGCAAAATATTCTTTACAGTCGTTGCAACGCTAGAAAGCAACACGTCTACTCTATCTTTCAGAGCCTTTGACAACGTTTTTTCCTGTGTGAGAATCATTGTTCGACCAAGCAAGGAAGAAAGAAAAACTATTATAAAAACCACAAGAGAAAGTGTAAACACAAAAAAAGATGTCTTTAGACTTCCTTTTTTATTTTCTGAAAATTTAGAATTTAGCAGCAACTCACCTTTTTCCAGAAGGGAAACTGTTTTGTTTATTTTTATTTTATCAATAAAATTTTTTATTATGGAAATTCCAAAAACACATATAAAAATTACAAAAAGTAGCGATGCTAAAAAAAATATTGCAAAAAAAATATCAGATTTCTGTTTTTTTTCTAAAGGAGCTGATTTCCATTGGGGAATGTAGTCAAAATCTTTGTCAATTTTTACACTTCCGCTTTTAGAATCTTCCAAAGATGAAAAAGAACTTTCTTCATTTTGACTTTGCGAACAAAAATCGTCAGAGAAACAAAAATCCGGAGAAATGAAAAAAATTAAAAAAGAGAAAATTAAAATTTTAGAAAACGCATTTTTTACCACAAACAAGTCTCTAGGATTTTTTGCTAAATATCCTATAGTTCATCCAAGGAAAAATAGGATGCTGCTCTTCAAGTTTTGTAAGCCATTCCGTACTTACAGTGTTCGAACCTAAGGCATCAAAAACAGTTGTAAAATCATTTATGCTCTGCTTAAACCTGTTCGCCGCATAATCCGGACATTCGTTATTTTCTATCATTTTTGCCCAGCAACACGACTGAGCCAGCATCAACTCTTTTGCTCCTAAAATTAAAAGGCGAGCTTTTAGACCGGTGTCTGAGGGAAAACGGCTTGCAAGATCAACCATACGCTCGCTAGCCTTCCGCACGTAACGCATCATCCAGCTGTTTTTACTAGAAAGCAAATCTTCGCCGTAACCGTCAGCCCTAGAAGAACCGTAGTAAGGACGAATCCGCTGAAGCTTAAATGGATTTTCTACAATATTTTTTAAGCCGCTCAATTCTATAGAAGAATTTGCACTCTTTCTGATAACTTGTTCTAACCAGTCTATGCCTTCAAACCAAGAGGTTCTAAGTCTATCTAAATCTATAGTCACAGTAAGACAAATATCTTTTGATTCAGGAAGAAGCTTTTCTGCCTCTAACAATTTTTCTTCTTTAGAGCGAACAAAATTATTGGCATCCAAAACAATCTGCCCAGAAGAAACTTTTGGCTCATACAAAGACTGTTCGTCATAAAAATTTGATTTTTTAACATTTTGCAAATTAATTTTTTTATTCCAATATTTATAGCCAACTGCAAAACGAGAACAGCTTTCGCTTGTGAAACAAGAAAGCTCGCTAAATGGCAATTCAAATCCTACATCGCAATTTAGATTTAAATAACAACTATTATTTACATAACCAGCCGCCCCAAATATCTGTTCATCTGAAAAAGAATCTCTGCCATAGGCAATCAAAGCATTATCAAATCTTGCAGGATAAAAAATACCTTTTGCAGGCTCGTTCTCTGAAAAGAGAAAACTTCTGGAATCTAAAATCGTATAGTTAATTCCATTGGAGCGAAGGACTTTTTCTATTCCACGATAGTATCCAATCTCAGGAAGCCAAAAACCTTCTGGGACTTCGCCAAAAAAATTTCTAAACGCATAAATGCCAGTTTCAACCTGCGCATTCATTATTTCCGGCATATCGTTATAGTGAGGAAGAAAAATATCTGTTCCACAACTTGCAAGGAGTTCAACCTTTCCTTTTTTATGATATTCATGTACTTTCTTTAAAATTTTTCCATTGCAAGCAGCAAAAAATTCTTTATCTGAACAAGCCTTTTCAAAACATCTTTTTGCTTGCTCTTGAAGTATTTGCGAATACGAACATCTTTCTATTTCTTTTTTGCCGAATTCTATGCATTTTTCGAGCCAAGACAAATACTGCTCTTGTATTTTTTTGTCATCAAGGAGAGTACACAAAACCGGAGAAAGCGCCATAGAAATGGTAAAATCTATATTTTCTTTTTCGAGCTTTTCAAAAACTTTTAGCAAAGGAATATAAGTATAAGAAATTGCTTCAAACAAGCGGGTTTCTTCTGAAATATATTTTTTTTCATCTTCTCCAATGTGTCTTATATACTCTTGACTTCCGTTCAGCACAAGAAGAATTTTTTTATTCGCCATTTTGCACCTCTAATTAAGAAAAAGATTCCCTGTGATTTTTATAATGTTCCATAAGCAATTCTTTTATGCCAGAAAGAGCCATGATTGGAGAAAAATCATTCTCTCTGCCAGGCCTTATATCTGAAAGCAAGGGAGAACCTTTTGGCATTTCAAAAGTTACAGAAGAAGAAAGAATATCTATAATTCCGTCAAGATTGAAAAGAAGATCCACCCTAAAGAACTTTTTTCCAGCAGGAAGCAAAACGTACTGTCCAGAATCTTCTTTTGATATATTAAAATCGCAATATTCATCAGGTTTTATTTGCTCTTTTTCAGAAAAAGAACTAACTCTTATCATCATTTGGCTTACAAAAGCCTTTTCAAGGGAAGTTCGATCGCTGTCGCTTATGTTCCAATAGACATAAGCCCAAGCTGGATTTCGCAACACAATTTGAACTTCTGTTGAATTGCAAGAACGCATAGAAAGTTCTTCTTTTTCCGCAAGAAGCTCTTTTTCAGAAATATCAATTTCGAACTCTGTTGAAACTTTTTTATTTTCCTCAGAAGAATCAAGCATTTCGCCTATTAAAAAATTTCTATTTAAATTTTCAGGAATATCTATTCCAAGAGAATCTGCAATCTTTAGCAGTTCAGAAAAAGGAATGCTTTCTAAATAAGCCCGATTAAAAACTTCATTAACCATGTGCATATAATCTTAAAATTTAAAACATTAGTCAAGCATTGAAGTAATATTGCGGCACAGGTCAATTCAAACAAAGCGAGAGCGGATGCATATAAACAAATTGCAAATTCGCTTACTCTTTTGTTCATTTTTCTAAAAACATGACTTTTTACCTATTAAGAACTACGGCTGAAAGCTCTTGCCCTGCACAATTTTGTTTTCCCTAAAATATTTTATCATTGAGTTCCAAACAACTTTTTTATTTGCAGTCCAAAGAGGCGCTATTAAGTTTTTCTTAGCACCATCACCTGTGAGCCTATGAATGACAATGTTTTGAGGCGTAATTTCAAGAGCTTTTCCTAAGATTTGAAAATATTCGTTCATCTCTAGGCAAGCAAACTTTTTAGAATTATAATCATTTGCCAAACCGGTATTTTTAAGCACATGCAAAAGAGAAATTTTTATGCCATCGGTTTTCGCATTTAAAACATATTTTATAGAAGAAAACATATCGTCTGCGCTTTCGTTTGGCAATCCAAAAATCAAGTGGCAAACCACATGGACATTGGAAATTGTAGATTTTATTCTATTTATACATTCATCAAGTACAAAATTTTCATACATTCTGCGAATATATTTTACAGATTCATTATTTGAAGTTTGAAATCCAAGTTCAATCATTAAAAATGTTTTTTCAGAAATAGATTTTAGATACAAAAGCATTTGTTCGCTAATGCAGTCTGGTCTGGTTGCGATTGAAATGCCTACAACCCCGGGAAAAGCAATTGCTTCTAAATATTTTTCATACAATTCTTTTTCATTTCCGTAAGTTGAACTAAAATTTTGGAAGTATGCAATATATTTTTCTGACTGAATCTTATTCTTTACAAGATTTTTTGCATTTTTTAGCTGTTGAAAAACTGGCAAATTTCCGTCGCTAGCAAAATCTCCAGAGCCGCTTTCCCCGCAAAAAATGCAGCCGCCAAAACCTTTTGTCCCATCTCTATTAGGGCAAGTACAATTCGCATTAATAGAAAGCTTATAAACTTTGGAATTAAATTTTTGCCTAAAAAAATCGTTTGCAGAGTAGAAAATTCCATTTGAAAAATTATTTTTTATCTGCATAAAATACCTTTTTATTGCCTATGAGCTTTGCAACTTATTTCGGTTACTTCTATTTTGAACACTCCTACTCTTGCAAGCATTATTGAAGGAAAATTCCAATCGCCCTTTTTTACAGTTTTTTTCATCAGAGTGTTTAGGGCATATTTTTTTTCTTCTAAATCTGTAATCTCGGAAACAATACCTTCGCCAATTATGCTAGAATAATAAGTTGAATAATCACAGGCATTTTTACCTTCTTTTATTTTTCCTTCGCAGTCCATCTCAAAGCCTACAATACAATTTTTTTTTGAAAGTCTTGCTTTTCTACCTTCTGTTGCTCCGTGAAAATAAAATGTGTATTTGCCTTTTTTTTCTTCATAACCAAAATTTACAGGAACAATGTAAACATGGCCTTCATCGTTGTAGCCAATATTAATAGAAAAACAGTTTTCGATTACAGCATTAATTTCTGCAATATCGGTAACTTCCCGCTCTTTTCTGCGAATTTTCATTCCGCCTCCAAAAAAAAACTTAAAACAAAGGTCAAAGCGAGCGAGCTTTTATTAAAAAAAAGCAGGGATTCTAACCTTGCAACTGAATATAAACCGCATTTGCAAGTTTTTCTAGATTTTCAGCATTGGCATTGCTTTTCATGCTTACACTGTACATAACTCCTGGAGCGGCATCCCACCAGATGCAGATTCCAACTGAATTGCCATTTTCATCCTTTGTCCACTTTGCATCTGCCTCGTTATAGCCAACCTTTACTTTGACAGATTTTTTCCAATTGTAATAAAAGCCAGAAATATCTTGCAAGGAAGTTTTTCCACTTGATTCAGCGCGGGCAGTACATTCAGCCTTATTCCAAACGAAATCCATCTGCGCAAGAGAATCTGCAATCACTGAATAGCAAACATTCTCAGCATTTTTAGGAATTGCAAAACGCAATCCGAGTGTATTCAAAATTTCTTCCGCAGAAGATTCCCGAATCGGATTTGGCACGCCAATTACAACAGGCCGAACTTCGCTCAATTCAGAAATACCAGATTTTTCTGTAATAGCCTTCTTGCTACATCCAAAAGACAGCAACACGATGCAAGACAATAAAAATGTTTTCAAAAGTGATTTTAAAACTGATAAAATTTTTTCGTTCTTCATAGATTCATTTTATCTTAATAAGACAAAAATATTCAACTGTAAACGGTTCGCTTTACGCATTGCAGTTCCCCTGCTCGTGGATTAAAATTGATTTAAAGCAACAGACACCGGAAGTTACAGCGAGGTTTATATGCCGCCAAAAATCACGAACGAACAGATTCTAAAAACCACAATGAGGCAGTCGGCAATTGACATGAACTGCAACGAAGGCGATTTTCTTCTGAGCAAAAACAAAGTCGTCATCTCAAAGGGAAATGCAAACGCGCGCCGATACCTCAAGCTTCCGTTCGCCGCAAACCTTGTGAGCTACGGAAACAACATCGTCGCATCCTGCTCGAGCGGACTTCGCGCAACCGTTGAGAAATACATTTCGTCTTTCATGTGGTATCATTGTTTTGAAACTCCGAACATGCACGTGCTTTCACAAAAATTGCGTCCGCTCGGATTCGACGTGTGCTTCATGGCGGAATACTGGCTGCCCGACGCGAACAAACTTTTTTCGGAAAATGAAACCGGCAAAAGCAAAAACTCATTCACAACGAAAATCCTTGAGCCGTACGATTTCCAAAACCTTTACGTTGACGAATGGAGCAACGCCCTCTGCGCGGACAGAAAAAATCTTGACGTGCTTGCAGTCGCCGCTTTTGATTCTAATTCACAGAAACTCGTTGGACTTGCCGGCTGCTCCGCGGACTGCGACACGATGTGACAGATTGGCGTTGACGTTCTTCCCGAATATCGCCGAAAGGGAATCGCCTCCACACTCACAATGGAACTCGCGAAAGAAACTTTGCGACGCGGAAAAATCCCGTTTTACTGCTGCGCCTGGTCGAACATAGTTTCCGCCCGCAACGCAATCAAAAGCGGCTTCCGCCCTGCCTGGTGCGAGATGACCGTAAAACCTATTGAAGAAATTGAAAAGATGAATGGGGAAAGATGAAAATGAAAAATACTCATTTAAAATCTGTTTATTGTTTGAGTTGTTTTTAATAAAATACTAAAACACTCAAATTCAATTTTCTGATAAAAAATATATATTATTCAAACTTTAGTTTTATTTTGTTAAAAAATTTTTATTTCTATTTTATTTTCAATTCCATTTCTTGAATATGACACTTTTACAATGTCATCAGCTTTTATATTCTCAAGAGCATCATAATAATCTTGGCTAGTTATTACATTTCTATCATTTATTTTTGTGATAATATCGCCTCGGGTAATATTTGCATAAAATGCCGGAGAATTCTCATAAACAACAGCAATATAAACTCCAGTGTTTCTATGAGAATTCATTCTATCATCAGAATTTAAATCTCTTGTTTCTATACCAAGTTTTGGTCTTTTTATATACCAATCTTCATACGGAACAAAAAAATAAACATCATAGTCATAACGGTCAACTGAATAATAATTTGTCGAATAACTTGTAGTAGTATAAGACCTTACCAAGCCATTGGAATCTTTATAAGAATGATAATTTGTATGAGGAACAGAATAGGCTCGTTTTAAAGGGCAGCTTTTCAAATTAGCAAAGCAAGTGATATAAGCAATTTACAAAGGTGTCAATTCCGCTCGCAGCAAAGATTCCATTAAGTTGATTGGCTTTACATTTTCCACAATCAAAAGAAAAGAGACAATATTCCTATTGCAACGGAAAGATTTTCACCAAGTTTCCGTGTTCTTACCAAGCTATAAGTAAAACAGCCCAATCCGTTAAGCAAGTTAGTTACTTTATTTTTTATGATTTTCTAGACAAAAGGTGCGATTTTAACCGATAACTTTGACATCCGTTGCCCGACCGTTTTTATTTTCAGAATCACTGGCTTTTGGAATATCTACAACTTGAAAATCAACTTTCGTGCCTTTATCCAATTTATTGCCTTTAAACTGAGGATTTATCTCTCCCATGTAGAAAAAATAATCTCCGCTTTCATCATCTGCGGAGACAATCCGGTAGTTCTTTATTCTTCGTTTTACAACTCCAGTTTTCCGGGCCTCAGTTTCTTTGAAATCTGTTTTTTCTACAAAAAAGGTTCTTTGTGGTTTGCCGTCATCTGTCAATTTGAATTTCGAATTCAGTTTTAAAATTAATTCTCTTGGGGATTTTACTCCATAATCTTTTACATTGAAATCAGATTTTTGACGGTAAACCGTTTCCCAAATTTGTGAAAGCAACTTAGTGTTCGTTCCATTATAAAATGGAGTGGAATCAAATGCTGTTTCAATAAATTTTTCCAATGAAAAATCTTTTAAATTTATATCCTCATCATTCTCATTTTTCTCATTCAAAAGAATATCCTCATCCTTTTCATCCAAGTCCTCCAGATATGAGAATTCATTACAAGATTTTATCCAGATTGAATTACATTTCGCTTTTTCACCGATTCCAATAACACGTTTTCCCAGCTCACGAAGCCTTAATGACAATGAATGATAACCGTTGTCGGAGGCAATAATCGCAAACAAATTTATGTCTTCGTGTTTTATCGCCATTTCAATCGCATCCATCATTATAAGCTTATCAACAGCCTGTTTCTCATTATGATGAAACTGCTGGATAGCGGTAATCGGCGTTTTATTAAGCTGGTCTTTCCATGATTTTGTGTTGGAGACAGACCAGTCCGCATAGGCTCGCTGAAAAAGAATGTCCCCTTTTCCAGAAAGATAATCAATTATCAAGGGAACCTTGCCAGCCGGAATATTTTCAGAGTCAAAAAACACTGCTATTTTAAATATTTCTTCCATAATTTTCTTCTCCTGCAAAATGATTTACCTGCGCTATTTGCAAACCTTTGAAACATACCTTATGAAGTCAGGCTTTAAACAATCCCTTTTCAGTCAATGATTAAAATCTGTTTCATTATATCACAACTCATCGGAATTTTTTTCATTTTCATTATTTTTCGCCATATACAATAAATTATCCTTAACCTAACAGTTTCTTAACCGCAAATTTACAGTCCGCGTTTATCTTTTTGTAAAACATAATCAAAGAGGTTTTTATGAAAAGGCAATTATTTTACGCGTTGGCGGCAGCGGCGGCTTTTCTGCCGGTTTCCTGCGCTTCAACATCAAAGGCAGGAGCAACTTCAGCTTCTCCGTTTGAAAAAGTCGGCTTGGATGGAAGCGAAATTCCATACACAATTCTTGCAAAGACAGCAAGCGGAGTGGAAATCCAGAACGGCGGATACGGCTCGGACGCATGCGCCCATCCAACGGATTCAACTCTCTTCTATCTGATAACAGACCGCGGACCGAACATCGACTTTAAGGGCGGAAGCGGAAAAGGAAAAATGTTCCCGGTTCCTTCATACTCGCCAAGAATCGGTCTTTTCAAGATGAACGATGACGGCTCAGTTTCGCTTGTAAAGGAAATCACTCTTAAAACTCCTGACGGAAAAGATATAACCGGGCTTCCAAATCCTGCCGGAAAAGGCGCGACCGGAGAAATCGCCTACGACCTTGACGGAAACATTCTTGGAACAGACGAGTACGGACTTGACAGCGAGGGAATCGTTGCGATGAAAGACGGAACTTTCTGGATTTCTGATGAATACGGGCCGCACATTGTCCATTACGACGCGGACGGAAAGCAGATTGAAAGAATAAGCCCGTTCGGAATGGACACAGGAAAAAGGCATCTTCCGGCAGTTCTTGCGCGCCGCCGTGCGAACCGTGGAATGGAAGGGCTTGCAGTAACTCCTGACGGAAAAACTCTTGTCGGAATCATGCAGTCCACACTTTTCAATCCCTCAAAAAAAGAGATTTCAAACAAGCAGCTTGTGCGCATTGTAACTTTTGACATTAAAACCGGAAGCACAAAGCAGTACGCGTATATCCAGAACAAGGAAACAGACTCAACCTGCGGAATCACGGCGCTTTCAAACACAGAATTTGTTGTGATTGAGCGCGACGGAAAGTTTTCTGGCGAAAAGGAAGCGCATAAGTATCTTTTCAAGATTGACCTGAAAGACGCGACGGACATAACAGGAGCAGATCCGGAATCGAAAGAAGGACTTTTGCTGAACGGAAAAACTCTTGAGCAGTGCAGCACAGAAGAGATTGAGGCGGCCGAAATCAAGCCTGTAAAAAAGGAATTCCTTGTTGACCTTGTGGAATATCTTCCGAACAAATATCCGCACGACAAGCTTGAAGGACTTTGGATTTTAGACAGCAGCACAATCGCCGTGGCAAACGACAACGACTTTGCAATCAATGTTGAAAACAACCAGCTTGTGCAGAAAAAGCTCCCCGGAACAGACAGCATTGACGACGACGTGATTTACGTAATAAAACTTCCAAAGAGTTTGAGGTAAGGCTTTTATAAAGATATTTGCTGGATGAAGGCTACTTGTTTCGCAGAAAAACGAGTAGCCTGCGGCCAGAGCTGCCGGGGATTTTTGCTTAATCATTCCTCATATTTCTTGAAATTTTCTGCCTGGTCAAAAACTTCCTTAAAGACTTCTTCGCGAGGGACTGGAGGATAGCCGTTTTCATCAAGCAGAATCCGTAAATCTGCCTTCATTTCAGCCTTTACATCCAGCCGGTGATTCCAGTCCGTATATTTTACATTCTGGGCGACAAGAATCTTAACTTTCTTTGCAAGTTCAATCATCTTTTCTTTTGGATACTGATTCTCAAAATTAAAGCGTTTGGCGCAGCTTACAAGAATATCGTAAAACGCTTTTTCCTCAAAATCAATTCCCATAGCCTCAAAGGATTTTTTATCTTCCATCATATCGGCAAAAAGCTGATTCAATTGTTCTGCAACATCATCAAGAACCTTGCTTGCAAAATCCTCGTCATTGAAACGGTTGTTGTAAGCGATAATCAGACTGTTCAAGCGTTCAGAAAATTCTGTCGCCTTAATTTTGTTCGTTTTCTTATATTCACCGATTGCCTGCTTTAAAAGCTGCTCAAGTATTTTGATTTTTGTATTTGGAAGCGGAAGCCTGTTAATTTTTTCAAGATATTCAGAACTGAACAAATCAAAGTTTACATTTTTCCCAACCTGAAAAAGCTCCTCCACACCGTCAGATTTTATCGCTTCCTGAATCAGTTTTGAAACGTGGTTATTCATCGTGGCAATATCAGGGGCATCGCCCTTTGTAAGTTTAAAAAGAACCGCGCGGACTGCAATATAAAAATTAATCTGATTTTTCTCATCAACGGAAAATGATTCGCTTGTAGAGCAAAGGTTAAACGCCTTTTTCATTTTGCAAGCAGCTTCCATAAAACGCTTTTCCAAATCTTCAGTAAGCTGAACATATTCAACGGCCTTGTTCAAGGCTTCAAGCTGCTGAAACGGAGTTCCATTATAATACAACGACGCGTCAAACTTGTTGAACATTGCATTGACAACGCTCAATTGGTCTTTCACAATTACAACAGCTTTTTCAGAGTCTTCAAATTCTTCCTGTTCGCCGTCAGTATATTTTTTCAAGGCTTCATTCATTGCCTTTTTGATTCCGATGTAATCGACAACGAGTCCTTTCTCTTTTCCTTTGTAAGTTCTGTTTACACGGCTGATTGTCTGAATCAAAGTATGTTTTTGAATCGGCTTAAAAATATAGATTGTATCAAGACAAGGAACATCAAAGCCTGTAAGCCACATATCGCAGACAATTGCAATCTTAAAATTAGATTTTTCATTTTTGAACTGGCGGTCAAGCTCTTTGCGGTATTCATGATTTCCAAGAAGCTCAAAAAGTCCTTTTGTGTCTTTCGCCTTGTTCTCGGTCATCACCATTTTAACTTTTTCGATTGGTTTTAGTTCCTTTTTTTCTTTTTCAGAAACGAGCGCATCATCTGAGCAAAGTCTCTTTTCATTCCATTGCGGACGCAGGCGAATAATTTCCTTCCACAAGTCAAAAGCAACTTCGCGGGAAGAACAGACAAACATTGCCTTTCCAAGGACAGTGGCACCTTCGCGAACGCGGGTTTCATAATGATTTATAAAATCCTCAGCAACGGCTTTGATAACATCAGGGTCGCGCAAAATCGCCTCAAGATTCGTAACAGCCTTTTTGCTCTGCTCAATCTGATTTTCATTTGCCCCATCTTCTGCACACTGCGCATAATAATTTTCAATTTCAAGAATTTTTTTATGGTCAAGGAAAACTTTTGCAGCCCGTCCTTCGTAAACAAGATTCACTGTGATTCCGTCGGCAACAGATTCTTTCATCGTGTAAGTGTCTACAATTTCGCCAAAAACTTTCTCCATTTCATCAATCGGAGTTCCTGTAAAACCGACATAAGTTGCATTCGGAAAAGAATCGTGCAGATATTTTGCGAAACCGAATTTGTGCTCGACAATTCCCTTTTCATCATTTACCACAAGTTTCTCATCGAGATTATTTTGCGAACGGTGAGCTTCATCGCTTATGCAGATAATGTTTGAGCGGTCTGAAAGAAGCTTTGTGTCCTCGCTGAATTTTTGAATCGTTGTAAGATAAATGCCGCCGCTCTGACGGTCGCGAAGTTTTTCGCCAAGACTGGAACGGCTTTCTATTGTTTCAATATTCTGGTCGCCGATATAATTTTTTGATTTAAGAAAAAGTTTCCCAAGCTGATCATCCAAATCAGTTCTGTCGGTAATAACAATGATGGTCGGACTTTTAAGCGAAGTTGATTTCATCAATAGTCGGCTCAAGAAAACCATAGTGTAACTTTTGCCGCAGCCTGTCGCGCCAAAATAAATTCCGCCCTTGCCGCTGCCATTCGGTTTTATGGAAGATTTTATGCTTTCAAAAAGTTTTGTTGCCGCAAAGAACTGCGGATAACGGCAGACGATTTTTAGCTCATTGTCGCTTGAATCCGGAAAATACAAAAAATCTTTTATGACTGCAAGAAGCCGCTTTGGTCTAAAGCAGCCGTTAATCATCGTGATTAAGGAACTGATTCCGTCAACTTCCTTGTCTGCGCTTTCAACTTTGCGCCAGGAATAAAAATATTCATAAGGCGAAAAAATCGAGCCCATCTTGGAATTTGCGCCGTCGGAAATCACTACAAAAGCGTTGTATTTAAAAAGTTCCGGAATATCGCGGCGGTAGCGCACGGCAAGCTGCTTGTATGCATCCTCAATCGTAGTGTTTTCCCTGATTGCAGACTTGAACTCCAGAACAACAAGCGGAATTCCGTTCACATAAACAATGCCGTCCGGAATACGAAGCTGTTCCCTGCCCTGCACTTCAAGCTGATTCACAATCTGAAAAATATTGTTTTCAGGAGTCTCAAAATCAATCAGATTGATAAAAAGGTCTTTTTGGTCAGAATCATCGCGGCGGATTGTAAAGCCATTGCAGATAAAATCCAAAATCCGCTTGTTTTCATCATACAAATCCGAAGAGACATTCTTGATTTTATTCACAGCTGCCGAAATTTCGCTTTGAGTAATATTCTGCTTTGAATATCGGAACAAAAGAAAGTTTCTAAGAACATCAGTCAAAAGAACTTCCGACTTGTCATGATGGATTTCGCTTCCGGTAAGGTGCACATACCCCGCATTTTCAAACAGTTCAATAATGGAAAGTTCCAGCGCGTGCTCGTCGAATTGCATTTTATCTGTCTCCGGTTTATTTAAATTTCCTGCTGAATGATTCGGCCGTTTTCTTTTTCTGATTTATAAATATCATAAATATAAGAGGGACTTTCAAGATACAAGCCTGTCTCAATATTGTTCAGTTTTGAAAAAGTTTCTGATGTGTAAAGACGCTGCATTGCCTCAAGAACCGGAACCTTAAAATCCTCCATTATAAAAGAAACAATGTCATCCGTGATGTATTCAATCAACTGTTCCTGCTTAGACATTTTCAACTCCGACTTTTAAAAGATATGACAACGCTTTTTCTGTATGAAACGAATACTGGTCTGTCAATTTCTTGAATTCCATTTCTTTTACCAAAGTTTCAACAGAAATAAGCCCGTCAGAAAACTGACTGAAAAATTGAATGTCAACATTTGAACCGTGATAAAGCGTCATTGAATCTTGCCTCCGTTTTTCTGGCAAATCTGCGTCATATCAGAAACCGCGTCATCAAAAGAAAGCGTATGCTCAACATCGTAAAATTCTGTAAGAAAATCCAAAGCCTTGTGCTCCAGCAGATACAAAAACGCCTGAGTTTTGGAAAGCGACTTAGCCCGCGCGAATTCATTCACACATGCGACCGTATATCGGATTTGATTTTGTTCTTGGTTTGACATTGATAACTCCGTTCCATAAGTATAACATGATTTTCTTATTATTTAAGGGGAAAGTCTTCTTCCGTGCTCTACTCCTGGAATCTTACACGACTCCGTCTTGCGAATTCAAAGCTTCCCGCAACGCTAGATTTATTTTGTTATTTTTTCATCTTTTCTAATAATTTTATCAACCCATGTTAATAATTCAGTTAGTAAAAAAGTACCAACAAGTGAAATCAAATTAGAGAAAATAAAACTCCAATCTAAATAATTTTCTTTTTTCACTAGTTTTAGTATAAAAGCTACTAAAACTGTAGTTCCAATTGGAATTATTATATGGAATAATATCCATAAGATTACTTTGCCTATCTTTTTTGCTTTATTAACAACCATTCTAACTTTTTTTCCAAGTTCAACATCTCCTTGGTTTTCAGTTATTTTATTTGTCAATTCTTCAACTTTCTGATTTGAAACTTCTAGTTTTTCCTCTACCAAAGATAGTTTTTCATCTTTTTCTTTATTAGACTCTGTTAATCTATTAATCTCTTTTTGACTATTTTTTCTTTGGATTTCATTTGATTCTAATATTTGATTAACAGATTTATTGCTTAATCCATCCATTTCTTCTATTATTTCAATTGTTATATCTTCTGGCTTTGAAGACATTCTTTTATAAGAAGCTATTACTTCATATGTCTGTTCTTTTGTAAGATTCTTTTTTTCATACTCAGTCTTAGCTTCTTGAATCATCTTCATTTTTTCATCAGCTACTATACTTGCATATATTTTTTTACTTTTCAAAACAATATCAAGAGAATGTAACTCAGAAACACCAAAACCTTTGTTCAGATTAAACCATAATGTCGCTATCACATATTCCAAAGTTGGAGCTAGTCTAATTCCTCCAGTAATATTATTTTTCTCTTTTGATTTACTTATAATGCTTTCTGTCCTTGTCAGGAAGATATATTTCGAATCTGATAATTTCTTTGAAGTATACCCATTTCTTAAATCTTCTATAAAATTTAAATAATCATTAGTAAAATCAAAAAAGGAAAAATTTTTATTTATGTAGTTTTCTCTTTCTTCTTCATCAATACAAGATTCATTTATAATTGTTATTTTATGATCTTCATCATATATAATGTTATATTTTCCTAATTCAGAAAAAAATAAACCTTCCTGTTCTGCAATATCAGCACTCTCTTTGCAGCGACTTAAGAGATTATCCATTCCTTCAGATTGCGATAATTGGTTTTTATCACATAATATTTTTTCAGCAGCATAAAAAAAACGCTTTATTTCTTTTCTTGTGAGGTTAGTATATTTTAAATTGATATATTGATTCCGCTTATTAACTTCTTTAACCAATTCTAAAAATTCAATAGCCGACTGTTGATACGAAATACCATTTAATCCATAAATATCAAAAAGAATGTCAGTATTTAAATATATGTCTAGCTGCTTATCCCAAGAACTAATATCGGATAAATCCATAGTAATTCCACGATAAATAATACTTCCATAGTTCAAATCATCAATTAATTGTTTTAGTTTAGGATTTTTTTTCTGAGTTTTAATTATGTACTTAGAAATTAAAATACTATTGCTTTTTTGATTTACAGAGCCACTAAAATATGTTGTAAAATCTTGAATCAATTTTTTTTCAGAAACATAACCTTCTGCTTTAGCAAACGAAATAAAATCGGAAATCAATAAATCTATTTCTGTTTTATAACTTTCCAATTCACAGACATCTTCTTGATTAATAAAATTTCCATCAATTTTATACCACCCACCCTTTGAAATAGTTATATTTTTATTTTTTGAGAGAACATTTTTTATTACTGTCGGTGGAATTTTAAATCCATAGTAATCATTAAATTGAGAGGTAAATTTATTTATTAAAAAAGTGTTAGACTTAAAATCATTCTTTATAAATGATAATACAAAAGATAAAAGAACATCTTTTGTTGATGTCTTTTTATTTGCGAGAACTCTAAATACTGCATAAGCAGGAAGTAAATTACTACTCATTTATAAACCAACCTTTTCGAAATCTGAGAAATCAAAGTTTCTCTTAACTTATACATTTGTTCTATTTCTTTTTCATTTGTCAAGATATTATAAAACAATGGTGAAACTTTTTCATCAAAGCTTCGCATATCTTTTTCGCTTGGGATTTTCAACTTTATAGAGGCAAAAAGTGATTTGCTAATATTTAATGTTGTGCTTCCGCCAGCTCCAAGTCTTTTTAATTCTTCTGTCATGTTTTTTAGCGTTAAAAAAACATAGTAAAAAGAAACATCAGATTTACAAATAATAGAATTAATCTGCTGATTTGTCTGGCTTTCTTTTGTTGTTAATGATACAAGCCCTACTGTTGCAATACAACTAACACAAATTGAATTTGCTGGCAAAGTTTGTTTTGCTTGAGATTTTTTTCCATAATCGGACAAACATCTTTCTGTTTTATGTATAAAATTATTTCCATGCATATCTGGAATTGTAATAAATGGAATTTCTTTTCCCCAGTATTCTTTTACTGATGTTGATGGAGTTTTGCCACAAACTACATTTTCAGATATTTCTTCTATCGTTTTTACTTCAAACGAATCTTTATTCTTTGTTAAATCCTCAAACAAGCATTGCGCTGTTGCTTCCAGTTTTTCATTTATCTTCTTTTTAATCTTGATGCGGTTTTCTATTGCGTTGTAGGCATCTACGATTTTCTGTTGTTCTTCAAGTGGAGGAACTGGGAGTTCAACACGGCACATTTCTTCCCAGTCAAATATTTCCCGGACACTTCCGTGTGATTTGTAACGGGCATAACGGTCAAACTCTGGACGAAGAAACCACAACATCAGATATTCCGGCAAAAGTTTTGAAATATCTATAATTTCAAAAACAGAATAAGAACTTGAAATAATGCATTCCGGTTCTTTAAGCAATGCAATCGTAATTTTTTCGCCATTTCTGGAAGTAACCGGACCATAGGCAAACTGATCTTTCTTTACTACTTTATATGATTTGAAATCAGTTCCGATTGTATTTGCAATTGACTCAATAAAGCATTTGTTGATACTCAATCCCAACAATTTATTTACAGATAAATCTCTATTGCGAATATCAACTTGCCGTATATATTCACCCAGCTTTTTCAATTCACTCATCTACTTCTTTTCTCCAGCTTTTGCTTCTTTTTCCAAAGTCCGTATTGTTTCCAAATACGCCTGTTCAACTGGGGAAAGATTTTTCTGAATGAATTTTTGATATTCTCTTTCTGCTTTTTCAAGAGCCTGCTTATGACTTACCGAGCCTGCGCCTTCCAAGATTTCTTTTCCTGTGCCAGAAAGAATTCTGTCCAGCTGCTCAACATAATCGCTCATGTACATTGTCTTATGTTCCATGGCGTTGATTTCAGCCAAGTCAAAATATGCGGAAACAAGATTGTTCAAAACTTTTAGTTCAGTTTCTGAAAGATAGTTTTTTGCAACTGCAATATCTTTTTTAGTTGGAAAATCACCTGTAAAAGTTGTTAGCCCCATAAATTCTTTTTCTGAATCCGCGCGGTTATAAATCACTTCCGCCGCAGTGTTTCCATGAGCCGCATAGTGAAGCTTATTTTGAACCATTTTAAAAAACGCAATGCTTTCCGCACTTTTGGGATTGTAATCCGCACTGGTAGCATATAAGTCAAGAACCTGACGGTACATCACTTTTTCGCTTGAGCGGATGTCGCGGATTCTGTCTAAAAGTTCTTTCCAATAATTTCCGCCGCCAAGTTCCTTTAAGCGTTTATCATCAAGCGCATATCCTTTTTTAAGATACTCTTTCAGCAATTCAGTTGCCCAACGCCTGAATTGTGTTGCAACCATGGACTTAACGCGATAGCCAAGAGAGATAATCATGTCGAGGTTGTAGCAAATCTGTTCACGATTGACTTCTCGGTTACCTTCAATCTGAACTGTTCGGAATTTCCGAACAGTTGAAGATTCTTCCAGTTCACCTTCTTCAAAAATGTGCTTTATATGTTCACTGATATTTGATTTACTGGAGTGATATAACTCTACAAGTTGAGCCTGTGTAAGCCACACTGTTTCATCTTCAAACCTAACGTCAATTTTTGTAAGACCGTCTTTCGTCTGGTAAATTACAATATCGCCCTTGCTTTGATTTTCCATTTTCATCTCCTACAGCTTAATCGCATAGCCCAAATCCTTGAACACATTGAGCAATTCAGCTTTGCTTTTTTCTTCCTGCCTGAGCAAGTCTGTAAGTTCTGTCTGTAAAGTTTTCATTGTTGTGTCAAAATCCAAAGTTTCATCCCGGTTTACAAATTCAATGTAGCGGCTTGGAACAAGGTTATAGCCTTTTTCTGCGATTTCCTTTTTTGTTGCGCTGTAACAGAATTCGGGAATATTTTTATAAGTTTTGTCTTTGTCTATTTGCTGCCAGGCATGGAAAGTAGAGGTTACTTTGTCGCGGTCATTTTGTGTAAGCTCGATGTATTTTTTTTCAAATGGAGAGCCCATCTGACGCAAGTCCATAAAGAGAACTTCGTCCTCGCGGTTTCTGTAGTTTTTGATTTTTCCATTCTGCTGAACCACACGTGCCTTTTTGTTTTTATTCAGAATCCACAGCGTTACGGAAATATCTGTTGTATAAAAGAGATTTCTTGGAAGAATCACGATTGCCTCAACAAGATTGTTTTCTATAAGCCGCTTTCTGATTTCCAGCTCCTGACCTTCGCCGCTTAACGCACCGTTGGCAAGCAAAAACCCTGCGACACCGTTCTGGCTCAGTTTGCTTACCATGTGCAGAATCCAGCCATAGTTTGCGTTGCTTGTTGGCGGAACAACATAACCGTTCCATCGGGAATCATCGGCAAGTTCGTTTTCCGCACGCCAGTCTTTTTGATTGAACGGAGGATTTGCCATAATATAGTCGGCGCGCAAATCTTTGTGCAAATCGTTTGTAAAAGTGTTGGCTGCCTTTTCGCCCAAATCACACGGAATTCCGCGGATTGCAAGATTCATCTTTGCCATTTTGTAAGTTGTTCCAGTTCCTTCCTGACCGTAAACAGAAATATCCTTTGCGTTTCCAGCATGATTTTCAACAAATTTGAGCGACTGGACAAACATTCCGCCCGAACCGCAGCAAGGGTCATAGATTTTTCCTTTGTACGGCTCAATCATTTCGGCAATCAGATTTACAACTGACTTTGGCGTATAGAATTCGCCTTTTCCCTTTCCTTCCTGAAGCGCAAATTTTGTAAGGAAATATTCGTAGACGCGCCCCATGATGTCGTTTTCTTTGTCGGCTGTAGTCTGAATATTGTTGATTTCGTCCAAAAGGGCTGCAAGTTTTGAAACGTCAATTCCAAGCCGTGAATAATAGTTGTCCGGGAGCGCGCCTTTTAGCGAGGGATTCTGTTTTTCAATTGTGTTAAGAGCTGTGTCGATTTTTAATGCAATGTCCGGCTGCTTTGCATTTTCCATTATGAACGGCCAGCGGGATTCCTGCGGAACAAAAAAGACATTTTTCATGTCATAAAATTCCTGCAAGTCCAAATATTTTTCTTTGCCTTCCTCAATAAGTTCCTTGCGGCGGTCGCTGAATTTATCGTTTACGAATTTCAAAAAAATCAGACTAAGAACCACATGTTTATATTCTGCAGGCTCAACCGTTCCGCGCAGTTTATCACAGGCACTCCAAAGCGCATCTTCAAAACTTACAACTTTCTTTGCTTTTGCCATTTTTTCTCCAGCTGACTCAATAAAACAAATTTATTCTATTAATTATATCATTATAGCTGCTTTTCCGACACAAAAATATACCCAGTATGTTGGGTAAATATAGTGACTATATTTTAAAATAAAGTAACTATATTTGGAAATATAGTTACTTTATTCGGGGAACTTAGTGGGTTTATTTCAGAAATAATTAAAACTCATTCAAATTTTTCTCCAAAATTTCGAAACAAACAATTATCCATTGCTTCATAAGTTCTAGTTCTTTTCTATTGCCAACCTTTAAATTACCAAACAAGACATTGAATTCGTTTTTTACAATAATAACTACAGCGTACAAAAAACTATAAATTTGCTCAAAATTAGGTCTTATCTGAAGCGAATATGATGTTGAATGTGAAAATTTGCAAGCCAACTTATAATAAAAACTGAAAGTTTCATCCAATTTTGACTCTTCAAACAAAGTTTTTAGATTACGCTTCTTTTTATCAGTAATTACTGATGCAGTCCAGCCATAAGATTCTTCAAAACTTTCCCCATATTTATTTTTCAATTCTGAATAAGATTTTTCAATATCTTCTGACAATTGCGTTTTATAAATCTTAGACTTCTCTTTCTGCATCAGACATTCGTCCATTCTGGCATGTTCTGCAAAGGCTATATTTAATTCGGGGTGAATCTGTAAAAAAGAAAACACTATATAGTTTTCATAAAAAGTTCTATAAACTGAAATTGCACTATTATTATTGCTTCCAACAAGTAAAATGCCCAGTCCATTTAACAATTCCAATGAATACTCAAGAAAGCAATGAATAATCTGAATATTTATATTATTGCTTTGCTTTTTTATGTATTTTTCTTGAATATAAAAATAAAGATTTCTTGTAAGCTCAACATATAGCAAGAAACTTTGCATAGAAGGTTTAATAATGTTTATAATTTCATTTGAATGAATGTTGTTAATAAGATTTGTAATTGTCTTTGGTTCTAATATTGGAAAACTCTTTGTGATATAGTTTTCGGTATATTTTTTCAATTCTTCCTGGCTTTTTTCATAATCATTATTAATATAACAATTGTGAACAAGGCGTTCAAAAACCGCCATATATTCTTTTTTTGATTTCTTTTCAAGCTGTGAAGAATCTATTTTTGACAAATCTGGAAGTAGATTATTTTCCAATTTGTATTTAAAATTTTTATCAATCATATCTGCAAATTCATTATAAATATCTGGAGTATTAAGCATTTTTCTTCTCCTTAGTTTGATAAATAAACTCGACAAAGATAAAGCAATATCATTTTTGTCGAGTTTATTCTTTTAACGTTTTCTGTAGTTTCTTCTATAAAATTGATTTCTGGAATTCGTGTGTGAAGGCTGAACACAAGCTGCTCGATAGGCATTCAATAATGCAGTTACAGGAATTTGACTTCTTGGCAAAAACTGGCTTCCAATATCTTTGTTTATAATTTTCCAGTTTTTAGGATTATAAATTTCCTGAAACAACTGTTCTTTTGTGCTAGCTGTTGAATTTGACAAATCAATTTCAACAGCAGGGATTCCAGCGTTTTTTATCACATTTGCTTTTTCTTCCTCAACTTTATGTGTAACATAAATCTCAACAATAAAAGGAACTGGTATCGTTATTTGATTATTCAACAACAAATAAACTGTTGAAAGAATATCTGGAATGATTTTTAATTTTTCAAGATTAACTTCAAGTTTTACATCTGATACAACAATAAGCCGTCCATTTTGTGCAAGTGGCAACAACTTTGTCTCAAAAATAATATCCTTTGCCAACAAGTGAATCATTGTCTGAAATCCAGAAACACAATCTGTATTACTTTTATGAGAAAAATGATGTTCTCTGATTTTTCCATCATTTTTTGCAACAAGATTTTCCTTACATCCAGGACAAATACAGCCACACTCAAGGCCATTTTTCACACTATCAATATAAACAAGCTTTTTCTCCGAATTAAATGCATAAGTAAGGAGTTTTTTATTCATAATCATACTCCTCATCCTCATAGTCGTCATTTTTGTCCGGTTCATATCCTAGTATCTCACATAATGTGCCGTAAGCCGCTTCTTTTTTTGCTTCCTTTTTTATAGACGATTCTCCCCAAAATGTATCTTCTAGGTCTTTCAAATCACAGTCGCAGTGCCAGACAGGATTTCCATTTTCATCATGTTTTTCTTCAAAAAAATATTTTGGCTCACTTATATACCCTTTCTGATATAAAACATTCAACTGCGTTATTGCCGTTTCAAGTTCAGGTTCTCCAGACATCTCCTGCATTTTCATTTTCTTTATAATCTGATAGGCTTTTTTAGCACAGTCCATCATAGCAGCATATTGATAATGAATTTCAGATTCTGTCCTTATATTTAATTCTTTAAGATACAATGTTGCGCCCAAAACTTCAGAACTGTCATTTGAAAAAGAACGTCCAAAATTATATAAGCCTCCGTACATATATTGATTTTGCGTCTGAAAAACAAGGAAATTCAATTTAGGTCTAAAAACTGGCTTCTGATATCCGCATTCTGCACACCAGTTATAAAGCCATTTTATATAGTTTGTATCAAAACTAGAAAGTTTCAGCATATTTCTACAAACAGTCGATATTTTTTCTATATTCCATTCACTATCAATTACTACAGCACCAATTATAGCTTCAAACAAATCAGCCATAACGGACGGAACATTATGAACATTATTTTTAATATCACTCTCACTCATAACCAAATAATTTTGAAAACCAAGTATGCTTATACAATGCGCTAAATTTTCAGTATCAACATTATATGATTTTATTTCTGTAAGTTCCTGTTCTGTTTTTCTTGAAAAAAATTGTCCATCTTTTGTGATTTCAGAAAACTGACTGCACATTATTTTTGAAATATAGAAGTCTAAAGCCTCATCACCGTAAAATTCCAACTGTTCATTATCTAAAACTTCTGGATGTTCCTTTGAATATGAACTTCTAATAAAAGCCTGTTCAAGAAGCTTTGAATTTTTAAAAGAATATCCAATTATTGACTGGATTTCATTAGATTTTTGTGTGTCCATAACTAACCTCCAAGGACAATTATTTTGGAGGCACAATAATGCCATTCAATTAAAAAAGAGAATAATATTATGTATTTTGAATAGCATAAGGAATTAAAAAAGTAGAAATTCTAAAAAACTTATAATTTCAGCAGTCAACTTGCATCGAATACAGAAATCAATAATTTCTTTAGCTGATATACTTAAGAAATCTCTGTGCCTTGTCTGTAAGGTATCACAATGGAAAAAATATTTCTAGTGCTAACCATTCTGATTGATAATTCAAATTAATCAAATGTAAGCTTCATATTATATATGAAACAATAAATTTGCATGGAAATATATTTTTATATCCGAACTTCATTTTGTATGAATTTTCTGGTATTTTTATAATATCTGTCATTGCGACTTTTTTACTTTTCCTTGCAAAGAAAAAAATCAAATTTACTAAAAATACTTCTTTGCAAGGAAAAGAATTTAAGAAAAATCATTTTTCAAAATTCCATATAACATTGAAAGGCGATTATCTAATGATGTATTTAAATTTGAAAATCTATTTTCAAGAAAATTGTCTATTGTTAATTTTTCATCCACGGTTACATTGCAGCCAACATTAGGTAGGCTTTTTTTTATCTGTTCATTTTGTGAATATTTTGCAAAATCCATATCAGAAATAAGTCCATTAGATTTTTTAGTTATGTAAACCATATTTAATGGTGAATTATATGGAAGTTTTTTATTTTTTCTTATTGTTTTTGTAGTTTCTCCAATTTTCTTGCTTTCTCCTAGCGGCAGCAAATGATGAATTTCAAATCCATCGGAATATAGAAAATTCAAATTTTCATCAGTCAGAAAATCTTTATATCCTTGGGAAAGATAAAATTGGCAAATATAATTTGTCATAACTGCTGGCGGAATTTTATCTGTTTCATTTATCTTACACATTGTAAGAGTTTCTTTGTTAGAATAAAATTTTTCATTCAATACGTCTTTTTGATGATTATGAAGATATTCAAGCGCAATCGGAGTTCCATTTAAAATAATCCTTGAAAAGAAATTTTCAAAACGAGGAATTTCGTTCAAAATTGTAACATTCTGATTTGATGGATACATTCGTGCAAAAATTGAAATCCAATACCAATATTCAAAAAAATCATGAATTTTTTTATCAGTAAAATATTTATCATCTGAAAAGAAATAAGCAATTACTGCAATCTGAGCTTTATAATTTATCTCACCAAGTTTTCTTATTCCACAGCGCGTTTGAAAAAAGAACAAAGCCCTGTTCATTCCAAGGCAACATTTTTCCGCATTATAAAAAATATCCTCTTCCTTGAGATTAAGAATCTTTTCTTTTTTTATCACATCAGGATTAAATTCCTCAGCTGATTTTCTATTCTTCTTTGAAATAACCAAAGCAAGAACATTAAGAAAAACATTTATATAAGTTTGTTCAATCACATCTTTATCAGAAACAATTTTCGCAATTTCAGCTGGATTGTTATATTCTTTACCTGAAATCTTTATCCAATTCTGCACATCCGATGACAATAACTCTTGATTGTATTCAATTGGCTTTCCAATATATTCAATCATCATTTCATAAAAGTTTTTAGGCGTAAGTTTTCCGACTTTAGCCATTATCAAATCAAAAACATCAAGAGCAACTCCTTGCATATTCAAATTGCTATAAATATCAATTGCACGAGCTTTATTGGAGTTTTGCACTTCAATCTTGTTCAAAGCCAATTCATTCAGGCAATCCTTAAAATAAGATTTTACAGAATCAATCCAATTTTGCTTCAAATCATTTTTTTCTTCATCGCTGATTTTTTTATCTTTTGTCACTTCTGGAAGAAACTGTTCTGCAATTATCGCTAATATTTTTCTAAAAGAATTTTTAATATCTATTGATTCGTTTTCATCCATTACAAACTGAAGCGGTATTCTGTAAAAACCATCGTGATTTGACGTACAAAAATCAACAACTTTCTGCCTATCATCTGTATTTGAAAAATCAAACAAATTTTTTCTTGCTGCTTCAATCTCTGAAATCTTTTTACATTCTACAAGTTCCTTGACATCAGAACTTGAAAGATTTTCATCTAATTTATTCAAAAAGGACAACCTTCTTGAATAAAAAAAGTCTTTTATAGAATTATCAGTATTTTCAAGAGCTGGTATTTTCAAAAACCATAGTAACTTTAAATCATCACTTGCTAAATCATCTTTACAATCCTTAAATTCCGTAAAATAATAAGTCGTAAATCCCGCAAATAACGATGTAAGCCTCTGCTGTCCATCAATCAAATAGTCAATCTCTTCATTTGTTTCAATTTTTATTTGGCCTTTTCTAGTTTGTGCTCCAATTTTTTTGCAGGCAAAAGCCTTATCATTCGATTTTAAAGTTAATATACTTCCAATTGGCATTCTACAAAGAACGCTTGCATAAAGACTTTTCATCTTTTCCGAATCCCAAACAAAATTACGCTGGAAATCTGGCAATACTAGTTTTTTGTTTTCAATTAAATTTCTAATTTCACTAAATTTCATAACTTATACCTCCTAACAAATGTATTTCTACCTATTTTCTTCTATATATTCCATCGCCTTTTCCAGCGCGCAAAAGTCCTCTTCGCTTGTGAAATATCCCACGCTAAAGCGCACTGTGCCGGCCGGGAATGTGCCTAAGAATTTGTGGGCGAGCGGCGAGCATTGAAGGCCGGTGCGCACGGCGATTTCCGCCTCGTCAAAAACGTTTCCGATGTCTTCCGCCGAGTAGCCGTCAAAAACCGTGGATACAACGCCTATACATTTTGTCTTTTGTGAAAACCTGTCCGCCGGTCCTGCAATTTTTACAAAGTCGTAACGCTGCAAAATCTCTAAAAGTCTATGGTGATTTTTTTCTTCGGTGTCGCGGATTTCGTCCTGATTCTGCAAGAACCATTCTGCCGCCGCGTGAAGCCCGGCTACAGCGCAGATGTTCTGGCTTCCCATCTCGTAGCGGCTCGGAATGTTTTCGGGCATTTCCTGATTCGCCGACTCAACGCCTGTTCCGCCAAAAAGAACCAGCTCTAGTCTCACATTACGGCTCTTCACAAATCCGCCGATTCCGAACGGTCCGTACAAAGTCTTGTGCCCGGCAAAAACCGCAAAGTCAACAAGCTCGCTCGCCACATTCAGCGGAACAAGCCCTGCCGTCTGCGCCATGTCGGTTACCGTAACCGCACCAAACTTTTTCGCCGCCGCAAAAATTTCAAGCACAGGCGCAATAAGCCCAATCACGTTGCTCGCGTGGCTTGCAATCACAATGTCAGGCGGAATCTCCGCAAACTGCGCGTTGATTTTTTCAATCTCGTATTCAAAATCAGGCGAAACAAAAAGCTGCCTTACGTGGATTTTTCCGTTCTTTTCAAAATGATGCAGAACACGCGTTACCGAATTGTGCTCAAAAGGCGAAATGTAAACAGTTCTCTTCTTGTCGTCCGCAATCAGCCCCTGAATCACCATGTTCAGCGCAATCGTCGCGCTCGGAGCAAAAATCACGTCCTTGTTCGCGCAGCAAAGAATTTTCTGGATAAAGCCACGCGTTTCCGAAACCATTTTTGAAGCCTCAGCCGCCAGCTTGTACTGCCCCCGCCCGGCATTTCCGCCGTTAGAACGGTAAAAAGAATCCATAAAACCGTAAACACATTCAGGCTTCGGAAAAGTCGTCGCCGCGTTGTCAAAATAAAAACTCATTTTTCCTCCAATTTTTGGGCGTTCCCACCGCAAGCGGCGGTCGAGCTTTTCGCACTTCGCTAACCGCTCATTCCTACACTTCGTTCCGGAACTTCGGTGCTACAATCCCTAACGCGTCAGCGTTAGGCGTGCGCAACCATGCGCACACGTAAATAACGAGTTTTGCGTCAGCAAAATCTCGGTAAGCAAACCGCAGGTTTGCGACAATCCCTAACGTACGTTCGCTATGCTCACTATCGAGTTTTTGTGTTGCAAAAACTCGCATCAGCGTTAGCACAGCTTTTCCAGCAAACTCACTAGAACCTGCCTTTTTTCCGCATCCGTCACGGACTGGCCCATTTCTTCGATTGTCCGCCAGATTTCCTCTTCGAGCGATTTTGCCCGGACGGAACATTCCACTTTCTTAAACGACTTTGATTTTGCGTTTTCAGCTCCGCTTTGGGCAAACCGGATTTCGTAATTGTTTGCACCTTTACAAGGCACCGTGTTTTTTGCGCCTGCCAGATTTTCAAAACTATCAGCCGGACTCTGAGACTGCCGAAGCCCAGACGGATTTCTAAATTCCATAAGCGTCTTGTTCAGTTCCGAAAGCCGCTCAAAAAATACGTCCACAGTCTCATCGTTCCAGTCGTCAATGCTAAGTCCGGTCAGAACTTTTGCCATTTCAAACACAATCTGCTTTTCATCGTTTCCGGCGGACTTGTAAATCTTAAAAAGAGAGTGCGCACCGTTTTCAAAAACGTGGTTTTCAGTTTCCGGCTCAAGTTCCGCACAGAATTCCGCAATCACATTTTTCAGCGACTTTTCGCCTGCGTTCTTGTCAAAGAAATTTTTTGTCTCATCAATGATTTTTTCCGTGAAGTTTTCCAGCGCAAAGTCAAAAAAGTTCTTCGCGCTTTTTATATTTTCTGAAAGCGCAAAATCAGCCTGCTCCGGCTTTTCTTTTTTGAACGCGCAAGGAATTTTCTCAAAAAGGATTTCGTTCGCGCCGAATCCGCCCTGCTTCAAGATATTCAGAAAATCAGAATATTCTTTCCGTACGGCGGCAAATTTTGTTTCAGCAAGAGAATCTTCAAAGCCGCAGTAAACTTTTTTCATCTGCTTTGTGTATTTTGCAAGCGAGCGGTACCAGCGGAGCATCGCGTTTATAAGGTAAGAATAGCCGTTCGCATTTTTCTCTTCTTCAATCACAAAGTCGGCAAAGAGATTTTCAAGCGAATGAATGTAATTTTCCTTTTCATCATTCCATTTTTGGACACGGACAGAAAACTCTTCAGGACTTTCCGCGATTTCAGCAAGGCTTTGGGCGTTCACAGGAACTTCAATTCCGCTTTTTTTGAGCACGACATTTTTTGCAAATGAAGAGACAACGGCGGCAATGTAGAGCGGAATCACGCCGCGCCTAAGCCCAAATCCGTTTTCAGGCTTTACGAGAAGCTCAAAAAGCTCATAAAAACTGATTTCGTTTTTTTCCGCATGCGCAAAAAATTCTTTTATCACCGCAAAAAGTTTCTTAAAGTTCCCGTCGTTTTTTTCGTTGCCGGAATCAGGCTCAAGATTAAAGATTTTCTTTTCCAAAGAATCCTTGTCAGCCTTTTTTAGAATTCCAGGGCGCAAAAGCGCGCTTCTCATAAACGAAACTTCCTGACCGCTTCCGCTCAAGCCCAAATCCAAAGAAGGAGAATTCAGCATCGCCTCCACAAGTTTAGCCCGGCTTTTTGTAGCCGCACCTGTAAGGCAATTTTTGTTCAGCATTTCATTGTTTATGACCGGCGTTCTGTAAAAAATCGCAGCGCAAATGTCCGAGACAAGATTTGTGAGTTCAGATTTTCTGTAAAGTTTTCGCTCCGCGCCAAGCGAAACGTAAAGCGCAAGATTCCGCTCCGGCTGAACATAAGAATGGACAATCTGCTTTACAACCTCGTACAAATCCTGATAAACAATGTCGTACTCGTCAAAAAGAACAGAATCCAAAGAATTTGAAGAAACCGCCAAAAGCTGATTCCGCAGGAACGCAACAGAATCGAAACGGCGCAGCTTTTCTGAAAAGTTTTCATCCAGCCGTGAAACTATAAAGACAAGATTTTTTGATTTGGAAGAAAGTTTCTTTGCCCGCTCAATGATTTTTTCCGTTTCAAAATCTGTTCCGCCAGAATTTTCCGCATTTTCAAAATCTTTGAATAGCGCAAAAACGCATCCGTCAGAATTGAAATTTTCAGAAAATGTTTTCCAGTCTTCAAGCTCAAAAAATTCTTTTTCAGAGACAAAGACAAAGCGGAAATACCGCGTCATCTTGTTTTTCACATTGTACAAAGTCGGGTAGATGAATTTTTCAGTGTTGAAATTGTTCAGAATATCAACAATCCGCACCGTGCGCCGCCGTTTTTCAACGCAGTCCGAAATCAGAGCAGGAATATCCGCGCCGGAAGCAGCCTTTAGCTGAAGGTAATTGTTGTGGACGTTCAGATAAACCACGCCAAGATTTTCAGAAAGATTTTTAACCGCGCCACGGATTTCCTCACGAGAATAGCCCGCGTCATCGTAAAGCGCAAAAAGAAAATTCAGATCCGGAGAAAGCCGCTCAAATTGGTTTAGGCAGTAAATCAGCGAAAGAGTTTTTACAATTTTTGATTCAAGGGAATTATTTTCAAGCTGGCGAAGAATCTTTGCCGCCACAAGATAATATTTTTTGATTTCGCTTGTGTAAGGCTCGTTTTGAAGCTGGTTTTCAAAATAATCAAAAAGAACGTCCGGCGTAAAAAGAATTATCTTTCCGCCCTGCAAAAATTCTTTTCCGTCAGCCGCAGTTTTTTCTGATTTTTCAAGTTTTCCAATCAAGGAAGAAAATCCGTTCTTGTCGTTGCCGGAAAGAAAAGTAAAAAGCGTGCGCTCGTTCTGCGCAACTTTTTCAGAAAGACGCGGCAAAATGTAGCTTGTAACCGGGTGAAGCGGATAGCATCCGTATAAAATTGTATCAGCAAAACCGCCTTCAAGATTTGAAAAGAGGCGGAATCCATCACCGAGCCAGACGTTTTTAAGATTCTCAAACTGCGCCTTGTTCTGAACGCAAAAGTTTTTCCATTCAGCCGGATTTTTTATAATCGCCGCGCTTATCAGGCTGTAGACTTCAGAATAATTATTGTAAAGGTGAATATGCTTAAAACGCTCGGAAACGCCTTTCCAGCCGTCAACTTTCTGCTTCGGCAGAATGTCGATGTAGTTCTCAATTTCCTTGTGGCAAATCAAAAGCAAATGAAGCTGATTTTTTCCGCTGCGGTCAGAACGCTCGGCAAAATCCTGCAAGAGTTTTGTGTCTTTTACAGTCGCATGGGCAATGCTCGATTCAAGATATTTTCCGAATTCATCGTAAACAACAAAAATTCCGTCGTATTTTCCGCTTTCACAAAGTTTCTTGCAGACCTGCTCATAAATATCGACGACATCAAAGCCAGCAAACGGATTGAATTCGCTTCCCGAAGTGAGCGACGGATAAAGTTTTTCAAATTCCTCAAAAAAGTCAGAATCATAATTCAAAAGATTCCGCTTGAACTCCGCCGCCTTTACGGAAGCCAGATTATTGAATTTTTCAAGAGTCTCAGGATATTCGTTTTCCCATTTTTCAATCATTTTTGCAGCCGACTCAAAATGAGTTTCAGGCATAAGATTTTCAAACTCCCGCCTTTTTAAGGTCAGATGAAGCGCGTACAAAAACGACTGCGAAAGGCTCTGCGAATTTCCGTTTATCACAATCGGCAAAAGCCGCCGCCCGCTTTTTACATACTGAAGAATATTTTCTGCAACGCCCGGATTTTTCACCTTGATTTTTTCCGCAAGAGATTCAAAAATGTCTTTCAAATCCGGGTTATTATATAGAAGAGAAAGCGTTTCAAGCACAATGTACGACTTTCCTTTTCCATAAGGTCCAATCAAAATTCCTGCGCGGCTTTCGGAAGATTTTTTTTCAGAAGCGCCAGAATTTCTTGCGCTTAAAACCGCATCGTCAATAAATTTTATGGCTTCAAAAGTCGGAATAAATCCCGCGATTTTTTCCGCATTGTCAAAATCGAACGCGATATTCACCGAGGATTGAAAATTCTCTGAGGCGGCTATCATTTTGTTTTCTTGAAATTTCATTTTTTCAGTTCCCCGTAATATTTTTCAATGCAGCTCTCATAAGCGGATTTTTCGCCGGAATCTTTTTCAAAATTTTTCCATGGCAAAAGACGGACGACATCAAGCCCGCTAGTCCGCACAACTTTCAGAAGATTCAAAGTCTCAAGCTCGCTCAAAATGTCCATCAAAGTGATGACATCAAGATTAAAAACTTTTCCTGCGCTGTTTTTTCTGTTCTGAATGTCCGAAAGCGGAATCTCAAAATTTTTGTATTCAAGTTTTGCGCCGCCGTCCTCGTTTTTTTCGCACATTCTGTAAAGCGAGGCAAGAAAAATTAGCGGCGGAATATTCTGTTTTGGAGGAATCACTTTTCTATAAAGTTTTTTTCCGCTACCAATTGAATCCAAAAGCCCAAGCTCGGCAAACGGTGACTCAATGTTGTCTTCCGGGTCGATTTCAGCCGCATTTTTAAAACGGGAAACGTAAGTGTTCACAATACATTCAAAATCGCTGTCAAAAGAACTGAGCGCAGTCGTGCCGCCTTTTCCTTTGTCAAATTTCAAAAGTTCAGTAACAAAATCATCTTTCGTAAATTCCGTAAGATTGAATTCATTAAAGAAAAAATACCAGGAAGTCGCATTTTCGCGGTTCGTTGCAAGCTCGTTCTGCAAAAGCCAGAGCGTTCCGGCTTCCTCAACAAACTGGTCGTTACCGTAAACAATCTTTCCAAGCGGAGTAAAAACTGTCTCCGTCTTTTTCGACTTTTCGCCTTTTTCTTCTCTAATAAGCCCAACAGCCTTCATCCAGTAGCGCAGCGAAACAACCATGTTCCGCCCGATTCCAAGCTCTTCCATCGGCGCAAAACTTTTGTCCGTAAAAATCCCCGGATTTTCGTGAACTGCTTCCATTCCCTTCGCAAGCCAGTTTTTTCGGATTGAAAATGTCTCGTGTCCTCTGTATTTCATTTTTGTTTTCCTTTTTATTCGGGCGTTTCCCTCACTTCGTTCGGGTCGGGCTTTTCGCACTTCGCTATCCGCTCATTCCTCCACTTCGTTTCGGAACTTCGGTGCTACAATCCCTAACGCGTCAGCGTTAGGCGTGCGCAATCTTGCGCACACGTCAAATAACCGAGTTTTGCGTCAGCAAAATCTCGCAGCAAACCGCAGGTTTGCAAATCCCTAACGCGTCAGCGTAGGCGTGCACTTACACGTCTTTTGTCCTTAAATATTTTTCCATCATGCAGCCGCCGGTCAGGTATTTTTCCGTGACGCACTTTTTGCAGTGCCTGCATTTTTCCGGATTTATGTGATATTCGTTTCCGGCAAGAAAAATCGCCCCAAAGCGGCAAACGGACTCGCATTTAAGGCACTTTCTGCACGCATTGAATTTCCTCACCTGATAGCCAATCATGCGCTGAAGGTCGTCATGCTTTTCAACGTTCATCGTGCGCACTTTTACGGCATGCTCAAATCCGTTCTGGCTGAACGGCTGGACGGAAATTATCGGGACTTTTGTCTTTACGTCCAGAATCAGCGTCTCGTGAATCAGCTTGCGTCCTAGCTCCGGAGCCAGAATTCCAAACGGAACGAGCATGTTCAAAAAGCTGTCGTCAAAGGCGCGCGTAAGCTGGTAGATTTTTGAATGCTCCTCGCTCGTACAGTTTGTGAATTTGAGTTTTACATCGCCGGCGGCAGCAACTCCGTTTCCGCCTTGACGCGCTTTCCATTTGCCAGAATCCACATATTCTTCCGCATCGGGCTTGCCAATCTGCCGTGCAAAATCAACAAGGAAAATCCGCCATTTTTCGCTCTGCTCGCTCATGTAAATGCGCGAAAGAAACTGCGCCCGGAGATTGTTGTTCGGGCAGCACCAGCAGCCTACTCTGTCGTAGCCAAGGCGGTAAGCGTCGTTGAAGTCAACTTTCTCAGAAAAAAGATAGAGCCACACATCCAAGTCCTTCCATTCAAAAATCGGGCTTGCGACTGTCTGCTTCTGGATTTTTACAGTCTCGGTGTTTTCTGTAACGCGGCTGTATTTTGAGCGGCTCACGCTTTCGTTCTTGCGGATTCCGTAAAACGTTAGAATCTGCTTGTCGCCGAATTTGCGGTTCAGAACGCGCGTAATCGGTCCGGTCTTGAACATCGAGCAGCACCAGCGCATCATTCTTGCAGGCGGCCCGATTTCCTTGCAGACTTCGTAAAAATTTTGGTCAGTGTTCTGAGCAATTCTGAATTCCGCCATCGGGTGCGCCTTTCTGTAGCGTTCGGTATATTCGGTTGTCATAGGAAATTCAAGCGTGGTGTTTCCAAAAAGATGCGTTATGTACGGATTTCCAAGCGCCTTCACAACGACATCCGCGGTCACCGTGGAATCTTTTCCGCCTGAGAACGAGACAATCATGCGGTTTTCTGAGCCTGCGCCGTTTTTCTGCACGAACTTCTCTGCCTCATCTTGAACAAAAGCAAAAGCCTCGTCCTTTATGGAATTAAAACGGCTTTTGTTCGCCTGAATAAATTTCTGGATTATTGAGTCAAAGTGTTTCTTTGAAATTTCAAGATTTTCTTTGGAAAACTCGTCAAGTTTTTTGCGGAGAGAATCGCAGTCGGCGTTTCTAAAAACCGAAGATGAGATTGCAACAGATTTTCCGTCGATGTAGTAACGGTTCGCGCTGTTCCACACCGAAGACGAAGCAAAGCTTAACGGCTCTTTTTCGAGCAACAGCTCCAGTAAAAGCCGCTCCTCAGGAAAAACCGGCCGCAAATCGCTTGCAAGATATTCAGTTTTATTACGGCAAAGCGGACACTTGCATCCCGAGCCAACAGAATCCGTTTCATAAAACACAGGAATTCCGCAAGACGCGCACCAATTGACCTGCGCAGAAAAACGGTCGTTTTTTGGGACAGGCTCAGTCATTTTTTGCCGTCCTTTTTTCTATCCAGTTTTTTATTTCGCCTTTTGAAAGTGATGAGTCGGCAACTTTTAGTCCAAAGTCTATGAGTTCTTTTTGAGTATATGTGAGTCTTGTGTTGTTTAGTACCAAAAAGACAAGCATGATATGAGTACCAATTCTTTTGTTTCCGTCCAAAAAAGGATGATTTTTTATGATTGAATATGATAGCTGTGCTGCTTTGTCCAAAATTTCAGGATAAAGTTCTTTTGAGTCAAAAGTTTGAAAAGGCGAATTTAAGGCAGAATCAAGAAGATTTTCATCGCGTATGCCATCAATTCCGCCAGTTTCTTTTATTAGTGAACTATGAATTTTTAAAACTTGTTCTTTTGAAATTAAAATCATTTTGCAAGTTCTCTGTATGCTTCAAGATTTTGTTTTATAAGAGCGTCTGAAATTTTCTGCACCTCATCGTCAGAAGCAAACGTGTATGCTGATTTTTTTTCTTCATCAAGAACTGTAATTATGACTTTTTTGCCGTTGAATTTTTCAAGAGAATTATCTGATGTAAGAACAACATTTCCCTGAACATAACCAGTTGTTGCAAACATAAACACCTCCATTTTGTGAGATAAACATTCACAAATATTATATCACATTTTCTGAATTTCTGTCCCAAAAAACGACCGTTATTAAGGACAAAAAATGGCGTGGAATTCAAAATCTGGCAGCTTGAATCTTTCCTCAATTTCTGATGATGAATATTGGAGTCTGTTCAATTTTGTTTTTTCGGAAAGCTGCCACAAGACTTCAACCTACAAGTTCGCGCTTTTAAAATCGATTCTGGACAACCTTCTGAACAACACGCCGGTCGAGAACGGTCAGCTGATTTTTTATTCAGACCTGTTCGCAAAATTCGCTGAAAGTTTCTGGAATCTTGTTGTAAAATATCATCTTCATCAGCAAAAGCCGACGGCTGAAGGAAAAACTTCAAAAATCGAGCAGATATTCGGTGAGGCGGTAAAAACAAATCCTGTTCTTGAAAATCTTGAATTCGCCTCAATCGAAGAAAATACAAAATCAAAACTGATTCAAAAAGTTCAGGCGGAATGCAAAAAATATGTTCTCGGCGCGCTTTACGATGATTTCGGCGGAAAACTCTACAGCTTTGACCAGAACGTAAATTTCATCACGATTTCGCAGAGCGCTTACGGATTCCTTTTGAAATATAAAATCGAGATTGAAAAACTGAATTACTATGCCTGGGCAAAATTCCTTGAGAAAATCAACGAGGAAAATGTGCTGTTTCACCTTCTTTCAAAACTTGAGCTTTCGCTTCCGAAAAGGACACCGCTTGAAATCTACCGCGACATTCTTTTTTCGGAATTCGAGGAATGTAACTGCTTCTACTGCGGAAAAAAACTTTCAGGGAAAATCCATGTTGACCATTTTATTCCGTGGAGTTTTGTAAAAGAAGACAAACTTTGGAATTTCGTCCTGAGCTGCCCGGAATGCAACATCAAAAAAAGCAATATTCTTCCGCCGCAAAACACAATCGCACGGATTTTGGAACGAAACAGAATCATTTTGAACGCAAGCGATTGCAGAAACAACAGTAAAATCAGCTTTGCCACAAACTTTGAAAAAAACAAAAAGAACGAAATCGACTCCACATTCATAAAAAAACAGTTCAAGAACTACGACGAAAATCTGATTCCGCTCCTGTGGCAGTATGCGAAATTCTCAGGATTCAAAACAATGCAGACAACGTATTTTATCCAGCCGGACTTTGGAAACCTGAAAGTGGCGGAGCCGTAGTTCAACTGTCATTGCCGCACTTGCCACCTTTGTCATTCTCCGGCTTGACCGGAAAATCTTATACACAAAACATAGTTTCCCTTGTCAATCAAGGGAATGACAATAACAAAAACTGTCATTGCCGTGCTACGACACGCGACGTTTGCGAAGCAAACTCGGTCAGCAATCTATAAAAAAACATCGGCATTGGTGAACTTGCAAACTCCCTACTCCACTTTTGAAAGCGTGAGCCGGGCAAGTTCTTTTTTTGCGCTGTCCGGGTAGACGTTTATGCTGAATTCTGTGCGGTCGCGGTTCATGCTGGCAGGATACGCCCATTCGATTTTGCGCAGGCGTTTTGTTTTTGCGTTGCGGAAAGTCGCGTTCAGTTTGAAGATTTTTCCGCCTGAAAAACTGTCGCTTGTGTACGAATAAGTTCCGCTGCCTTCCAAAACGGTTTCATTGCCGTCCGAATCCACAGAAACAACTTTCACATTGCACTTTGATTTTTCGCCGAAAGTGATTTCGTAGCTGTCGTCGAATTCGTCAGTCGAAAGAGTTCCAGTCCAAACGCCGGTAAAAATATTCGGCTGAGGAATTTTCTTCACACATTCAGACGCAAATTTCGGAAGCTGAGATTCGTACTCGTTCCAAAAGTTCAGACTCATTTTTGCGGAATGAAGAACCGTGCCCTTCTCAACGTCAATCATGCGGGCAGTGATGTAAAGCGGACAGCCCAGAGCCGCAACCGAGCCCACAATTATGCAGTCCGCGCCGATTCCCTTTCCCATCTGCTTTGCCGTCGTGATGTCAATGTACGGATTCGCCTGAAAACGGTACTCCGCCATCACCTTGTCAATTTTCTTGCGCTCAACAACGGTAACGTCGCCGCCCTTCACAAGCTCATGGACAAGCAAATCTGTCATCGTGGAAACCTTGTCATAATAAGCCTCGTCGTCGCAGTCAAAGTCGAACACCGCAACAGTCTGCGCCGGAAGAACCACCGCCGTCGCAAACATTAAAACAGAAAGAAGAATTGATTTTTTCATTGTGTACCTCGTTTTAGTTGGATTTTATTAAAATCAGAAGAAAAACAGATATGCTTTTTCCAATCTGACGAAATATCCTGTTTCAAAATATGAGAGCGGATTCTATAAGTCTTATAATGCCTCATTATTCCAAGATATGAATTCACAGAAGAAATAAAATGTTGAATTTCAAAAATATCCGGTTTGTGAAGCATTGCAAGATAATTATGAAGAACAACAGAACGCTTAAAATTTCTTATAATCCGTTTGTTTACAATGATATGTGAAGGTTTTACAAAGCAGCCTAAAAACCGGACTCCGTTAAAAACTGGCTGCAGAGATATTTTCTTTGGATGAAGTTTTAATCCAAGCTGAGATTTTAGATAATAACGCAAAACCGGAACAAGCTTTAAAAGAAATGATTTTGACTTATGCACAATCACGCAGTCGTCCACATATCTTCCGTAAAATTTTATTCCGCAGATATTTTTTATAAACTTGTCAAATTCCGTAAGATAAAAATTTGCAAAAACCTGACTTGTAAAATTTCCAATCGGAAGTCCGCAGTTTTCCGCAGCAAAAAACAGACTTTTATCCTTTGGCAAATCGTTCCATTTATTTTTAGAAGAGTGAAAAATGCAGTTTTTTGTAGGATTATTAAAAATGATGATTCTGCACAGATTTATTATAAAATCTCGGTTCGGATTAAAGTAATTTGATTTTATAAAAATCTCAAGTTTTGCAAAAAGAATACTTTTATTTATGCTCATAAAATAACCGCAAATATCAGTTTTTAAAATCCAGCACTTTCGCGTATTGTTCAAGGAACAGTTTTTCATAAAATCAGAAACTCTTCTTATTCCAAAGTAAGTTCCCTTTCCTTCTCTGCAAGAATATGAATCGTAAATAAAATACTGCTCAAAAATCGGATTCAAATATTTTAAAACCAAATGATGAACAATCCTGTCGCGAAAATCTGCAGCAAAAATTTCACGCTTTACAGGCTCTTCCACAATAAAGACAACAGAAGGCTTTGGCTTGTAATTTCCGCTGCACAAGTCGTTCCAAAGCTGAATAAGATTTTCTTCAAGATTCACCTCAAATTCCAATGCGCCGCTTTTATTCCGCTTGTGCTTTCTACATTCATAGTAAGCCTCAAAAACATCTTCTATAGAGACTGGAAAATCGTTCTGCTCATTTTTTAAACAATTAAAATTATCCATAGAATAAATTCCAAAATGGCACAGACAAAGTTTTGCACTCTGCCTGTGTCTGCCTTTGTGCAAAATCCCGAACGGCTCGAACAGAATTTGTATTATTCTTATTGTTGTTGTTCTGATTGCCGTCACTGAATCTCTGTTTCCACGCGTTATTATTATTGTTAGCCGACGAGGACCAGACCGCGCTTGTGTGCAGTTTGTTCATAAGTGTTTTCACCGCCGAATATAAACTGGTTTGAGGCTGAAACAGCATTCTCCCAGTACGCACACCGCTTTTACACAAAAACCTTGCTCGCTTCCATGCACCGTAACACATGAAATTCCGGCTATTGACTGCGAGTTGAATTTCTCCAGCCCGTAATCTGCTTTCCAATTCCGTCCATCTGCAACGCAAGATTCGCCTGCTGCTTTATTGTAAACAAATGCAAATCTGTACACAGCCGGACTTCCAGTTTTAGAACTTCAAAATCATCAAGAAATTCCTCAAGATATTTTTCTCGTTCATGGCATTTGTTGGCTCTGTATATGCTTCTTACAAGATGAATGCAGTCCCGCTTTATATCCTGACCAAGCGTGAATTTATATTCCCTTGGAAGATGCTGCGTAAGCTCGAACAGGCGCAAAGTCAACTTGTAAGTATCCTTAAAAACCGGCAAATCATAATACAAAGCCATTTTTAATACTTCTCCAAATAGTTAAAGTGTTTAATAGCTAAAAGCCCGAACGGCTCGAACAGAATCCGTACTAACCTCATTGCTGCCGTTCTGATAGCCGTCACTGAACCTCTGTAGCCACGCGCCATAATTACCATAGTGAGCCGACGAAGACCAGAACCATTTTCCATTAAAATTATATTTATCAGTTTTTCCAGAAACCAAATTCTGATAAATTAAGTCCAGTTCAACCTTGCTTGGCAAATACCAATCTCCTTTTTTTGTAGTTTCCGTATAATACTGATTGCATAAGTATGCGGCATTATTCGCAACCGAATGGTTTGTATCAGATTTTATAATGTTATAGGTATTTATCATTCCTGCACCTAATCCGTCAGAAGTTCTAGAATTGAACTTTGCTGAAGAAATCCAAGAAACAGTTCCTAAATCAATAGGCGAAACTTCCAAAAAATTGCACATTTGCGACGTTCCGTCTCCATTATGAACAGGAAAGGCTATTTCAGAAACATAAAAAACAATTCCACCTCCGGGACCTATATCACCAATTTTGAATTTTAATGGCGTTTTTCTTGAAGAGTCAGCAAGTTCATTACATATTGCAGGAATCTTATCAAACAATTGAGCAACATCTTTTACTCTTTCCGTTTTTCCTGCCAAAATTTCAGTGGTATTTACATCAACAACTTTTATGGTCGTTATTATTTCTTCACGAAATTTCAATAACTGCCCAACAATAACTTGAGAAGCATTCAGACTTTCGCCCAATTTTGCAACTTTTTCAGCATTTGACCAGTCTGTATTCTGGAAGTTTTGCTGAGCCCTTATTTTTTCAAAACTGTTTCTGTCTACAACGGTCGCTTTTCCTGTGGCAGCATATTCCGTAATAAAATATTCGGTCACTATGTCAGCTTCATCAGAAGCAACGCCCTTTGAATCAAACGGAACGATTACCGTAACAGTTTTCTGTTCCGCAAAACCACATAAAAGCGCTAAAGTGGCAATAAGCAAAGTGGATATTAGTTTTTTCATGTTTGTAAAAACTCCTTATTTTTCAGAATTATTATTCAAAAGATTTAAGCCAAGCTGAATTTCTAAAAAAAATCTTCTTGCAAACGACTTTCCTGTCTTTTTGCTAAAAATATGAAAAATAAAAAATGAAAATGACAATCCGACAATCATAATAAAATGGCTTGTCAAAATATCATGTTTTATAATACAGTCTGTTGTTCCCAAAAGAAAAGTAAGTATAGATACAAATATGAAAATAGTATCAAAGCATTGAAAACATTCGCTATAATAATAGAACTTATAAATATCAAGTTGCGGATATTTTACAAAAATCTCTTTTGCATGATTCCAAACATCTAAAACAACATTATTAGACTCATCTATCCATTTATAAGAAGTAAGTTTTGTATTTTCTTTTAAATTCCGCTTTTCATTTAAACATTCTTCAATTACAGTTCCGTTTCTGAACATATAAAAAAGAAATCTTGTACATAAGTTTTTTTTATAATTTTTAGAATTACGTATGCGACGGTAATAATCAAATCCAAGGTATCTGATTCCGTGAATAATAAATCCGATGAAGAAAGTTAAAACAAAAAGAATTGCTTGCAAAAAAGTTATATTCGAAAAAATAATAGAAAAATTTTCAAAAGAAATATTTATGCCGTAGTTTATTGCAACAAATGAAATAAAAGCCGAAAGCAATGCCATTAAACCAGAAAAAATACTTACAAATGAAAGACTGCTTTCAATAGAGTTAATCTTATCAAACATAACGAGGTGGCTCCGAAAATAATAACTACATTTAACACAATTGTGTTATCATAAAAGTATATAAACACATTTTTGTTTTGTCAATGTGATGGAAAATACAATTGTGTTATCATTTTTTTAATGAATTTTTGGGAAAATGTTGATCAAGAGAGGGAGTTTAAAAACCTTACGAGAAAGGAACTGGCTTACAAGGCGAATTTTTCACTCAATTCAATTTCAACAGGAATCGCAAGAAACAGCATTCCGGCGGCGGATGTGGCGGTAAGAATTGCCAGAGTGCTTGAAACTACGGTTGAAAACCTGATGAGCCAGGACAAACAAAAAGAGTATCGGTCAGATTTTCAGTCTTCCGGGCAGGAATCCTTATACACAAAATACCGCAATTTTATAGAAGATTTTGATAAACTTTCGCCAGAAAATCAGAAAGCCGTAATCCAGATTGTAAGTCAGATGATACATTAGCACATCGCTATAGAAACTTTCCCAAGTCTTTTACATAGGTCTGCATGATTTTCACTAAAATTGAAGAATTTCGCTAGTTTTCAAAGCAAACTGATTCTTTAAAATGTATGGAAAATGGATAAAAATTTCCACATCTCCCTGCTTTTAGTGACTCTTTATGCACATTTGCTGAAAAAACTAGAGGTTCGCATTAAGATTTAAAACTCAAACATTCCCTGCGCGGCATCCAATTTTTCTTGCGGAAAAGCGTTCATGTACTCAAAGACTTTTTCCGGCCGCCACTCGATTCCGGATTTCTGACATTCGCTTGTGATAATCCGCATCAGGCGGCCGCTTTCAGGGCTTGTAACTTCGTAGGCGTTTCCGTAAGTGCGGATGTATTTTTCTTTCAGTCCGGGAAAATGCTCATCCAGCTTGCTGTAGAAATATTCTCGGTTTCCTTCGCGCAACGTAAGTCCGATTCCAAAGCAGATTATTCCGCGCACCTTTTCCTGAACGCAGATTTCAAGGAGGCGGCGGATATTCTGCTCAGTGTCGTTTATAAAAGGAAGAAAAGGCGAAAGCCACACGACTGTCGGAATTCCGCGTTTCTTGCATTCGGCAAGAACTTTCGCGCGCCCGGCCGTTGCGCAGACCGCAGGCTCGATTGTCCGGCACAAATTTTCGTCCGCGGTTGTAAGCGTCATCTGGACAACGGCTTTTGACTTTGCGTTGATTTCTTCTATTAAATTGATGTCTCGCAGAATCAGGTCGCTTTTTGTCTGGACGGCAATTCCGAATCCGTGCCTATTGATAATTTCAAGGCAGCGGCGCATAAGGGAGAGTTCCGCCTCGCAGTGCATATAAGGGTCGCACATCGAGCCTGTTCCGATCATGCACTTTTTGCGCTTGGAGGAAAGTTTCTGCTCCAGAAGCTCAGCCGCATTCCGCTTTACCTCGATGTCCTCAAAGTCATGGTTCATCTGGTAGCAGCGGCTGCGCGAGTCGCAGTAAATGCAGCCGTGCATGCAGCCACGGTAAATGTTCATTCCGTTGCGTGCCGAAAGAATTCCTTTTGCCTCTGTAAAATGCATGGCTAATTATACCATTATTTATTGACAATTCGCCATAATGGTATAAACTAATCTTAACTTATATTTAAAAAGCAAGATAAAAACAACAAAAAAATGACATCTGCTTTTATCCTGCTTATGGGAGTGAATATGAAAATCTCAAAAAAATTAAAAACAGCATTAGTCTTGCTTGCAGTTACTTCTGTGTGCGTATCGAGCCAATCTTTAAGAGGGTTTGTAAGAGGTATTCAAAATGGCATAGAAAAATCTGTTTCTGATGCGATACTAGGCAGCACAGTCTATGATGTAAAAAATTACAAATCAAAGAAGCCTGCAAAACTTTCGAAGGAAGCTTCCGTTCAAAAAATGTCAAAACTTCTTGACAAGTCTGAACAGGCTCTTTTGAAAAAAGATTATAAAACTTCTCAAAAATACTACGATGAAGCTTGTAAAGTCAGTTTCACAGAAAAAACTCCAGAAGCAGACGCTATTGCTCTTAGCACTTGGATGAGTGATATTGGTACTTATTTGGAATATTTAAATCCTGATAACCAAAGATATAAGGGCGAAAAATAAAACTAAACCAGACTTTTACATAAAAACAAAACCGTGCTAGAAAACGCATTTTAAAAGCAGTTAGCACGGCTTTTTTATGCCATTCAAAATTTACGCATTAACCATTGAGCATCACGCATTTTCATTCATCTTCTTCATCTCCTTGCGAAAAAAAATCACTGCGACAACGAACGAGACCGCATCGCTTATGAGCGCGCTCCAGAGCATTGTCACTATGTTTTGGCTCACAGTTGCAAGAATTATCGAAGCCGGAACAAAAACAATCACGTCTCGGAGCAGAGCGAGAAGCGTTGATTTTCCGCTGTCCGCTTTACATCAGCCTTATTATAGCTAACTTTTATTTTGACAGATTTTTCCGTAACAGCCTTCTTGTTACATCCAGAAGATAGTAACAAGAGGCAAGGCAATAAAAAAGTTTTTAAAATTGATAATTGATAGTAGATTGATAATTTTTTTATTTTCATGAAATCAACTTATTCTTAACAAGCCCAAACTTTGAGTTTTTTATAACAGTTAAAAAAACGCTTACAGAGAATTTCCACTTTGTTCAGACGGTTGTACTCGCACTTCATTTAAATTATTTTGGATTGCTACGCAACTTTAATTGTTCTAATCGCACAAAATCTTCACAAATTGCAACTTCGCTTACGCTTTTGTTTATTTTTCTAAAAACTCGAAGTTTGGACTAACAAGACAAAAATGTTCAATACTGAAAAATAAAACCGACAAAAATTTAATCAACTTGACAAATAAAACTGCTCAAAGTATAGTTCTATAAAATTTTAATTTTCTGCCACCGGGCAGAAGAAATGCTATAAAGAGCATTCACGAAGGAATATCGGTAGGTCTGGAGAAATCCATGCAGATGTCCTTTTGTGGATGCTTTTTTTTTCGCATTAATGGCTTTTTAAGAGTAGTCAATTCGGAAATTGATATTTTATTATTGGCTTTTTATAGGAGTATTTATGAAAAAAAATCTGATTGTCCCAAAGTTTTCTGTTCCTGAAAAGATTCTTTGGGCGGCATCCATAGTCGGTGTTACGGTTCTGTTCTGTCTTGTTCCGCAGAAAAATCCGCTTACGCTGATTGCAACGATTGTTGGCATAACGGCGCTTCTTTTTATAGCAAAAGGACACATTTCAGGACCGTTTCTTCAGCTGGTTTTCTGTGTGCTTTACGCAATTGTCGCGCTCGGATTCAAATATTATGGAGAGGCGATAACTTATATGGGAATGTCATTTCCAAGCGACCTTTTTGCGGCGATTGTGTGGCTAAAAAATCCTTCCAAAAAAGGAAAGAGTGAAGTCCAAATGGCTCATCTTACTCCGAAAAAATCCGCAGTGGCAATTCTTGTAAGCACGGCAGCGACTGTCATTTTTTATTTTGTACTGAAAAAACTGAACACTGCGAATCTTGAAATCAGCACGGTCTCTGTTGCGACAAGCATGGCGGCAAGTACCCTTACAATCATGAGGGTTCCTTACTATGCGCTTGCCTACACCGCGAACGACATCGTTCTGATTGTCATGTGGATTTTGGCGAGCATTGAAAACCCTGTCTACATTCCGATGGTTTTCAACTTTGTGATTTTTTTGATAAACGATCTATACGCTTTTTTCAGCTGGAAGAAACTGCGGAGTATGCAGGAAGAAGGAGAAAAGCAAGATTAGGAAAATGAGACAAGATTAAGCCACCAACATTGATTAAAAAACTAGTGGCTTTTTTATGCTATTCAAAATCCACGCAAAATTTTTCATCTATACTATAAAAAATTATATCCAATATTTTTATAAGGCGAGATATTTGAAAACATATTAATTGCAATTTTATACTTTATTACAAGGATAACGATGTTCTTGTTTTGACTTTGGTTGACACGGGAACACACAGCGATATTTTTAAGAAATAGTTTTGTGTTTTTATGTAGTTTCTTCTTGACAATATCCATTTTTCTCATAGAATGAAAACCATAGGCGCAAGCAAAACAGAAAATAATTTTTCTAAAATCAGTTTGGTTGTCATGTCTTGATGCAAGTTGAGCGTAGCAAACAGATTCTTCTTAGTTCTCTTATTTCCAGTTTTCTTAAATCCTAATCATTCAAATATTTTTATTTTCTCTTGCAAACAGGATTATTGTGCCTAAATTTATTTTTAGGAGCATTTTATGAACAGGCAGGATATTGACTTTGTTCAAAGCAGTATCAACTATCAGTTTAAGAATTTGCAGTTGTTGGAACAAGCTTTTACACGCAGGTCTTATTCGGAGGAACATTCGGAAGTTCAGAACAACGAGGTTCTTGAATTCTACGGAGATGAAATTCTTGATTTTTTTGTAACAAAGATGATGTACAAAAGATTTTCAAGGATTCTCAACAATGAGCTTGTCTCGGAAAAAAACGAGGACGAGCTTACAAAACTGAAATCAATTCTAGTGAGCAAGGAAAGCCTTGCACGCTGTATGTACAACATCGGATTTTCAAAGTTTCTTTATCTTGGAAAATCCGACGAAAAAAATGAAGTGCGCAACAGTAAATCCGTTAATGAAGATTTGTTTGAGGCGATAATCGGGGCGGTTGCCGCTGACTGCGACTGGAACAATGAAAAACTTGAAAAAGTTTGCCGGACAATGCTGAATATGGAAACGACAAACGGTTATCTAGCTTTGCTTGTAAAGGAAAAATCCAACCGGCTTGGATTCGGCGAGCCTTGCTATTATCCGCGTGCGTGGCAATTGGATAATCTTGAAGATATGCAGCCATTCAATCTTTTCAATATAGGAATTGGATTCGGAGGCTTTGAAAGCACATCAAAAAATCCTAAAACTGGAAAGCATGAATATGGAATTCAAGTCGGAGAAAATAAATTCACAGGAATTGACGACGGAATCGCTCAGGCAAAACTCGACGCAGAGAAAAAAGCCTATCATTTTCTCTGCCAAGAAGAAATAAAGCGGCAGTTCCAGAATCTTGACTACACAAATCCGGCAAGCACGCTGCACGAGCTTTTCCAGAAAAAAGTGATTATGGAAGTTCGCTACGAATTCAACGAATATCACGATGAAAACGGAAATCCAATTTGGAACTGCAAGGCGATTCTTGAAGGCTACGGAACATTTGAAGCCGACAATGCGTCAAAAAAACAGGTGAAGCAGGACGCTTCATTGAAACTTTTGAAATTCATAGCCGAAACAAAAATCGAGCAGACCGAAAAATGGGAAATTCCAACGTTTTACAGCGGAATGGCGAAAATTTGGCACGATGAAGGAAAAATATAATGACAAACATAAACGAATTTACAGAAGAAAGAATCTGCACATATAAAGACGAAACTTATTCACTTCGCGACAACGGAGCTGTTATGCGACATTCAAAAACAGAAAAACGCAAAAGAAAGCTTGATGATGAATGGACGTTTGGAACTACAATAAATGAAAAAGGCTATCCGTGCATTGCACAGCAAGTCATTCATAGAATTGTAGCGACAGCGTTTCTTGGAGAGCCGCCTTCAAAAAGTCATGTTGTTGACCACATAAACACAAATAGGCAGGACAACAGACCTTCAAATCTTCGTTGGGTAACACGGCTTGAAAATATAATCTTGAATCCTATTACCTGCAAAAAAATTGAAGGATTGACAGGAATGAAAATAGAAGATGTTCTAAAAGACATAACTGTTCTTCACAGCTTTAATTTGCCGCCGAATATTTCTTGGATGAGAACTGTAAATCAAAAAGAATCTGATTCATGCCTTGAAAATCTTACAAAATGGGCAAATCAAAATTCGCCTAAAAATGTTTCTGTTGACGGAAGCCTTGGAGAATGGGTGTTTCGAACAAGAAGAAATATTTTCAAATATGAATATCCAGAAGGATTTGAAAAGCCTGACGGAACGAAACCCGATGTTATAATGTCGCTCTCGCCAAATGCGGCGCAAGACAAAACAAGATGGCGTATTCCAGCGGAATTTCCTTGCTGTCCATCTGAAATAACAGAAACGCCTTTACAGGATTATTTTGAAAAATTAAAACAAGGAAAAATATTCAGCAAAACCAAACAGTATTCTTCTTCTGTATTGGAAGCTGCATTGCATGAAGATATGTTAATTGTAAAAGGAGAAAGTCGCGAAATCAACTCCATAAAACCGTGGAGTCTCTGCACGATTACTTTTGAGAACAATCTTTTTGTTCACAAAGTTTATATGACTTGCTTTGCAAAAGAAAGTGCGGACAAGTTTTTTCTTGTTCTTCAAGGTCGAGAAAATGAATGGACTGGGGGCACAGTTTTTGATGAGCTTTGCTGATATTCGTGATATGATTATTCAAGGAGATTTTAATAATGAAAAAACTGATTTCAATTTTTACTTTGCTGGTTGTGTGTTCGCTTTCTGTTTTTGCAGGACCGTTCGGGCTGAATATGGGAATGACGATTGAAGACGTTACAAAAGCCTGCGGCGGAAACGAGCCAGAATATATTTCTGACGATAGATATTACATTCAGCCGATAAAATCTCATCCGCTTTTTGAAGGATATGTCGTCTGGATTAGTGAAACAGAAGGTCTTTACTATATAAAAGGAATAAGCCGCGAGATTCCAGCAAATAGTTACGGGACGGAAGTCAAACAAGAATTTGCAAGACTTCTTTCTCCGCTTGAACGTAAATATGGAAAGTTTGCTAAAATTGACAAAATTTCAAAAGACAGCCTTTTCAAAGATGAGAAATACTGGATGACAGCAATTGCAGAAGGTTCAAGAACTTATGAGGCTCATTGGACTGCTGACGAAAATAATTTTGAGGAATTCGGCGAATTGACAACAATTTCTATCGGCATAAGAACACAAGCAACATACATTACCAACAAGGCATACATCTGGATTGAATACGGTTTTGCAAATGCAACTGATGGCTTTGATAATTTAGATGATGTGCTGTAATTTTTCTTGCAGATGAAATAGATGCGAACATCTGCAAATATTCCACCGCACGTTTAACAACAATGACGTGAGCGGTGGAATTACATTTTTTAACATTAAAAATTACGCATTAAAAATTGCATTCCATCTTCCCCATCTCCGCGCGCAGAAAAATCACTGCAACGACGAACGAAACCACGTCGCTTATTAGCGCGCTCCACAACATTGTCACGATGTTCTGGCTCACGGTTGCAAGAATTATCGAAGCCGGAACAAAAACAATCACATCGCGCAGAAGAGCGAGAAGCGTTGATTTTCCGCTTTTTCCGATTGACTGCAAGATTATCGCCGAGGACTTTATGAAGCAGGTCATTATGATTCCGCTCAAAAAGATTCTTACGCAAAGCCGCGCATATTCGATGTATTCAGGCGAGTTGCCTTTTCCGAAAATTGAAATCACCAAGTCCGGAAGAAATTCAAAAATCAGGAAAACCGCAGCGCCGATTGCAAGAACAAGACGCAGAATCACGCGGGCTGTTTCCTTTACGCGCGCAAAGTTTCCGGCTCCCATGTTGAATCCGATTATCGGCTGGCCGCCCAAGCTGATTCCAATCACAATGGAAATAACAATTCCGAAAACCTTCATCACAATTCCCACGACAGCAAGCGGAATCACAGAACCGAACGCCTCGCCGGTGCTCGCGAAAGTTCCGTAGCCGTACTTTAAAAGAAGATTGTTGTTCACGGCGATTACAATCACTATTGAAAGCTGAACGATAAGCGACGCCATTCCAATCATTGCAATTCGCCCCAGAAGCAGAAAATCTGGTTTTAGACATTTAAGATTCAGGCGGAAATTCTTCGGACGGAAAACGTAAAAAATACTCATCGCAAAAGTCAGAACCTGCCCGATTACAGTCGCAACCGCAGCTCCTTTTACGCCCATTCCAAAGACGAAAATAAAAACCGGGTCAAGGATAATGTTTGAAACCGCGCCCACAAGAGTGCAAGTCATCGCGAATTTCGGAGAGCCGTCCGCACGGATTGCGCCGTTCAAGCCCTGCCCAATCATATAGAAAGGAAGCCCCGCGCAAATCACCGTAAAATACTCGTTCGCAAAATCGTAGCAGAGCTTTTCATCTGGATTCGCGCCGAAAACCGCAAGAATTTGGTTCTTGAACAAGAAGCCAAAAGCGCAGAGCAAAACCGAAAGAATAACCAGAAACGAAAATCCAGTTCCCACGCACTTGTCCGCTTTTTCCTTGTTCTTCTCGCCTAAAGCAAGGCTGAACATCGCCGCAGAGCCGTCGCCCACAAGAAGCGCAAGCCCCAAAGCCAGAACCGTGAACGGATAGACAATATTGGTCGCCGCGTTTCCGAATGCGCCCGCGCTGCTCCAGCCGATAAAAATCTGGTCAACAATGTTGTACAAAGCCGCAACCAGCATGCTGATTACACACGGAACGGCGAAATGCCGCACAAGCCGCCCGATTTTCTCGCTCCCCAAATCATAATTTTTCATAATTCACCTCAAGAAAAAAAACACAATCCATTAAACAAAAAAAAAGCAGCCTAAAAACGCGCCCGAACTGGACTTACGCTTTTGGCTGCTCGTTAGATTGCATTTGAATTTTTAATTTCGCCTATCCTAGCAGATTTTTTGATTTTGTGTAAGCGATGAGAGGAAATAAAATTTTTGCATGAGCCCAAAATACGCTTGGAAAGCCGTAAAAGTTTTCGCACGAGCCAAAATTGCGCCGGGTAAGTTCGTAAAAAAACTTACACCGCCACCGAAAAGCACACGCAATTCTCTCCCCTTTCGTTCGTCGTGTTCTGAACTTCGATTTTTCCGCTGTGGAGGCTTGCGATTGCCTGCGCGATTGAAAGACCAAGCCCTGAGCCTGCCGTGCTTCTTGAGCGGTCGCCGCGGTAAAGCCGATCGAAAACGTGGGGAATGTCTTCCTCGCTAATTGCGCCTGTGTTCATAACGGAGATTTTCGCGCGTTTTTCAGCCTGCTCTTCAATTTCAAGCACAACCTCGCCGTCTTCCGCCGTGTACTGGAACGCATTCTGCAGAAGATTTGAGACGCACCGCATAAGAAGAAGCGGGTCTGCCTTAAAGTCAAAGTTTTCCGCGCATTTTTTCTGCACGCTGAATTTTATGTTCTTTTTTTGTGCAAGAAGCGCGAACCGGGACGAGACATCGTCTGCGAATCTGCACGCGTTCACGTCCGCTGGCGAGATTTTCATTTCCGGAGACTCAAAGCGGCTCAAGTCCTGAAGATTCCAAACGAGCTTTTCAATCAGCGTAAGCTCGGAATAAAGGGCGGAAAAACGCTCAGCTGTCGCCTCAAGAACTCCATCGTTCATTCCCTCAACCTGCATTTTCACCGCCGTAAGCGGAGTGCGCAAATCGTGCGAGATGTCCTGCATCCACTGCCGGCGCAAAGTTTCCTCGTGCAAAAGTCGTGTCTTCAGCTTTTTGACCGAATCCAAAATCCTGTCAAACTCGTTCACACCAAGAGCCGCCATGTCCTTTTTCATCAGATCCGGGGAAGAGATGTAGTCAGCAAGAGAGCGCGCTTTTTTTGAGAGCATCGTCGAAATCAGCACGGAAAGAGCAATCGTGATTGAAACTGCAAGAGCGATTCCTGCAAAAAGCCCTTTTTCCATTGTAGAGACAAAAATTCTGTTCGCCTTGTACGCAAGGAATCCCACGTTGTCCGCGCAAAGATAGCCGATTGTCTCGCTTCCGTCCTTTATCTGGACAGGCGAATTAAGCGAAAGAAAAGTCGAAAGCGAGCCGACAGATTTTTCAACTTCGTCCTGCGTGCTGACCTTTCCTTTTTCAAGAAGAAGAACCGGCTTTTTGTTTCCGTCAAAAATGTAGATGTAAAGGGAATCCGTCGTGTAAGGCATTACGGCTTTTTCAAGCTCGGAAGCAGAAAGGCTTCCTGTAAGCCTGTACGTTTTTGAGATTGCCGGAAGAATCAGAGAGACAAAGTCGTCCCTTTTGTCCGCGTTCCAGTCGTTTATCGAGCGGCTCACCGACACTGTGAAAATGACTGACATTGCGGCGATTACGGCAAACGAGGCGGCGATAAATCCTGTAAGAATCCGTGCAAAAATCGACTTCATTTTCTACTTTTTGGAATCCGCCTTTATTCCGCTGAACCTGTAGCCGAAGCCCCTTACGGTTGAAATCCACTGCTGCCCGATTTTTGAGCGCAGGTTCGCCATGTGCGTGTCTATCGTTCTCTCCGAGCCTTCAAAAAAATAATTCAGGCACTCGCCCAAAAGCTGCTCGCGCGAGACAACCTGTCCGGCGTTGGACGCAAGATACAAAAGGATTTTCCACTCTGTTGAAGTAAGCTCCGCCGCGTTTCCGTCAACGCTGACGCTGTGCTTCGCCTCGTCAATAAGAACGGTCGAGTTGCCGCTCTGCCATTCGCCAGAAGCCGCGCTTTTTCCGCTGTCAGTTTTTCCGCTTCTTCTTAAAAGCGCGTGGACACGAAGAACAAGCTCCTTCGCCGAAAAAGGCTTGCAGATGTAGTCGTCCGCGCCAAGCTCAAAGCCCAGGATTCTGTCGGACTCGGAATCCTTTGCGGTCAGAAAAATCAGCGGAATGTCGCTTGCAGCCCTTATTTCCTTTGCGAGCGCGAATCCGCTTCCGTCGGGGAGCATAACATCAAGAATCGCAAGGTCGGCCGTCTCCCTTTTTACCGCGTCCAGAACGCCCGAAACTCCGCCGAATTCAAGAGTCTTGTAGCCGTCAAGCTTTAAGTAGCCAGAAACCGCGTCGCGAATCAGAGAGTTGTCCTCAACAATTATCACGCAGGCCATTTTTCAGTTTTCCTTTTTTTCAGATGAAGATGAAGCAGAAGAAGAATTCTGACTTGAAACCGGCGCATTGTACAGAAAATTCCGCATGATGATTCCAGACGGATTTTTTTCAAGCACAATGTTTCCGTTCCAGTCGTAGAAGAATTCTTTTTCAGAGACAGTTTTTCCTTCCGCATTTTTTAGAACTGAGCGAATCATATTTCCTGCAAAAAAAGTCCGAGTCTCCTCAGTCTTCAGGCTTCCGTCTGCGCCGAGCGTTTTTATTGAAGATGCCTTTCCGTTTGAATACGAATAGTTCACGCTCTCGTAAAATCCGCTTGCGTCATAGTTTTTTTCCTGCGCCAAAGTGGAATCCGCATTGTAGATGTACTCGATGCGCTTGAAAAGTTTTCCGTCAGCATAGAACGAGGAATAATCTTTAATCCGTCCGTCTTCCGTGTAGATGTATTTTTCCGTAAAGTTCAATGCGCCTGAGGCAGAATAAGTCTTGCATTCAGAAAGCCGGGATTTTTCGTTGTAGGAATATTCCGCGCGCCACTCAATCTCGCCGCTTCCTGAATAAGAAGTCTCGCTTGCAAGAAGCCCCTTTTCGCCGTAGCCGTAGGAATAACGCCACTTCACGTTTTTTGACGAGTCAAGCCCGGTGATTTCTGAAATCTTTCCGTCATCAAGAAATTTTCTTTCAACAATAGTTTTTTCAGAGCCGTCGTCGCCAAACTGCCTTTCCTTTGAAATCCGCCCGTCCGCAAATTCAAGAACGCTGTATTTTTTTAGGCTGTCAGGAGAAGCTCCTCGATATTCTGTCACACAAAAAGGCGAACCGCTGAATTTAGGAGAGGTAGCCAATGTATTTTTTGAAACTGAAACCGTGTTTTGCGGAAAAACTTCCGCGCCTCCAAAAATAAAAAAAGATGCAAACGTTAAACAAAAAAAACGAGATGATTTCATTTTAATCCTCATTACGTGATTTTCTTCTATTATATAAACACAAAAAAACGATTTCAAGATAGAGAAACGGTTATAAATCTATTAAAAGTTAAAAACAAAAACCAAACTGAAAAACTTTTGCACAAACAAAACTCACAATCCGTTTTTCAGTTTGATTTCTGCTGGCGAAAGTTGATTTTTTAATAATTTAAAAAATCGACTTTCTGCCAATTTTAGCAAATTTTTACTCTGCAACTGGAGCAGAAGCATCGCTAGATTCTGGAGCTTCGCTTTGAGCAGAGCTTGTGTTTTCATTTTCCACAGAGCTAGAATCTTCTTGCAAAGGAGCTTCTGATGTTGTCGCACTATCTAACTGTTCTTGAACAGCAGGTGTAGCTTCTTGTACAGAAGAGGCTTCTTTTTTAGTTCCCACACAAGAGAACATCATTGCGGCAAATCCAACCATTGATACAGCGATAAAAGTTTTTGTTGTTGTTTTCATATTTTCCTCCAGAATTATTCAAAATCGATTTTTTATTTTGCAAGAACTAAAGAAGCTTCTTCGCTAAAGTTATTTGCAAGGCGAAGAACCGCAACCTTGTCGTCCGCGCTGTCAGCAAGTCCTGCAACTTCAACGTTGTTTATAAGAATAGCAGAATCCTTTACTTCAACAGGAAGTGTTTTTCCCGAAAGAGTCTGAACAGAACTCTTTGTCTCAAGGTTTTCCTTTGTAAGCTTTTCAGGAACTATATAGTCAGAAATATTCTGGATAATTTTTTCTGTATCGGCAATTGCGTCAATTGGAGCAAGAACCGTAACGCCAGAATCAGAATCAACATCCTTTACTTTGTCTGAAGAATTTTTAAGGATATTGGCGAATACTTTTATTCCATCAACTTCCTCAATCGACTTTGAAATTTCCTGAGCAGAAAGAATCTTGTCATCTGCATTTTCAGAAACCGCCTCCTGATTTGAGCTTATCCCGGCATTTTCATTTGCGCTAATTTCTCCAAGAGGCGATAAAGAAGGAGCAACTTCCTGGGCGAAAACAGCCACTGCAACCAATGCCGATACACCTAGAGTTAAAATTGTTTTTTTCATAGATTTTCCCTTGTCATAAAACAGATGTAGTTTCTGAACGGACTTTGACGCTCAAGCATCTATTCCGCACTCCTGTCTGCTTTTGACATCGACATAGTAGAATTTCTATTTAAAGTTTTTTTATTGAAAATGTTAAGATTGTGCAAAGATTAAAAAAAATGATTAAAATAGCCAAGTTGTCGAGTTTTTTATAAATTGTAAATTCGGTTACGCTTTTGTTCATTTTCCTAAAAACTCAAAATTTTGGATAAATAGCCTGAATTTTGAGTTTTTTATAACTTTACAAAAAACTCGATTTTCGACCTTATATTCTTTCCAATATTTTCTTGTAAAGATCCAAGTCCTTGCTGAAAAAAACGTTGAAAATCACTTTTTTTACGCTTGAATTTTTGTTTTCGTCAAGCCAGTCTTTTACGTTTTTTACAGCGATTTGGGCGGCGCGATTCTGCGGAAATCTGAAGACGCCTGTCGAAATGCAGCAGAACGCAACGCTTTCAAGTCCGTTTTTTGCGGCAAGGTTCAGGCAGCTTGTGTAGCACGAGGCGAGCTGGATTTTGTCGCGTTCGGTTACTGTAGCGCGGATTATCGGGCCGACCGTGTGAAGAACGTATTTTGAAGGCAGGTTGAAAGCCTGAGTGATTTTCGCGCTTCCAGTTTTTTCAGGCGAGCCCTGTTTCTGCATAATCTCGTTGCATGCGAGGCGAAGCTGAACTCCTGCGAAAGTGTGGATGCAGTTGTCGATGCACGCATGGAGCGGAGCAAAGCAGCCGAGCAAGGCGGAATTCGCTGCATTCACGATTGCATCCGCGTTCAGAGTTGTAATGTCGCCCTGCCACAGAAAAAGCCTTTTGTCCGCCGGAACATTTTTCAGCGTGGCGACATCGGTGATTCCGCGCTCTTTGTTGCGTTCGGTTAAGTATTCGTCCTGAATTTTCAAGAACTCGTTGGAAACAGGACGTGGCGGGCGCACGTTCATAAGCGAGCGAAGCAAGTCCTTTTGAGCGGCTTCGTCATCTTGCGGCGGAAGTTCAATATTCTTGTATTCAGCTGGAGAGCCCGGCTCGTTCAGAAGATATTTTATGAGCCATTCGCGTCTTTCAGTCTGTGTCATTTTTTTCCCATCCTACAAAATATATTCCAGCTGCCGCTCTTTTGTCTTGAACCCCATTTTCTCGTAGAATTTTTCCGCCGAAGTGTTTCCAGCCCAAACGTTCAGCGTTACTTCGTAGCAGCCAAGCCGTTTCGCCTCGCTTTTGACGTGCTCGAAAAGTTTTTCGCCGATGTGCTGGCCTCTAGTGCTTTTGTCAACGCACAAGTCGTCAATAAAAAGCGACTTGAACTGAACCATGTTGTTCGAAAACGGCTGCTCCCGAATCTGGCAAAAAGCGTAGCCTACGCAAGTGTCGTTCTCGTCCGCGGCAACATAAATCGGCTTCGTCTCGTCCTTTAGCATTTCTTCAAGCTCGGCGTCCGTGTATTTTGTCGTTCCCGGAATAAAAATGTCCGGCCGGATTTCCGCGTGAATCTGCAGAACCTGTCCAAGCAGGTCGATAATCTTCGGAATGTCATTTTCGTTCGCTCTTCGTATTGTCATTTTTCCTCCATAATCCATAAAAAGTCGGTGAGAAAGTTTCAAATTCTCTTTTTTATTTTTTCGGGTGGCTTTTTGTTTCGCTCCGCTCCGCAAAAATCGGGCTATCCGTGGTTCCGGCTTCCGCCTCCATTCCTCCGCTATGCTTCGGAACGGCTTCGCCGCCACTCCTATCCCTGCCACGAAGTGCAGGCGTGCGCGTGAGCGCACACGTAAATAAACGAGTTTTGCGAAGCAAAATCTCGCGGCATACCGACAGGTATGCAAATCCCTGCCACATTTCTTTAAAAAACAAAAAGGAAGCCGCAGCTCCCTTTTTTCAGTTTTTCTGTACACATTCCTAAGAATGTATAAGCATTTTGCGGAATCTTAAAGATTCCTTGTTAGCAGGTTGACTAGAAAAATTAATCAGCAATAATATTTTATAATAAAGAAATATGCTTTGTCAAATGTTTACTAAAATAATTGCCTCCATTTAATAAGCTGTGATATAATTTTGGCTGGAGATTTTAATGAAATATCGTTTAGGGCTTGATTTAGGAACAAATTCGATTGACTGGGCTGTTTATTCGCTTGATGAAAATAGCGAGCCTGAAAAACTTGAAGATCTCGGCGTAAGAATCTTTTCAGACGGGAGAAATCCAAAATCAAAAGAACCACTTGCTGTTGAAAGAAGAACTGCACGCGGGCAGCGAAGGATAATTTATAGAAGAAAACTTCGCAGAAGAGATACTTTCCGGCTTTTACAAAAACAAAGTCTTCTTCCTCTTAAAAAAGATGAAGCCCAATCGTTAAAATTTATGAATCCTTATGAGCTTCGCATAAAGGCTCTTGATGGAAAACTTGAGCCGTTTGAGCTTGGACGTGTCTTGTTCAATCTTTCTGTACGACGTGGATTTAAAAGCAACAGAAAAGACGCTTCTCGGAACGAAACAAAAGAAAACTCAAAATCTGAAAAATTGATACAGGCAGAAAAATGCTCAAATCTTTCAAATGCAATAAAAAAATCTGGCTATAGGACTCTTGGAGAATTCCTTTGGAAAACCAAGGAATCTAATGGCGGAACTCGCTTTGCTCCAAACAGAATGGACTATTATCCTGTGCGGCAGCTTTATATAGAAGAATTTAATTTAATAAGGCAAAAACAAGAGCCGTTTTATCCTGATGTTGACTGGAGCGGAATCTACAATAAAATTTTCTTTCAGCGACCGCTAAAAATCCAAGAACGTGGAAATTGCCAGTATATGCCGGAAAAAGAAAGAACGTTCAAGGCAATGCCTTGTGCGCAGAAAATCCGTATCTTGCAGGAGGTCTTCAATCTTTCTTTTATTGCAAACGGAAAACAAAAAAAACTTCTTCCCGAATAGCAGGACGAAATCATAAAGCTTCTAGATTCAAATAAAAAGGTAACTTTTAAGGAAATTCGCAAAAAACTTGGTCTTGATGAAAATATCACTTTCAACCTTGAATCAGAAACCCGCGACTTTTTGCAGGGAAACTTGACCGCTGTAAAACTACGCAGCAAAAACCGCTTTGGCGAAATTTGGGATTCTTTAAGTCTTAAAGAGCAGGATGATATTGTTGAGTGCCTGATAACAGCACAGGAAGATTCTGACGTTCAGAAAATGCTTGAGAAATACGATTTGACTTCTGAGCAAAAGAATTTTATCACAAAACCTGATCTTCCAAGCGGCACAACAAGTTTCTGCCGTGAATTCTCTGAAAACGTTGTGAATAAAATCGAAGAAAATGCAAAAATATTTGCGGTTTCAGATGAACGCACGGAACGCTGCCAGATTCACAGTGTGATTCAGGAGCTTGGCTATAGTTATGCAAATCAGTTTGTGGAAAAATGTGAGGAGCTTCCTTATTACGGAAAAATTCTTTCCGGTTCAACGATGGGTGCAAAGTCAAATCCTAAAAATGATGAGGAACGATTTGGAAAAATAAGCAACCCGACTGTCCATATTGCACTTAATCAGACACGCGTTGTTGTGAACTCTCTTATAAAAGAATACGGAAAGCCTGCGCAAGTTGTAATAGAGGTAAGCCGGGAACTAAAAGAGAGCCGTGAAGCAAAAGAAAAAATGCAGCAGAGAATCGCGGCAAATCAAAAACAGAACGAGATTCTAAATAAGAAAATAAAGGACGCGAATTCTAATATTCAGTTTCCAAACAGAACTGACCGCTTGAAATACAAGCTTTGGGAAGAACTTGACCAGGAAAATGCGCTGAACAGAAGATGTATTTATTGCGGAAAACAAATTTCCGGCGCAGATATTTTCAATGACAACACCGTTCAGATTGAGCATATTCTTCCGTTCGGACGCACTTTGTGGGATTCTGAACACAACAAGACTGTTGCCCATACAAAATGCAACGCATTCAAAGGTGAAAAATCTCCTTACGAGGCTTTCTTTAATAATCCGAAAGGCTACAACTGGAATGAAATTCTTAAAAGGGCTGCTCATTTGAAAGACCCGCAGAAAAGACGGCTTTTCTCTGAAAACGCGATGGAAACTTTTGAGAAAGAAAGCAGCTTTATTTCTCGCCAGCTTACTGACAACGCTTATCTTTCAAAAATGGCTTTGAAATATTTGAAGTGCGTTGTTGAGAAAGATTCAAATGTCTGGGCAGTTAGCGGCGGAATGACAAAACTTTTGCGCGACAAATGGCAAATCGATTCGATTCTGAAAAGAAAAATCGGAGACAATGAGATTGCGCATTTTGAGCTGAAAGACGAGCAGATTGGAACTTACAAAAAGAACCGCTACGACCATCGCCATCATGCTCTTGACGCAAGCGTAATCGCGCTAATTGACCGCTCAATGGTTCAGCAAATTTCACGTCTTAATCAGTTTGGAAAGAAAAACAAAATTGAAGTTCCGCAAATGCCGGTTTCAAGGCTTGAACTTATCGAAAAGACAAAAAATATCGTCGTGAGTTTTAAGCCTGACCACGGCGCACAGGGAAAACTTTCAAAAGAAACGCTTCTTGGAAAAATAAAAAGGGCAGAGCAAATTTCAATCTCGAAGATAAAAGAAGATGATATTGCTTTCATAAAAAACGAAAAAGTCCACGCTAAGTTTGAAAAAATGCTTGCAGATCTTAAGGATATTAAAAAAGTCCAAAAGGAGCTAAAAGAACTTTATCCTGTTGTTTGGATTTTCAAGGAATATTATGTTTGCAAGGAAAATATTCTTGGTTTAAAAGAAAAAGATTTTGATTCTATAATCGACAAAAAAATTCAAAAAGAGCTTCGAGAATTTGCAGAATCTCATAAATCTGAAAAAATAGAAGATGTAATGCAGAAGTTTAGCGAGCAGACAAAAATCAAAAAAGTGCGCTGCATAAACCGTGTTCAAACTCCGATTGAAATAAAGAATACGGACGGCACAATGCGCTATCTTTGCCCGGAAGATTATTTTGCTGCGGTTGTCTGGCAGATTCCTCCGAAAAACAAGGAGGCGAAACCTGTTTACAAGGCTACTTTTGTTCGGCGCGACCAAGTTGATCCAGACGGAAATCCAAAAATTGTGGCTAAGCCTCACCCTGCCGCAAAGAAAGTTTGCGTTCTGCATAAGAATGATTATCTTGAATTTGTGGATAATGGAAACTGGTACAAGTGCAGAATTGCGGGATTGAATGCTGCAAGTGGACGGTTTGATATTCGCCCTGTCTATGCTGTTACCGATTGCAAGGATTGGATTATATCTACAAACGAGGCTGTCCTTGAATCTTATTGGAAGCCTCAAAAAGGCCAAAATTTTATTTCTATCAGTGTACTTTTTGGAGAAAAATCCGCCCATTCAATAACTGTAAATCCTATAGGCCGCGTGTTCAGAAAAAAATAATATGGAGAACTTTGTTCAGTATACCGATAAACAAAGTATGCTGAATAGAATACTAGAGATTTGTGAAGAAAATCGCTATGTTTCTCTGAACCGTGGGTTTGTAGTTATCCAGCATGGAACTGAAGTTTTAGGGCAAGTTCCGCTGGATGATGTTTCTGTTCTTCTGCTTTCTGCGCAGGGAATCACGCTCAGCAAAAATATTCTCAATGCTCTTTCTGAACGTGGCTGTGTTACGGTCTTATGCGGAAAGAATTTTATTCCGCAGAGCATGGTCTTGCCTGTCGCAAATCACTGTCTTTTTACAAAAATCATAAAAAATCAGATAAACGCTTCCGAGCCGCTAAAGAAAAGGGTTTGGCAGCAGATTGTAATCCGAAAAATAGAAAATCAGGCGAAGGTTCTAAAATTATACGAAAAAGATTATTCTTTTGTTGAAAAGATTTCAAAACTTGTAAAGTCTGGCGACAGCGACAACCGGGAAGCTTACGCTGCAAAAATGTATTGGTCTGCCTTGTTTGGAAAAGAGTTCCGACGCGACCGAAACGAAGAAGGAATAAATTCATTTTTAAACTACGGGTATGCGGTAATGCGAGCCGCAATGGCAAGAGCAGTCTGCGCTTCGGGACTTATTCCAGTTTTAGGAGTAAACCACAGCAATAATTTGAATCAGTTTTGCCTTGCTGATGACTTTTTTGAAATTTACCGTCCGTTGGTGGATTCTATTGTCTATAAAATGTGCTTGGAAGGAGAAGAAGAACTTACACCGAAAAACAAAAAGCGTCTCACGGATTCTTTATGGCTAAAAGTCCGAACTACAGAAGGCTATGCACCGGCTTTTCAGAGCATGCAGTATATGACGGCTTCCTATGTTCATGCATTGGAAGATAAAAATCCCGTCATTGCACTTCCAGTCTGGGAACAAGGTGAAAAAGATGAATAATCTTGAATTAAGCAGGTACGAACTTATGTGGATGATGGTCTTGTTTGATTTGCCGGTAGTCGAAAAGAAAGAGCGCAAAGCCGCAACAGATTTTAGAAATTTTCTTTTGGATAATGGATTTTCTATGGTTCAGTATTCGATTTATACAAAGCTTTTTTCTGGAAAAGACGCATGCGAAAAATATTACAAGTTGATTGTAAACAACTTGCCTCCAGATGGAAAAGTTGATATTCTTACAATAACAGACAGGCAGTATTCAAATATAATTAGTTATTCATCTGGAAATAAAATTGAAAAAAAAGCGCCCGAACAGCTCATGTTATTTTGATTTTTCCTCAAAAAAATACGTCCAACGTATTCTATTTCTTTATCTAGAAATGAATTACATTGGACGCATTATAACTGATTAATTTTCCAAGTCAACCTGCAACAAATCACATTATCTTTTTACTTCAGAATCAATTATAACTGATTAATTTTCCAAGTCAACCTGCAACCAAAACTCGAAGTTTGGGCTAATAAGTTTATATTATAACTGATTAATTTTCCAAGTCAACCTGCAACCCTGCTAGCGATTATAGTTCAAGTTGTTTTATTATAACTGATTAATTTTCCAAGTCAACCTGCAACTGAGTATTTCTACTCGCTCTGCAACACTGAATTATAACTGATTAATTTTCCAAGTCAACCTGCAACTACCCAATGCCATACGCAACAATACCGCAAATTATAACTGATTAATTTTCCAAGTCAACCTGCAACTGTCTATTGCTCCTTATAAAGTCGCTCTAAATTATAACTGATTAATTTTCCAAGTCAACCTGCAACTACAGACGGAATAACATGGACTAGTAGAACATTATAACTGATTAATTTTCCAAGTCAACCTGCAACTATTGTAACAAAAGAGTTTTTTCAGCTTATATTATAACTGATTAATTTTCCAAGTCAACCTGCAACCTATCAATATTTATATATAGTATTTAGTTATCAATAGAAAAATTAAGACTTATTCCCAATGCATCCGCCAGTCGTGTAATAACATTTATCGTAGGATTTGCTTTGCCATTTTCAATTCTGCTTATATCAGCCTGAATGATTCCTGTCATTCTTGAAAGTTCCTGCTGTGAAATATTCTTTGATTTTCTAGCTTTTGCAATAGCCGAATAGATTTCTTTATCGTTCAATTTCACAACCTGATTTATTTTTATCTATAGATTTTTCGGAAGGTGCAATCCCTATTTTGATATTTAAGGATTTTACATTCAAAGGCTTTCCGTCGTCTGTAGAAAATATTAATTCATTCTTACCAGATTCATCTCTGAAATAAATTTCTGTTTTATCAGCTTCTCCAGATTCACAGACAGTCTTGATATTTTCTGCAAGGTTTTCGCACACTAAATCGTGATGATTTTTATCTGTCCAGCGGGATTCATTCGTTCCGTTAATCTCATCAACTTTTTGCATTGCTGCATATCTTTCTTGACATGATTTCCAACTTAAATTTTTGGCACAAGTCTGTATCAAAACTTCTGTCTTATAACCATTTTCCTTCATTTTTGAAAGTGTTTTTATTGGAATCTCAGCAGTTCTAAAAGTACCTTCAATTACAATATTATAATGTTTTTCTATCGCTTTATTCAAAATCGCTTCTGTCATTTTTCCTGCAAAAGCAGCTGTATACTTAGGAGAATCTTTACCATAAAGTTTTTGATATTCACTATAATTTGGATGATATTTTCTAAAATCATCACCGTTTATTATGACTATATTTTTATAGCATTTTTCATTTGCTAATTCATTTAAATAACTCTTTCCAGTTCCAGGTTGTCCACCCAAAACGAAACCTTGGGGAAAAACTTGTGGAGTTGGATTTATTTTATATTTTTCTAATGTATCAGTCCAAACAATATCAAAGGCATCTTTGACTATTTCGTCAATTTCCATATTTTCCTACCAGAGTATTTACCATCTTTACAGTTCCATTAAAATCAAATACTTCAGGTGAATTTTCAAGTAAAGCGGCATTTAAATTATACAATGCCTGACGTGTTGGAACATCATTTACTTTCAATGCCGTAAGTCGTGCAATAGCACCATTTACCATTTCCATCATTGCATCTTTTTCCATTAAAGTTGCCATATTAGCCTCCGTTTATTTTATTATATTTTATAACATATATAACTGCAACCGCCCCTAACAACACTTTCAAGCGTTGAAAATTATAACTGATTATTTTCTAAGTCAACCTGCAACGAAAATGAACAGAATAGTTTTTGATTTCCATATCAGAAACATTAGAGATGCACGAAAACCTTAAAACATTTTATTCTGCCAAAAACGGCACAAAATAAAAAGGTCTCAAAAGGATATTTTCTTCGTTTCCTGAATCTTTCTGCGATATTAAATACGCCTTGTTTATGTTCTGTGAAAATTTTCTGCAGAATTCTTTTATTGACTCATGCTTTCCTGTTCCGGAGGATTTTATTTCAAGCGCATCTATTTTGCTTCCGTCGGAAACTAGAAAATCAACTTCGTAATAATGAGTGCTTCCGTTTTTTTCCCAAGTGTGATAGTAAAGTTCACGTCCTGAGGCGGCAATCATCTGCGCAGCAAGGTTTTCGTAAAGATAGCCAAGATTCGCCGGAAGTTTGTCTGAAAGCAGTTTTGCATAGAGTTTATTTTCAGTTGCTGGACGGTCAATAAACATCAAAGTGACAAAAAGTCCTGTGTCGCAAAGATAAAGCTTGTAGCTGTCAAAATCTTTTGTGTCGGCAAGGCTTACTCTCGGATTTGTTGAATTGTAGCAAGGCAGAACAGTTTTTGAGTCAATCAGATCATAAAACAGCTCCTCCGCCTTTGTGTTGTTTTTCTTTCCGATTGCCGTTGTAATCCGGTATTTTCTTGAATCCTTTGCCAGCTGGGCCGGAATTGAATGGTACATGGCCGATATTCTTCCGGACGGATCGATTTTTTTGAAATCCTCCTCGTAAAGGGAGATTATCTGCCGCTTTACCATGTCGATTTCCGAAAAATTCTTTCCATTAATATAGGATTCAACCGACTGCGGCATTCCGCCCACCGCCATGTAAAGCCTCAGGTCTCTCATCAGCTTGCGGTTTGTCGCCTGCCCGATTGCTTTTCCAGAATCGAAAATCTGATGCAGAAGCCCGAAATTTCCGCCTGTTGCATCGCAGAATTCCTCGTAATCCATCGGAAAAACTTGAATTTTCATTTCTTCCGACGGAATCAGAATGTCCTTGACATTTTTTCGTATTGAAATTAGAGAGCCTGTCTCAAGATAACTGTATCTTCCGTCCGCAACAGGATGTTTTATCGCCTGCCGCGCCTTCGGAAAAAGCTGCACCTCGTCAAAAATTATAAGCGACTCATGTTCGTAAAGAGTTGTTCCTGTTTCAGCCTGAAGACGCAGAAAAAACACATTCAGATTTCCTATATCGTTGAAACATTCAATAATATTTGCTGCCGCCTTTGAAAAATCTATCAGGATATGCGATTTGTATTCATTTTTGGCAAATGTTTCCGCAATTGTCGATTTTCCGACGCGCCTTGCGCCTTCTAGCATGGCAGCATATTCAGATGAATAATTCTTTTTCCATTCCAAAAGTTTTTTGTAGGCTTTTCTCTTAAAATACATTTAGGCTTTCCAATACAAATTTGTTATATCACAAAAATGTACTTTTCTTCAAGATTTCATTCAGTAGATTTGTAACTTTCTTCAAAGTTTTATAAGCCGAATTTGTGCCTTTCTTCAAGAAAATTGACATTCATTGATTTTTACGAGGAAACCGCCGCATCCGCAATCCGCATTGTCTTGTATTCCATTCCGTCGGGTGATAGTGCGTCGCGCAGTTTTAGCGTGCCGCTCACTGTGATTTTTTGTCCGGGCTCAACGCCGGAAACTTTTGCGCTTTCAAATTCGAGTCCCTGCGCACAGCACGCAAGAACGTCAGTGATTATGCAGTAGTCGTGCCGTCCGTAAGGAGCATCGTCGTAGAAAGTTTCAAAAGTTCCAGTCATCCGAATTGTTTTTCCCTCGTATTTTTCAGGCTCCACAATAATCTGGAAAATAAAGGCATATACAAAGTCGGCGTTCATTTTTGAAAGGTCAAGCTCAACATCGGTTTTGGGCGCGGAGATTTCCTCAAAGCTGCTTCCGTAATAGTCGTAGGTTGATGATGAGTAATCTTGAGCCGAGCTGTCGGAATTTTGCGATGAATCATTTTCTGTGCCGCTGCCGTAGCTGTAGTAATTATCATAATTGCCGGAACCAGTGGCTTCATCCGGTTCATTCTGCTGCCGGCTGTCAGAGGATTCTTCTTCCTTGATTTTTTCTTCTATTATATTGGCAACTTTGTTCTGCTTTGGAACTCCGCCTGCGCTGTAGGATTTTTTCGCCGAGCATGATGAGGCTGCAAGCAAAATCAAAATCAAAGCGGCAGTCTGAATCTTTTTCATAAAAATCTCCCGGCAACGCAATGAAGTGCGAAAATCATTATGTCGATTATTACGATTGTGGCTCCAACCGGCGTTGAAAGAACAATCGAAATCATAATTCCCAAGAACGACGAGAATGCGCCAAGTGCGGCGGAATAAATCACCGTGGACTTGAAGCTTTTCATAACGCGCATTGAGCTTAAAGGCGGAAAAACAAGAATCGCCGTTATCAGAAGAGAGCCGACAAGATTCATCGCAAGCACAATCACAACGGCTGTAATCACGGCAATTAAAATGTCGTAGGCTGGCGCAAATTTGTCTTCCGTGCGCAAAAAGTCCGGGTCAAAAGTCGCGGAAAAAATCCTGTTGTAGAAAAAGACGAAAGCGGCAATCGTAACGCAGGAAATGAGGACTGAGACTGCGACCTTGCCTTTTGTAAGAGTGAGAATCGAGGTCGAGCCGAAAAGCGTTGTGCAGACATCGCCTGAGACATTCGCCGAAGTTGAAAAAACGTTCATCACAAGATAGCCGAACGCAAGCGCGCCCACGGAAATCATCGCAATAAGCGAGTCCGACTGCACTTTTCTTTTTTTGTCCATGCAAAGAAGAAAAACCGCGCAAAGAACCGTAACCGGAATTGTAAAAATGCTGTCGCTCACAAGCTTCATCGTGGCGGCAACCGAATATGCTCCGAACGCTGCGTGCGAAAGCCCGTCTCCAATAAGCGAGTAGCGGCGCAGAACAAGAACTGTTCCCAAAAGCGACGCGCACAGAGAAACAAGAATGCCCACAATCAGCGCATAGCGAACAAACGAAAATGAAAGGTAATAAGAAAGTTTTTCAAGAATTTCCATCGAAGTCTCCAGTATCTCCAGTTTTTTTCAGCCGCGTTTTATGTCTGGTTTTCCGGACGACGCGCCTTTGCAAAAATCCGCGCGGCTTTCAAACTGGACTTTTCCACCTCTGAACGAAAGAATATGCGATGCGTAATCAATGCAGTCCAAATCGTGGCTCACCATAACAACGGAAAGTCCGTCATTGTTGAGTTTTTCCAAAATGGCGTAGAATTCCTTTGCGGCGGCCGGGTCAAGCGCGGAAACAGGCTCGTCAAGAAAAATCAGTTTTTTTGCGGCGCACAAGGCTCGCGCAAGAAGAGTCCGCTGCTGCTGTCCGCCTGAAAGTTCCGTAAAACGCCTATGCGAAAGGGAAGCGATTCCGACTTTTTCCATCTGCTCGTCCGCAATCAGTTTCTGCTCTTTTCCGTAAAAAGGGCGGTTTTTAAACTGTCCGAGCGTTCCTGAAAGCACAATCTCGCGCACGGAAGCCGGAAAGTCCGCGCTTACAGAAAGTTTCTGCGGAAGATAGCCGGTTTCATTTTTGCAAAGCCCGTCTCCAAACAAAATCTCTCCGCTGATTTTTTTCTGCAAACCAACAAGAGTTCTCATAAGTGTTGTTTTTCCGCTTCCGTTTTCACCAAGAATGCAAACGTAGCTTCCTTTTTCAACGGTAAAACTCACCGGCGGCGACACTGCCTTTCCGTCATATCCGACAACGAGATTCTCGCAAGAAATGTACGCCATTTTTTCCTCCTCATTTTTAGACAAAGATTTTTAAGAAAAAGGGGCTTGCCTGCCTTTCAGCAGGCCGGGCTATCCGCACTTCGCTACCGCTCATCCGCTTCACTCACTTCGTTCACTCCAGTGGACTGCTTCGCAGCGAGTTTGCAACGCAAACTCGTCAGCAAACCGTCAGGTTTGCCGTGCTTCTATCCCTAATCTAAAATAAGCTAGAACTAGTTCAAAGCCTCTTTCAGAACGGAAAGGTTTTCTGTCATTGTGCCAAGATAGTTTTTTCCGCCCTTGATGTCCTTCTGGTTCACAGACTGCAATGAGTCCATTTTCAGAACTTTCTGGTTCTTTTTTGATGTGTTCTGAATTAGAGTGCGCGCGATTTTTCCGTCTGAATTTTCGATTGTAAGAACGCTTCCAAGTCCAAGCTCGTCAACTTTCTTCGCAAGGAAAATCACTGTCTCAAAGCTGGCCTCGCTTTCCGCGCTGCAGCCGACAAAAGCCGCGTAATATTTAAGGCCGTAGTCGTCAGCAAGATAGCGGAACGGGAATCTGTCGCCAAAAAGAATTGTCTTGAACTTTGAGGAAGCTACAGTTTCAGAATATTTTTTGTCCAAAGCGTTGAGCTTTTCAACATAGTTCTTTGCGTTAGCCGCGTAAACAGAAGCGTTTTCCGGGTCGAGCTTTTCAATCTGGGAAGCAATCGCGTTTGTCAAAACTTCTGCATTCTTGACAGAAAGCCAGACGTGCTCGTCGTATTCAACCTCGTCATGCTCGTGATGATGGCCGTGCTCGTCTCCGTCCTCATCGTGGCTGTGTCCGTGTCCTGCCAAATGCTCGCAGATTTCCTCGCCGCTCATGCTTGCAGGGAAGAATGTCGGGAAAGAATTTTCCGGGTCAACAATCGCGTCAAAGCTTTCGTTGCTCATTCTGATGTGGAAATGCTCCGCAGCTGCAGGCTCAATCATGTGGTCGTTGAATTCAATGAAAAGCGGCGCGCCTGACTTCTTGTTCTTTGCGACAAAGCGGTACATTGCGGCCTTTGTTCCTGTTGACCAGTTCTGAATGTAAAATCCGACATTTTTGTACTTTGAGCTTACTTTTCTTCCGTCAGCATAAGTGAATTCGATTTTGTCTTTCTTTATGCTGATTTTTGAGATGTCAGTTTTGTAGCCTTTCTGATAGTAAGCCTTGTATTCTGCGGCTGTCATTTTTCCGGATTCAGCCTTTTCCGCAAAAGCCTCGTCCAATGTTCCGTCAAGCGCAAGCGGATAAGCCGACTGCCATTCGCCTGCCCAGTCAGAAAGATTTCTGCTTTTAACCTCGCTGTCCTCAAAAGTTGAAACTTCCTTTCCGTGGTCGTGGTGATGCCCTTCTTCGCCGTGCTCATGAGAATGCTCTGTTTCCTGCATTCCTTCCACAACTTCCTCTTCCTTTACGCGCTCTCCAAGAACTTCCATCATATTGACTGGAACAAGATTCTTGTTCTTCGCTTCCTTTAGAACGCCGCTAACCCAGCCGTCGCTCTCGCCGCCAACGTAGATGAACATATCGCTTGCGGAAATTTTTGCGATGTCGGAAAAACTCGGCTGGAACGAATGAAGGTCAGTTCCCTTGTCAAGAAGAATCGTAAGGTCAAAGTCTTTCGCCTTGTCTCCAAGAATCTCGCGGCACCAGTCGTACTGCGGAAAAGTCGTGCAGACGATTGATTTTTTTTCTGCAGAAAACGCGCCTGCCGTTCCAAAAGCAAGCATCGCTCCCAAAGTCAAAAGTTTCGTTATCTTTTTCATTTTTTTTTTCCAATAAAATCCAAAATATTTTGTAAAGCTACGCAAGGCAGGAATCCAGTTTCCTGATGATTTTTTCCTTGTCGTAGCCTTTTCCGATAAACACAAGCTGATTCATCCTGTCGCCAAAATTCTTGTCCCAAGATGAACGCAGCTCCTCGTCGTTTTCAAGGCAGTCTTTCTGCGTGGCCTCGTCCAGAGCCGCAACCCAGTATGCAACCGCCATCACAGAAGAATTTCTTCCGGCCTGCTCAAAAAGAAGAACGTCCTGCGCCTTCTCCTTGAACCAGATATAGCCTTTTGCCCTGATAATTTCTTTTGGAAAGCCTTCGTTCACAAAATCCATGAATTTTTCCTGGCTGAACGGCTTTCTGCATTCGTATGCGAACGAAGAAATTCCGTATTCGTCCTCAAATCCGCGGTTCGTGTCGGAAAGACTGTTGATTGCCTTTTGAATCGCCGAAGAGGAATCCACCATGTCAAAGTCGAATTTTGTCTCGGACACAATCTGCTCGATGTCAACTTTTCCGCGCACAGTCTTTACAATCTTCGCCTTTGGCTGGAAATCCCGGATAACCTTTATGACCTGCTCAGTCTTCTGCTCGTCAAGCAAGTCAAGCTTGTTCAGGACAATCACGTTGCAGAATTCAATCTGGTCAACAATCAGCGTTGTAATGTCGTTCGACTTAAGATTGTTCGGGCCGTTCTCCTCGTAGTTCTCAAGGTCGGTCAGAAACTCTCGGTAAATTCTGTCTGCGTCAACAACCGTAACAATGTTCGAAAGAAAAACATTTGTGTCCGGAGTGTCGTCCTCATACGCAAGAAATGAAGCCGCAATCGCGCCGGGATCGCTTATTCCCGAAGCCTCCACAAAAACAGTCTCAATGGAGTCGTTCTCGGAAATCTTCTCGACCTGCGCAAGAAACTCATCGCGCAAAGTGCAGCAGATACAGCCGTTCTGCATCTCGTACATTTCGCTTTGGGCAACCGCCGCTCCGTTCTTTTTCAGAATTTCAGCGTCGATGTTTATGCTTCCCATGTCGTTTACAATCAGCGCGACACGCCTTTTTTCCTGCCGAAGAATCTCGTTCAGCAGAGTTGTCTTACCAGAGCCAAGATAGCCCGTGATAAGCGTAACTGGTTTCTTTTTCATTTTTTTTCTCTTTGAATAAATTTTGATAATACGGGCGCTTCTGCCTAAAGGCAGACCGGGCTTTTCGGGGGTCCGCCTTTCGGCTTCATTCCTCGCTTCGCTTCGGAACGCTCCGCGCCCCTACAATCCCTAGCGCATAAAGATGAAAAGAGAATTTTCAGTTGTTAAGACGTGTCTTTAGAGAAATTAAAGAGTTATTGAAAAAAGTCTGATATGAATTTTTAAAGGAAAGCTTTAAGGCAAAATATCGCCAGGCAAAGGAAACGCCGGCTGCGCAAAGGGCAAGGCTCAAAAGCTTTGCGTTCTGCTCGGCAACTTGAATCACAAAGCAGATTGGACAGTCGTCGCCTGAGCAGTCGTGCCCGGCCTCGGCAGCCGCAAAAAATACTGAGAAAACTGTAAGCAAGATAAAGACCGCCGCAAAAACCGCGCGCAGCCTGTTCAATTTTGAATCCAGCCTTGAGTTCATTCCAAAGTCCTGCATTTTTCGCAAAGTCCGTTCAGTGACGACAAAGAAAAATCAACCTTGAAGCCGAAGTTTTCAGAAACCGACTTCAGGTAATCCGCCGTAAGCTTGTCCGAAAGATGAATCATCGCGCCGCATTTTTCGCACTGAAAGTGAATATGCTCGCCGCACTGTCCGTCTTCTTCCGCCGTCTGATAAACAAAACCGTCAGAAACAGCCGACTTGCGTTTTATGAGCCGTCCGCTTTCAACAAGCTTTTCAAGGTTGCGGTAAACCGTAGTCTTGTTCACACTTTCCCCGCGCTCAGAAAGAAAAGCAAGCAGCTCCATAGCAGAAAAACCGCTTTCCGTCCTTTCCTGAACAAACCGAGAAATCAATTCCGAAGTTTTAGTGTGATAAGACTTTTGCAACACGGTTGCATATTAGCGAGATGAAAAAGAATTGTCAAGAAAAAATTGTGTTTATTTTATTTTTGTTGCTGCAAGATTTTGTTTTGCAAAATTACTATGGAAGTTTTGGCAAAAATTGTGTATAGTGTTTTTATAATGAAACCGCTTATAAAATATCGTGGCGGAAAATCTAAAGAGATTCCGAATATTCAAAAGCACATTCCTCAGTTTTCAGGCAAATACATAGAGCCGTTTTTTTGCGGCGGAGCACTTTATTTTTATCTTGAGCCACAGAATGCAATCATAAACGACATAAATGAAAAACTTATTTCTTTTTACAAAGGCGTTCAGTCAGACTATTCAAATTTAAAAATTGAACTTAACAATGTTGAAAAGAAATATGAAGAAAACCGAACGACATTCGAGGCGTTGAAATCAAAGAGTAGTTATGACAAAAGTTGAAGCAATAAAAAAAGTTCTTGAAGATAATGGCGGAACTGCAAGCCTTACAGATATTTATAAAAACATTGAGAAATATTATCCGACAGCAAAATCTTCTGAACAGTGGGAAGCAGGAATTCGCGGTGTTTTATATCGTGAAATCAGAAACAAGAAATTATTTAAGAAGATTGGGCTTAGCATTTACGCTTTATCGGATTATCAGGAAGAAGTAAAACCTCATAAAGAAGATAAAGTGAGAATGCACTCTTACATCGAAGGAATATGCTTGGAATTAGGAAATTTTAAGAACTTTTCTACTTATACAGCCGACCCATCTATGCTTTACAGAGATAATATTCAATTGCAGAGAATTGCGACATTAAATGAACTTCCGCCTTTTTCTTACGAAGATATTTTAAGAGAAGCAAAACGAATTGATGTAATTTGGTTTAATCAGAAAGGACATAAATTCCCTCAAAAAGTATTTGAAGTTGTTGACAGCATAGGAACATTGAACGGAGCTTTTAACAGAAGCCTTCAACTGCAAAATTTCAGAACTGAGTTTTATATAGTTGCACCGGAACAGCATAGGGCAAAATACGAACAGACGATAAATCTTGCTCCGTACAATATCAACAAAGAACGATTTTCTTTTATCAATTATGATGACATTACAGAACTTTATGAAAATACTGCAAGAGTAAATAAGTTGGAGAGCAAATTATTTAAATGAATGAAGAAATGAATCCTGATGATTTTTATGAATATTGGGAAGGAATGGTAAAGACTTCAACTCTCGTAACAACAGAAGATTATGATAATTATATTGAAATAAAAAACAGAATACGAGACGATGCAAAATCTCTAGGCTTTATAACACTTGCGCCTGCAATAAACCTAACTCCTGCTGGAAAACAGCTTGTCTCTGCAAAACGCACAGAAGAGATATTCCTGCGCCAGCTTTTGAAATTTCAAATTCCGTCTCCTTACCATAAGCCGTCAGAAAAAGCGGCAAAGTTTTTTGTAAAGCCATATCTTGAAATATTAAGGCTTATACACAAGCTTGGAACACTGAAATTCGATGAGCTTGTGATTTTCGGCCTGCAGATTACGGACTACAGAAAATTTGATGAAATTGTAAAAAAAATAGAAGATTTCAGAAAACAGCGCACAACAACTACGAAAAAATATAAAGAATTCAAACAGTTATATTTTTACGATGAACTGCAGGAAATATATAAAGAAGAAATCGAGGCTGAAGAATTTTCAACAAGGGAAAGCACGACAAAAACTGCAAAAGAATTTTTCAATAAAAAAATGAGCAATATGCGTGATTATGCGGACGCCTGTGTTAGATATTTGCGTGCGACAGGGGTGGTTTTAATCTCTCAGCTTGGAAAGTCGCTTTCAATTATGCCGGAAAAAAAGGCTGACGTTGAATTTATATTGAAAAATGTAAGCAGAGAACCTGTTTTTATTGATGATGAAGAAAAATATATTGAATATCTTGGCAATCCGGAGCTGCCAAAACTTTTAACAGATGATAAAAAAGCCTTGATAGAAAAGCTGAAAACTGAACTTCCTTATGAAAAAATCAATGAAAATATTTCGATTCTTGAGTTAAAAGAAAAGCTTGATGACGCGCTTCTTGCAAAGAAAAACGAAATAATCAGAAATCAGGTTTCCGAAATAAAAGACTACAAGCAGTATGACGACATACAGCAGATATTTGATTTGATTCCAAAGCGAAACAGCGAGCTTTCAGATGTTCCTCTGATGTTTGAATGGAACACTTGGCGCGCAATGACAATGCTTGACGGCGGAAACATAAAGGCAAACCTGAAATTTGATGACTTTGGAAATCCGATGTCAACTGCGCAGGGAAACATGGCGGATATTGTCTGCAATTATGATGATTTTGACTTGATTGTTGAAGTTACAACGGCAACCGGTCAAAAACAGTATGAAATGGAAGGAGAACCTGTTTCTCGCCATTTAGGCAAATTAAAGAAAGAAAACGGCAGGGAAACCTACGGACTTTTTATTGCGCCGACGATAAATGAGGCTTGCATTGCCCAGTTTTATATGCTGTATCATACAAGCATTTCTTATTACGGCGGAAAATCGGCTATTGTTCCTCTTCCGCTGAATATTTTCAGAAAAATGGTTGAAGATTCATTTAAGGCTGACTATACACCAGATTCCAACCAAGTGAAAGCCTTTTTTGAGCATTCAAAAGAAATTGCAAAATCAAGCTCTAACGAACAGGACTGGTATAGAAAAATCACTGAAAAGGCATTGGATTGGCTTGGTTAGATTTTCGGCTAGAAAATAAGTCATCATAAAATTCTCCGCTTCGTACCCCAGCTACAAACTTCGTTTTTTCTCTTTTCTTTAATCGCACTCACATTTAATTTGCCTTACGTGAACCGAGTCTGACTATATGGCTAAAAACAGTGCAAGAAAATTCGGTTTGACAACTGACATTATGTGAAAAATATGCAAAAATGTGTAAAAATATAAAAAAAACAGTGCAAAAATGTGTATAATGAAACGCATATAATTCCTGTTGAATGCAAGGCTAATCAAATCAGATTCTCAATCGTCCTGAAAATATCGCCTTTTATCAGAACCGAGCGCGGTTTTATTTCCGCAGGAACTTCCGCGCCGTCCATATTGACCGCCGCGTAAAACGCATTTTTGTTTTTGTAGACAAAATTCCAGAACGGATATTTTATGATTCCGGGCGTGTTTCCTCCGACTCCAAGCTCCAAAAAAAGCGTTCGGGCGTTTTTGTGCTTTTCAAGAAAATCCTGATAGCGTTTTGCCGCCATTTTCCAGCCGTCGTCCTCAACAAAAGTCTCGTCGCAGCGAAGATTCATCGACATCGGTTTTCCACAGACAGGACAGCTCGGCACAAGTTCTGGCGGGATTTCCATTTTCAAAGGATTTCTCAGAAAAACAAGGTCACCGTCTTTTCCGTTTTCGCTGTCCTCAAATCCGAAACCTTGCGAGATGAGCATTTTTCTCACCGCCTCTTCGTTGTCGTAAGTTTTTTTGTGGCACGGAACGCAGCACTGAAAAAGTCCGTAGTCGCCCTGCGTGTAAAAAAGCCGTTTTTTGTCGAATCCGGCCTTTTGAAAGCAGTGGTCAACGTTCGTGGTGATTGCAAAATAATCCTTGCCGCGCACAAGCTCAAAAAGTTTTTCGTAGACCGGAAGAGGCGCGTCCATATAGCGGTTGATGTAAATGTAGCGGCTCCAGTAAGCCCAGTTTTCCTCAAGCGAGCAAAAATCCGCAAATCCGCCTGAATACATATCGTGAAAATGATATTTCGCCTCAAAGTCCGAAAAATATTTTTTGAACCGCTCGCCGCTGTACGAAAATCCCGCGCTTGCAGAAAGTCCGGCTCCGGCGCCAATCACGACACATTCAGCTTTTTCAAGCTGTTCTTTCAGCGTTTCAATTTCTTCATTTGCGATATGTTCAAATCCGCTCAAAATTCAAACTCCTCCGGCTTTGCAAAATCCGCCCTGTCCGAAAGTCCCTTCACGTGCCCAAGATTGTTCAGGCTTCCCTTGATATTTTTAAGATAGAAAACCTTGAAAAGCGGATGCTCCGCATTGTTTTCGTAAAGTTCATGCACAATTGCGCTTTTTTTCATAATCATCTTTTTGACAGCAAGATTTTCCTCAAAAAACGCCTCCGCGCTCAGGCGAATCCACGCAGTCTGAATCTCGTCCTCAAGCAGCTTCGACGCGCACAAGTCAATCCACGGATTTTTAAGAAGCTCCGCATACATCGACTTTTTGCTGTTCGTGCAGAACCAGAGCCGCCCGCCGTATTCCACCATGAACTGAACCGGCCGCACCTTCGGCTTTCCGTCCAGCCCAATCGTCGCCATATATTGCAGCCCGACTTTTTCAAGATAAGATGCAACCTCGTGAAGTTCCATAATTGCCTCCGAGCTTTTTTGATGAAAGTATTGTTGTAATTTTTATTGTTACAATTAAAAAATAATGACAGAGCAAATAAAAGTCAAGAAATTATTTTTTTTGCTGTTCGTCGCAACCTGTGGTTGCTTGCCGAGGTTGCAAAATACAAGTTCGCGTTTTCGGGCGTTCCCATCACTTCGTTAGGGGCTTCGCTAACGCTCATTCCAAACTGTTGGTTTCGACAAGCTCAATCAACAGTTTGGAACTTCGGGCTTACATGCCCTAAAGCATTGGCGTTATTCTGACGCTCGGCGAACTGACATAATTTCCCAAAACGTTATGATGACGCTCGCTGAACTGGCGTGATTTTACGAAACGTTACGCATTCTTTTATAATTTCATAAATGCAATCGGTGCGCGTCAGGCGAAAGAAAAAGCATTTTGATTTTTCTGTAAAAATTATTCCTCATCAAAATAGTCGTTGTCCAGTTTTTTCAGTTCGTAGCAGTGCAGCTGTGCGACACCAAGATTATATTCAATCATCAGGTTTGCAAGCTTCAAGCCGTCAATAAGGATAACTTTCGTGTCGTTCATGGGCTTATAGTCCAGCGCCTCTTTTGTGAATGACGATGCGGTTATGAAAACTCCCTTTTTCGCGCCTTGACCTGCGAGCGCGCCGACAAATTTCTGAATTTCCGGACGGCCGATAACGTTGTTCTCTTTCCAGCGTTTCGCCTGAATGTAAATCACGTCAAGACCGAGCTTGTCTTCTTTTATGATTCCGTCAATGCCTTCGTCTCCAGTTCTGCCGATTGCCTGCCCAGCGTCTTTTATTGAGCCTCCGTAGCCCATTTTTACGAGCAGGGCGACAACGAGTTTTTCAAAAAATGCAGGCGACACATTTCTGATTTTATCCAAAAGTTCCTCGGCAAGCGATTTTTGAAAATCGTGGAAGGCTGTTTCAATCAGTTCCTCAGGAGTCTGATTTTTGTAGTCGGTTTCAGTTTCCTGCTTTTCTTCCTTCGTGTTCACCTTGTTCTGAAATTCATTGAACTCGTCGTATTGCTTTAAAAATTTATTGTCGATTTTCTGCGGAGAATCTTTTAAGACCTATTTTCCTCTTTCGGTGATTTTGAGAACGCCTTTTCCCTTGTATTCTATAAGACAGGCTTTTTTGAGATATGTTTTTGCCCAGCCCACGCGGTTGTCAAAAATGCTCTGATTTCCGCTCGGAAGAAGGCACCCCAGCTCTTCTTCTGTAAGCCCAAAGTTCTTTGCAGTGGAAGCTGCAATCTCTCGGAATTTATGTTCCTTGCCGTCGGCTACACTTTCTAAAACCGGAAGCATCAAAGTCTGATAATCAGGAATTTCTTTCATTATATTCTCCGTGAAATTTGAATGAAAACATTTTACGATATAAATCGGATTTTACGAACTCAGCGGCGTCTTAATTCTTCTGCTTTTCCGCCTCTTCAAGTTCCCTCACAAGCTCAGAAAATTTCACCGCCGCAAGGCTTTGCTCAAACGCTTTCTGCGCGTCGGCAAGGTGCGAGTCGAGAATCTTGTGGATGTTTCCGCCGACAGGACACGCGGGATTCGGCTGCTCGTGAAAACCGAAAACGTTTTCTTCCAGGCTGCCAGAAGCCTTGTAAATGTCAAAAAGCGTGAAAGACGACGGCTCCGCGACAATTTCCGCTCCGCCAGTTCCAGCCGCAACCTTCACAAGCCCCGCCGCCTTGAGCGAAAGAAGCGTCCGCCTGATAATCACAGGATTCACGCCCGTGCTTCCCGCGATAAAATCCGAAGTGACTTTCCTTTCCCCGCCGAACCGTTGGATGCACAACAAAGTGTGAACCGCCACCGTAAATTTGCTGCTTACTTTCATACGCCAACTTTAGCAGATTTTTGCTGTAACTTCAATTATTACAATATTAGGGAGGATGTTGATGTCCGGATTGCAGAATTCCGTCCTAATACGGAACTGCGACCGTCACCTGAGTTCCCGCCCCTTTTTCTGTGTTAAAGCTGACTCCGCCGCCGAATCCTTCCGCGCGTGCCTGAACATTTTTCAGTCCGAAATGATTTTTCTTTTTGAGCGCGTTTTTCAAATCAAAGCCCTTTCCGTCATCAGAAACGATAATCTTGAAACTTTTTTCATCAACGGTTCTGACCAGCACGCTTATGCTTTCTGCTTCCGAATGTTTTATTGCATTTGTTATAATTTCCTGCGTGATTCGGTAAATGTTCAGATTTTTATCTTTCGGGAAAGTCTTAAAAGCCGGACTGTTTTTAAGTTCATCCTGAATGCTCAGGACAATTTCCACGCCGCTCTGTTTCTGCAGGACATGGCACAGGGAAATCAGCGCCTCAAGAATTCCTTCGCTCAAATCGGACGGTGTAAGGGTATAGCAGACGCCGCGCACATCGGAGGCGATTTTTCTGCAAAGGCTCACGGACTCCTCATCTTTAAGGCGGAACTGGAGCACACCCAAATCCTGACAGACCGTATCATGAAGCTCGTTGGAAATGCGCTCGCGCTCGGCTTCCTGGGTTTTAATCATCCGGGCGGTAAAGGCAAGATTTTCCTTGCGGAGTTTTGACGACAAAAGATACATGACCGAAAACACAAGCGACGCGAGCACTGCAATAATGATTACAAAAATCAAAATCCTGTAGGAATAATAGACCTGTTCAAGCTGAAACCTTGCAAGGTTTTTCTGGAGGATTTCCCAGCCGCGAACGTTTTCCGCAATTTTCTGCCTGTCGCCTTCATTGATTCCGCCCAGAATGTTTTCGTAGATGACCTTTGCTTCCGGAAAATAATAAATCACGGTATCAGAAGGAGAGACCTTTTGCGCTTCGGCATAAAAGTCTTCAAGACGTTTTTTGAATTCACTTTCCTCCGCCGATTCACATTCCATCCACTTTTGAGTAAGCCCTTCCATCATAAGCGGTTCAGTCTGCTTCTGAGCCTTATGAGCAAAAGCTGAAAAACTGAATAGCGCAGACAGGATAAAAACCGTGATTTTTTTCATCTTTAGAGTATAACATATTTTTTATACAGCTGATATAATAAACCATGATTTTCAATTTTGATTCATCAAGCCGAAAGAGATTTGTATTTTTTGCTTTAAGCGTTCTTGCCGGTCTTTTAGATTACCTTATCTGCGACTTTGTGGCCTGGATAAACCATCTGCCTCTTTTTTGCGACACGGTTTTTATCATGGCGCTCAGTTTTCTTGCAGGGCCATGGTGGGGAGTGCTTGCCGGATTCTTCTACCACCTGATTGACTTTATTTTGAACAGGACGCTCGAACCCGGACATCTGTTTATGCTCTGCCATTTTCTTGCGGCTCTTACAGCAGGATATTTTAAAATCCTGTTCATCAAAAAGACTGACACGGGCCACGCGGTTTTTGTAAAACTGATTGTTCTCAGCATCGCGCTGTGCCTTGTCATGAGCATTTCGGGCGGAATCATAAGCTACATCTTAAGTTTTGTGGAAGCGTACAACCATGCAAGCAGCCAGACTGATTTTCTTACGTTTTTGTGGGAAAACAGATTCCGTTCAAAGCTCCTGCTTCTGATAGCCGTGCGACTTCCTGTGAATTTTGCGGACCGGCTTATATGCACATTTGCCGCCTGGGGCGTTTTCCGGGGCGGGGAAAGCATTTTTATAGGGAAACGTGAAAATGTTTGATTCAGGCATAAAACAAACTTCCTGTTGTAATTTTAAAATCCTTGAAGCTGATTGGACAAACGGTCATCCGTAACGCCATTTGCTTTCCTCTCACAAATACCGCCCCAGCTCGTAGCGGTTCTTCACGTTGAATTTGTCGAAAATGCGGGAAACGTAGTTTTCTACGGTACGTTTGGAAATTCCAAGACGAGCGGCGATTATCTCGTTCGGAAGATGCTCGGAAATCAAGTCCAAAAGCTCGCGTTCTTTCTTTGTGAGGGAAACCATGATTGAGCTTACATACATCATGCCAGGAATTAAATCCTTTTGGATGTAGGTTCCGCCGCGTGCGACTGTCCGGACCGCATCAAGGATTTCCAATTTGCCGGCATTTTTTGAGACAAATCCCTTGATTTTGTGCTCCATGGTTTTTACAACAAAGCCCGCGTTTGAAAATGAGGAATACATAAGGCAGTTCACTCCGCGCCGGATAAGAAAGTCCGCCGCATCAAAGCCGCTTCCGTTTTCAAGCTTTATGTCAACCATCGCGACCGTCCGCTTCAGTTCTTCTGGAGATTTTGAACCGATGAACGCTGCGGCCTCATCTTTTGTCTTGCAGAAATGGCAGACCCGGATGTCTTCAGTTTCCGAAAACACCTGCTCAAGTCCAAGGCTTATCATTTCATGGTCGTCAATACTGATTACGCTGATCATTCTCATATTTTATCTTAGAAAGACGCAAAAATATACAGAGAAAACTCACAGGAATAATCACAAGAACATCGTCATATAAACTGGAATGCTGAGAACATCCTTGTCCTTTCCCAAATCCTTTGTGTACGCAAGGTATTTATTCAGAATACGGGACGAATATTTTTCGCAAAAGGCATCAAGCGAAGCGTGGGTCTTATAGCCCGACGATTTTATTTCTATCGGGCAAACCTTGTTCTTTCGCGCGAGAAGGAAATCAATTTCAAAATTATGCCTTGATTTCTCATCAAGAAATGTGTAATAAAAAAGAGCGTTTCCGTTTGCCTTTAGAATTTGCGCGACAACATTTTCATAAAGGTACCCAAGATTCACAGAAAGCTTGCCGCTGAGCAGCTTTTCATAAATAATATTTTCCGTAAAATCCTTATCCATAAAAACCATGGTTGTAAAAAGTCCTGTATCGCAGACAAAAAGCTTGAAGTTTTCCAAATCCTTTGTCCGCGTAAGTCCTGCGTTCGGATCATCTGATTTATAAGACACAAGAACGACCTTGGAACTTTCCATTTCCGAGATAAGCTCAAGGACTGTCGAATTGCGCTGGTTTGCCAGGACCGAAGAAACCTGATACCGTGAGGCATTTTTTTCAAGCTGAGACGGAATTGATTTGAAAAGAAGCGCGGCCTTCCCGCTTGAATCAATCTTCATAAAGTCAGATTCATAAAGCCGAAGAATATCGCGTTTTTCTTCGTCAACAAGCCTCATATTGTTTGTTTCGATGTAAGTGCTCACAGCCTTTGGCATTCCGCCCACAAGCATATAAAGCCTAAAGTCGCGCATCATAGTACGGTTCAAATCATCGCCAAGCGGCTGATATTTTTCAAAAGATTCCCGCAAAAGTTTTATAGTAACAGTGTCGCCCAAAGCCCATTTGAATTCTTCATAATCCATCGGGTACATCTGGACCGTGCGTTCCTCGCTTGGAATAAGAATGTCCTTTACATTTTTCCGAATCGAAATCAAGGAGCCGGTTTCCATATAATCATAGCGATGATCAGCAACAAGATGCTTTATTGCCTGCCGAGCCTTTGGACAAAACTGAACCTCGTCAAAAATGACAAGGCTTTTCCGCTCGTGAAGCTCTTTATGATAGATAAGCTGAAGCCGCATGAAAATATAATTCAAATCAGAAATGTCGTCAAAAATCTTGAAAACTTCCTGCGACGCTTTCGTAAAATCAATGAGAATATATGATTCGTATTCGTTTTTTGCGAATTCCTCAACAATGGTTGATTTGCCGATACGACGCGCGCCTTCAACAAGCAAAGCCGTTTTGCCGTCCGAGTTTTTTTTCCATTCCAAAAACTTATCGTAAATTTTGCGCTTAAATGCCATAAAACCCCAAAATCGTTAATTTTATAGTATTATATTAACACAAAATCGTTAAATTTGTAAACAAAATTTACCGCAAAATCGTTAAATTTACAGCTCGAAAAACCGCAAAATCCATAGAGAAAACTCACAGGAACAAAGTGAGTTTTTACTGACTACAAGAAAAAAGTCTGACTGTATAATCTTGCCAGAATAAAGAGGTTTCGCCTCAAAAAGTCGGCGGACAATAAACGCGGAGGAATTATTCAAATGAAAAGACTTTTTGTTGCACTTGCAACATTGGCGCTCACGGTTACTTTGATGAGCTGTGGCGGTGTAAAACTTGCTGACACGACTTGGAAAGGCTCTGATAATTATTGGAACTACACGCTTACGTTCACAAAGGATGAAGTAACTTTTAATCAGACTGACAAAGACACTCAGAATCCTGTAAAACCAACCGAAATGACTGAAAAATACACCGTAAAAGGCGACACAGTCTATATTATCAGCAGCTACAATGGAGAAAAAAATCCTTTCTGCACGATAAACGAAAACACCATTACCGTCACCGCTGATGGTCAGACCATTAAATTTGCAAAGCAAGAGTAGAAAATGAAGAAAAAAATGAAATTAAGGAAAATTATTATAGCCATATTAACAGCCACAGCTTCACTTGCCGCATTTGCACAGAACGCAGATTATAACGAGCTTCTTTCAAAAGGCAAGGATTATGAAAATAAAAAGCAGTTCGTATATGCGTTGGGAACTTATTATGATGCTGTCGCGGCAGAACCGACCGGGGATTCAAAAGAAGCTCAGGATGCTTTTAACGCCTTGTCGGATTCCATAAAGAACGGAAATCCCGGAATCGGTGAATTTGATGAATTTGAGATTTATGACAACTGGCTTGTTTTCTGCAAAGAATATGAGAAATATTGGACTGAATATAGCCCAAGAGCAATTATTTACGAACTGGAAAGAGACAGCATTGACCGGGCTACCAAAACTGGGAATTACAAAGTAAGTCTCAAATGGGAATGGTCAGCGAAATATAAAAGAATATCAGAAGCAGTCCTTGCCGGTCTTGAAAAATCATGGCAGGACGACTGGACTGGTATCCCTAAAAGATGGCCAAAAGAATCTGCATACATGGCGGAATTAAAAGGCACCAGACCAAAGAATTATACTCCAGGGGCTGATTTTGGAAGGTATTTTACTTCTGTGACAGATACATACTTAAAAAACGGGGCAGCTCTTTTTCAATCTTATAAGGGAGATTATTTTGATGAAAAAGATTTTAGAAAGTATCCGTATTACTCGATTATTCCTGCCGCATTTGTAGAAGGCGCTTATTCTATTGACAACTGGGGTAATCAAAAATCAAAAAGGGGTTGTCTTATTGACCTGAAAGTGAAAATTTCAGATGAAAACGGAAAAACTCTTTATACAAGCAGCCGTATCTCAATGATGGGTGGTGATGAGAGTATATATGGCAGTGTGTATATTTTTAAAAATATAAATCAGGCAACCATGAAATTGATTGACAGCGGAAAGGCAAAACTTAAGCTTGACAGTGCTTTCCTCGAATACGGAAATCCACCCAAGTCATTGGTTTCATTCGAAGCACCAGAAGACAGAACATGGCTGAAGACACTTCCGGAGGTAAAAATTGACAATGCAAAATTCGTATGGGGAAAAGACAAAGATGCTTTCGATGCCGTTGCCGACAGTTTTGCGGGGGAAATTCTCAAAAAGACAATGGCAGAACTGATGGTTGATGTTGAAGGCGGGACTTTCCAAATGGGAGACAACGAAGATGAAGATGCAAGCCCTGTGCATTCTGTAACAGTTTCAAGTTTTAAGATGATGAAACATGAGGTTACTCAGAGTCTGTGGAAGCAAGTTACCAGAGAAAAAGAAGGTAGAGGTACTTACAAAGACGATACCATGCCGATAGTAAGAGTTAAGCTTAAACAAGTTATTGAATTCTGTAACAGACTTAGCGAGCTGAATGGTCTTGAACCGTGTTACTCAGAACTTGAGGGAGATATGAAAAATGTTAAATGTAACTTTAAAGCAAATGGCTATCGTCTTCCGACTGAAGCAGAATGGGAATATGCCGCCCGCGGAGGAAAAAACAACAGTCCTTTCAAATATAGCGGAAGTGACAATTGGCAAGAAGTAGCTGGTGAATCAAGTTATAAGCCTCATGAAGTTATGAAGTATAAACCTAATGCACTTGGAATATATGATATGTCTGGAAATGTAAGGGAAATGTGTTGGGATTTCGAAGGAAAATACTCCTCTAATGCCGTTTCAGATCCCGTAAACACTAAAACCGACGAGTATGATCCGAGTCGAATTTTAAGAGATAGAGCTTATGGCGAAAGCGAGCGTCCTTTTACATATCGAACAGCTTATGGTAGTGATTATGGAAATGACAAATATGGTTTCCGTATCGTTCAATCCGTAAGATAAATCAATTATGAGTGCAGGGATTTTCTCTGCACTCTTTTTTATAGGAGTAAACACTTATGAAAGAGGCAATAATCGGCGGAATCTTTGCGTTGCTTGGCTCTTTGGTCACATTTTTTGGGACTTATCTTTCAACCTTAAACACAAAAAAAGAAGAACGGACCAGAAGGCGGATAAAGAGCTACCTTGAAGAATTAAAGGGATTCTACAACCTTGAGCAGCTTTACATGAAAGCCGTCGCACAGTTGCGCGGAAAAATTCCGGAAAATCAGGAAAGTGCAAATCCGCTTGGAATTCAGAAAGAGTTCCGCAGGGCAAATGAAGAAGAATGTGGTATTATCCTTTCAATGACAGACCACAAGGCAGATAAATTGCTTGCCGATTTTGAATAAAAACAAAACCGAAAGTCTGCAAAACAAGCGTTGTGGAATAAAAGCAACGCTTGTTTTTTTCTACATCCTCAATAAATCAGCATGAGTGCCGGTCCTTGAAAGCGTAAGAATCAGCTCCGTCTTGTTCTTTATGTAGATCAGAATCCAGTCCGGCTGAATATGCAGTTCCCGGAATTTCTTCAGCTTGCCTTTCAGCTGATGGTCGCAGTATTTTTCGGGGAGCTTTTTGCCGCTTTTCAGCCATTCCAAAACTTCTGTAAGAGCATTCATATCAAGATGTTTCTTTTCTGCAAGACGAACATCTTTTTTGAACGATGATGTGTAAATTAATCTATATGTCATGGCTTGTACTCTGGTTCATCCTCTGCCACAGCAAGCAAGTCATTCATCATGTCTTTTACAGAATCATACCTTTTTGCCTTGATTTTGCCTTTGCTTATATCCAGCGCTTCCTGGCAGGCTGCAAGAGTTTCGTCGTTGTATTCTTCTTCCGCCCTGATTTTAAAAGGAATCGTCCGCGTGCGGTTCACCGCCTTGATAAAAATATTGATTGCGGTGGAAATGTTCATTCCCATTTTTGCGCAGATTGAATTGAAAGTCTCCTTGTCCTTTTGTTCCACATTTACCGTAATTGCCGCCATTTTTTTATCCTCAATATATTGTAGTTTACTAATAGAAAAATATTTTATATATATAATATAAGATAATGTTGCAATAAATACAAGAAAATTCGATATAAATTTTATAATTTTGCCATTGCCGTGCTTACCCTTTTGTCATTATTGGACAATCTTGTCTATATTGAAATAACTGTTTATCAGGCTTAATTTCGAGTTTTAAATTTTAGTGTCATTATCGGGCTTGACCCGATAATCCGTTGAAAAGATTGCCGTGTCAAGCACGGCAATGACAGCCTTGTTAGCATAGGGATAACTGTTTAGTAGCTGTTTTTATTAAAACTCGAAATTCGACCTATCAGCTGTTTTCATTAAAATCCGCAGGTTGAATTTTTGCCCCGTCAAAATTAAGATACAGAAATGGACACATTGAGCGCAGAGCAAAGAAGCCTGAACATGGCGAAAATCCACAGCAAAGACACCAAGCCCGAAGTCTTTTTAAGAAGCGCGCTCCACAAGGCCGGATTCAGGTTCAGGAAAAACGACAAGCGGTATTTGGGAACGCCGGACATTTTTCTTCCGCATTACAACGCAGTTATTTTTATACACGGATGCTTCTGGCACGGACACAAAAACTGCCGGCTTTTCAGGCTGCCAAAGACAAACGTTGAATTCTGGAAAAACAAAATCGAAAGGAACATGGCGCGCGACAAAAAAGTGATTTCAGCCTATCTTGACAACTGCTACAGAGTCGCTGTCGTCTGGGAATGTTCAATAACAGGAAAACAAAAAGCGCAAAAACTTTCAAAAGTGACAGAAGAAATTTCCCTGTGGCTTGAAGAAGATTTGACAGAAAACTACAGGGAATTTTAGAGTTTTTATTTTAGTCCAGCCCTATCAAAATGCCTTCACTTTTTCCGCGAATGAAATAATTTCACGGCTTGCCCAACGCACTTTTAGCTCATTCGAAAACTTTTACGTGCTGCCCAAGTCATTTTCTGGTCGTGAGAAAACTTTCACGCACTGCCCAACGCATTTTCTGTTTATGCGGAATTTTTTACGACTCGAACTGACGTAATTTCATCTTATAAAAAAACTCTAACAGCTTGCCCAATGCGTTTTTAGTTCACGCGAAAAGTTTCATGCACCGCCCAAGTCATTTTCAGTTCATGAAAAAATAATCTCCGCTACCAAAAACAGCAAAAAAAGTCGAGAGAATAATTTTCCGCCGCAGTATAATGTCTGCCTATAAGGATTTTCGCCATCCAAGGCTCTTGTTTTACGTACTAACATGGAGTTTTATAAGGAAAAAGAATGAAAGAACAGGTTCAGGCTGTCCAGCGGATGCAGGATTATATCGAAAAGAATAATGCGGAAGAAATCAGCTTGTCGGATTTGGCGCGCGCGTCGCTGTTTTCTCCCTGGTA
>ERZ808275.40-NODE-40-length-88874-cov-6.914624_pt1 | contig 88874 bp, 113 predicted proteins | sample MGYA00520894_ERZ808275 | MGnify/ENA primary metagenome ERZ808275 (study PRJEB31516, sample SAMN03275598) | gut metagenome | biome: mammalia-associated habitat; material: feces | host: Papio cynocephalus | place: Kenya | collected 2012-08-03 ... | reverse complement strand
ATTGCCAACAAAAATATCATATTGCCAACAAAAATATCATATTGCCAACAAAAATATCATATTGCCAACAAAAATATCATAATTCTTTGACATTTTATAATTGTCAAATTCCGGTTTAACACGATAATACTTCATAATAATTTTACCTTCCTTTAATAAAATTTTTAGTGGAAAAGGGCTTTATTTGTAAAACCCTTTAGAAAACATTGAGAATTAATAGCCGCCGTTTGCCTTGCAGAAATTATGTAGAAGTTCTTCCACGGCTTCACATTGCTGCTCAAAAGTCATATCTTTATTGCGGTTCTGCCAAATTTTACTTGCTTTTTCTTCAGCTTCTGCAATACCTTCTAACCGTTTCCCCGGCATACCCCTATAGCCTGTACAAATTGTTACGCCATAAACTTCATATACATCAAAATTCCATCCATAAACGCCGCTCGTATATGCTATCGGGGTATGGTTTCTTAAAAGAAACTGTAAACCGCAATAACTAGCATATTTCAAATTTGCCGAACCTTCGCGCAGTGCTTTAGCAGTAGTTTTAATCTTCATTTTTTAATACCTTCCTTTTTTGATTTTTTGTTTTTGTTATTGTCATTCCCTCTTGACGGTTTTTATTATACACGAATTTCTCGATATTGCAAGATGTAATATTGCACAAATAAATAACGGTTTGTTTGGCTAATTTGTATATGTTGTTGGAACTGGATAGTTTATGTGGCTGGATAGTTTAATTTAATGATTTAATTTGATAAAGTATTTAAGTAAAAGAAAAAGAGCGGTTATTCATTCCCGCTCAAATTCTTATACGATTTCGTACCAATCGTCAAATTTTGCATAAAAGTGTTTGGCTTGGTGCTGCCCGTTATACGTTTGTATTTGTAAATAGATTATTTAATTTTCTTAAAAATTTTTATCTACCTTATTATATATAAATTAATCGGGCTGCACCGGCTTAATAGTCAACGGCAGAAGCGGCATTAACATATTCATAAATCATAAACTTGCGGCTTAATTATTATATAAATATAAATCGGCTAAATAATTATTTGTAATATATATAATTATATATAATATGTTATAAATATAATTATATGTATATTATAATAATATAATATTATTTATATATAGTTATAGTTATAATATAATGGGGGATGATAGCTATCTATATATGTTATAATAATTATTTATTATTGATATATTATAATGATATGATGTATATTATATCTACTCCGGCTATCGGTGACTATAATATGATCATATTATAGTCATTATAATTTTAATTATATATTTATATATTATTCTATCTGTGGGCAAATGTTAACATTATTATCTATATATATATATTATATAATATTATTGATTGTATTTATTTTATATATGTTATATATATTTATTATATATTTGTAGTAGTGTAGTGGTGTGTGGTGTAGTCGTTGTTGTTATATTATTGTTATGGGAGTGGGTGTAGTTGTTGAGTTGTTTTAATAAACTATGAACAGTACGTAATACGAATATAGTTTACACAGATTGTAACAAATCTGTAACTATATTCGACATTTCGTTGTAATTCTTTATCAATCTAAACTGTTAATACAAGATAATAATAATTATGTGGTGGATATACCACCCTTTATTTAATTAAATCGTTAAATTATTGGGGGGTTAATTTCGGACAAAAGGAATTTATTTGAAGCAAAATTGAGGTGTAGTTCTAACAAACCAACCTCACATAACCCAACAAATCGAAATAAAAATATAATTAACAAATTATTAATAATTATATATATTGACATATTGATATATACATGATAGAATGATAGTGGTGGAATAGGCGGTTAAATAAAAAATGTTGCCGAACCTATAGATAAAATATACTATAGGGTTTAGAACATTTTTTTGATAATGCCGATTCTGTGGATTCTGCCAAGTGCTATTGGCGCACTTGGTCGGAGGTCTAACATATTTCAAGGAGGCGCTATGTATAGTTTTTCTGAAGAGCAAGAAAATTCAATAATATCAATAGCTGAAGGACTTTTAGGCCAAGATTATAAATATGGCGAGTTGTGCGATAAATTAGGGATAAATAGAGTTTCTGGTAAGACAAATAAAGCAAAGCAGTTTAGAGACTTGGCTAATTTGCTTATAATAAAAAACATTCCTTTTGGCAAACAAAACAAGTATAGAATCATAGATATAAGAGACGAACCCCTATTGCCGTATTACGATAGAGATGAATGGTACTGGTCATTCAAAACAACTATCTGCCAAATTTTAGCCAAAAACCAATATCAGCCAGTGTGGTTTACAAGAACCCCGTTACTCAATAAGATAGGAATGGTTAATGATAATTATTCTGTCATTATGAGCAAAGATAAGCGTGCCACATTAGAAATGATTTATTCTCGGCCTTTTGAGCAAGAATATGAGGCCTGCAAGGTAATGGGCAATCTTTTGGCTGATAGAGTATATAATGCTTTGCATAAAATGGAACAAGAACGGATAATAAAATATTTTGATGGATATGCCATTAGAATAGTCAAAGATTTTACCACATCATTTATTCCTATCAGCTCTTCAGATCAAGATAGGGGCACAGCTCTTTATCAAATTTTATTTAGTATAGAAAATCAGGCTATAGATAATATTTGTAATCAAGTCGGCTGGAAGAAACTAAGTGATGGGGCATTTGTAAATCGAACGGCTATAAAGCAAATATATTTTTATCAAATACTTGAAGAAAGGAATCGGCTAATTAATCGACCTGAAAATATAGATAAGCTAAAAGCATTAGGGTTACAGTTCGATTCTATTGAAGAATTTTATGATATTAAATTTATTATACCTGATATGCGCCTTGCCGAAGAAATAACTTGCTCAAGGCGAAAAGCAAAAAAAATACTTAACCTTGCTGCTCAAGATAAAATCTTAAACAGTAAAAGCCAAGTATTGGCTAAATATGAGACTATTAAGGCTGGGCTTGTAGATGTATGTATCGATGACGAGAGTAAGACTAATTATAAAGAATTAATAGATAACGCATAAATAAAGAGGATGAAAATCAATTCATCCTCTTTTTATTACATATTCTTAATTATCTCATCAATCTTATGAGCGCAATTAATAAAATCTTCTTCTTTCCAACCTTTAGTGGTCTGAGCTGCTGTGCCAATTCTTAATCCGCTTGCTTGCATAGGGCTACGTTTTTCATTAGGCACACAATTTTTATTAAGTGTTATGTTGTGTTTATCAAGTTCATCTTGTACCATTTTGCCACTAAGATTGGGATAAGTTTTACTGAGATCTATAAGAAACAGATGATTGGCCGTACCACCAGTAATTACATCATAGCCCATTTTAATAAATTCATCGGCCATTGCTTTACAACTTTTAACGACGTTATAAATATATTGATGATATTCATACGTAAGTGCTTCTTCTGCGCAGATCGCCTTAGCTGCAATTATATGCTCAAGCGGGCCACCCTGAATGCCGGGGAAAACAGCTGAATCAATCTTTTTAGCTAAATTATTCTTACAGAATATCAAGCCGCCTCTCGGGCCTCTAAGTGTTTTATGAGTAGTAGTTGTGATAATATCTGCATAACCAAAGGGAGAGGGGTGTTCACCGCAAGCAACAAGACCAGCTATATGAGCCATATCAACCATAAAAATAGGCTGATAATCTATATCATATCCGATAAACCTATCAAGCCGCACAGCTTCAATTATTTTATGGATTCGCTTAAAATCAATTATCTGGCTATATGCACTAGCACCGGCGAGAATAAGCTTAGGTTGATAATACCTTATCTTTTTCTCTAAATCTTCATAATCAATAAATCCATTAGAGTCTACATCGTATGAGATGATACTATAGAGCTTGCCACTAAAATTAACTTTAGAGCCATGCGAAAGATGTCCCCCATTATCAAGGCTCATAGAGAGAATAGTATCACCCGGATTAAGCACAGCCATATAAGCCGCCATATTAGCCTGAGAACCACTATGAGGCTGAACATTAACGTGATACATATCGGTTACGCCAAATACCTCAAGCCATTTCTTTTGGCAATAAGATTCGAGTTCGTCGACATTTTCACAGCCACCATAGTATCTTGTGTACGGCTTTCCTTCGGCATATTTATTCGTGAACACACTGCCACAAGCCGCCTTGATAGCATCAGATACATAATTCTCACTTGCTATAAGTTCGACTGTATTATCCTGTCGATTCATTTCTTTCTTAAGAATTTTAGCAACTTCGGGTGATGTGCTTGCTATTGTATGCAAAACATCTACATCATAATTACCGCTCATTTATACCTCTTTCTTTTAACAATATCTCAATTAATTTTATAGCATTTTTAGCTATATCTCGAACAAATTCAGTATGCCCATAAGCCATTAACATATGTAAATCATCAAGAATTTCATATGTGCCCTTAACCGAGTTCGACATAATTATATCCCCAATTATCTTTACATATATCTATCTGTGTTATTGATATTCCCTCTGAATCAGTTACCTCAAGATTTTTATCGATAATTTCTTCAAGTTCTTCTATAAGCTCTCTAACTGTCATAATTATTTATCCTCCATTGATTTCCATTTAAGTTTCGCAATTTCGTATTGTGGGGAATCTGTTCGTATACCATTTTTACAAGACTTGCATGGTTCTTTCCATGTTATTCCATCATGTTCGACATTGTTATATTTACATTCAAAACAGTCTGCCATATCACCACTGAAATCATAATCAAACGATGTGTCTTCGCCCTCGTGAGCAATAGCCCAAATAAATCGAATATAATTTATACTATCTTGGCATTTCTCTTTGAGATCATCTTTGTTCGAGAAATCATTATTTTTTATCTTATCTCTGAGTGCTACAAGATGCTTGACAAGATACCCCCAACAAGCTTGAGCTTCAGTGCAACCACTTATGTCAGCGCCAGATGCAAAATTATGGAGGGCATCATTAGGTGCGCTATATATTCGATTCTTAGCCTTGAGCGTGACCAGACTTTCGCCGTCAAGCTCATCAAGTAGCTGTTCAAATCTTTCGTGTGTCAATTACTCATCATCCTCACTTTCAATATTTTCTTCATAAGTTCCATAATGTACCTCCTGATTAAAATTATTTTTTAATACATCTATTGCTTGTTCTATGGGAATATAAAAGAACTCTCTATTGGGCGATACTCTATAAGCATCAAAATAATTATGCATATTTGATTCAAGCTCAAATGCGTCGTTATTAAAGCAATAGGCTTCAAGTTTGAACGGGAATGGCAGGCTTGACGAGCTTAATTCCTTCACTCTCGCCATCGGCCCAGATAGACGGCGAGTTACACCTATTTTAACCATATCAGGTAAAGACGGAGAAGAAATAATATACAAATAACCGGCTTTAGGATTATTTATACGATAATCAATATCGACAAGCCTCAAATCTATATTAGCTAATTTAGATTTAATTTCTTCTCGTTCAGATTCGCTAAGGGCATGAGCAAATGCAACATCCATCGCTTCTTTTTCTGCTTTAAGTTGTTTCCTTTCTTTTTCAGCTTCTTCAAGCAATTTCTGTTCTTCTCTAAGTTGTTCCCGTTCTTTTCTTTCTTGCTCTTTACGAATTTTATTAGCTTCTTTTATTTGGGCTTTAAGTTTTAGCATTTCTATTCGTTTAGCAACATAATTTTTATTCAGCGATATGCCGATAGCAACTGCTTTCTTTTGGAGTTGATTGAATTTCTTTTCGATTAAACGCTTTGATTCTTCATAATTATTCAAAGTAATGGATTTTTCTTTGGAGTCAATATAAGCTGTCATGCTATACATCAGCCCATCACCATGAGCTTTCTGAAGAGCTTTGCCTTTAGATATAGAATCATCCAGAGTTACTTGTTGCTCAATTCGCCAAAGTCCAAAATTGAGAGAATGAATAATTTCGTTCTGCAAATCGACTCTTTGCTGTTCCAATTCATCAAGGCTTTGAGCTGGAATATAGGTCTGTCCAAGGTCAATATAAATATTTGTCGCATCAAGTCGATTTTGAACAGAATTTAATTCGACTTCAATGGCTTTCTTTTTATTTTCGACTTCATAAATTTGCTTATTAATTTCAGCCAATTTTGCCTTAGCCTCATCAACTTGAGCGTTATATCTTTTTATCGAATCAAACAAACTCATATATCTTAGCTCCTTTGTGCTACTAATATATCATATCGATTTTTACTTGTCAATAGGAAATTAATAAAAATTTTTAATTTCCCCTACAACCCCTTTAATATTATATTATTAAATAATTATAATATAACTTAGTTAATTTGTCAATGTATAAATAATATAATATATTATAAATTAATTAAATATTATTATTGACAAATATTTATATTTATGTTATAATTATTATAATATATAATATATTATAATATTTCTTTGGTACTTTCTTTACAAAAGAGTTCTAATTAGCTGCAGCTGGACATAATTTATTTGACTTATGTCCGATTTTGTGGTATAATGCATTTGAACCAAGGAGGTGAAGCAATTATTTGGTTTGAAATGAGTTATAATGATTATTGGGCTTATAGAGATTTGTCATTATCTCAAAGATGTGAAAATGAGCCTGATGATTTTGATATAAATAATTATCAAGAACAGGAGGAAGATAATTGAGCCTTAATCGGCAATGTTTTTTGTATTCGGTTTGTACTGATGCTTTTTATGAGCCAGAGGAACAAGAGATACATAAGCGGCTATTAAAACTATATAGCTTACGGAAACTACTTAAAGATTCCAAGCTAATAGCTAAAAATGAAATTGTTAACGATTATGATTTCTGGAAAAAGTCGGTTAATATATTAATTAAAGCCGAAAAGGATAAATTAAGTGAAATTCTTGATAGGAGACTCAATGATAGGACGCCAAGAATATTAAATCCTGATGCGCTTAAAGATAAGGCTATTATTAGTCTGTTTGAGAGCAGCCTTACACGGGCTTTAGAGATTAAGCAAAATGAACTTACTCGAGATTTATTTATTCTCAATGTTTTCTTCTTCCAGATATTTGAATCATTAGTAAAAGACGGCTTTATTTATAACGGCAATAAATATGTATTTCTTACGGCTTCGGCTGGTCAAATTCGCACTAAACGAGCCGTATTTATTCGAGAGGATAGATATGAAGCTATTCAGCAGAAAATTATGTGTGGGCTAACGGTCGAAGAGATAAATAATCGTGGGGGTATAAATACTAACAAGTATCTTGCCTACCTTGCCCTCTGTAATTCTGCCACTGATGTTTGGGAAGATTTTGATATTGATCGGTCGATAGTAGTTGATGATTTTGAAACTGATGTTGCTGGTGAAGTTGATTATATTAACAATGTGACATACGAAATCGAACGCAAGTGGATGGACACACCTATTCCTCACATGGATGGATGTGGTATGATGTTAGATTCCCCAACTAGAATGTGTCGACTGCCTTTTATTAAAGGATTGTTAGTAACGTTCCCATTCGACAAATTTATTCAAGAACGTTGTAATGGTGAAGCAATAGTTACAGATATATATGGTGTAGAACACGATATAATAAAAGAAAACATACGATATATATTTACTAAATCGCAATTCAAACTGCATTAAATTTGGTGCCTTTACGTAGTAATACGTATCGAATAACGTGGTGAACCTACAAATGTAGGGTGTGCAGATTATACTGCGCTAACAGGGAAAACTAAGTAATTGATTGAATATATTTTTATTTGAATGGAGGTGAGAAAAATAAAAGGAATTGATATAGCTGGGGAGCGATTCGGGAGACTTGTAGCGATTGAGCCAATTACAATTAATGGTCGCAGAAAGTGGATTTGTAAATGTGATTGTGGTAGCATTAAAGTTATAGCGACTGGCGCTTTAATGAGCGGTGGCACAAAATCATGTGGATGTTTGAGCAAAGACTTTTTGGACTTAACAGGCAAAAAGTTCGGCAGGTTGGAAGTAATTTCTAAGAACAAAGAACGAAGTGTCAATGGCTATATTCATTGGAATTGTGTTTGTGAATGTGGTAATAGGGTAGTCGTCTCTACGAGCAATCTTACAAATAAAGATATATCGAAACGAGTACAATCTTGCGGATGTCTTAAAAGGGAAATAGCGTCTAAAAGATTTAGTAGTAAATTAGATGGTAAAGTATTTGGCAAATTAACAGTCCTTTATAGAGCAGGAACTCAAGTTCAAGGAAACGGCGATAAAAAGTCACTTTGGCATTGCAGATGCGAATGTGGGACAGAAATTGATGTCATAGGTAAGAATTTATTAAATGGGAATACGCAGTCTTGTGGATGTGTGGTATCTCGTGGAGAATTATTGGTTAGAAAATATTTAAATGATAACAATATCAGATATTTAACACAGAAAACATATAGTGATTTGCGAAGTAGCAACAATGGAAGGTTGCGGTTTGATTTTGCTGTATTGGATGATAACAATGATGTTCTTGGTTTAATAGAATATCAAGGAATACAACATTATAAGAATACTGGCATTGGTGAGCTTGAACGAGAAGAAACAGACGCTTTAAAAAGACAATATTGCCAATTACATAATATTCCTTTGCTTGAAATACCATATAATCAAGACTTACAAAATCTTATAGATAACTTTTTACAATCAATCAATTATAAGTCAACTCTGTGCCAAGCCTCTAAGGAGGAAGGTTAAACGACTATCCTGAAAAGGAGTACAGATGAGGTGAAATTCCTCATTTGGAAGTGCCACGCCCCTTGTTTATCAAGGGTGATGATATAGTCTACTCCCCTAATAAATATCGGGAAACCGAGGGTATAAAGGAAATTTTATGATTCGTGGGATTGCTATAAAGCCCAGTTCAAAGCATGGCAATGCGAAGCTTGTTATTGCAATATCGAAGAGCCGTTTATTCCTAAAGCTAAAATAAATTATCAAATGCTTCAGACGCTTAGCGATATAAAAGATGATGAGATTGAGCGAATAACACGGCGCACAGTTGATGAGATAAATAAGGTTGGCAATGATTATCAAACGACCATGAGATTGTTAGGTGCTACGGATTATAATCAAAATCCAAATTATTTTCAACAGGCGCTAATGCTCTATCCTGAATTGTTTAGAGATGCTTATCATCGAGATATATTAAAACAAGTTAAGAAAAGCTTAGTTAAACAAGCCAAAGGCGGTAGATTAGTAGTAAATGGACGCTATCAGTTTTTAGCTCCTGATTTATATGCTTTTTGCGAATGGTTATTTTTAGGCATTCAGAATCCTGATGGATTATTGGCCGATGGTGAAGTATATAGTCGGCTGAATCGTGACGGAGCTGAATTAGCTTGTTTGCGTAGTCCTCATCTTTATCGTGAATGGGCTGTAAGAAAAAATAAACGTGGAGAAGAGTTAGATAAATGGTTCGGTTGTACTAAATGTATTTATACAAGTACGCATGATTTAATTAGCCGCTATCTTATGTTCGATAAATCGTCCATGTCGAACCTATTGGAAACAATAGGATATAAAACAGTGTGAACCTATAAATGTAGGGTGTCGTTCTTACCATATTGGGAATCATAGGAAATGATGATTTGAAGAATGGCTAACAGGGGAAAGTGAGTCTAATCCTGTGCCAAGGCGTAAAGCAAGGTGCATCGACTATCCTTTATGGAGTAGTTTATAGGTGAAATTCCTATTTACCAAGCGCACTGAGCCTAAACGGGAAACCGCATGGCTATGATATAGTCAGCAACTCCAAGTGGTGGACGGAGATAAATCTTTAGTTATACAAGACAGGACATTAACTGCCATAGCTAAAAGAAATATGAAAGATATTAGACCGCTTGCTTATGAACTCAAAAAAGCCAAGGGCGGTTTAATAACGCCAGAAGCATTATATGAGGGCATGAGTCATGCTTATACTGGCGGCAATATTGGCCCTATTAGCAATAATATAACAAAAGTATGGAATAGCGGTAACATTGGTGAAGAGCAGTTAAATGTGGTTAAGTGGTTGTGTTTATATAATAATGCGGTTATAGACTATGCCAAAACGTTGTGGTTGCCTGAACCGCCAAAAGATATAAACAAAAAAATTAAATCATATACAAAAGCTAAAGTACCACATTTTTTTATTTATGCAAAAGACAAAGAATCGGCTCAATGTGAGCAAGTAAATAATTCAACTATGAATCGTATATCAAATGTTATACCGAATCCAATGGTTAGATATAATAAAAATTTACGGCAATTCGATTATCAGATGTTAATGAACCATGATGCTGATTTTACTATACGCCGCAGTCCGATACTCGATTCGTATGACTATTGGCTGAGACATAAGTATGAATTTTATGACCCCAATGAAAGTATAGATGATGAAGATTTATATATGTATCAGCAGATAAGAGAAAAGATACTTGATCTGGGCGATAAAGATTATGTGGTTAATAGTTTAGTTGCTTATTGTTATACAGTTAAGAAGTCGAGTAATAAAAAATTATTATGGGCTTGTTTCGGGAAAGAAATAGTAGAGAACATTAAGCGGAACTTGCCTGAACTGGAAGAAAGGCAGGGTAAGATATGTCCGATATGTGGTAGGAGATTCAAACCGAGAGTACAGGGCAATAGCAAGTATTGTTCTGATGAATGTTTGAATTTGGCCAATAAACAAGCGTCTTATGCCCGTTGGGAAAATGGCTGAAACTTTGAAAATAAATTTGGCCCAAAGCATTGATGATACTGGGGTTTTATTGATTTAATTCATTAAAACTATAGTATCATTAGGGAGGCAACATAATTTAGTTGCTGAATTAGTTAAATAAAAATATTAAGGAGTATGACTTAAATATGGAAATGTGGCTTAATTTTATTGTTAGCGTTCTTAGCGGACTGGCTGTTTGCATACCTCTTGTCGTTAGGCTGGTCGTTGCGGTTAAGGATGTTATCAAGGAAAAGAATTGGTCTGAGCTGTGCAAGATTGCTATGCAGTTTATGATTAGTGCTGAGGGTAACTTTGCTAATGGCGCAGATAAGAAAGAGTGGGTTATGGATGCTGTGGCTGATGCAGCTCGGAGCATTAGTTATAATTACGACGATGAAGCTAAGGCTAAGATGTCTGATATGATTGACGCTATGGTTGGCCTTTCTAAGGAGCTTAATAAGAAGTAATTAACCCATAAGGAATAAAAGGAATGCAAAGGAAAGAAAAAGAGAGTTACATAAATTATTGTGAAAGATGTACTCAAGCTCTTGCATTAGGAACAATAAATTATCAAGAATGGGCTACAGATGTATTAGGTGAGATACCTTATTCTGATGAAACATTGCGTAGGTGCTCGTTATTCTTTAGCCGATTCTTAGATAGATTAAATCAAGAAAAAATTAACTCTATTGACGATGTTGATAAGCTGGCCGAGATGAGACGGGCAAAGGATGAGCTTGAGCGAGAACGAATGAAGATACATCAACAGAATTTAGAGCTTAAAGAAAACTATAGATGGCAAGCAAGAAACGAGCTTTATCAAGAAAGAATAATTGATGCTATAAATAATCTTGAACCGATTAAGGTTAAAGTGCCGCATAATCTTGGGTTGCCTAAGGTAGATTCAACCGGGCTTATTTGCCTAAGTGATTTCCATGCCGGTTCGACGTTTGAGATAAAAGGGCTTTATGATGAAACAGTTAATAAGTATAGTTTTGATATTATGAAGGCTCGTATGTGGCGCTTGCTTGATAAGCTTGAACAAGACGATATAGTATATGACGATATTACTATTGCGTTATTAGGCGATTGTTTTGAGAATATACTTAGACCGGGTAGCTTAACCAAGCTTAGAGAGCCGGTTATTGATACTGTTATAAAATTTTCCGAGTTTATATCTCAATGGATTGCTGAAGTACAGAGAGATTTTAATGTACCGATTAATGTTGTAACAATCGGCGGCAATCATGATATATCACGACCGCTTGGCTCTAAGCCTCAGTTCGAGGAAGAGAATCTTGTTAAGCTTGTAGTAGAATTTATGAAATTACGGCTTAAAGATTGTCCAGATGTATATATAGACGATTATACTGAAGTAGCCGTTAAGAATATTCGCGGGACGAATGTAATGTTTACTCACGGCGTGACTAAGGATTTAGCTCAAGACTTGGAATATTTTAGCAATCTGTATAATATTGATATCGATGAGGTATATGCTGGCCATTTACATTCATTCAGCAAAGATAATGCTTGTGGCATAACTGATGTTGGCGATAGGCATATAGAGCGAGTTGGTTCTATATGTGGCATTGACCCTTATGCTAAGAAGATAAGAAAAGCCGCGCGTCCATCATCGACTGTATGTATTTATACCGATGAAGGTCGTACTTGGCGTAGAGAATATTATTTATAATATTCGAAAGGAGGCTACTGTTCTTTGAATTATCCACTGGTTTATCCGAAGCATAATTAAAAGGAGGTGGTCTGCCCATTTGGGCATATCTCATAGTAAGCACAACTCAATGTGAACTACTATGTCAATTGAATATTGAACGAATCCCTTAGAATTATGCTAATTCTAAGGGATTTTTTATAGAATAAGAGGAATAAAATGAAAAGTAATGAAATATTATGTTCTTCTTGCCGAACAATAAAACATCAATCTGAATTTGCTAATGGATATGGCGCGCAAGCAGGTCGCAAAGTATCTGTTTGCAAGGAATGTTGTGCTTCTAAGTTAGAAAAATATGAGCAGCGGGTAGGGCGAGTTGGTGCATTTTGGTTGTTAATGGCTGAATTTGGTATACCGTTCATCCAACAAGTTTATGATGCTGCCTATCACGCTTCGATTAGTATTAAAAAAGGTGCTAAACGTCCGGATTTAGTTGAGTTGTATGTAAAAAAGCTTAATCTGCTCGATATGAAATATGATGGCTTTTGGGATAGTGATACTATGCTTGATGATATATTAAACGAGCATAAAGAAACTCTTGACCCTAAGTTAGATTTAGCTTTAATGAATAGAATATGGGGCAAATATCCTGATGATAAATATGCCGAGGCATACGATTTTCTTGAAGATAGGTTTAACGAATATACTAAAGATATATTAGATATGGATGCGAATCTAACAAACCGTTATAGAGATTTGTGTAAGGCTGAGTATCAAAAGCGAGTGGCCGATGAGTCGGGTGATATTGGGGAAATACAAAAGGCTCAAAAAGTTGTTAATGATATGTTGGCATTATTAAAGTTAAACAATTTTCAAGATGTTGCTAAAAGTGATGCACAGATAGCTTTTGAAAAGGCTATAGCTATGATTGAATATACCAAACCCGCTGAGTGTGAAGAACTTGATAAATATGTTGACATGTGCGGACATGAGCGTGATAATGCGGAAATGATGAGATGTCTTAGGAATGCTATCGCAGGAACACGCGACTATCCTGAGATACCCCGTGATGAAAGGTAAATATTATGGCTCAAACTAATAGTCTCAGTCAAATGGGTGGTATTCAACAAAAATTTATCAATGAAAAGCTTAGACGCACTGTGTCAAGAGGCGGTCTAATAAAGGCCGAAAAAGAAGAAAATATTATTGAATGGGACACACTATTTAGGCGAAATTGGGATATTTATGCTGAGTTAATATTAGGCGTTAAGTTAAAGCCCTTCCAACGTCAAGCGCTACATTTACTTGGGGTTTCTGACGTTTTCTTTTGGCGTGCAAGTAGAGGTACTAGTAAAATATAATATTTTGCTTAGAATAAGTAAAACATGGATAGCTTATTCTGAAATCCGGCAATATCGGTGGAGGCCCATTGACTTAGAGGGTAATACCGAGATAACTTATATAGTAACATATATAAGCATCGTAACGCATAGGAGATGAAACCATTAATGGAATATAATTCTCCCACGAGTGTCGGACGCACACCATGTTATATGTGCGAAAATGTATGCTATTCTTATAGGATTCAATAACTATAAGTAGGTAGGATAAAAAGCCTACCTATCACTTTGTGTGATTAAGAAGAAAACCTTTATTTCCGCGCTGGCAGCAATAGTCAAGCTTATGCTTTATCCAAATTCTTGGATAGTTGTTACTGCATCGACTTCTGACCAAGCTAATAAAATTGTTGAAGATAAAATCGTCGGCGAGATAATACTTAAATTATCACCTTATTTACTTTATTTCTATCAAAATAGATGGATAGAAGTAACTAAGCCCGGTGATGGTTATGTTATAAAGAATACGTTAAATGGTTCGACATTAAAAGTTCTTGCTCCTGTTCCTAGTTCTAAGGGTAGCCGTAGTACATTTACTATATATGATGAAGTTGCCATTATGAAAAAAGGCGATATTGATGATATATTCGATGGTATGCTATTCCCTCGTCAAGCTGTTTATCTTAGCAATCCTTTGTATGCTAAGAATAAACGTTGGGTTGAAGAATCAAAGGCTATATATCTAACATCGTCTTATTATCAATTTATGTGGTGGTATAAGACGTGGAAAGATTGTGTTTCGGGCTATTATATAGATAAGCGTACAAGATATAATGTATATGCTTCAGACTTTTTTGTTAGTATAGATGCTAACTTAAAGACATGGGGAGATTATAGAAGAGCCAAGAAAATTAATGGCGACATTGAGTTTAGAATGAACTATCTCAATGAAGCTGTTGGCAATAGTGAAGATGCGTTCTTTAGTCTTGAATCGTTTAAGAATAATCAAATATTAGAAAAATGCTTTAGACCACCCACCCCAACAGATATAATTATGGGGAATGATTTAGGTAATAAGCCTAAGAAAGATAAAGAAGTTCGGCTTGTGGTAGCCGACTTTGCGTGGACTGAAACTAAGAGCGGCGGTAATGAATCTGACCGCAGTGTAGCTATATGTATGTCTGGGCATTGGAAGAGAGATTATTTTGAACGGCATATTGATTACATTGAATTATTACCCACGGCTGATGACCCTGATGCTTGTGCTGATAGAGTAAGAGAATTATTCTGGTTATATGATGCCGATTATGCCGTGCCAGACGCGAGAAGTAATGGTGAGGCTATTATGCACTCATTTAGCAAGCCGTATACAAGTGGGTTATATGGTACTGGCATAAATAATTGTGGCTTAATGCCGTCAGATAAAGATGTATATCAAGTTGCTGATGCAAGTAAGATAGATTATTATAGGAATAATATAGTAGACAAAAATAGCTTACCTTGCATTATTCCCATTATTGGTTCGGCTTCTTTGAATACAGCTTATTGGAAATCGACTAAACAAGCGCTTGAAAGAAACAGGGTTAAGTTTTTAATAGGCGCGGCTGACGCTCAAGGCAAATTAGAAGATTCTGGCGAGTATTTTAAGATGGATTCTAATCAGATAGTTAATGCTATTTTGCCTTATGGCCAAACTGACGAATTAATTACCGAAGCCGTTAATCTTAAAACGAATATTAAGAACGATAATATTCAACTTACAGCGCCTCGTAGTGGGCATAGAGATAGAATCGTTACTATGGCTATGGGTATGTTAATATTTGATTTAATTGAACGTGAATGGACTCGGCAAGAAAATGTCGAAGATTATGATATAGAGAATATGCAATTAATATGGTAACAAATAAGCAAGAAAGGAGGTTGAAGTTTGGCTGATAAATTATTAAGCAAAGAACAAGTGGATGCTGTCGTACAGTTTAGTGAGGGCTTATATGCTTATGATAAATTCGGTTACTGGTCACCGTGGCTAAGCAATTCGACTCTTCAAGGGTTAAACAATAATCCTAAAACGCCGTCTGTCGATAAGGTTCGAGAAGCATTAGCGAATTATAAAGATAGTGCCGAGACGATTCAGGGCTATATGGAGTATATGAATTTCTATGATATGCTCTTTGCTCGAACTGTTATGTCTTATGTAAATGCCTTATCTTTTGACCTTCAGATGACATGCACAAATGCGTTTACTCAGGACGATTACCAATCCGATGAATATTTAGCTGATAAAAGACGCATTGAAGATTTCTTAAATAAATTTAACTATAAATACGAATTCCGTAAGGTAGTTGAGCAAATAATGCTTCATGAGGCTTATTTCACTTGGTTTAGAAAAACTAAATGGGGTAATAAGGGCATGAAGTTTGCTTTACAGACTTTACCACAAGATAGATGCTTGCTTACTGGCTATTGGGAAAAGGGCTTATTGTTTGACTTTGATATGTCGTATTTCCTTCAGGCTGGCGTAGATATTGATGGTTACGACCCGGCATTTAAGAAATATTATAATCGAGTATTTGGCAATTCGGTAAGTAGTATGATGGATTATCGTCCAACCAATCCTCTCAACGAGCGTGTTGGCTCATATGCTATGTGGGCGCAGACTTCACCTGAGGATGGGGCTTGGGTATTCAAATTTTCTCCAAGCAACTTTAATACTACGCCGTTTTTAGCGCCTTATCTTAAAAATGCCATAACTAATGATGAGGTTGAGCAATTACAAAGAAGTAAAGATGTACAAGAGGCATATGCAATATTGGCTGGCGAAATAGCCACATTTGATAATGCTAAGTCTGGTACTCAAGCCGACCAAATGGTTTTTAATCCTAAGACGCTTGGTCAATTTATGAGCAAGGCTAAAGCTGGATTGAGTAATGGTATTAGATTGGCCGCATTACCCTTAAAGAATCTTGATATGTATCAGTTTGAAGATAAGAATACTGATATGTATCAAACTCAGCTTTCTACTTCTGCGGCTGTGGGTACTGGACTTAGTCGTGTTATTTATTCAACTGATAGAATGAGTAATGCCGAGATTGAGGCGGCTAAGGATGAAACTTATAATACCATGAAGCCGTTATATTATCAGTTTAGTAATTTTATGGAGTTCTTTGCAAACAAGCTTACTAAGAAATATCATTTTAAGTTTATCTTTGATGGTTCTACCTATCCACATGAGAGACAAGCGAGATTCGATAAACTGACTAAAGTAGCCGATAAGGGCATTGTGCTTGGCCCGTCCGCATGGGCTAGTGTTTTAGGCTATAATCCGATAGACTTTGAACATTTACTTGATGAGGGTAAGTGGGGCGGTATGCAAGATAAACTTAGTTTGCTTCTTAATACTAATATAATGACTGATAGAGGCGAAAATGCTGGACGCCCTAAATCAGAAGGAATAGTAGATGAATCTACTGAACGAAATGAGGAAATGTGAATATGATAGTGTCTAAACCTACACAAGATGCTCTCATGGAGTTAATTAAACAATGTTTCATTGAGAATCGCAAGCTCGATAGGATTGTGTCGATTTTAAATGTTAAGTTCGCCATGAATGAAACGGCTAATTTAATTCATCATAATATTGCCCATTATTTCCCAGGGCTTAGTGATGAAATCGGAAGTCTGTGTTTAGAAAGATACAATATATCTGTACTTTATGGCGAAACACCGAGTGCTTTTGAAGATTATGATAAAGTGGTCGAAATTATCCACATTATAGAAAATCGTATAATTGATTTTCAATCGGCTATGATGGCTGTATGTAAAATAGCATTTGAGAATAATGATATAAATGTTTATACTGATATGCTTGGTTTGTTGACTGGATATAATAGGTTAGTTGAACAGGCAATTCTGATGGCTGATAAGATTGATTATTATGGTGAAGATAAGATAATGGAATTTGACCACGATATTTCTCATTTTTGGATTTTAGGAGAAGATGAGAAATGATTAGATTAGGCACTCCATCTCAAATTGATAAATATATTATACTTGATGATAATGAGGCTTTTCTGGCTCATCAATCTGGGTTTCCTCCTGAGTGGAAAAGTGAAGATGGAACATTATGGTTCAAGAAAACGAATAAGTTTGTTAAATGGTTAGAAAGTAATGGAATAAAAGGGTAGTTTGCTGGAAAGGAGGAAACTATGTGGAGATAGTAAAAGACATAGCCGCCGTGCTTGGCGTAATTTGTTCTTTTTCAGCGGTACTCACAATTTGTTCAAAATCGGCTAAGACGTTTATAGGTAATATATTTAAGAAATACGGCAATGATGATAGTATGGTTAAAATAGAAGAAAAGCTTAATTCTATTAATGATAAACTTGATTTTATTGAGTCATTAAATGCTATTACCGTTGATTTTACACGGGAACAGTGTCGTGGAATCATAAAAGACGCTTTTTATAAGTATTATGACACAAAGACTATTCCATTGTATGAGCATAAATATTTGCTCAAAATTAAAGATATTTATGTTGGTAGATTACATGGTAATAGTTTTGCGAAAGAACTATTGGATGAAATGGATAGTTGGGACATAGATTATTCTATGGCTAATCCTAAAGATGATGATTAATCAATAATGGTTTGAGGAATAGACATCCTCCACCATATGGGGATTTGTTGGATAATTACTAACCACCTCTTTATATTCATTGAGGAGGGTGTTTATGCACGAACAAATTTGCGGAGTTTATAAAATTACAAATATTATAAATGGCAAGATTTATATTGGGCAATCTGTCGATATTGAAAGAAGATGGAGACAGCACAAAAAGATAGGCCGAAATTTATCAGAAGATAAGTATAGTAGAGACTACGACAAGGTCCTTTATAGGGCAATGAGGAAGTACGGAGTTGATTCTTTCGAGTTTTCTATAATAGAAGAATGTGATGAATCAGAGCTTTATGAAAGAGAGCAATATTGGATTAAGTTTTATGAATCGACGACTATTGGGGATAAGGGTTATAATCTAAATGATGGCGGCGCAGGCGGTGGCGGTGTCCATCAAATGCGCAGTGCATATCAATATAGCTTGGACGGGAACTTTATAGCAGAATATAGGAGCATAAAGGACGCTTCTAAAGCTATGGGGTTAAACTCTGACAATGGAGCCATTCAAAACGTCATTGGAGTTGCTGGGAGAACATCTTGCGGTTATCAGTGGCGATATGAGAAACTTGATAAAATACCTCCCATTTCTTTTTATTCCAAGAAAAAGAAAGTCGCTATGTACGATAAAGAAGGATGTCTAATTAAGTGTTTCCGTAGTGCGAAAGAAGCAGGAGAATATGTTGGGCGAACAGAAAGCGCTATACAACATAATTGTAATCTTGATGGGTATTTTTGTTGCGGATATGTTTTTCGTTATTATGATAACGAACCGCAGACACATATGCAACCAGTGCGTTTACCGCCGAGGGTACATTATGGTAAAAGCATTGCTCAATACACAAAAGATGGAGAATTAGTACGAATATACGACTCGGTAATTGAGGCTACTAAAGCGTACAATGGAGGTGCTTCCCAATTATATAAGACCATCTATAATAAATACAATAGCGTTACTGGTTATACGTATAGAACGTTTAAGGGGTATGTATGGAAAATCTATGATGGAAAGGAGGCCGAAGATTGGAGAGATTAGTGAACTTTGAAATTGACGAAATAAAAAAAATTGATTTTGATGATTATTCAGATGAAGAGTTTGCTATTGCCCGTATGGGCTTTCTTTCGACAAAACCAAATTCACATAAATTAAAAATTTCAGAAAAGGTTTTGACGGAGTGCGCGAAGAGCGTGCTCGATAAATGGGTTGTTGCTGATATGCAATTTGGAGAGCCGACCACTCATACGAAGAATGAGCATATAGTTGGCAAAATTCCAAAAGACCAATCTATTGAATTCATTTATGATGAAGATGGGTATCTTAGGGCTTATGTTGATACAGTTATTTCCAAGATTTATGCTAAAGATTTTTGTGAAGCATTTGCCTTAGATGCAAATAGGGCTGTTTCAGTAGAAATGAAAGTTACTGTATCAGAGGATGATGAAAACGAAGTTATCGGTTTTGTTATCATTGGAGTAACTGTACTTGGTAAAACTGTTAAACCAAGTTGTCCTGATTCCGACATTACATTTGTTCGCTTTTCTGATGAAAAGGCTAACAGATTTTTTGAAGAACAACGAGACACTTCTACCGCTTTACAAAAATTTGTTAACGAGAGGAAACAATCAATGGCTGATAAATCCTATAAGATCGATAAGTCTAAAGAGGCTATGTCTGAAAAGGCATGGGGTGATGTAGACAAAACCGACCTGAGAAATAGAATAATGGAAGCTTCCAATAAAGCTAAACTTGTCAAGGATGTATATATGCTTGTCGAAGATGGCTGGGAAGATGCGCCGTCTGAGCACCTTAAATATCCTGTTATGTGCTTTGAGGGTGATACTTTAGTTTATAACCGATATGCGCTCGCGGCTGGGCTGTCATATGCCAAGCAAGAAGATGAGACTGAGGTTATTAATAAAATCGAGCGGATATATAAAAAGCTCGATATAGACGATTCTGAGGGGAAGGAGGAAGATGTTAAGATGAACGAGATTGAATTTGATAAGGTTGAAACTGAGGAACCCGCAGATGAGAATCAGAATCTTGCAGAATCTGAGGAAGTTGTAAATCAGCCCGTTACTGAAGATGGTAAGGCCGACAAAGACGAGTCTAAGGCTGAAACTGATGACGAAGATGAGCAGGAAGAGGATATGGCTGAAAAGCTGGCAAAGCTCGAACAGGATATAGAAGAACGTGATAATATTATCATGGAGAAAGATAAAGAGCTTGAAGAGCTGAGACAGTTTAAGGCTGATGTCGAGGAGAAAGAAAAGGCCAAGTCTGTTGAGGGCATTATGGCTGAAGTCAAAGAATTTCTTGATGATGAGGCGTTTAAGGCTTATCGTGAAGAAGGTATGCTTTGTAAGATGTCCGAGATTGACGGCTGGGCTAATAAAGTAAAGGCTGCATCTTTTGAAGCCTCTAAGAACAAGAAGTCTAAGAAAGAAAATACTAGTATTTGGGGCTTTGCGGCTCCCATTTCTAACAATTCCAAAAAGAGCGATTCTGTTTGGGATAGAATTTAATTAATAATGGTTTGAGGAATAGACATCCTCCACCATATGGGGATTTGTTGGATAATTACCAACCACCTCTTTATATTTATTAAGGAGGATGTTTATGATTAAAACAGATAGCGCATTTTATTGTGTATATGTTCATAGAAATATTGTGAACAATAAAAGGTATGTAGGCATTACTAGTAAGGTAGACCCCAAAGAAAGATGGGGACGCGCTGGTAATGGCTATTATAACAATAAGCATTTTTATGCTTCAATCCAGAAATATGGTTGGAACGCATTTGAGCATACTATAGTAGCTGAGAAATTAACTATTGATGAAGCGTGCGTTTTAGAGCAAGAATTGATTGCTAAATATAATTCTAACAACCCTTTATTTGGATATAACGTTTGTGCCGGTGGTGAAACCAATATTTTACCGCAAGAAGCATTAGATAAAATATCTGAAAAGAATAAAGGGCGAATTATGAGCAATGAGGTAATGAGGCGCAGAGCTGAGAATCCCAATCCTCCTAAGGCGAGAAAAATAGTTTGTGGGGGAAAGCTGTTTCGTTCAATTAAAGATTGCGCGGACTATTATGGAATATCGCCCGGAACTATGAATAATTGGTTTAGAGGTATAGGTTACGTGCCGAAAGAATTTGTTGACAAACAATTACATCCACTGGGAGTAGTTGTAGAATATCAAGAAATTCTCTCTAAAAGAAAATGGGTGCTTTGCGATGACAAAGAATATCCATCGGTTTGTGAATTTTGCAGACAAGAAAACATTCCCGTAGACACGGTTAATGGTTGGTTTTATGGTAGATATAATATGCGCGAAGATTATATTAAAAGAGGTCTGAGAAGGGACTTCAAACAAATGTATAAGATTATAATAAAAGAATAAAGGAGATTTTATAACAATGGCAAAGAATCATGCTATATTTAACGGCACGAGCTGCGCGTTCTGGGATATTGACGCCTTTAATATTTGCGGTATCGCTGCTACCGATATTGATAACGCTACTTTTCTGACTCTGGGTGCAATCGGTCTTGCTGATGATGGTGGCTATGAGTTCACTGTTACCGCTGGCGGTGACGGCACTTATATTGCTGGTACTCCGGCACAGGGTTACGGCATTGAGGCTGGTCTGTTTGATGACCCTCGTTACTTCACTAATGAGGCTGGCAAGCCTATCTCTGTGAAGCGCCTTGTTGCTGGTGACTGCATTGAGGTTGACCTTGCCGCGTTTACTGCCGACCCCGCTGCTAATGGTTATGCCAAGGTTGCAGCTTCTGGTAAGCTGACTGGCTCTGCTACTAACTCTGACCCGTTCAAGATTCTTGGTACTCACACTATTGATTGCGGTGGTGAGATTGTTAAGACTTGGATTCTGATGAAGCAGTAATTTATAAATTATTGTTTGATTTAATTATACATATTAAAAGGAGATAATATAAATATGGTTATATCTGAAGAAATCATTCAGTTTGCGAATGGCAACACTGATTTTTATGAGGCATTTGCCGATTACCATAATCATAAGGCGGCTGAGGAATGGAATTCCAAGATGGGTGCTTATGACCACAATGTTTCTCTGTCTGTGAAGTCCAGCAAGGTTCGCGATGCTTTCTTTGCTGAGGTTGAGCGTCTCTCTGGCTGCAAGATGACTGCCGAGAACAAGGATATGTGGATGGCAAATCCTATGACTAGATTTGCTACTTTTGCTGTTATTAACGCAGCTGTTAATGTTGTTCTGCCCGGCTATGTTCAGGCTACTTTTGCTCCCTTTGTTGATTTTCGTACTGTCGGTTATGCTGATGTTGTGAATCTCAAGATTCCGCCCAAGACTCTTTACACTGTTTCTAAGGGTAACAAGATTGCCGCTTAATGGCAACCAACCGCCCTGTTTGTCGGGTGACTGGCAAACATCCCATGTTAACTGCTTTGAATCCCTAAAGCTCTTATCGCTACAACGTAAAGATGAAATATGCTTAAGCGTGATATGCTACGAAAGTATAAAAAAGCATAAGAGATATTTATATGGTTAAATCCTAAGTAAATGTAAATGGGTATTTAGCATCCACATTCCGAATAGGGATAGGTTCAACGATTATCCTCTGATGGAGGAGTAGGCCGTAAGCTAATGACGGTCGAAAAATATGGCTCTTATATATTCTAAACTTGACATTTATAATTAAATATAGTATAATAGAGAAAGGAGATGAGGATATGTTTGATAACATTCAATTAGTAGAAATGCAATGGGTCGCACGAAATAGGAAGAGGTATGAATCTCTTGGATATAAATTCACTAAATTGTTTGATGTCTTTTTAGTTAAAGCGAAAGATTTAACTAAAGGCAGTGAAAAGTATGTAGATGTAATATGTGATTATTGTGGCAATACATATAGGCAACAATACAAACATCAATATTACCATAAAGGTAAGGATTGCTGTAAAAATTGTTGGAGTAAGAAAATGGAAGATTCTATGTTAGATATATATGGCGTTGCTCATGCTTTGCAATATCCAGAATTTACACAGAAGTATGAAAATACTTGTATAGAAAAATTTGGATGTAAAAAACATTTAGCGTCAAAACAAGTAAGAGAGAAAATATTAAATAGTTATTATCAACATGGAACTTGCCCAACCTCATCTCAACAAATAGAAGTTGCTTTAATGTTACCTAACATTTATGGTAATTGTGATATGAATGTGCCTTGTGGCGATGCTTTGTTGGATTGTGTTATGGATATTGATGGAGTTAAAGTCGATGTAGAATATGATGGTTCTTATTGGCATAGAGATATGCAAAAGGACAGACGCAGAGACGAATATGTTAAATCTCAAGGTTATAAAGTATTAAGGATAAAAAGTAGAAGGGCCATCCCCACACAAACGCAAATAAAAGAAAAGATTGATTATTTAGTCAGGGGTAATCATTCTTATACTGAATTAGAATTAGATATATAAGATGAAGAAATAATCTGGTCTCATATGAAAGTATGAGCAGTCTTGTTTAGCGCTCTACAAGACGGCATAGATATTGCGAATCTATGTGAACACAACGTGCAAGAGGTGAGCGCACTTCGTTTAGACAGCGCAAGTACGCTGGCAACATCGTTCTCAGCCCCATTGAGCACATCATTACTACTTATGTTGATATGGCTCGTGTTCTCGCTGGCAAGGATGACCTTGCTGAGGCTGTTCGCGCTATCGTTGTCTCTATTGAGATTGATATGAATAAGGAAGTTATGGCTGCTCTGACCACTGGTCTTGGCGCTTCCACTTATCCCACTCAGTTTGTTGAGTCCGGCGCATTTGACGGCAAGAAGCTTGTTCAGCTTGCTCAGCGCGTTCAGGCTTACAACATGATGGCAAAGCCCGTTATCATGGGTACTGCTGCGGCTCTTATGAACGTTCTTCCCGATAGTGCTCTTGGTGGACGTCTGGTTATTGATGGTCGTGAGCCTGTTGTGACTTACGTTAAGGATTTCTACGGCTTCCCCATGTACGAGCTGCCTCAGGCTCCTACCGGCTCTGCTGATTTTGGTCTTGCCCTTGACGATACTAAGCTGTATGTCGTTAGCGCTGCTGTTAATAAGCCGGTTGCTGGTGTTATGTCCACTGCTCTCACGAACTCTAACGATTTCTATGAGAACGCTGACATCTCGCAGAATTTCACGATGCGCAAGGGCTACTCGTTCGAATTTATCGGGGCGAGTTTCGCTGGGGTTTATTCGATTACTGAGTAATTAAATAACAACACACATATAGCAGAGAGTCAATATAGGCTCTCTGCTTATTTTTGAATTAAAGGAATTAAAAAGGAGATAATATAGATATGGGTAGACCCCCGAAAAATTCTGGCGCAAAGGTAACATCACAAGTTATTGATGAGGTTGATAAGAATATTAATGTAATCGCGGTTGACGCAGAAAAAGAACAGTTGAAGGCACAATTAGCTGAACAGCAACAGAAGATGGATGAGCTTATGGCTCAAATGAAGCTTATGATGCAAGCTCAGGCTAATATACCTGCACGTGAACTGTCCGGGACTAAGCCGACTAAGCGCAATATTAAGTTTATTAATATGACGGCTGGTGGCTTTACTATTCGCGGTACTCGAATGTATCATCTCGATAAGCAATTTGATTATAAGTTGCTTTCTGAGACTGAGGCTAAGATTGTTGTTAATAACATGCCTAAGTCGGTTTCTAGTGGCTTACTTTATATAGCTGACCACGACTTTGTTGAGGAATGTGAGCTTGATGATGTTTATGCTGATTTACTGAGCAATACTGACCTTGAGAAGTTACTTAGTCGGAATGCGACTGATGTATGTGAGATATATCGTAATGCAAATGATGAACAGAAGGATATTATTATTAATATGATTTCTGGGCGGCTTATTAATGGTCAACTTGTTGATGCAAATATACTTATGCAACTTGGCAAGCTTTGCGGCAAGGATTTAATTAACATAGAACAAATGGAAAATTAAGGGGTGATAAACCATGACCGAGTTTGATTCGGTGATAGATTTAGCCCTAATAGACGTAAACGATTATCGTTTACGGAAATTATATGATAAAGATATTGACGGCTTCAAGCGATATTGTGATGGCTTTTTAATAAGAGCTGTTCAAGATTTTAAGGATTGTCGGCAAGACCTTGCTTATGATACTGAGACGCGTACATTTGAATCAGATTTAACGCAAACAGAGCAAAAGATATTAGCTTACTTATGGGCTGTCCATTGGTATCTAAAAGATAATCAGACATACGCTCTATATAGAATACATCTACAGAATAGCGGCTCATTCAAGAATCATAGCGAGGCTCAGAATTTGAAAGAAAATTCGGTATATGCCGATAAAATGCGAGAAGAAGTTGATAGACAAATAAGAGCATATCAGCTTGAAGATATATCATCTTATTATTGAGAGGTAGTAAGATGGGTAAAATTCAAGACATTAATGCAATTTATAAAATTTTAGGGCTTTATGAGGATATAGATAAGGCTGATTCACCTGTTAATCTTGATAGTTATTTAGGCTACTTAGATAGAATGTATATTCATTGGCTAGGTTCAGGGCAATATGAGATATATAATTCTATTAAGGGTCTATATATATTAGGTCGAGAGGCTACACATCAACAGGTTAAATCGGTCGTATTCGGGCTTATTGATAGCATTAATAGGCTGGAAGGGACTGGTGATTAATGGCATTTAAGTTTTTTGATAATGCTATAATCAATGAAGCACAGCCTATGCCCGATGAAATGTATCGTGAACAACAGCAACAATATGTATTAGAACAATGGGACAATACTTCGGTTTTAGTTACTGTACAAGAACAGCAAGGGCTTGGCAGTAATGAATATAAGTGCCTTGAGGTATGGATCGATTCTACTATTGCTGATACCACGACTGGACTCAAGCAGCCTTATGACTTCAATAAGATTGTTTTCAGAGATATTAATCACACTACTATGTGGGGATTAATGTACAAATTTGAGAATAATTATTGGATAGTACATAGCTATACGCCGTGGGATGGAGTTGTTCAATCATGTGGTATAAGAAGATGTAATAATCGGTTAAAAATAATTGACCCCGATAATGGGGCTATATTTAGCATACCATGTGTAGTTAATTATGATATGGCGGCAAGCAGTCTTAAAGTGTCAAGATATATCAATACACCGAGCAATCATGCAACAGTAATGGTTCAGGGCAATGAAGATACATTAAGATTATTTAAGACGAATACTAGATATATGCTATCTGGGAGACCGTTTAAGCTGTTGGGTTATCAAAACGCCGTTGAACATGATTTAACATTACAACACGATACATTATTATATTTAGAATTATATCTCGATGAATTACATGATGGTGATGATATTGTAACTGGTGTGGCTGATAACGGTACGTATGAATATTCGATTGCCATAGGTGATGATATTCAAGCGATTAAAGGCGCGACTGGTCAAATTAATACTACTGTTTTGTTGAACGGCAATGAAGTGAGCCGAGATATAGTATGGGATTATGATAACACTGTAATAAATATTACTGATGATGGTTCTTATATTATTATTGGCGATGTGGGGGATAAAGCCACTATTACAGCATATCTTAAAGGCAATCCCGATGTTAATGCTCAATGCACTGTTGAAGTTGTAGAGACTTCGGCTGATGCATGGAGTATAAATGCTGAACCTGAAATATCTATTATTAAACAATATGAGTCTATTGATGTAACATATGCTCTCTATAGAAATAATGTCAAACAAGATAACATAACAGTCGGAATAAATGTCAATAGTGATAATATATCTATTATATCTATTGGTATAAATACATATAAATTTACTGGTGTTAAGATTAGCTCTATGCCGGTTGAATATAGTATTGAAGTCAAAGATGATAACGGCGATATAGTATACACTGAAACTAAATCTATAACTGTTACAAGTATGTTAGGAGGTTAATGTATGTATAATAGCTTATCTGCTTTACCCACTAGCTTATATAAGATACTTGAATATCTTGTGGTTAATAATGAGAATATATGGAAGATGCTTAAATATAATGGCTACGATGCATTGAGCAAGCCGAATTTAACCATAGGTGAAAAGTTAGATTTCTTATGGAAAACTGGTACTCAAGAAAAGTATGGCGTGTTTTTAACTAATTTAGTCGAGGATGCTATATGTGAAAGCAAGTGTATATTTAAGCTATATAATTATCATGTTTATGCAAGTCCGAGTGAATATCTATCTACGGCTGTATATGAATTTGATTTCTTATATGGCGGTACTATGGCGCTGATTGATTATAATGGTATTCCTACTAATCGTGGGACGCTGTTTATCCATGAGATATTAAATACTCTTAATGGTGTTTATATCGGCGGCGTAGGCAAATTAATATTTAATGATGACCAAGCAAGATATGATGCGGCTCATAGTGTTATTGGTAATAGTAAAACATTCACAGGAGTACAAATGTGGTTAAGTACGCAAATGGGCGATTCTGGCACGGAGGTTGGATGTGGCGGTTGATATTGGTTTTCTTAATGAAGCCTATTTTACATTCGATAAACCAGTTCCTTATCCGCTCAAATGCGGCAAAACATTATACATAAATCCTGTTAAACTTGAAGATTCCATGATTTTTATGACAAGTTATGGAATTTTAGATATAGATAAAAATCTTAGTACAGATGTAGAAATAATCCAAATGTCATATCTTAAATTTCTTAAAGAAAAGATATTAATAGACAATGCCACTAAGCAGCAATTAGTAAATATATGTCTATTATGTCTTGGCTTTGAACTGCCATATTTAGATTATGATGATAAAGGACGCGCTTTATTAGTTAATGCGGTTCGTGATACAGATACTAATGAATATAAATTAGACCTGATTATAACGGCTAAAGAATTTGATGATATAAAGCGAATAGTTCTTTATCAGAATTTGCCTAATTTTGATGATGAATATGTCAATCCTGAATTAAAGGCGAATATGGCTGAATATGATGAATTAAAAGCTAAGGGCATTAATCCACCTAATCTTGAACGGCGCATGGCTATTATTTCAGCCCATACTGGATTAACTAAAACAGAACAATTAGCTATGACGTTACGTTATCATAGCTTATTATTCTCTGAGGCGTCTGGCGAAGTTGAATATATGGTTACTAAACCGTTAGCTATGTATGCTGGCAAAGCTGATAATGTTCAGTGGATATTTAAGAAATCTAAAGGCAAGTATGACGATTATATTACATCTGTTGAAAGTTATAATAAATCTATGGGTGGGGATGGTATGATACATACTATGTCCAAAACAAATAATAGTGGGGAATTAACCTCACAATTCGATAAATTTATAGGAGGATAAAAATGGCTCAGAATCATTTTCTGGCGGGTGTCGGTCGCGCACTCCTCTTCGATTCTAATAATCTTATAGGTGTGGTAAAATAATGGCCATGCACATTTTGTGAAAAGTGTGTACTTTGGGTTAAATGCTGGCAATCCCTAAAGCTTACATACCTAAACAGTAGTTAGAAATGACAAGCTGAATGGTTACGAAAGTAGAAAAAAGTTGTAAGATGGATATATGGTTAAATCCTAAGTATCTATACAATGGGTCTTCAGCAACGAAATCCCTAAGTCTATAAAGATAAGGGAAACGCTCAACGACTATCCCTTTGCGAGGGAGTAGGGGCAAGTGCCCTGAAAAATCCACTTCTTATATGAACAAATAAGAAGAACATATAGTCTTATCTCATGTGAAGGCATGAGCAGTTTATTTTGCTCGAATAAACGGCATAAGCCTAACGAACTTATGTGAAAATTATGCAAAGACCTTAACTGAGAGCACCTTTAATTTTAGTATAGCCAATGAAGAGATTCGTGGCGGTAGCGGTAATGCGCTGTTTGGCAAGCATTTCCATGATAGCAATCTCGCAATTACGCTCACGGACGCAATGTTCAAGCTTGAATATGTCGCAGCGAATCTTGGTGTTGATATTGAACAGGGTGGACTTTCTGTCTATGAGTCCCCGGCTCAGGGCGAGACGATTGGCACTGGTGGCGTAATTACGCTTACTAATACTGCTGTTGCATTTAATGGCTCCATTATTGGTTGGTATAAGAAACCCTCTGATAACTATTGGACCATTGCAAATATTGTTGGCAATAAGATTACTATTCCTAACTATCAGGCCGGTGACAGCTATTGCATTAAGTATTTCTATCAGAATCTGAATGCGCGTCACATTACTATCAATACTCAGTATGTGCCTAAGACGCTTCATGTTGTTATTCTTAATGACCTGTTTTCTGGTGATACTAAGGATGTTGCGAATGCAAGTAAGTATGGACGTCTGATTACTGATATTCCCTCTTTCCAGCTGGACGGGTGATTTGCCCTCTGTATCAAGTGATTGGTGCAGATTCAGTGTTAAATGCTTTTAATCCCTAAAGCCCACAACCTAAACAGTAATTGGAAACAATATGCTGAATGGTGCGAAAGCAGAAAAAATCGTGGGATGACATATGGTGAAATAAAAGCGTATATTTATAATAATATACGTCCTAAGTGTTATTTACAATGGGTGTTTAGCAAGGAAGCTCCTAAATATATTATTGACTTATATTAAGCTATATAATATAATATACATGGAGAACCCCCAACGACTATCTCCTTAGGGGAGAGTAGGCTACTAGCGTAGTCGAAAAATACTGCTCTTGTTTATTTTATAAATTTGAACCAAGAAGAAGTGAATAAATGTTTGATGAAAATCAGCTTGTTTTAGTTAAATGGAATTCTAAGATAAAATCTCATTATGTCAAAAGAGGCTATCGTTTTACTAAAATGGGCGATGAGTTTGAAGCTAAAGCTAAAGATTTAACCAGTGGAAGTCATGTAATGGTGAATTGTATTTGTGATTATTGTGGTGGGCCATATAAGTTAATGTATAAGTTATATTTACATAGCATAAAAACTGGTTTACTGGCCTGTGATTCATGCCAATGGCATAAACATAAATCTACCATGCAGGAACGTTATGGCGTGGACAATATGTCTCAAATAGAAGCTGTTAAGGATAAAAAGAGGCAAAAAAGTTTAGATAAGTACGGCGTAGAATATACTTTACAAGCTAAAGAAGTTAGGGAACGTGGCAAACAAACAATGCTTGAGAAATATGGCGTTAAACATGCATTGCAGTCTGATGAGATAATGCGAAAAGTGACGCAATCTTTTTACGAGCACGGCACAGCTCCAACTTCTAAGCCCGAACGAAAGTTATGTGACATATTGGCAAGATTATATGGCGAAGATAATTGTATTCCTGCATATCCATTAGATAGAGTTAATTTTGACTGCTTGTTAAAAGCGGATAATATTTTAATAGATGTTGAATATGACGGTGCATATTACCATAATAAGAGAGAGTTATATGATAATCGGCGCAATGGGTGTGTATTAAAACAAGGATATAAGATACTAAGAATTAAGGGCAATAAATATGATGAATTGCCCGATGAAGATACTATAAAAAGAGCTGTTGATTATTTGGTTCATAATCACAGCATTGTGTATATAGATATGAATAAACAAGATGAAGATATAGTCTGTACTTATGTGAAAGCATAAGAAGTTCATAAGAGAACTGCATAAGCGTAGCGAACTTATGTGAACATATTAGAATCAAGACCTTAATTTAACTGCAACTTCTGCTGCCACTGTTTCTCTGACTGGCAATGCCCTTGGTGTTGAAGCTGGCGATAGTTGCGAGGAGGACCCGTACTACGGCACTATAACTGAGGAAATTTTTGGCGCGAACTGGAAAGATGATGTTGTTGCTCTTGCCATTGAGAATGCAGACATTGAGCTTGCTCAGGGCGCTAAGGAGACTCTGATTGTTCGTGCGGTTTATGGCGGCTCTGTCGCTTCTGCGCGTATTGACAACAGCAACCTTACTTTTGCAGTGCAGTCTGGTTCGTCCGCGACTGTTGATGCTAGTACTGGTGAGATTACGGCGAGCGCTACTGATGGAGATACTGTTATTTCTGCAACGCTTACCGGCTATGCCGATATAGTTGCATATGCGACTGTTACTGTCGGTTAAATAAGAATTAATTTATAAGGAGGTTAGTCGATTCTAGCCTCCTTATTTTTTAAGGAGATAATAATGAGTTGTCAATATAGATATGATGGCAATAAATGCAAGAAATTAAATGATGTATGTATTGCTATGTATTGGTGTGATAAGATAATGGGTTGGAAAGAAATAAGCCGAGCCAAAGAGGTATGTAAGTATATGAGCGATGAAATGATTGATGTGCCGAAGGGTTATACTAAAGTAGAATTTGTTCGGCATGGAAAACTATATATTAATATGGATGGAGTTGTTAGACCTTATGACAATCCCTTTGATGATATTCCTCAATATGTAAAAGTAAAGAAAATAAAGAATGGCTACAAGTTTGAGAAATAAAAGGAGACAAAAGGAAATGAAGGAATTAAAAGCAAAGAAAGTATATCTCGAAGAATACGATGTTAAAGTTAATCCTTATTTAACACCGACGCAAGTTGAAGATATTGCTAAGACCGTGATTAATCTTGGCACTTGGCTTGAGCGCGAGCAGATGATTTGCTATAAAGTGCTGTGCTATGCGACTGATATTGGCGAGAGTAAGATTGAAGAACTCGACCCCGATATGGTTGCAAGTAGTGGGCTTTATAGCGAAGTTATGTTGCATATAATTAACTTCTCTGATATTTACGACGCGATTAAGCATTATGAATCGCCTGTTAGGATGATAGCTGATATAGCTCAAAATATACCTGAATTACTTGAACAGCTTAAAGGTATAGGCATTAAGGACGTTATCGGAAATGCCAACGTTTGAAAACGATGAAGAATTATCCGAAGCCGCAACTGATAGACTTGACCAAGCTATGAATTATATGATGGGCGAATTGCTCATAGAGAACGAAAAGCGAGTGCAAAAAACAGTTTATGATGCTTATTCACCCGATGTTTATAAGCGCACAGATGATTTTAAGTTGGCTTGGGATATAGACCACTCAAAATCTGGCAAATCAGTTGAAGGCGAATTTTATTTTGAGCCAAGCAATTTATCTGTTAATGCCGATGATTTGCAACACACTGATATATATGGAGAATCAATGGCTGATGAAATGGCAGATTTAATATATCAAAGTGGGCCGGGTTTGTTTCATAGGCCAACTAAGCGTAACGCATGGAGGAAAACAGATAAATGGTTCAGTAAAAATAAAATAGTTGAATTATATCAGCGTGGTATGAAACGGGCTGGACTACCTATAAAGAAAGCGAGTGGCGACCCGGTTAAAACATCGCATGAGGATTAAATGAGAAGTAATTGTATTATGGGCTTAGATTTATCTACATCTTGTACTGGATATAGTATATTTGATAAATCTGGTCTTATAGCATACGGCAAAATTAAGCCAAAGAATAAAGATTGGCGAGAACGTATAGAAGAACAAGCAACATCATTGGGTGATATAATACGCAAATACCACCCAATAAAGGCGTATGTAGAAGATGTGCCATTAAAGCCCGGCTCGTCAACATTGGTAAAATTAGGCGCTATGCAAGGTATGATATTGGCTTTATGTAGTCAATATAATTGTAAACCAATATTTCTTTTACCCGTTCATTGGCGAAAAGAGCTTGACTTATATGATGGTACTCGACAAGGATTACAAAGAGATATACTTAAACAGAAAGCCGTACAGACGGTGAATGATGAGTTTGGCATTAAGCTTAATTGGGTTTCGCCTAAAAGCAAATTAAATGATGATGATATTGCCGAGGGCATACTTATAGCTTATAGTCAAATTGTAAAATATAGACGTAGCCAAGAGAATAAATCACAATAAGGAGTGTGATGGATATTGGCGAATAGTGCATGGAAAATTAAAGTTGGCGTTGACCTTGATACTAGCGAGATTGATGCTAAACTACAAGAAAAGCAAAGCAAGTTAACGGTTAAGGCGAGTGGTACTGAAGAAGTTGGGAAACTGGGCGAAGCGACAGAAAAGGCCAGTGAAAGCGCCAAGGCCGCTGGTTTAACTTATCAACAGTACAGACTCATATTAGATAACTGTGCCAAAGCAATAACTAGTATGGCCGAACAGACAAAGAAGTTAGATTCTGCACAAACAGAGTTAACAAAATAGCTCACTATTATTGTGAAATAATAGAACAAATATCTGTCGAATTGCTGGAAACCCCTAAAGGCTTATACACTACAGCATGATTAGAAATGATGGATGTGATAGTGGCGAAAGCAGAAAAAAGTATGAGCATGACATATGGTTAAATCCTAAGTGTTATAATAATGGGCAATCAGCAACCAAGCTTCTAAAATTATATTGATTTATATGTGGCGATGTGATATAATTATGAAGAAGGCTCAACGACTAAGTGCTTGCAAGCGCAAGACAGCGGCAGACATCTTTAATAAGATGAAGATATAGTCTAGTCTTTATAGAGATATAAAGCGGTCAATAAGACGGGCATGGTGTAGCGAACTGTGCTGAATATAACGTTAAGAAAGTCTCTGACTTGTCTGGTAAGTCGTTAGATAATTATACGAAAAAGCTTGCCGATATGGGTAAGCAAGTTGGACGTAGCGGTTAACTTTTCTGAGCCGCCGTGATGGGATGGTAAACCAGCACGAAGAATAGCTCCTAAACCCTTGAAAGCCTCAAGAGCCTTGTCACTACAACATAAGGATGAGATAAGCCTAAGTGTGAAAATATGTAAATTTGTATAAAAGTCGTTGGAGAAATGTGTTGAAGTACACATAACCTCGCTGTAAAAAATGCGTAGATTTTCTCCATATAATATAAAATCATGCAATTACATGGTGAGAAATCAATAAAACGGCAAGGATGATATATGGTCGAAAGACCTAAGTATTATGTCACGAATATTATATAATAAACGGGACAAAAGGGCAGATTGGGCGCGAAGTCCTGATGAGGGATGTGTCAACAGACTATACAGAGCAGTCCACCAATTTATGGGATGAAGAAATAGTCGATAAGTAATTGAAAACTACTTGACAAAAGATTCATTATGTGTTATAGTCGAATCAACCAAAGGAGGTTGATTATATGTTTATGGTGATTATTGTTGTAGTGATTATTGTGCCGGTTGTGTATATTACATTTTTTGCAAGTATTATACATTCATTAGTTACAAAGCCCAAAACAAATGACAGTAATAAGCATACTTCTTCTGGGACTCAAATAAAAACTGATGAGGAAGAGGGGCTTGAGCAGTATGGTGAATTTTTTGATGAACATTATTTTTGGCCTTAATTAATCAGTCAGAAATGATTGAGGCAGCAACTAAATAATTTGGTTGAGTATATGGCAACATATATAATGAATGGGGTGAATTGCTGGGAAACCCTTAGAGTCTTACATACCAAAGCGTGATAATTGTAAGAATTGGGTAATCAGCAGCCAAGCCAATATTGAGTTATTGGAAGGTTCAACGACTAAGATTGAAATAATATCTGTAGGTTTCAAGTGAAATCGAAGCGCCCCATATCTATTTGTTAATAGATAAAGATATAGTCTGAACTTGTAGGAAACTATAAGATGCGGGTAGTGCTGCTGGTAAGCTTAACGAACTTACTGAACATTTATTGGAATTTCGCAAAAACTCATTCAATGATGAAGATTCCGCGACTCTGGCACAAGTAGCAACATTATACCAGAACGTTGCTGATGATGCAATATCTGCAAGTGATAGTGCGGCGATTATAATATCTCAAATGAAGGCGTTCAATATTCCTGCTGAGGACGCGATTCACATTATAGATAGTATCAATGCCGTCAGTAATAATTTTGCTGTTTCGTCTACGGATGTTGCTACGGCTCTGTCTAAAACCAGCTCTGCAATGGGCGTTTTGGGCAATGATTTTGAACAAACCATAGGCTAAAACTTGGTCTATTAAAACAACCCTAATTGACTGGGAACCCCTTAGAGCCTTATCTACCAAATTATAATAGAAATATTATAACGGCAAGCGCAATGAACTTGGTATGGTGACAAAGATAAGGATTGGGCAATCAGCAGCCAAGCATCTATAGATACTAGATGAAGGTTCAACGATTAGTAAGTCCATTGTCGTTAGTGGCATACCCAAAAGTTTGGGGAAATGGGTTGACATTCTATTAAAGAATGTAAGATATAATCTAATCTTATACGAAAGGTATGAGGAGTTGTATAATTGGATAAATTAAGTTATGAAGAAATTAAGGAAAGATTGAATAAATTTGGCTATCATATTTTAACACCTGAAGAAGAATATATAAATACTCAGCAAAATATTTGTTGTGAAAAAGATGGGTTGAAGAGTTGGTGTAGTGTCGTAGATATTACGCATAAGCAAGGCAAGTCTACGAGTAAAAGGTTCTTTTCTCTATCCAATCCTTTTTGGAAAGAAAATATAGAAACATTTATAAAGAAGAAAGACCCCAATGCTGAAATATTAAGCATAGAAATAATAACCAAATCAAAGCACAAACGAGTCCTAATAACTATGCGATGTAAATGTGGAAATGTGTTTAATAAAACGTGGGATAATCTTCAAACGTTAACATATGTTTCTGAATGTAATAAATGTGCTATAAAAAATCGCGGAAAATCACATCGTAAAGACAAACAGGAGACATTGGAATTTTTTAGAGCTAAAGGATATACAGTTCTAAATGAGCCAGAGTTCTTTTTAAGAAATGAATATTTAGAGGTCGAGGATAAGGATGGTTATAAGGGTTTTATTTCTTATAATAAACTAAAATCAGGCCGTCAAATAGCTATTTTTGATGTTAGAACCAATAAAAAGAATTATATCTATAATGCTAATCTTTATGCCCGAACCAGAGGTATAAAATCCGAGGTTATTGATTTTTGTGATGATAAAAAATGGACGCGGCAAGGTATAAAATGCCGATGTCAATGTGGCGATATATTTACAACATCAATTTCTTCTTTTTATCAGGGCAAAATAACTTGTGATAAATGTGCAAAAAGTAGCTCAAGATACGAAAGAATTGTTAAGCAATTCTTAGATGATAATAATATAAGATATATTTATCAATATAGAATAAATTCATGTAAAGATGTCATCCCTTTGCCTTTTGATTTCTGGATAGAGAAAAATCAGGGGCTAATAGAGGTTGATGGAGAGGGACATTTTAAGCCATGTAATTTTAATCAAATTAGCAATGAAGTTGCTCAAAAAACTTTTGAAGCCACACAAAAGCACGATATTATAAAAAACGAGTATTGCAAACAATGGAATATCCCGTTATTAAGAATAAGTTATAAAGATATACAAGACGAAACTTATAAAGAAAAAATTATACAATTCATAGAAGATTAACGACCTTCTATTAATAACAAATGTAGTTACGGCAGGCACGGAAATTATGACCGGACAAGCCACAAAAGTTGCACGAGGGTAACAATAATTACGATGGAATTATAGCCCCCAATGTACAGTAATGTGCATTTAAGCACAACCCTAAAACCAGTAACCCCTAAAGCTCTATTACTACAATATTTGATGAAATATGCAAATATGAATGTAACGAAAGTAAAACAACAATAGAGATGGTATATGGTCAAAAGCCTAAGTATCGTAGCAATGGGTGTTTGGTCGCAAAGTCCCGAATAGGGATGTGTCAAACGACTATCTTTTATAGAGTAGCGAAAGCAAAACGGGTTGCCCCTACAAGTAATGTTGAGGGTGAAGAAATAGTCTGACTTATATGGAAACATATGAGAAATTAATTGCTTAGAACCATCGGTAACAACTTTGCTTCGGCCGCCAATGATGCAGGAGAAATTGAATATAAAGTTGGCGGCGTAACAAAATCTTTATCTCTAATGGATGAAACCACGGGAGATATGAAATCGACATTCCAGATATTCAAGGATTTGAAATCCGACTGGGATAATATGTCAAGTTCTGAACAGCAGTCTATAGCATTGGCTTATGCTGGTAAGAACCAGTTTGAAGTATTTGGCGCAGTCATGAATAACTTCCAAGCGGCTATAAATGCCACTAATACGGCCTATGATTCACAAAATTCCGCAATGAATGAAAACGCCTCTTATATGGAATCTATAGAGGCAAAATTACAGAATCTTAAAGCCGCATATGAAAATTTTGCATCTAATACTGTTACAAAAGAATTTATTGGGTCGATATTAGACGCTGGCACAAAATTACTTGAATTTGCCAATACCGATATGGGGCAAGCCGTTGCCAAGGCGGTATTATTTGGCGGTGCGATTACTGGCATTACTGGTATAGCTGGTGAATTTATCAGCAAAATAGCACAAATTGCTACTACTATTAAATCGGCTACTAGTGGCATCGAGGCGTTTGCCGCATTAGCTGGCGGAGCTAAATGGACAGTAATTGCACTAGGGCTTGGCGCGATCGCGGCGGCTATTATATTAATCGTTAAGGCTATTAAAGATGCAGATGGCAAATTCGATAAATTCATGGGTGACTTTGACGAATCTAAACAAAAGGCAGATGAATATCAGCAGAGTTTAGATAATGCAAAGAAGAAGCTTGATGAATTGAATAATACGTCATATGCCGATAGAACAAGTGAGCAACAGCATGAAATAGAAGTTCTTCAAGACCAGATAGAATATTATGAGCAACTTATAGACCTCGAAAAACAGAGGCAAACTGAGGCGGCAATAGGAGCATACCAAGAAGCTGCCAAAGACGGCGTTAAAATGGGTGTGACGGCTAGAGATACATCGTCCACGTCTTTTGGCGTTGCAGAAGATAAAATCCGCATAAAAAGGGCGGAGTTGCCTCCCGACCAGCAAGCCGCCCTAGAAAAGTTACCTAGCACATTTCACGATGCGACGGATGCTGCCGAGCAATATGCTAATGCGTTAGGACTTTCGTGGGTTAAGGCGAATGGCACTATTAAGTCTACCGAAGAAATGATAGCTGAGATAAATGATTATGGCTATCATATAGAAGATGTCACTACCAGTTTAGAGGATGCTTCGTCGGCATTTCAAGATTTGGCTGACAACATAAGCAAAAGCGTTAAGCCTACACAAGAACAGCTAAATCTGGCAAAAAGCTATATAGATTCAAATAAGGCAATAGCCGATGGGTTAGAAGCTAGGTTAGAAACTGGTGAAAAATTGTCCGATGCTGAGTTGAGCTGGCTATCAGGCTACAATAGCCTTCTGGAAGCTTATAAAAATGGGCAAGCTGCATTAGACGAATACAATAAATCAGTCGAAACAGTGGACAAAGCTCTAGCTAATTTCCCCGACCACATGAGGAATAGCTCAAGTGCGATAGGAGAGGTTGCTAAAGCACTTGTTAATAATTCTGAATTAGGTATAACTTCTGTTGAGGGACTAAAAACGGCATTACTGAGTCTAGCAGAGAGCGGAGCTATTGATTTATCTAAAATCGGTAATATAGACGATTTTATAGCTAAATTGGTAGAAGCCGAGGGTATCAAGTTTAGCGATAAAAACATTAACGTCGAGACGAATGCGGATGAGGCTAATGCTAAATTAAACTCTCTTGATACTGAGGATGAACAAAAGCAAATAACTGTTACTACAGCAGAAGAGGGTCAAGCACTTGCTACTGCTCTGCAAGAAATTGATAGTTGGATAGATAAGGTAAACGGCAAAACAGTTAAAGTAACGCTTGAGGCTGATGTATCCGCAGCTAAAGACCAAATCAATTCGGTTGTTCAAGAAGTCAACAATATAATTGCTGGTGTTAATGTTGAGATAACAACCAATGCTGTCGAGGTTGCTGGACAATTACAAGTTGTTCAATCTACAGCACAAGCATTGACTTCTTACCAGCCTGTTGTCAATGTTAGAGCCAATACGAGTTCAGCTATGACGTCTCTTAGGATAGTACAAAACTATCATATTAGCGATAAATCATTTTCTGTTTCTTGTAATGCTTTTAATGCTTTACAAGCTATTAATCTTGTAAAGAATGAACTGAATTCGCTCCACGATAAAACAATAAATGTTACCGTTAACTACACAAAAACGGGCGCTTATAAATTTGCCAAGGGTGCCAAATCGGCTCCCGGTGGATTGGCATTAATAAATGACGGTGCGCCTGTCAATGGTTCCTCCGGCGAATTAGTCGTACATAATGGTGTTGGGCAGATTTATAATGACGGCAAAGAAACCGTTCAGCCAATACCTAAAGGTGCTAAGATTTATACGGCGAGACAAACTCAAGATATTCTTAAAGATCGCAAGCTAACAGTTGACGATGTAGCTGAGAATCCTATCCCGGCTATGGCTAATGGTACTAAGAATAATCCTAAATATCCTGATAGACGAAATGACCCGACTTATTCTGGTGTTACGGCGCTTCCCGGCTCTGGCGAGGACTTAAAGAAGAATTTTGATGAATGGCTGAAAGAAAAGAAACACTGGCTGAATATGGATATTATCTCTGAAGCACAATATTATCGTGATTTAGAGATAATGAATGAAAGATACTTAAAGAATCTTGCCGATGCTAAAGATGATTATTGGCAACATGAAGAAGAGATATATAAGTATCAAAATCAGTCTCTCGAAGAGCAGATTCAACTTGAAGAGAAATTAAGCGATTTAGCTAAAGCCAAAGAGAATAGGATATTGGCATTTACTGGCGGTCGTTTCCAGTATATTCAGAATCTTGATGCCATAGCAAAGGCTCAAAGAGAAGTTGACCAGTTAACGGGCAAATATGCTCATGGTACAACTAATGCCAGAGGTGGCTTGTCCTTAGTTGGTGAAAATGGCCCTGAGATGCGTGTGATTGGGCATGGTGATGGTATAATTCCGGCTGAAGCAACAAAGAATCTTATGGCGCTATCTAGTCTCAATGTTAAGGATGTTTTGTCTAATATAGGTCGAGCAGTAGTGACTAATTATTCATTTGATATTAGTCGGCTTGAATTGCCGGGCGTTTCTAATGCTGGTGAGTTTTTAGATGGCTTAAAGAATCTTGCATATCAATATAGCTATGCGAGAGCATGAAAAATTGATAAGGGGTAAGTTAATCTTGCCCCTTTGGATAATAAAGGTGAAGTAATGGCAGATACAAAAGTCCAAAAAGAAATACTTGATGCGATAAAAATAATTGTTGATGCCGCCATAAAAAAATCAACACCCAACATATTATTTGGTGTAGTAACAGAAGTAAAAAGTAATAATACTTGCGTAGTAGACATAAATACTATTGGATATAACTTATCTTATTATGGCGATTATGCTCCTAAGATAAATAAAAAATATCCTGTATTCGTTCCTCCCGCTGGTATGAGTAAGGCTTTTGTTATTTCTACAAGTAGCCCAGATGAATATGTATTACCTGTTGCTTCTGCCACTGAATTAGGTGGTGTTAAAATAGGCAATGGTTTGACGATTGTTGATGGTGTACTGAGTACAAAATAAACTACTTAAAGGAAGTGGTTATTCTATATGGCAGATATTTCAACGATAACTGTTGATAATGTAAAATATGACATAAAAGATGCTCAAGCTAGAGAATCTATTTCTAGTTTGGATATACCTAAAAGCCCAGCAGACATAGGCGCTGTTGCCGTAACTGATATTACTCAAACATTAGGTTCTAGCACAACTAAAGTACCTAGCGAGAAGGCAGTTTCCGATGCCATAACAAATGTTGGGCAAGGAGATATGAAAAAAGATGATTATGATGCCAATGGCGATGTCAAGCTTGCTGGCGGCATAGATTCTTTTGTTAATAATAAAATTGATGAAATTGCATATCCAGTAACTAGCGTAAACAATAAAAAAGGCGCAGTTGTATTGACGGCAACAGATGTTGGCGCAATGCCCAGCACTACTATTATACCAGTAGTTAATGATGCTAAGTTAACTATACAGAAGAACGGCACTAAAGTGGCAGAATTTACGGCGAATGACGCTGATGATATAACTGCAAATATAGTTGTTCCTACACAAGCGAGCGATATTAATGCTGTTCCTGATACGAGGACGGTTAATTCTAAACAACTTAATCAAAATATTACTTTAACTCCTGCCGATATTGGCGCATTGTCGGATAATACGGTTTATGTTGCCACTATTGATGGTGAAAGCGGTGCAGTAACTAGCAATATGGTTAAGTATGTGTCTCAAGCATTAACTGACGCACAGAAAACACAGGCTCGTACTAACATTGGGGCTGGCGATGGGAATTATGACAATTTAACTAATAAGCCGTCCATTCCAAGTAAAACAAGTGATATTACTAATGATTCGGGTTTTATCACATCAGCCCAAGCTCCTGTTCAATCTATCAATAACAAGACTGGCGCAGTCAGTTTAGTGGCTGGTGATATTGGGGCTGTTTCAACTTCTGATGTAACAACAACATTGGGTTCTAGTACCACTAAAGTACCTAGTGAAAAAGCTGTTTCTGATGCTATAACTGCTGCTGGTGGCGGCGATATGATGAGAGCTACATATGATGCTACTAATGCGGTTGCTGATGCTGGTGGCATAGTTGATTATGTAATGAATAATGCACCTGTTGTTTCGGTCAATACAAAAACTGGTGCTGTTACTCTTAGTAAATCAGATATAGGATTAAGTAATGTTGATAATGTAAGACAATATTCAGCAAGCAATCCTCCGCCTTATCCGGAAGCCAATAAAAATAAACTTGTTTCAGCTCAACCTACTAATATGAATAGTGGTGATATTTGGTATAAAATTAAAACGTAAAGGAGTGATATAATGTTATGTTAACTGCTCCTATTTTATATTCACAAGCGGCATTTGATGCTACTCAAGCTCATACATTTACTTTTAATGTAGTAGGTGGTGAACAGGTAGCACAAAATAGATTGGTTATAATAAATCAAGCCACGAGTGAAGTTATATATCGGGCAGTACAGACTACCTATAAATTTGAGCATGTATTACCGGCTGGTATATTAACTAACGGCGTGTACTATTCGGCTTATGTAGTGACATATAATGCTAATGGCACGGCTTCTTCGCAATCTAACAGCATACAGTTTTATTGTTATTCTGAGCCGAGTTTTGTATTTAGTAACTTGCCTATAAACAATATTATAATCAACAGCTCATATAATTTTCAAGCAACTTACAATCAAGCCGAGGGTGAGTTATTAAATAGTTATTCATTTACTTTATATGATGCTCAAAGAGTACAGATAACCACAAGTGGCACACAATATACCGGTTCTACCACTGCGCCTCCGACTATTGTTTCTTATCAATTCACTGGATTTATTGATAGAACGGGATATTATATTAGAGCAATAGGGCAGACGGCTCAAGGCACCCAAGTAGACACTGGGCTTATCATGATATCGGTTGCATATACTGTTCCGAGTGTATTTAGTATTGTTGAATTGACTAACAATTGTTCTGGCGGTTATGTAGTTGTTAAATCTAATTTGGTCGAAATTGGCTCTGAAAGCGAACCTGACCCACCTATCTATATCGATGATAATACTGCGGTTGATGCCAGAAACAACGGCCAATACGTCGAATGGGACTCAGGCTTTGAATTAAATGATAATTTCACTGCATCATTGTGGGGTAGAGATTTCAATGAAAATTCAGACATAATCACTATGATAGACGATTATGACAATAGGATAGTTGTGCGATATAGAACTAATGATAATGGTACTGTATATGCCGACGCTACTGTTACTAATGGTGATATTAAATATTACGTTTATAGCGCTTCGATTCCTAAGCCGACAGAAACCGATAAGATACAATTTTGGATTAGGCGTATTGGTTATCAATATTCTATAAAATTAGCTAATGTAACAACATAATAAGGAGGTGTTGTCAATGTTTATGATGTGCGGATATAATTTTTGTAAAGATGGCAATGCCTTAGACCCTGCGCCCATACTGACTAATAATTTCAAAACAGTTAGATTGACTAACGGTATATTTGACCATTGGAATGCGACAAGAGATGTAAGTAGTAGTTACAGTTCGGCAATTCCTACCACTTGGGAATATTTAACCATTATGGATGCTAATTTTAATGGCAGTATAAATGCTGGTAACAGCACCTTTTCTCTGTCTCAAATAGATGGCATTAAAATTAAGCGCCGTAAAACGACTGATTTTTATTGGGTATCAATAAGATATATTTCAGCCGATACATTAACTACTCAATCTTTTACATTAAATGATAATTTGGCTACAAGTGGTGAACAATACGAATACGCTTTTGTACCAGTTGTTGGTGGCGTTGAGGGTAATTATATAACCAATACAATATCAACAAAATTTGACGGTGTATTTATTTGTGATTTAGACACTATATATAAATTCTATGCTGGTGTCAAATATGGCACTAATGAGCGAGTACAGAAAATAGGCGTATTTGAGCCTTATGGACGTAAGTATCCCGTTGTTGTAAGTAATGGGCTGATTAATTATGAAACCGGCTCTGTTACTGGTACTGTATTAGCCGATGATTATCTTAAGACTAAAGCCATGAATCGTATGGCTATGGTTAAAGAGCAAAAAGCATTAAAGGATTTCTTAACTAATAAGAAGGCTAAGATACTTAAGGATTGGAATGGTCATTCTTGGTGCCTACTCGTGGTAGACAATATATCAACGTCTTATGATAGTAAATACGGTATGGGCATAGCCGACGTTAGTTTTGACTGGATTGAAATTGGCAACTCTAATAATCAAGCCGATTTGTATAACAATGGTTTAACTGAGGTGAGTAATTAATGTCTAACCAAATTACTCAATCACAGTATAATACGGCTCATCAAAATATAAGAAATATATATATAAGGGTTAATTTACTTAATTTTCAGTTTCTGACAGTTGATAGTTTAGAGGGGAATCTACTTAAAGGCTCAGTTAGTATTGATGCTAATAGCGATATGCGGCGAACTTGCAATATTAAATTAGTAGTAACTGATAGTTCATATAATGTTCAGGCTGGTGGTAAAATATGGTTAGATAAATATATACAAATTTATGTTGGTATAGATGATATTCGTACTGGCGAAACATCATGGACTAATATGGGCATATATTTAATTAATCAGCCGAGTTATAGTTATGATGCTCAAACACATACTTTATCATTTCAAGGCGTTGATTTGATGGCTAAATTAACTGGACTTAGAAATGGTTATGTGACTGGCTTAGCTGGCGAAGATAAGGTATTACTTAGTGTTGGTCAAAACATCCGAAAGATTATTATTGGCGTATTACAAGAAAACGGCTTTAATCGTTATGTAGTGTCGGAGTGTCAAAATGTTGACGGTGCTATTCAAAATGTGCCTTATGAGATGGAGTTTGAACAAGGCTCTACTTGGTGGGATGTATTAACGGCGTTAAGAGATATATTGCCGTCTTATCAAATGTATTTTGACGTTGATGGAATATTTCATTATGATATGATACCTTATAAGGCTGATGACCCTATAAGAATCGACTTAAATACATGGGATAATAATGCTATTGGTGAATCAGTGGCGGTTGATTTTGAATCGGTTAAAAATGCCGTTGAAGTATATGGTGTTATACATGAACCTGATAATTTCAGCGAAAAAGACAAGACAACTGTTGAAGATAATATAATAATACCACAATTTGCGGCCTTGACAGAGTTAAAAGAATATGATATGATAGGGTTGGTCTTGCCTGAGGATGCTATTTCCAGTAGTGAGATAGTATATATCGTTAATAATGAGGATTTAACAATTAAGGTAGACTCTGTTGTCGATGAAACGCTCTTGTCTCGAAATGGCTATGTGGCCGATGAAAGCTTAATATTAACAAACGGCGAAGGTGTAATAATTAATTTTCTTGGCCGACATTCAGTTGTTAATGCAAGTGGCGCACCAATTATGCGGTTAGATAAAGATACATATTGGGTATTTTCTTATCAAGCCAATGGCACTTGGCTATTTATGGGGCATGCGCAAGCTCAAGCTAAGTGGCAAGACAATAATCCCAATAGCCCGTTTTATGTTGGTGGCACATTAGGCAAAATAACATTGCCATTATATGGCGATGATTATGAAAACATCCAAACCGATGAATTGGCGTTAGAGAGAGCTAAATATGAGATATATTTAAGGTGCAGATTAAATGATACTCTTAATGTAACAACAGTTCCTATATATTGGGCTGATGTTGGTTGGAAAGTTAATTATAGACCACTTGGCGGGGATATAATTAATCAATATTTAGTTCAATCTATTGACGTTGATTTAGCCCCCGATGGCAAGCAAACATGGAATTTAAGTAGATTTTATCCTCTGTATGAGTCATTTTAATAGAAAGGAGTGATAAGTATTTGAGTAATCAATATCCATCATTGCAATTTACTACATTTCCTGATAATATTCAGAGCTTCGTTACAATGCTCAATATGAGTATAGCTGACGGAGCGGCTGTAACTGGTTATCAACAGGCTATGCAAGCTGGCAATAATACATTGGCGCAGCAGTATTATAGCCAAATAACAAATGCCAATCAGAAATTTATCGATGCTACAAAAATGAATACATTGATGGATACTTGTGTAGCATTGCAACGATTTTATAAGTCGGACATAGAACCTTATATACAGTCTCAGCAAACTATATGGGGCAATAGAATAAATCAATTTAATTATGTCGGCGATTATAGCGTTAGTATACAATATGAAATAAATAATTTTATTACTTATGTTATTAATGGCGATACACAGGTATTTATATGTACTGTAAGACCGCCTGTTGGAACACCGCCGACTGATAGTAATTACTGGCGGCAATTAAGCTTCAAAGGGATACAAGGCGCGTCTGGGGAAAATTTGTCATTTAGATACGCTTGGAAATCCGATGAAACTTATTATGTTGAAGATGTTGTAGTATACGATAATGTAGTATGGGGCTGTTTGATTCAAAATACTAATCAAACGCCGCAATCAGGCTCTTCATATTGGCAAAGCATATATAGCCCACAACAGGTCGTTTACCCCTTTTCTACAACTCAACCTACAAATATGCAAGAGGGCTATTTGTGGTTTAAGAGAAAGTCGTGATGGTGATAAATGGCTAGAGTACAAGATATACAAATAGATGATTTAACATTAAAAAATCAATATGCTCAAAATATGACTAATGGCGATTATGCTGGAATGAGTAACATTATTTCGGCTAATCCTCAATTAGATACAAAAATATTTGATGCTGATAAAATTAATGATATAGCAGATTCATTAACGGCTCAACAACAGAATTACTTTGCCAATGTTCCCGATTATATGGACTCATTAGAGGTTCAATATAATACATTAATAAATGAATTTAGGAATGCACATGAATGGGATGTTGGTGGAGAATATACTAGATACAACTTTGTAATATATAACAATCTGTATTATATGTATATAAATTCAGTCGATAGTACAGGGAATTTGCCTACTAATATTACATATTGGAAAGAAATAGGGCTTAGGGGTGATATAGGCGCTCCGGGCGTTGGGTTAAATTTGCTTTATAATTGGAGTTCATTTGTTAATTATAATCCACTTGATTTAGTGTTTTATAATAATGCGTCATGGGTGGCAAAGGCTACTAATGTGAATCAAGCTCCAAGCGAATCTTCTGAATATTGGGAGATATTTGTTAAACATGAGCCTGTTGGTATTGAATCATCTATTGAACAACCAACTAAAAGATATTTAGGTCAAATTTGGTTAAAAATGAAGGAGTGATATAATTTGGCTCAAAAATATGAAATAGATATAAATCGGTATAATGGTACTGATTATGACACATTGCTTCCTACTCCTGCAACTCATGCCGCCAGTCATAAGGCTGATGGCACCGACCCTTTGGTGTGTCAGACTAACAATTATGGCGATAAGACGGTAACTGCAACAAAACTAGCTACGGATGCTGTCAAATTGATATTTGAGAATATATCTGTGGCTACCACGGCTTTTGTGGCAGATAGCTCTTATGTGGATTATTCATATCGAGCATCTGTACCACTAACAGGAGTTCTATCGAGCATGATACCGGACGTTGTTTTGTCTGTTGTAGATGCAACAGGCGGCAATTTTGCACCTGTGGCGGCGTGTTATGATGGTGGTATATACTTATATGCTGAATCCGTACCTGACACAGCTATAATTATCCCGACAATACTTTGCTGGAGGGGGAATGCTTAATGCTTGGGAGGACAAATGCAGGCGGCGGTTCGGGAGGACTGGCGCTCGACGTGTATCCAGTCGGCAGCGTATATATGTCCGTTTCTGAAACCTCCCCCGCATCGCTCTTCGGCGGTACTTGGGAGCAGATAAAAGACACATTCCTGCTTGCGGCAGGCGATACATATACGGCGGGCAGTACGGGCGGCGAGCCGACGCACACGTTAATCATCAAAGAGATGCCGAGGCACAGTCATATAAGGGCGATGAACGTAACCGACGGCCAGCCGCAAGTCGAGGTCAGGCAGTGGGACTGGATGAGTCCGAATGGCACTTTCTACCAGAACTCCTCAGCAGAAACTATCAAACGGTTGGGTGTTTATGGCGCTTCCACAGGCGACGGCGCCGCCCACAACAATATGCCCCCATATGTAGTAATTTATATGTGGAAACGTGTTGCTTAAAGGAGGAAGTATGCAAATATTTAATATTGACGGCAGCGTTGCTGAAAACCCCGACCTGTCAAAGGGCTACGTCAAGCAGGAGACTCAGACTGTGCACCATGACGCCGTCGCAGGCGTAGAGGAGCTGTCACATTACGAAACCATTGCTGAGTATCCCAACGGCGGACAGGACGTTGCCAAGGTCATTGACGTCGCCGCTGTAAAGGCACAGGACGCATGGGATGAGGAGATAACAATACAGATCTACGTGCCGTATACCGCAGACGAGCTGACGGAGATAGAGGCTCAGCGAAAGGCTCAGGCGAACGCCCCCACCGCGCAGAAGAACGCCGACGCGATAACTGAGATACAGCTTGCGCTCGCGGAAATCTATGAAGCAATGATTGGAGGTTCCGGAAATGGTTAAAATCTACGCCGCCTTGATACGCAAGGGCTTGAAAACGATAGATGATGTACCCGCCCGACTGCGCGCGGCAGTTGAGGCACTGCTAGCAGAAGAGGTATCCACATGACCACTAACGAGAGAGCGCAATACATCTACAACGCCTGCCGTGCGGCAGGCATGACCCTCGCGGGAGCGATAGGACTGCTGGGGAACTTGCAGGGTGAGGCAAGCGACTTCGACCCGATGCGCGTTGAGACCTCATACCTCAACCGCTTCAAGCTGACAGAGGAAGAATATACCCGACGTGCAGACGCTGGCGAGCCTATCTGTAACGGAAAGTTTTTCATCAAGGACAGCGCTGGGTACGGCATAGCGCAGTGGACGTACTGGGGTAGGAAGAAGAATCTTCTTGACTTCGCAAAGTCGCGCGGCGCGTCCGTAGGTGACCTTGACACGCAGATAGCGTTCATGCTCAAGGAGATGCAGACGCGTTACACCCGGACGTGGAAAATACTCACCACCACGGACAGCATCACCGCCGCCGTGAAGATATGCGTGACAGAGTATGAGAAATCTGCCAACCAGAGCAGCGCGATTGAGAAGCGCACGCGGTGTGCGAATGCATGGGAAGAGCTCATCTCTGAGGGCGGCACGACTGAGCCGGAAACCCCGACTGCACCCGCCGCGCCGGAGACTGACGTATTTGACCGGCGGGAGCTCATAGCTCTCGCTGAGTCCGAAGTCGGGTACATAGAGAAGCGCAACGCGCTGCTTCTGGATGAGAAGCTGGCGAACGGCGGTTCTGCCAACTACACGAAGTATGCACGCGACCTTGACGCGATAGGCAATTTCTACAACGGCAAGAAGCAGGGACACGCATGGTGCGAGGTGTTCGTTGACTGGCTCTTCGTCAAGAGCTTCGGTGTTGATAACGCTCTCAAGCTGCTCTGCGCCAAGCGAGGGAGCAGCGGCGCTGGCTGCACGTATTCCCTCAACTACTTCATCGCCGCCGGAAGATTCCACAAGCGCGGAGAGAGACCTGAGCCAGGCGACCAGATATTCTTCGGGAACGTCGGCAACAGCAACCATACCGGGCTTGTGTACAAGGTGGACGACACGACGGTGTACACCATAGAGGGCAATACGTCCGATGCGTTCGGCGTCATATCGAACGGCGGCTGCGTGTGCAAGAAGTCCTATCCGCTCAACTATAGTTTCATAGCTGGTTATGGTAGACCGAATTATAATGACGAGTTTGTTGGTAATTCTGTTGAAGATAGCACTGTTGTTCCTACTGAGCCAAAACAAGATGATAATACGGCTACATCAACTGGAATGCCCGAAATTAAGAAGGGCGATAAGGGGACACATGTAAAGAAAGCGCAACAGCTACTTATAGCCAGAGGTTATTCTTGTGGTAGTTTTGGAGCTGATGGTGATTTTGGTGATGGCACATATAATGCTGTTATAGCTTTTCAGAAGGCTAATGGTCTTGAAGTTGATGGCATTATTGGTGAAGCCACTTGGGCTAAATTGCTTGGTGATGATATAAAGGACGATGAGCCGACTGAGGTTAAGAAAGATAATGTTCCAGCACCTACGCCTACTAAAACTCAATTCGACAGACAGGTTTTGCTTGATATAGCTTATGCAGAAGTTGGTTATCTTGAGAAAAAGAGTGAATCACAGCTTGACGACAGAGAAGCGAATGCTGGACAGGCTAATTTTAACAAGTATGCCAGAGATTTAGATGCTATAAAGAATTATTACTATCACGACCGCAAGCAAGGGTTGAATTGGTGTGACATATTCTGCGACTGGTGTTTTGTTAAAGCATATGGCGAGAACGATTCCTTTACCGTTAATTGTCAGCCTCAGTATAGCTATGGTGCCGGTTGTCCTCAATCTATGGCATATTATAAGGCACAAAATAGACTTGATATGAAGCCCCAGATTGGAGACCAATTCTTCTTATCTGATGGCATGGGTTCTACCGGGCATACTGGCTTAGTTGTTGGTGTATCTGATACTATGATTGATACCATTGAGGGCAATCAGGAAGTTCGTAATGGCGTTGACGGCGTTGTTAAGAAGAAGCGCTATATAAGTGAAATAGCTGGTTTTGGACATCCGATGTATAATGATGGTTATGGTACAGATGATTATATAGGCAAAAAGCCCGAAGAGCCTAAGCCTGAGAATCCCGATGAGACTGAGGTTGTATTTAATCCTCCTGAACTTAAAAAGGGCGATAAGGGTATGGCTGTCAAAAAGCTTCAGCACCTTTTAATTGATAGTAATATTTCTTGTGGTTCGTCTGGTGCAGATGCCGACTTTGGTTCTGGCACTTATAATGCAATAAAAATAGCACAAGCAAAAGCCAAGATACCTGCTACTGGTATGGCAGATAAAGCAACATGGGCTTGGCTGATTAATAATTAAACACACATATGCTAAGAGAGCTAGTAAATTTTATTAGCTCTCTTTATTTTTTAATTAAATTGGAGTGATAATATGATTACTCAATATCGCGCAGCATATAGCAATATATCTAAAGCCCCGACGTTTTCTGGCAGGTCAATTGATACTAAACCGGCTAATGTAGAGAATGGCGCAGTATATAAAGAGATAGATACGGGGCGCATTTATCGCTATGATACTGAAAATAATCGTTGGTATGAAGGCAAGGTGAGATGATTGATAACGCTTGAAAGACCTGCATATTATGAGGCTAAAAGATATAGTGAATATACTGGATTAAGTACTGACGATAAGTTAATTATAGATGCCTATAATTCTGATGAATTTTATGAGATAGATACTGGCAAGATATATAAATATAATGCTGCGAGTAATGAATGGATAGAACAACCTGAAGATACTACAGTTATTGATACTGGATTGCCTCCGATTACTAGTGAGACGGCTGGACATTTTCTTAGCAACGATGGTGATGTTACGCATTGGCAGGAATTTGCATCGGCTGATTTTATTATAACATTAACACCTATTGCTGGACAAGAAGGCGAATATACGGCTGATAAAACTTTTGTTGAGGTTAAAACCGCATATGACGCTAAAGAGAATATAGCTGTCTCGTATGATAATGCTAGATTGCCGCTTATGAACGCTCAATTTGCTAATGGTGGTAGTGAGGGTGGCTTTACTTTCGGTTATACTCAAGTTACTACTAACGGTTCACTAGTATCTACTCGTGCTATAAATTATTTCCATACGGCCAACGCCGATGAATGGACTGATAATGACCAGGTAGGCGAATATCTTAAAGTATCTGGCGGTACTATTGATGGTAATTTAAGCATGGCCAATAATAATATTACTGATGTTCAAGAGCTTAGAATTGATGGGGAATATCCGTTATATCTTGGGAACGTTATTCACCCAACGGGTACTAGCGGCGTAAGAATTACTTCAACGACTAATAATGAAGCTGCTATTGTAGCAACTGATAGTCAATCGGTTTATAAACCCATTAATGTTGGTACTCCCACTGCGCCTAATCACGCCGTTAATTTAGCATATCTTACTCAAGAAATGAGAGATGAGCCGGTTTCTCAAAAGGTGCTTAGTTTCGATGCAAATACTGGACATACTTATACTCTTAACGATGGTGTGTATATGCTTGTGACTTGCGATGATGGGCATAGCGGTGTAGCTGTTATTAATATTTCAGGTGATAAATTCAAAGTATCTCATGTTTGTACTTTGTCTAGTTGGACTGTGTCTAAAGGTGCTGTAAGTAATAGCATTTATATAAATAATCTTTCTACGACAAGTGCACTTGATGTGTATGTTATTTCATTATAAGAAAGGATGATATAATATGGCTAAAGCTAGATATTGCGGCGGCATAAAAATAGATTCTACCATGAAGATAATTGATGGTATTATTTGTGATGCTGAAGCAAGTGCTGTCGATGCTAGTAAGGCTGTTTCTGTTTGCGGACAGCTTTGGGATGGCGCTTTATTTGCTGTCTCTGATAAGGTTATAACCTTACATAATTCTGAGGGAGATGAAGTTGGTACACCCGTGAAGATTAAGGGCAATTGCGGTATTGGTCTTGATGGTCGTTTCTTTAAGCTGGCTAAGGGGGTTGTTTCTCTTCAGGACGGTTTTATTCTTACTGTTAATGTTACTCCTGTTGGCGCGGCTATTAAAGTAATTGATGTTAGTAGTGAGGAAATTAGCCCTATTGCTGGTACGGTTAATACTTTCTTACTTAGTGGACTTGGTGATACTTATACTGTTGAAGTAAGCAAAGAGGGCTATGCTACTAAGACCCAGACCGTCACTAATAATGGAGATCAGACCATTACCATTGAGCTTGAGGAAACAGCTGGTGATTAAATTAAATAATAAAATCTAAACACAAAGGAGTTGGTCGAGGTGAATGTAACACTTATTGGAACTAAGGTTACACAAAACATCAATACATTTGCGTTTGAAAAAAATAACGGCGTAGATGTTATTAGTGTCACCGTAGACACTGACGAATCGTGGAAATATAAATTAGATGTACGATATAGTCAAAAATTATGTTCAGGCGAAACATTATATAATGTTGTTGATTTAACTCGAACTGGCAACGTTTGTTCTGTTACATTAACGGCTGGTATGTTGCCGTTTAGTGGAAAATATATACTTCAATTAAGAGGTATTAATTCTGATGGTAGAGTATATCATAGTGAGCAATTTAATGGTTGGGTTAAATATAGCATTGACCCCGGCGCTGCATACGACCCTGTGCCTAGTGAATTTTATCAGATAGAAAACAATATATCTGAAATAAATAATCATCCGCCCTATCCTGATAGTAGTGGGGTTTGGATGATATATAATCCATCTAAGCATGAATACGAATTGAGCGATATAGCCATTCCCACTTATAAGGCGAATATTGATATTGACTCAATTAATGGTGGAGATAGTACAGATTTTGCAACAGGAATTCACTCTGACATATTGACGGCTCATATGCAAATGAGGTCTGACACCGAAGAAAATTGGACGGCTAACGACCCATTATTGATGTTGGGCGAATTAGGATTAACTACTGACGGGCAAAATAAAGGGCGCTTCAAAATAGGCGATGGACAAACTGCCTGGAGTGGCTTGGTTTATTATGGTGGCGGTTCTATATCTGATAATAACTATGTGACCGTTGATATGATTGAAAAGGGTGATGTTTCTTTGCCTATTAACAATTTAGCCCAAGATAAAAATACTATATTGGTATTAGACGGTGGAGACGCTAACAATCTTGCTGTTTAATAATAAATAATAAAGTCGAAAAGGAGATATTTTAATATGCCTGAGAAAATTATTAATTCTCGTCTACAGTTCCTTAACGATACTGCTGAGGCTTTAGCAGCTCAAGCGGCTGCGGTTCCTAAAGCTGGTGAACCGGTTTATGAGAATGACACACGTAAGTTAAAAATTGGTGATGGTATTACGGCTCTTGGCGACCTCAAATATTTTGGCGGTGATTCTGCTCAGAATTTTGATGTTGTTCCTAACGAGGGCGAAGAGGATGTAACGGCTATTACTCGTGTTGCCGGTTCTGTTGAACTGCATACTGGTGATACCGCTATTGTTAAGCGTGTCATTTCTGGTGATAAAGTTAGTTATACCGCTTATGTGTATGATGGTTCTTGGAAGGCAATGGATGGTAACTATCGTGCCGATAATGTTTATTTTGATGATGACCTGACTTATACGGTTGCTATTGGTACGCTGTCTAAGCCCTCTGGTTCTGCTAAGTTTGCTGCTAAGGGTAAGAGTGTTGAACAGGTGCTGTCTGGTCTGATGGCTCAAGAGGCGAATCCCTCTAAGTCTAATCCTGCTGTGTCCTTTAGTTCTACTGGTGGTCTTGGTACATTTGAAATTGGTACTAAGAAGAATTTAACTTATACGGCGGCTCTGTCTGTTGGTGGTTATACGTATGGCCCTGCGACTGGCATTGCCGCTCAGACTTGGGAAGTCAGTTGTACCGGTGTGGCCGACAAGAAGTCTACCGCTACTGGTACGTTCGAGAATGTAGTTGCGGAAGCTACTGCTAAGAAGATTACCGCTAAGGCCACTTATAATGATGGTGCTATTCCTGTAACCAATTTGGGCAATCAGTACCCTGCCGGACAGATTAAAGCCGGTTCTGCAAGTAAGGATAGTGGCAACTTAATTGGTGTTCGTCATATGTTCTATGGCCCTATGACCACTGATGCGACGCTGGATTCTGCCACCATTCGTGCACTGAAGCATGAGGCGGTTGCTAAAAAGACCATTACTACTTTTGGTGCTGGTTCTGGCGCTAAGAAGGTTGTTATTGCTTGCCCCGCTGGCTATAATGTGGCTAAGGTGCTTATGCCGTCCGCGATGAACGCCGATGCTACTGCGAGTTTTGTTAAACAGGCCGACACGGTTAATGTTGAGGGTGCCGAAGGCTATACTGCCGTTGCTTACAGCGTGTGGGTTTATCAGCCTGCATCTATCGACAGCACCGAAACTTACGCTGTTACTATTGGTTAATTTGATGAAGGAGGAAATATAAATATATGGCTACTATTCTGAATAATGCCGCCTACATGGCGCTACCCATGAACATTAAGCGCGGCAACCCTATTCCTCTTGATACTACTGCTGTCTGGTACAGCAAATCCGACCTTGAAACTTATGCCGCTTCTGGCGCTACTGCTTATGTTGGTCAAGTGTTAACGCTTGTTACAGATAGTAAATGTGAAGCATATATGATTTCTAATGAGGCTGGCACACTGATTAAGTTGGCCTCTACTACTGCCTCTGGCGACCTTGCTTCTGACGTTGCTACTTTACAGACTCAAGTTACTGGCCTGATTAGTAAGGTCGGCAAAGCCGCCGAGGGCGAAGATGCCGCTACTGGGCTGTTTGCCTTAATTGATGAGGTTAAGGCTCTGGCTAATGCCAAGGTTGCTTCTGTCGAGGCGGCTGATAAGTCTATTACTATTGGTGGTACTGCTACAGCTCCTATAGTCAAAGTGGCGATTTCTGCGGGTGAGGACAATGCCCTGTCTCTGGCTGATGACGGTCTGAAGGTTGTTGTACCTGATGTTACCCATCCTGAATATACCATTGCAAAGAAAACCGATGCTGGCGACTATGCGGCGGTTTATCAGCTGACTAAAGATGGCGTTGCTGTAGGCGTTGATATTAACATACCCAAGGATATAGTGGTTAAGTCTGGTTCTGTTCAGACTTATGAGGCTGGCTCTCTGCCTACTGGTGTTCCTGAGGCTGGTACATATCTCGTTCTGACTCTGGCCAATGCTACCAGCGATAAGGTCTATATCAACGTCAGCGATTTAATTGAGTATGTTACTGGTACCGAAGCTAGCGATGGTATTATTACTACTGCTGTTGACGCAAATCATGTTCTTACCGCCACTATTGGTGATGGTAAGATTACTAAGACTAAACTGGCATCTGCCGTTCAGACTTCTCTCGATAAGGCTGATACTGCGCTTCAGACCGCTGATTTAACTGATTATGCCAAGACCGCAGATGTTGCCTCTGGCTATGTGGCGAAGAACGGGACTGACCGTCTGATGACTGCCGCTGAGGGTACTAAGCTGACTGGTATTGCTGAGGGCGCTCAGGTTAATGTCATTGAAGCTGTTAAAGTCGGCGGTGTTGCTTTGGATATCGCTGATAAGGCAGTTGATATTACCGAGATTTCTACTGACTTGCTCAAACAGGGCGATATGACTCTTATACTCAAAGGCGGCAATGCAGCTATCTTAGCTCAGGGCTAATTATATTGATATAATATCGCAATATAGGTAAGTCGTCAAGTACGGCTTACCTATATAAATAAGGAGGTTGCTTATGGCGACTAAAATATTTAATACAAGAACACAACATAGTCGAGATACAAGTGCAAATTGGACTAAATATAATCCAGTATTGTTTGATGGCGAAATTGTTATAGTAGATACTGACGCTGGCGAGGTTAGGTACAAAGTTGGTGATGGAATAAAGAAGTATTCTCAGTTGCCATTTAGCGATGAATCCATAAAAAATTCTATACCTACTAAAACTAGCCAATTAAAGAACGATAGTGATTACATTACTGTCGCTCGAGCCCCTGTTCAATCAGTTAATGGCAAAGTGGGTGTAGTGACACTTGCAGCAAGTGATATTGGAGCGGTGCCTACTTCTCGAATGGTAAATGGCTATGCATTATCAGCTAACGTAACAGTCGGCAAGTCTGACGTTGGATTGGGAAATGTAGAAAACGTTAAACAATATAGCTCTTCTAACCCACCTCCCTATCCTGTTACGAGTGTAAATGGGCAAACGGGTGCAATTACGGTTTCAACTCTTAAAGCTGTGTTGCAATCAGCACAACCGACTGGATTATCTACTGGCGATTTTTGGTATAAAATAAAATCATAATAATTATAGGGAACATATATTATCTTAATTGATGTATATGTTCCCTATTTTTTTCTTTATTTATTTAGTATAATTTTAATGCTAAAAACGCTTGTAATTTAATAAGATGATAATTTATATTAGTTGAGCAATAGGATTAAAATTAGACTTATTTTTATTGATTATTTATGAGCCGCTTGAGCCAAAACCGTTAGCTCCTCTATCTGTTTCGTCAAGTTCATTGACTTCATTAAGATTAACATCGAGAACAGGTAAAATTGCGAATTGAGCTATTCTATCGCCATGCTTTATAACTTGTGTTTCATTGCCGTCATTATATATAGATATTAACCATTCGCCAGTATAATTAGAGTCTATTATTCCCGTACTATTTGATAGGCGCAAATGACGCTTGATGCCCATGCCACTACGGGGAAATACGGCGGCAAAATAACCATTGGGAATATTAGTAGCAAACCCTGTGCCAATAGTTTTTGCAAAGCCCGGTTCGATTCTTATACCATTTACATCTTCTCGTTTATCCCAATCATAAAACATATCGTTAGGACAATCGGCATAAATATCAAAGCACCCATCGCTAAAATGAGCTTTGGTCGGAATGGTAGCCGTATCAGTAAGACGTTTTATTTTTATATCAATCATTGATTGCCTCAGATTCAAGTGTTCTGTCATTATCTTCATAATAATGTTTAATAGTAGAAATATCCATTGCATCACAAACGGCTTCGACAATGTTATCGGCACAATCGGCTATTTCTTTATTATTCATTTTAAGAAACATTACAACGAATGTATTATACCATGTTTCTCTACCCCATGACTTAAACTGATTAACGTCAACATCTATTGTGCTTGCATCGGCAATGATAGGCGTATCAAGCTTCTTAACCATTACTTATCCTCCTTGATATATTTCTTGAACAGCTCATTATATCGACCAGTATTGCCAGTTATACGCTTAACAATACAAGCCATAAGTCCCTTTTCAGCATCGAACGGTTCACCATTCTGAGCTTTTACGACTGTTTTGGTATTATCTGACCAAAATACTATTGTTGCAGGAGGCGAGAATCTAACGTCTTTTATCGATATACCAAGCACGGGGTTGTCTTTAGGATAAAACATTATAGGAGTATCGCCGAGTATTCTTTTAAGTATTCCTGGGGTGATATATACTGTAGCATCAAGAGATGTTGTAACTGTAGCATCAAGAGATGTTGTAAAGGGGTCATATCCGTTAAAGTGCATTTTATTATTCTCCTTTCTTATAAGCTATATTATAAAATTCTTCAAGATAAGGGATATTATCAAAGCAAGCCCGTCTAAACGGCTCCCACTCCTCTTTGAGCTTATGCCCATCTCTCTGATGCATAATATTAAGTATTGTTTCAAACGAACCGTCCCATGTACGCTTCTGGTTGTAAGAGGATGGGAGCAATTCAATAATGGAATACCAGATTTTCTTTTTCCCCTCTTCCGTTTCGCACATAAAGTAAGCGTCTCTTAGCTCATTCAAAGTATCTACCAAAGGTATTGCAACTTCTTGATAAATGTTTACTTGGTCGGCATATTTATATTTATCGTTTATAATAGAACAAATTGTAGAATGTGATACATTGAATTGTTTCGCAATTTGGCGCTCAGACACTCCTTCGTTCCATAGACGCTTAATCTCTTCTCTTTGTTCTAAAGAAAATTTCCCCTTATAAGTATTAACGGGTTTTGGTTGCAGATTATTTTCCACTGCATGTGTCTGGTTTTCGGAACGTGTACACCATTCAAGATTATCCACAAAATTATTTTGCTTATTCCCATCTTTATGGTTTATTTCCGGTTTATTTTCAGGGTTTGGAATAAATGCCGTGGCTACCAGCCGATGTAGGGGGATTTGTTTGCCGTTCAAAGTAATAAAAATATACCCATCTTTATGTAGGCTACCTCCTAAAACGCGCCCATATTTATTTTTAACACGTCCGCAATTACTTATTTTATAAGAATTTTGAATTTCAGCCCAAATTTCTTCCTGTTCATCAACTTCAGGCCTAAATTGCTTGATTTCCCTTTTATATCCCGGTAAACTATCGAAAGTAAAGTCCTCTACTACAAATGGCTTATCTAATAATTTGTGCATAGTAGAACATCCATTTGTAGTCGTTGCCACTCGATACTGGTCCATTTCTTTCCACCAAAACATAGGTGCTGTTATATCCATCTGGATGTGAATCATTCGAGTAAACTTTCTGTGTTCTGTTCCAGCTTTAACAAGAGCTGACGCAAGTTTCATATCATTTTCGCCGACATAATAGCCGTTACTTTCGGTGTTATAACTGTCCGATTTAGCATGACTCTGCTTAGGGTTTCGCATACCGCGAAGAGCCGCTTCCCAACCAAATGTTTCTATATTTTCAACTTTAATCAATAAATTCTACCTCTCATCTGGCCAAATATATCTTTTAACAAATATATTCATTTCGTTAATAGTATAGTCATGAAGCATATTAATTACTTCCCATACTGTATAATCGTCATTTTCTTCATTACTTTCAAGGGCTATAAGTTCACCTTTATTTGGATATACTTTGAATTCATTCTCATCAATATCCATAAGATGCTTTTCTCGACCAAGTTCACCTTCAAATATTCTTATCAATATATCACTCCTTATATTTGCAATAAAGTCCGCAATGACACCATCCAGATTTTTGCTCTCTAAACTCTTTGCACATACATTTATTTTCTGGTATATGCTTAAGTCTGCATGGGCAATAATTGTCATTAGCCTTTAATGCTGCCCTTATTTCTTGCTTTTTATTTTCGTCGCTTGTTACTTCTATTCTCAACTTATCACCTCTGCATATTGGTTATCACTTATTAGATTAACGCCTAATACAGAATTAAAATGCGGTTTATTATTCGGCTTAAATCGGCCAAATTTGACAGTAATATTTTTCGGCATCCTTAGCATATATAGCTCAGATAATTCGTGCTTATCATACCCAGTATATATAACAAACATATCGTCGCAGCCTTTAGCTCTAAAATAAAGAATTAGTTGAAATATTTCTTCAAATTGGTCGAATGGTTCTAAGCCACCTATTACTATTGCTTTTGTGATTGGATTATTTATATAAGCTTGATATATAGATTCATATGAATATGTCTTAGTTGGTTGTTTAACCAACGATTGATTTTGACATATAGATATATCTATATTAGCTTCTTTACAACATTTCCAATCACATATTGACGTTATAAGGAACATAGAGGGGACTTTGTAGTTAACAAAGTCCTCCATCACTATATCCTTTAACCTTATTTTATCACATGATACCATCTTTGTCAAGTACGTTATACCACTGGCGCTTATTAAATTCTTTCTTACGAATTGCCTGATAACCTGAAACTGGGGTATAAAAGCCGACTACGCGTGAGTAATAGTCATTCACAGGCTTACCACACTGAGGACAATTCTGTGCGCCAATAAAAGCATGTTTATCTTCACATACATTTATCTTAGTTGTAAAAGCAAAATAAATAACGCCTTGAGATGCAACATAATTAAGCATATTCCACGCCATTTCTTCATTGGGGAACCTATTCTCAATGTCGATGTGAGCTATACAGCCACCACCACATTTAGCATCAAACAGATGCCCAAGACGGCATTTTTCCTGAATTGTGCATTTCTCAGTAAGTGGAATCCACTGATTAGAATAAATAAAATATTTATCCTGTTCAAATAGCAGATTATCAGCAGTACAAATAACACCGGCACAATTCTCTGCGGGGATCATCTCTACATTAAAGCTGAAATCGCACTCGAAATTATCTTTAACAGTATTGATTGTATCAAGTATCTGCGTAGCGAAATCAACGGCTTCATCCGAATAAGACTTATTTCCAAACTCATCTGTATAAATAAAACTAAATAAATCCATTACTTCATACATACCGATGCCACCGATAGTACAAAACTGCTTGTCAAGCTCGACAGCGCCGTCCTGATAGTTGGGAAGCAGTCCCTTTTCTATATTTCGCTCAATAATATGTCGCATAGATGTGAGCGCCTTACAATCAAGCAGCACTCTATCTTTAAGTATTTTGAGGTATTTCTTTTTATCAAACTCACTCTCATAAGCTATGCGAACAAGATTTATTGTGCTTACTCGGCAAGAACCAACTGAAAGAGCCGTGCCACCGATACTATTGATAAACGCATCGAGCTTCTTAGTATCAGACAACAGTCTACAACAGTTACTCAATACACCCACATTATCACTTACAAAAAAGTTACTATCAGACCATTTAATATTATGAGTTGAGCACCATTTTGCAAACGGCTCGTCAATAAACTTTCCGTCCTGATAAAGCAGAGAGTAGGTCAAAACCGGAAAAGTGAACATTTGTTCGTCTCGAATTTCACTTACTACCTCCATAAATGTCTGCTGACACTTTATCAGTTCTTCTATCTGGTCAATAGCGCATGAGCCATCGGGAAATACAACGCCGCCAAATAGAGATTCGAGATAAGGTCGGTCAAATATGCTTACATTTGTAAAGGCGCACTGGTCTATTCTAAGAAACGGCTGATTGAGACGATATACAAGTTTCTGGAAATTCTGTCTAAGATATGTGTCGGGGTCTTTTAGATAATATCCATTAGCTACATCATTCTTCCAAAAATAATATGCCCAAATAAGAACATTAGGCATACCGACCGCGCCTGACTGCCGATTCGAGAGGAAAGATACAAACTCTATTACATCGTCAAAGTATGTCGTAAGATGTTTAGGAGGCTGATTATTATAACCCTCGATAAAGAACAGACCTTCGGTAGCCAGTCGAGTAAAATCATTAGCCCAGCAATAAGGAAAATAACTAGCCGTAGCCGAATCATTCAAATAAAAACCCTTACTAAACTCTTGTTCAAGCCACTGTTTAGCCGTTCTCAGCCCCCAACGCTTTTTAATCTCAAGGAATATTTTATTAAGCCCAAAGAGCTTATCTTCACTCTTGCCCTTTTCGGTCATAAATGAACGAATGTCTTTATGTCTTGCATTGGCGTTAGGGTCTATGGTTGCATCGGCCATAGTGTCTTTATCGACAAATTTATCGAGAAATTCACTAAAATCAAGCTGGCTGGGATGAATACCATTAATATATTCAAACTCCTCACCATACTTTTTCTTCAGGTCATCAAGACAACGTTCAAAATCCTTAGTAAGCTTTAGTGTTATATCCATATATTACTGATTATTCACCCACTTCACTGCTGTATTAAAATCCATAAGTTTGTCATCAACTTCAAGATAAGGCGCAGTCTTGATGCCCTTATTAAGCATAGTATCTACATCATCTATTTCTGTATAAAATAGATTTTTCTGCTTGAGTTTCATTTCGAGCACCTTACACTTAGGACAATGAGTTGAATACAATACAATCAAATAATCAATCCTCCTTAATCCATATACATATACTTGAGTTTTTACTATTATCTATATCAATGACAGATATAATGTCACTAATATCAACTAATTTATTACCTCTACGGACGCGAATAGGCGTGTTAGGGTTATATTTTGATAAAACAGATATAAGTTGACCGATAGTATCAACTTTAATTGCCATTTACTAACAACTCCTTTAGCCAAGTATTGCGGCGTTTTTCTTCTTGAATTTTTAGTGATTCATTTATGGTATCTATATCGCCGATTACTACCAATTTTTCTTGCGCACGGCTCATAGCCACATAACACAAATTTCGTGTCAAAAAGAAACCATGACTTTTATCAATAACAACAATTACGGCTTTGGCTTGCATGCCTTGTACTTTATGTACGGTTAAACAATAGCCTAATAGTTGCTTATATATATCGCCCTTTTCAAGATAAGCTATGCCGCTTTCAAACTGAGCCTCAAGCAGCCCACTCGATTCATAATAATCCAATACTCTGCCAATGTCCCCATTCATAACAGGTATATCAGAGAAATTTTCGCCCATCATGTGATAGTTATTTTCTGTATTAACTATTATATCATCGGCTTTGAAGTCTATTTCAACAGACTGTCTATTATACGATGTTAACGTTGGATTAGAATTATATTTATCTTGAATGGCTTTATTTATAACGTATGTACCGGCTTCTCTAACATTAAACGGAGATAATATCAATATATCGTCTCGTTTATATGTTTCAAGTAATTCGGCATATACATTTAATATATCATTTATCGGCTTTTTATCTATTTGAATAAATGAATAATCATCAAAATTTGTATCGGGCGATATTTCTTTACCTGTGCGAACATCAGTAGCTATAGTTGTAAGTCCGCTTGTACCATATCGAAATACATGAGTCAGATTAACTATTGGGACTATGCCACTATCTATTATATCTTTTACTATGTTGCCACAAGATATTGATGCTAACTGAGCTTCATCACAAATAAGAATTATTTTAGTCTTTTTGGATAGATTAGTAAATAATAGCCCTAATAGATTTATGCCCAGCATCGACCCTTCGTCTATTATAAGATATTCGCCCATAGATTGCCCACTTGCTAAAAATCGATGAATAGTAGAAGCATCTTTGCCTGTTGCTTGCCTAAGCCGTTTTGCAGCTATACCAGTTGGAGCTAATAGGGTAAATGATTTACCATTATCATACAGCATTTGTGTTAATGCTTTTGTAGCGGAAGTCTTGCCACATCCGGCGCTGCCATTCAGCATAACAATACTATTATTACAAACAGCCCCAAGCAAACTCATCTGCTCATCGGTAAGTTCAATATCATCTATATTACGATATTTTTGCCAATCCATGTTATCAATAAGCGGATTGTTTGTTCGCTTTTTTATCTCTTCGGCAACAAGTGACTCATTGCAATATGTGCTCGCTATACTTGTAGCCTTAGACGATTTATCATAATATATTCTATCCCAAGTCGTAACAGCTTCATATACATAATCAATAAGCTCGGGATAGTTTTGGTTTATTTGATTAAATAATATACTTGCACTTAATTTGGTATGTCCTTTGGCTTCATTTTGTTTAAGTAGATATAAACAGCACCATTTGCATCTTTCAAGCGATACGTGTAAGCCGGGGAATAACTCAAGAATAAGAGTGTCGGCGTTTTTGAATGGCTTATCAAGATATTCATGTATCATATGATAAGGCTCGGCTCTTACCTTGGCTTCAAATTCGGCTGGGCTGGAATATATTCTTTTAATAGAATTATATTTTCTTGTCGAATATATCTTATATTTCTTTTTTATTTCAACCCAACCAGATTTAGCCAATTCCAATCCACCCCTTTTCTATAAGAGATTATATCAGATATGTGTGAATTTGTCAAGATTTCTTCGGCATAAAGCAATTTTCGGCAATGCTCTTTCCATGCGAGTTCAAGGTTATGACATATCTTATCGAGCGTACCAATATAATCGTCTGCCAATTTATATATCTTATTCATATTCTATATATCCTATTCATCCATTCTTCTTCAAGCTCAATTATAATCTTGCCTAAAACAGAGTTGTAATTGGTTATTAAATCGTATATATTAAATACATAAGTAAATGTCCAAGACGAATTAATTGCGTCTTTGAATTGGCAACGAATTTCAAATTTGTTAGAATTGGGCGAAGTTTCTATAAAAGAACAAATGCAATTATACCTCTTCCATATGTCGCATTCAAGAGTATTTAAGCTTGTTATCACGTTGCCATTATTCATTACTCGTCCTCCTCATATTCAAAATCCCATCCACTTGGAGCGGAATTAAATGGACAAAATCCATCAACACAAAGACAACATTCGTGACAATTCTTGGTTTTATTACAATATTTTATTATCTCTATTGCGCATTTCTTGAGCTTATCAGATTTTTTGATGTTCATTGAATAACCTCCTTGATTTATGTAACCATAATATATCACAAATCAAGGAGGTTGTCAAGTATTATTCTACGAAATTCTTAAAATCTTTCCATTTAATTTTAACGATTATTCTATTGCCGAGTCGGTCTTTCATTTCAACTTTAGGTCTACCAACAACGCCTTCCATTATTGCATTGCCAATAGTAGAGTTATTATGGTGCATTACATAATCTATCCCATCACCAATAGTACCTTCCAGAACAATAGGAACGACATCAACATCGAACATTTTAGCCGTAGCTTCGACCCATTCACGAGACTGCCAATTATCGCCAATCAATACATCAAACAGGATAAACGATACATCAGAACGATAATCACCGCCACAGCCTTGTATCTTAGCGCCATAGCCTTCACCAAACAGAATTACATCTTTCTCACCATAAGTCTGTTCAAACAGTCCTTCAACTTCAGGTGTAAGAAATGTTGCGCTCAGATAATCCATGAGATGATTGGGAATCTGTGCTCTATCAGTTCTGCCGCCTATTTTTACATTATGTCCATCCCAATGTATTCTAATATTTGTTCCATCTATCTTTTCTGTGAACTGCCAAATATTATCAGCAAGATACTCAACAGCTTCATTTCTATAATCGCCCCAAACGAGTCTCTTATCGCCATCAGTAGAACGATTAAATACTGTTTCTATTTTATGATATCCACGCATCATCATTTACCTCATTAAGCTTAAAATTCCTATTCTTATCTATTAGTTCTTTCAGTTCAATATAAGGTTGCTTGCCACAAATTTTACAAGTATATCCCCACGGCTCATCCATATCATATATTTCTTTACCAATAAGCATACCACAATAACGGCATTTTAGAGCCAGTGATTTGCCAAGTTTATCAGTTTTCTTGACTTTCTTCAGCCAATTTCTTGCTCTGCTCAATCTATATATGTCTCCTTAAAATTTTTGATTTCCTCAACTAGTGTAACAACATCTTCAACACTACTATCCTTGCCAAATGAAACTCTGATAACTTCACTAGATTCTTGTTTGGTTAGACCATAACCACTCATTAGCGTCATATAATCTGCGCTATCTGCACAAGAACTATGCCCTGCTCCGACATAAATTTGTTTAGAAGCAAGATACTGTTGAAGAGAATCGGCGTTAATTCCGGGTAAATGAATAGCATTGATTGCTAAAGCAAAAGGTTTGCCAGCTTCCTCTACTCCCACAACCGGAATAAAATTATGCTTGATATTTATTTTGTCTAAACTGCTGTCAAGCTCATTAACCAAATCAGACCATTTATTTTCATAGCTAATTAATCTATCTTTATCACAAGCTTCCTCAACAGCCTGAACCACAGCCAAAGCCCCAGCAAGGTTGGGCGTACCGTGGAGCTTAAACCCATTGAACCATTTATCAAGCTCATCAGAAATCCACATAGCCCCGATGCCGAGTTCCGTTCCCAATTTGTGTCCACTCCATACAGCACAATCACACCAATCATCGATATTATCAGGAATTGATGTATGTCCAATCATAGCAGTCATGTCGCAGATATAAAAAGCGTCGTGTTTGCGGCAAGACTTACCAATCTCCGCGACGGGAAAAAATTCACCTGTTATATTATTAACTCCCTGCCACATTACAAAAACTTTATCATAATCTTCGGGGAAACTCTGATAAGATTCAAGCAACCTATCCAGAAACTCAACATTGTTGACAGTGCTCTGATGAAATCTAAAACAACTATCATGCTCATAAACAGAACACACAACGTGATAAAAGTTAGTTTCATTGACTGCGGCATTCATCAAATTCTCAATCAGCTGGCTAGTCGTACCACCAAAAATAATCTTGCCGCTCTTAGCTCCAATAGCTGTCCTTACTCTATCTTCACATTCTCGCAGTAACTGCTTTTCTTTATAAGCATAGTTAGCATTAGGATTAAAAAATGAGCCATAATTAGAACAAGAATATTTTACTGTCGGACAGGTAGCCGCATGGTCTAAATAAATCATTACTTAAACAAATCCTCCCAACTTAATTCATTGCCATCTTCAACGTCACTTATTTCATACCTATCTATTTCACATTGGGGCGTAAAAACATTATTATAATCATTAACCTTACAGTTTTTTACTATCATTTCAAGCCTAATTTTTTTTTTACTTGTCAGCATGGATATATCTTCATCTTTAGCAAAAAACTTCAAACAAGTTAAATTTCCCAGTGATATTCTAATGGTATTTGTACTCTTTTTGAACACAGCCATATTGTCTTGAGTAACAATAGTAGATATGTAAAATGTAGGCGAATCTAAGCCATGCCCCCATAATTGCCTATTAGAATCTATTATTTCACACAACTCAACAGATATATCGTTAAAATCAACAATAGCCGTAACAGGTATATCGGGCTGAACATCTAAGTCAAGTGAATCAAGCCAATTAGCAAGTCGCCTTAGCTGTGATTTCTTAACTACTATGCCACAAGCCGATTGATGCCCTATAGCTTTAGCAAACTTAGATGTATTGATTTTATCGGCTAATTCAACTGGACTACGCAACGAGCCAGACCATGTTGTATTATTAGACTCTCTAAGCAATATAGTTGGCTTATTATATTTACTAACAAATTTATTAGCTATTAAGCCAAGATAATTTTTATCCTCTACATCACCAAACCCAATAATTACCTTATGGTCAAGATTTAATTTTGGCTCGATGATATTAGTAGCTAATTTAACCGCTTCATCTTGCTGACGTTTAATTCGCCTTAAATCTGTTAGTGCCTCATTGCCATCTATATCACCTACAAGAGCCTTAAAGAACAACAATTTAGTCTCTTGATTATCAACTCTTGCTAATGCATTAGCCAACGGCGCAATACCCCATGCTATAGCTTCAGGTGTATAGCCATATTTTTTACCATTCTTTTCAAACAATAATCGTAAGAATGGGTTGGTAACATTATTTAACCCACTATACAGATAGGCTCGATTTTCTAATGTTGTTATATCACATACATCAGATATGAGACTAATAGCAACTAAATCATCAAAAAACGGTCTACTATAACCATATTTGTCACAATATGCTCTAACGAATTTATCTGTTACGCCAGTGCCACTAAGAGCCGTATTAAGTCCATTGCCTAAATGATGATTTACTACTATGGCGTATGGATTGCTATTTAATATTTCGTGATGGTCAAGGACAATAGTTCTAATATGATGTTGAGCCAATGCCATACATTCAGCCCTATCATTGGAACTAGCATCTGGAATTATAAGTAAATCAACAGACGAGTTTATTATATCGTCTAATACATCATTTAACCCATGTTGCTTGCCAGTATGTTGAAATATGATAGGGTCGATTCGTTTTGTTCTAAGATGCATCCTTAGGAATATTGTCATTAGAGCTGCGGAAGCACAACCATCGAGGTCAGAATCGACCAATATCCCTATTACACGTTCGTCACGTATAGCTACATTTAATAACTCGACGGCTTCTTCCATATTGAGGTAATCCCAAGGTGAATCAAAACAACTATTATCTGGACAAAGATATTTATCTATATCTTTTACGCCACAAGTTGATAGATAATCATTGATAAATGTACCGCTTGAAACTTGGGGCAGTTTAGGATTAACTTTCAACTAATCACCTCATTGATTTTAGCCCGAAGCTTTCTATTCTTAGCTCTAAGCCTCTGACATTTTCTTCGCCAGTTCAGATTATTCTTTTTTAAGCTTTTAACTATCTGCTCTCTTGTCTGTTTAAAGTCGCATTCACTTGTTGTGCCCTTTACAAGCAAATAAACACAAACGGGCTTGTGCAAACAATCTTCGCATATTCTGGTTTCGTACTCATTAAACATAAGAAATGACCTCCTTATAGATTGTAAATTAATTTTATCATAAAGAGGTCATTTTGTCAAGTATTTATATGTATATTTTTTGATTTTCTTGAGTACAAACTACTCTTGCCGATTTGCCTTGAGATATGAGTTCATCTTGTAGCGTATGAGCAAATTCTACTTTATCCTCATAGTTGCCATGTACTAATGCGATTTTGTTATACCGACATCGATTAACATAATAATCCATCAATTCTTCATAACTGGCATGGGACGAAAATGAGCGAAGCTCGGTAATATTTGCTCTATTGGGTACCAATACCCCATCAATCATTACTTCTTTTTGACCAGATTTAATTTGACTCGCAAGATTGTTATCACCAGCATATCCAACAAATATAAGATGATTATTTGAATGAGGTAGAGCCGTTTTAAGATGATTCATTATTCTCCCGCCCTGAAGAAACCCGGACGCACTTATGATTACACAATGAGCTTTAGATTCTTGTAGAAGAACAGATGATTCCCATGAATCAATAACTTTCAAATTAGGCCAATGGCTTATTTTATCCCACTCATATGAATCAGGCCAAATAGAATTAATCTTGCTTGCCAATGGACTATCAAGATATACCGATAACGGCCAAGCTAATTTATCTCTATTCCAAAGATTATATAGCACAGTCAATATCTCTTGAGTGCGGCCTAAAGAAAATGTTGGAATTAATATTTTACTATATTCGTTTATAATAGATATTAATTTTTCTTCATCCTTAGGTCGGTCTTTAATGCTATTAGGTCGAGCTGGACTATTATATGTATTCTCGCCTATCAGTACATCAACAAATGGTAATATCTGCTTATCGTCAACATAAGGACGAGATGTATTTCCGCCTATATCGCCGGTATACCCTATCCGTTTAGCTATGTTGCCCTCTTTTAACTCAATCATAACTTGAGCTGAGTTAATAATATGACCGGCTGGATAATAAGTAAAACTAATAGAATCATTGATTTCATATGGCTTATTAAAATCAACCTCTATACATCTCATTAATGCCTTAGATATATCATTAGTCGAATAGTGTGGGCTTGCTTTACGACCATGTTTAGCCTCTATCTTTTGACAATCAGATGTAAGAATTTTTAAGCTATCATCCCATAGTAACTTAAGAAAATCAATAGAGCCAGTTGGTACATATACATGAGCATTGCAGCCTTTAGCAAACAAAGCCGGTATAAGCCCACTATGGTCTATATGCACATGAGATAGAATAATATAATCTATCTCATTAGCTTTAATTGATTTTATCTGATTTTTATTAGCTTGATATACTGAGACTATATCGCCGCCTTGTATCATACCGCAATCAAGAAGTAATGAATATTTCTTAAATCTCAGATGGTGCATTGAGCCAGTTACATCAGTAGATGAACCACCTATCATATGCAGATACGGTCGGCTTGTGCCGTTGCCTTTTACCATTTATCTCTTTTTCTCCTCATAATATTCATCATCATATGATTCACTAGGAATTTCGAAACCTATTGCTTGAGTAATTGCACCAGCCGGGGATATTGTTTCAGCAGCAGCTTCAGCTTCTCGCTTATCAAGTTCCATATCTAAAGACCATTTATTGACAGTCTTATTTATAGCGCTAATAGCCATACTTGTAAGACTATCGAGCAAAGGCAATAACATGTTAATGAATATTACAGAGCCACTAGCAATAGCAAGCGCTCTTATTTCATCCCTCTCGATATTATATCTATTGTGCTTAATACGCTCAATCCTCCCCATATAATACATATTAATATCCACATTGCGCCACCATCTATCTTAGCGGCATATATAGATATTCCAAATGCCACCCACTGAGCAATAACACATAATATCGCCAAAAAATTCCTCATTTTTCTCTTCTCCATTTAAAACAATTATATTGTGTTAGTTCATTATCAGATTTTACACAATCAGACATTTTAGCACAAAGAGAACAACGGCAGTCGTAGACAACGGCTTTTTGCAAGTCCGACTTACAAACAGCTAATGTATTTTCAGTTTCTACTAGTCTATCTCTAGTCCAGTTTAGCCCCTCTTGATACTGCCCTAGTTTAGTTCTAAGCTCTTTTATTTCGGCTTTAAGTTCTTGGATTTCCAAATCTTTTTCAGTCATAATAAGCAGCTCCTTTATCTACGTCTTATATCGTTCCAGTTTAATGCTAAAATAACGCCCATAAACATTGCTATGCTAAATATTACCACGTCTGGATTCATATCTTATAATTTTATCCTCCTTTCATATAATTTATCAAATACGTCTCGACCTTTATCTATCGGGCTATCCTTATAATCTAATAAACCTTTATCATCATATAGCACATATACATCACAATATGGCTTAAATAGATTAGCTATTTTTTTTACTTGTTTAACATATATATCAAATTCAGTACCATTAGGCTGAATATATTGTTTATCAAGAGCTATTATCGCGGAATTGATATTATATTCTAATAGCATATTGCGGCGCAATTTATTAAAATTCCAGCCAAACATTCCTAATGCCGGAATATCAATACCTTGTGATAAACTCTGTAAGGTCGATTTTGGGGCTTCATACAAAATAACTTGCTTATTATCTTGTATGTTATCTTGCTGTTCATATAGCCCATATGTAACTTGTCCTGTTGGAAATTTATATTCACAGTTTAATGTTTTGAGCGGTTGATATTTAAGCCCTTTATCAACTAATGCTTTACGGGTGTTTCTCGCATGAATACCAATTAAATCGCTGCTAGTATTAAATATAGGTATAGTTATTTGAGCATTACGGCTATACCATCCTATATTAAATCGACTCATTACATCTTGATTTATGCCATCATTTAGCCAAGATTGATGAGGCATCGGCTCAAATAAATCTATAACTTGTTTGTCGTATATCGGTATATCAACTTCATCAGGCTCGGCATTAGGTAAGAATCTCTTCAACTCTTTTTGCCAAGGGTCAATAGCCGTATTCTGCATACATTCATTTGTATTTATATGCAGAATCTTGCAAATATATGCAATAGATTGCTTAAGGTCACATTGTTTTATTTGCTGAATTAAACTTATTATATCCCCGTGAAATGAGCATGAATAACAGTGGCACGTGCCATCTGGATATATATATAATTTTGGCTTATGTTTTTCACACTCGTCATGCCAATGACAAGCAGAATAAAATATCATTGCTTGCTCATTGGCCTTAACCAACGGCACATTCAAAGAATCTAATAAGGAGATAATATCATCTGAATCTATTTTTGCTTTAAGCGCTTCAATATCTATCAAATAATATCATCTCCTTTCTGAGACGATTATAACATACGTGATTAGTTATGTCAAGAATTTTTATATATTAGATTTGTTGAGGTGAGATTTATGAGTTGATTAAATTTATTGGTAGCAAACATATCTGTAACATGACCAGTATTTAAGTCAACAAAACACCATACTCTAATACCTTGTTCTTCTGAGCCGAAACGAACTTTAGCCATTGACAATACACGATTGGGTTTGATTTTGCTACCAGCAAATTTACTCTCCATTACCATATCACATACTTCTTGTTCTTGTTTACGCAATGGAGACATAATACCCAATATATCACAGGTATTTTGAATCGCCCTTGAACCAGCAATAACGCCAGCATCTAATATTTCTTGAGTATTTATATTAGCATTAACTTGTGTAAAGCTCATAATAGCCACATTCAAATCAACGGCTATATCTTTAAGCTTAGACGCAATCGCCGCAAGTGCTTGGTCGGAGCGAGTCGATACGCCATTTTTCTTAGCCAAATCATTAAAGGCAGAAGCCCCATCGGTTATATAATCATATACAATATATTGTACATTATGATTTATAACATAATCTTTTACATATGATTCAATCATATCAACAGTAAAATTAGGCATACAGACGATATAGATATTAGACCGATTGAGTATATCGATAGCCTTATCTACTCGCTCTTCCTCGTCCTCTTGATATTTGCCGTCGAGTATTGTTCTTGTGCCAACGCCGCTTATAGACGATACGAGTTTAGGTGTTACTTCTCTTTTGGCATCCATCTCCCATTCGAGATATAAGCCGCCTTTGTGTTGATAACACGGATTAGTTATATATCTATCGGACTTATCATCCCATATCTCAGGGCAGCATACTTTAACAAGATTATATAAGCCAATAGTTGATTTACCAGTACCGCTTGGCATACCATATACAGATAACTGTCCTGAAATCCAGCCACGAGTTATAGTATTAACCATTGGGCTAAATGTGCTTGCGCCATACATTGGCTCAACCTTAAAGCCTTCTTTTATCTCAGCGAATCCATCGCCAGCCTTATACTCCTTGACAGATTTATCTTGATAAAATTGCTTTTTTATAGCTATCTGTTGCCCTTCATAATATTGAACTATATCTTCTATACCATACTTTTCAACATCATGCTCGAACTTACTGATATTAAATCCAGCATCACTATACGAATTAAGCAAGCTACATTTTCTTACGGCTTCATAATATAAAGCATAATTATCTATATTAGCTAATTGTTTAATCGTATCTATAAAACCAGACAAATCGTTATCGTCAAATACTCTTTTGACTATTTGATTATTTCTACACAAATTATATACATCAATAGCCGATACTGATCGACAACCTTTTTTAGCCAAGGCGTTAATAGCTTGATATAATCTTTGATGGAATTCATTCGCTGAAAAATCGGCTTTACTTAGTAGGTATTTATCATCAAGTATAAATGTTGGTTTAATCAGCAATGCTCCAAGAAGTAATCTTGCCGATTGAACATCATACAACAATTATCACCTCTTTCATAAGAGACTAGAGCGGAATTAATTAAATTTTATCTTCTGCATTCATATAAACAAAATTGTCACAATATCCACAAGCATCAGCAATTTCTTGATGTTCTTCATCGAGATATAGATTACATCCTTTCAGTCCAAAATTAATAGAATTTTCTACATCAGGTATCATATATTTACAAAATATACAACACGGTATACAATCATGGCCACACAATCTCAATCAAACACATCCTCTTCTTTAATCGTTTTAATGACCGTTTCTTCATTTTGAACAAAATCATAAGCAATGATTTGATTTTTTATTTGTTTTAGCCATTTATAATAATTAGCCGCCTCGTCGTAATAATAAGGCACAAGCCCTAATGGAGATATAGATACATCTTTACCAGCATGATTAGCTATATACCATATAGTATATTTTATGCCGCCATAAGTCATCTTAGGACAATCGGCCATCATCTTTTTTAGTTGACTACTAACAACAACAAAATTAGCATTGGGACAAATTTGACTGATATAATTAAGCAATTCTTTTCGACTATTATTTACTGGCTTGGTCGGTTTACCTTTGCTTTCATATGCTTGCTTACATTCATCGCAACATACATATATTCTTGGCTTAATTTGTATTGCTTGTGATTTATCTATTTGTTTATTGCATACTCGGCATTTTATTTCAGACATATTAATATTCCACTTCTACCGTAAGATTTACAACATATACATCATCTGTACCACTAAACCTTACTAATGTCCCAGTGTCAAGATTTATACTATTATATGCATCTCCATTAGTATTTATGACACATTCAAACTTCATATAATGTGCAGAAAATTTAGGACTTTTGAATGTATCTCCGACTTTAAGCGTGTGGAATTCGACCGTTTTATTTTTCTTCTCAATAAATTTTATCATTACCACCACGCGCCCTTCTTACGATAACGAACTTCAGTATATTCTTCATATCCCGGTTCTACATCATAACTAATGTCATAATCACACACTTCATCTACTTTTTTCTTAATCTCTTCGGCTGTAACATTATCATCTACATAGAACTCGAAATCATAGTGACCAAGTGCGCGAACACTAATAGACCCAGATACTTTTTTCATTATTATTTTACCTCCTCAAAATAAAAGATAAAAGCCTCTCGTTGTATTTATATTATCACATTAAAAGGCTTTTGTCAAGAGTTGTTTTTAATTTAATTTTTATCTTCTTCTGGGATTGAACTCAATATATGAGTAATTGCATCAACCGTCCATCCGTTACCAAGCGCTTTATATCTTGCCGTATTTGGAACTGCGCAAGTATAATTATCTGGTAAGGTTTGTAGCCTTTCGCATTCAATTGGTGTTAGTTTTCTAATATATCCATTGACAAACACGCCATGCTTGTCCTGCGCAGTTAACGTATAAAAATATTTTCCATCATTAAATCTTTGGCCATTTTGGCGTTTTATTAATCTATCCGGTGTTATGCATCCAAATAAATATTGTCCCATTTTTGCGCACCCACCACCGCCTTCACCACATAAAGTAGCCGCTTTGCCATGTATAGAGTATACTCTTCCACCCTGACTGTCTTTGCCAAAATATCCAATTTTTCTTGATTTTACTTCATCGTCAAGAATTATTAAACTGTTATTGAAGGGGACTTTATATGGCTCTAAATCAATATTATCCCCAGCTGTTTCATGGACAATATCTTTTAACATAATGCCCAAATCTTTAGGTTGTTTAATATTAGGAATATTGGTCCAATACAACCTCTTCCTATTTTGAGCAGAAACTAGATTAGAATTAATCTCTATTGGCTCGACTCCTAGATAAGAACTAATAGTATCTTGATACTCCTTTTTCATCTTAACATTCTCAAGAAGAAAATATTTAGGTTTGACTTCTTCTATTGCTCTAACAAATTCAAAAAACAACTTGCTCCTTGGGTCGTTAAAATTAAGCTGCTTACCTGCGAAACTAAAACCTTGACAGGGCGAACCACCAAGGACAATATCAATATTATCTTTATATTGATTAAAATCAGCAATAGTCACATCGCCGCAATGCTCAATATCATCCCAATTGGCTTTGCTTATTTTAATTGCATTTTTATCAATCTCATAAGCCACATATCTTTCAACGGGAATACCAGCTCTTTCTAAAGCTAATCGACCGCAGCTAATGCCATCAAACAAACTTAATACTTTCATCATGCACCTCTATCAATTTTCAGAAATTATATCCCATTCAAGTAATAATTTCTTTTTTAATTCATCATCAATATATTTATCCAACTTGTCATATGACAATATAAATAATTCGCTATTATCATTTGATTGAACAATACCATCAATTATATTATACCCAGCATTATACCCTAATTTCAAGTGATATAAACAATCATCCTGCCATATATTAGGCGGCGTAATATTGAATACTCTTGGGCTTGAATATAATACATTTAAGAATTGATGATTATTTATCCATTGCCCATCAAGCTCAATAGATAACATATCAGCCATATTACTAAATTGCATATAACACATATTAAAAAATACTCGATTAGCATAAGTCGATAAATTGCCAGATATAAGTAATCGGCTTGGCTTATCTTGTTTGAGCTTATAATATTGTTCGCCCTTAGCATAAACCCAACCATCAATTTCGCAATGTAAATTGGGTAACATCGACATTATATTATCATATTGCTGTCTGTTGAATCTTTTAGATGTGGTTTGATATAATGTTAATGTTATATCGTTTATACTAAGAGATAATTTTATTTTAATATGTGTTGGATATAATTGGACATTAGCTTCTTGTAATTGACCGATAGCTGTAAATTTATTTGTAAGATTAATCACTTCAACAAAACCTCCCTTATATAACATATCACATAAAAGAGGTTTTGTCAAGTATTATTTTATATTATTTTTAATCGCTCCAGATGTTGTCGTCATCAGTATCAAACGGGCTGGAATTATCATCAAACGGACTTTCGATAGGTCTATCATCTTCAAAGGGATTAACAATAGCACCGTTAGAATTATTAGTGGCAGCAGTTACAGTAAGCTTCTTGAGTTCAGGAATGGTAAAATCACCCTTCTCAATCGCCTCGACACTATGTACGCTTGCTATATAACTGCGAGTACCAATCTTACCATTATTCTTCTGGTATTCCTCAGAGGCAAATACAACTCCGAAAATCTTATTCTTGAGAGACTGTTCCTGCCAATTCCATTCAAAATTCTTATTGGACTTGGTTACAGACGTAATGAAACCCTTAAAAAACGGCAAGGCTCGTTCACGATAAGACCTGATAAGAACGCCATCTCTCGGCCACCACTTTTCTTCTCTTGTATCGGCATCATACTGCTTCTGAAAATAATTCTTATGTTCACCCTTGCATACATCAAGTTCAATTCTCAGAAATTCCTTATTAGAATCATCACTTACATTCTTTATGCCAACAATATATCCACCATCGGGCAGACGCTTATAACCACTACTATTTTCCTGAATCTTGTCAAAATCGTTAATCTTCTTCATAAATAATTTTCTCCTTTAATTTTTACATCATTTTAGTTTATTTTATCAAAAATCCTTCAGAGCATCGAGAACAATCGTAATGTCGTTAGGAATTTCGTCAGTATCAAATGCGCCACGTGGAGTCTTAGCCGTACTATTCTTAGCTCGTGTCTCAAATACATAATCGCCATTATCATTAATTCGAGACAGCAACACAGTAGTCATCTTGCTTTCAAGGCAAATCTTATTAAGCTTGCGGCCATTAGTAAGCATACAAGTAAAGCCATCATCACTTGTCTGAGTATGCCCAATAAGAATAACGGTCAAATCATCACGCATTTTATTAGAATAATCGACAATATTATAGACGCTCTGTGCCAAATCCATCCACTTATCATACGTCTTTTCTCTGGATCGACGCATCTCATCAGCTACCATGCACCCATTTAGAGTGTCAAGAACAAGGAACTTAATTTGCTTCTGCTTTTCGTCAATCTGCCGCATAAGTCCAAAAATCTGCTCAGGGTCATCACAACGAAAATAATTCTTATTCTCTTTATTATACTGCTTACGCCAGCCCTTCCAGCTTAGTCCCTTGCCATCAGCATCAATATAAAATGTTACTTTAGGGTCAAGCTTCTCAAGGCTTGTGGTCTTTCCTGCGCCACTTGCGCCTAAAATCATAATAGCCTTACTCATTTACATCATATCCTTTCTTTTAATTAAATTCCCTCACCTGTGGGATATTCATGTTTATAATTACCACATTTGCTACATTTGAAGCCATGAGCGACTGTTATTCCCTCTTTATCGGGAAGCCTTACCCACTCATGCCTACCACCGCACCAACATCTATCTTCGGTATCGCTAACACTTTCTGGTTTACAATCACACCAACCAATAAACAGCACATTTACTTTGCCACATCTTGGACAAATCCATCCTTTTTTCATATCTTGCCCTTTCTTTTACCTCTATCACAATACCCGTCATCAGTAGTATAATCAATAAGACCATTGCCTAATGTTTCATGTATCATTGGGCAAAGAATTTTATTACGATGCGAACAATCCCTACACCTTACAACTGGTACAGCATCTACTGTTGGTTGAATATCAATTAAATACCTAATATCGTCTCGCGTCTTAAACGCATTACGCCCAATAACATCATATAATTCTGCTCTATCAACATCTATTAGTCTCATTGCTTAACTCCAATATAAGCCGCATCCAGTAAATCTTCTAAACTACTTGTATCACTGCTCCCAATATAATCCCCGCAACTATCGAAATATTGATATTCTATACATGGATTTGCTTTAATACCCGTATATTCTTCGAGTTTATCGTGAAAACTATCCATATCATAATAAAATTCTTTTATTTCTTCAAGCTGTTATTGCATTTATATCACCTCAACTATATTCTATTTCTTCCAACCAAAATTTACTCTGGCATTCAGAACAATAAACGCCCATTTGATTACAGCATCCCTCTTCATCTCTATGAGAATTGCTTATCGTTGCAGGGCATATAGATATAGCACCAGTAGTTTCGTCTTTTTGTGCATGTGGAAAAATTTTTAGAAGTTCATCCTGTCTTGCTTTAAGGGGATTTTCTTTAGCCCATTTTTCAACCTCAAACACAACATCTTCAGGTTTGTCGGTTATCATGTTCTTTTTAATGCAATTCTTTCCGTACATCCGTCTGCGAGCTTTAATAAACTCTACGGCATCCATTTATTTAATCCTCCAATCTTTTATAGCATTTAATATAAGTTTCCATTTCGGCAGATTTAACAAATTCGCCGTTTTCATTTTTGCGCCACTTATTTCTTTCAGCTAATACACATCTAACAATATCTCCAACAGACAACTCACTTGATTTATTGACATATTGTTTAGCTAATTTATATCGTCTATGAGCTCCATAACAAATATTATATAACGATAAAAATACTGAACCATAACTATTTTTTTCGATATTTGTTATTATCCAGTCATTAGCATTTCGTGTTGAATCTGTTAGATTTGAATAGCCCAATAGCTCTATTTGCCATTTGATTTGTTGAGCTATACTGTACGGCTGAATTGTAGCTTGCTTAATAAATAACGAGATAAGCTTCTTATTGTCTATATCTCTGAATTGCTTATCAGATTCTTCACCGGCACATTGCCTTATTTGCTCAATCATTGTATCATCAAACTTTGATTTTGTCAAGACTTTTGTTGAAATATATTTTTGATATATTTCATATTCGGACATTAGTCGATTAGGATTAGAGCATAATCTGCCAAAATAACCAAGCTTAAATAATATATCACAAGCTTTACTATTGATTCTTGAATCATCCATGAGAGCTTGATATAAATCGGCTCGATTTTTAATGCTCTTTTGGCCTAATTCATATAATGCTTGAGGCGCTGTTTTCGGCATATCTTTAATACTTGTCATAGTTTGCACTATGCAATTATGCGCTCTATCAATATTAAATTGCCGGTTATCATCACCAAATTGTATGTCTTTAAGTTTATAGCCGCGCTTGAGCATTTCTTGTTTTATAAATGATACTTTATCTTTTTCGCCTTTATCTGTAAATCGCTGTAATACACACTTGTAAAATTCAAGTGGATAATGAGCTTTAAGGTAAGCTATTGTAACACTATCAATAGCCATACAATAAGCATGGGCACTATTAAAGCCGTAAGAGGCACTATTTTCTATAATTGTCCATACTTCTTCGGCTAACTCATGGGCTTTATCTATATCATCTGTTTCGCCAGTATCAAGTATAGCTTTAGCAAAATTTGTAATGAATTTAGGTCGAGCATCTTTTATTACATAATCTTTCTTTTTACTAATAGCCTTGATAATAGTATAAGTTTCCGACATAGGGAAGCCAGCAAACCCCAATACCTTCATCAATGACTCTTGATAAAGAATAAAAGATGATGAGCAATATTCATCCTGAAGCAAATCGTCAAGGGCTTTAATACCGTAATCGAAATGTTGCCTTGATTCAAACGTATGATACATCGACTGGAATGATGGTCTAATAGCGGCTATAAATTGTGTTAGCTCAGATATATTCTTCGGCTTATACCTCATAACCTTTTGTGTTGACTTGGGTTGTTCACACTGATTAACGCATTGAGTATAACCATCTGAATATATCTGCCAAGTAGCATCATCATGTTCTATCTTAACAAGTAGCTCATTGACAGTAAATGGCTCAAGACCGGCTTCTTTATAAACGTCATATGTTAAACCAACGCTGTCAACTATGAGATAGTCTTGCTTGAGATAACCAAACGCATCTATTGTACCCGACTCGATATTAGCTACTAATACCTCTTTGCCAGTAGCTTCAGATTTGCACAACGATATACCAATTTCTGATTCTATATCGCCTTCATAACAAAGACAGCCGCATGGATGACCTTTAGCTGTATCATATATGCCAAGATATTTCTGGCAACCATCTATTAAATCTTGATACTTAGAGTCGATATAGAAATGTATATCAACATTTTCGCCTTCTTCGGCGTGTTTTTTAGCTGTTTCGTACCTATCTATTTGTTTAGATATTTCATTTGCCGTTTCAGGCTCAATATTATAAGCTCTTGAATACATCTTCCAAGCAGCCTTTAATTTCAATGTGCCTAAAGCAAGCAAATCGTATGTACCTAATTCGCCTACAAGCTCTCTCTGTGCTTCTATAAATGGCTCTCTTACGCTAACATTATTATCTATATCAGGTGGCGTATGGCTATCTAAAACACGCTCTTTAGTTAAGAAACGCTCAGAATACATAAGTACAGGGCTATTTACTTTATCAACTTTAGTAAGCCGTAAGAGCTTATTGAGATACATAGAAACAGCAGAGCCACGACCAGACGGTGTTAATATACCGCCATATTTCTCTTGCCCATACTTCATAATATAATAAGACAAGATAAAATAATCAGCCATATTGCACGATTCTATTTCATTTATATCATGCCGAATTTCAATCTGATATTGTGATAATTTATCAGTATTTATATCGTTTTTTTGCGCTTTCCATTCGTCTTTAAGTATATTCTCAAATACTCTATTGCGTTCATTTTGAGTTTTATTTCTTAATGATTTTATAACAGGTACCTTAAGCGAACGGTCAAGCTTTATATCTTCAAAGTCGAATATGACACTAGTATTATCAATAGCCGCTTTTATCTCATCATCGTCTAACACATCTTGTTCTCTGAATCGCTGGAATAGTACATCATAGGTTGGATAATCCAACGTCATACCATCTTCATCTTCAAAATGAATACGACCAGATTCGAGCAAGTCATTTCTATCTGCAATTTGAGCTTCAGTTATTACATGACTATCACAACCGGCGATGAGCGGGAATTTCCATTGATAATGCAAATCAAGTATATGTTGATTTATTTCTTTCTGTTTGTCCGTATTATGCGCTTGAACTTCAAGATAAAAATGAGGAAATTTTTCAGCCAATGATTTTACAACGAAATCAATATCATTATATCTATTCCAAAAAGCGACACAAGCCGTGGTTATCATTACATCATCAGGTGGTAATTGATTTATCAGCTCAAGGTCGATTCTTGGTCTAAAATAATATCCATCTTTATTAGCAATAGATACAATTTTATTTATTGCTTTACGTCCATTATCATTTCTTGCAAGCAATATAATGTGACAATTAGATTTATCCTGCTCATGCCGACTCTTTACCCAATAAGCTTCACAACCATAAATCCATCTTATATTTGTATTATTCTTTTTATTAAATTTTTCAAGGTCATCATATTGCTTAAAATAATTACCAGCCCATCCATGTTCAACAGTAGTATAAATACACGGTTTATCGCCATATCGAGCCTTCAGCTCATTCCAATAATCGACGGGGAGTAATGGGCTATCTTTCATGTATCTATTACTAAGAGAAGAATGTTTATGATAATTTACCCATATTGGTTCGTTCAAATAAAACAAACCTCCTTTATTTGTTGATACCACTATATCACATGAAAGGAGATTTGTCAATAGGTTTATTCAGTTTTATTTAGATTATTTACTCGATTTTTAGATTCATCGAATTTACTCTTTAGATATTTCTTTATCTTATTGGCGCTGGTCATAGATTTACAATGCTCATATACTATACTAATAGCACCATCATAACCAGCCATTATACCACGATTGAACGATTCTTTAAGTTTCGGCTCAATTGTATCGGCTATTATCTGCTCAAGCTGTTTATTATTCTGTTCGTCTATTTTATCTCACTCCTTAACTAAAATCACAATTAGGACAGCACATTTCGGCTCTTTCTTCAAATCGCATAGGCTCATCAACTTCAGGATGATATTCTCTATAAGTAAATATCTGCAACTTACTACCGCAATAAGGGCAATAATTCATAGATATAAGTTCATCTCTTGCAACTTCGACAAGCTCAAGCAGATTACCAGTAGATAGCCAAGATAGACAATCTACAATCGTAGATTCATCATCTTTATAATATTCTCTAATAGTATCTATTATTTCATATTTCATTTGTTTTATCCTCTTTAAGCGTAAACAACTCGCACATATCCCATCTATTAGTTTTATAAACCGAACCATTAGGCTCAAACGCAAACACAATACAGCAACTTTCTTCGGATTCATGGTGTGGAGATATAATGTGTTTCAAGCGTCTATAATAAATACAATTCATACAACATTCAGTCATCTTGATTATCCTCTTTATACTTTGGCATTGCCGCCCATGCTTTTACTCCGTCCCAATCGCCATTTGTTTCAAGCTCAAATAAATTGTTAATCCCATCGCCATCAATTGTACACACGTCTTGTGAAACGCCCCAATTTGTAGCAATGAGAATTTCTTGACCATCTTCTGGCATTTCACAAGAAAACATATATTCTGGTATTTCATAATCCTCATAGCCGCGCTCTGCATGCTCCGCTTTTTCTTCATCAGTTAAAGCTCGTGTTGTGATTTCATGCCATATTATTGTTTCTGGGAACTCATTCATTTTTTACCACAACTCCTTCCTCATAACATTTTCAACATCTTCTTCAGATGACTTAATATATCTATTAGTTGTCTGTATATTACTATGCCCAAGCATATCACGAATTGTAGCTACATCAACGCCGTTTTTATTAGCTATAGTAGCACAAGCAGCTCTAAGCCAATGAGGACTAATTTCTTTCCAATAGCTCAATCCAGCCCTATATGCTATTTGCTTGAGGCTCTTACAAGCATTAGCTTCATTTATAACATTACCTTTAAACGATTCAAACAACATTGTATGCTTACGCCCATTGGCAATTTCATCAGCTATGTACTTATCTATATACATTATTGTTTTTTCATTGATATATATTTTACGCTGTTTGTTACCTTTACCCGTAATGATTATATCATTTGTTTTGCCAGCTCTAAATTCTTCATACTGTTTCATTGTAATGCTATTCATCTCAGCAAAACGGAGGCCAGTTGAAGCCAATATAGAGATTATTGCTCTTGCCCTTGGCGATTCAGTAGTGGCCATCATCTTAGATACATCTTTAGCCGTCATACACTGTTTTACTTTAGGATTGTTTTTGAGCTTTTTAACTTTATCGAATGGATTATCATCAATAACATTCATATCTTCAAGCCAAGCCCAATAACTCTTTATGGCACTAAGCCGGAGATTAATACTGCTTGCACTAAGGCCAGTCAATGTAGCCTTATAACCAATCAGCTCTGCATTGCCGATTTCTTCTTCGGGCTTATCACAGAATCTCATAAACTCATTTATGTACTTGACATAATTTTTTATTGTCTGCTCAGATTTCTTATCGGCTCTAAGTGATTCAACATATTGGTCTATTCTGTTCATTTTATTTACCTCCCGCTCTTTATCTTGGTTATACTATATCATAGATATTTTTATTTGTCAATAACAAAATAAGCAAATCCCTAAAAATTTTTCTTAGAAGATTTGCTTATTTATAAAAAGAAAGGAGGTAAACAATGAAAGCTTTCCCGTAAGCCATCACCGCATGGCGCGAGAACAAGGAATCGAACCTTAAAAATTATATACCAGAGTTCCTAGGACTTATATATAACCCACACCAGTTCTCGCAGATTGCTACACTATCGTAGTAGTCAACGCTCATTGTTGTTCATCTACGCCTCGAATAAGACTGTTTAGAATCAAAATCCGATATTTGGTTAGATGCCTCTTGCATGAGTAGCTTGAGATTAATTAGAAATATTCCTACTCCAATACTGGAAAGTCATTTTGACTATTCGGCATATTTCTATTAGCACTCGCATTATCGTAGCGAAACACGCCATCTCTTCTTATTTCACCCACGCATGATGGTATGTTGGGAAACTAAATTTTTGCCGTGCCTGAGCCTCCATGCTTTCCTACACTCTAAGCCATTGGGCTTAATTGGACTTCAACCAATGCTTGCAAAAATTCTGGCAGCCGATGACGGTACTGCCCCGCCTCCCGATGGTTCAAGGCCATCTGAACTTCTTTTATTCTAATCGGCTATATTGATATATATAAAATTAACTATTTATTATCTCTGTAAATATTTAATAGTTAATCAATTAAGGAAGGTAAACCATATTTTCTCTAACCTATACAGAAATATGGAAAGAGGTTTAATCATGTCTCACCTGATTTTGAGCGGATAGTTTTAAGCTTTACTATCAAAACTGCCATTGATTATGCTTATTAGCCCAAGTTCAAACAATGGTCAACAAACCGTAATGGCTGGTACCGCCGACGTGTTCGACCACGCAATCCCATCTGGGCACCGACTTTTAAGGACGGTATGTATACTTTCCATCACGGCGGCATATTTAATTCTGTGTATATTATATCACACAATTTTTATTTTGTCAAGAGGAAATTTCCTTCATCTACATCGTTTCTGTTCTTCCATTGTCGCGACTTCTGGTATCTGTATCTGTCCAATGGGTGCATTTCCTCTTGACACCATATATTATAACATATCAATTTCAATTTGTCAAGTATTATTTTCAAATACATCAGCACCAATAATGAGTACTAATTTTACCATATCTTTCTGGATGTAGTCGATTATTCTCATAGCTATTATGTTTATCGGCTATATAAATAACCAAACAACACACAATTGCAATCAGAGCTGCCATTCCAAATATTGCTCCAAAGATTATTTCCCCTGCTGTCGGTGCCATTTGTCCGACCTCCTTTATTTTGTTGATTGGATTATATCATACCAATTCTAATTTGTCAACATTTATTTTTTATATTTTTACTCATTATTTTATGCCGAGCTATATTTCTATATGATTCAACAGTATTAGCATTAGTCTGTTTGAGCCTTATGTCTGCATTTATAACGTCCAGCTTAGACCTATAATCTTTATATTCGCCGCAAACGCCATGGCATCCTACGGCTCGATTAGTACAAGCAGCGCAAGGTATATTAATCCCATATTTAGATTTCATTATTTACCACCCTCTATAAAATTACTATAAATTTATCTCTAAAATCAATTCTAATTTTCAACGTCAAATTATATTACTTATATATTATCGAATGAGATAGACTTGATTTTATACTAAAATAATCAATGATTTTTAGCTTCTCTTGCCTTTTGCAATCTCTCTTTTGCTGCTTGCCGCTGTTCTTCCGTCATCTGCCGTTTCGGCTTCGATTTATTAACGCCGGTTCGCATCATATATAATGGGCAACGCTTATCTACGCATGATCTAACGTCGGTGGAATTATAACCGCAACATTCCAAGCAAAATTCTTTTATTGCCGTTAGCGGGCTTGTAGGTCTATCATGCCCGTTTCTTAGTTTGATTTCATTCATTTCAATATAGCCTTTCTTATTTCGTTTATATCTATTTCTCTCCAAAAGCCAGAAAAATCATCGCCCTCTGGCTTACATCTAACAAATATAACTGGATATTCTAAATGATTAATCCTTTTATTAAATCTAAATTCAAAATCTGTGTTATCGAATGAATATGAGTCGGTTAGGATATTTATAGTATTATGATAGATATTATCTAATAAGTCTTTCCTTGACCTGAACACCACAATATCATCACGTATTCTTATCATTCGGCTCATCCTCCTTATTTGAATTTCTAATAATTATAGGTCTACCACAACAATATCCATTATCTTTTTCTCTTGCTATTTTTATTGCATCACAAAAAGAATCAGCCTCAATAAATAGCGTTTCTAATTTCCAACCACTAATTTCCCATAACGTTTTTTTCATTTTGAATTTTACCCTCCATTCATTTGGTAAATCAAATATAGCACACAAATTATATTTTGTCAATAGAAAAATCAAAATAAAATTTTCAAATAAAAAAATAGGGGTCATTATAGACAAACACAAATCTAAATTTCAAAAATCCCGCTCATTTTCGATTCAGAAAATCGAAATCAGAAATCCGAATCTGGATTTCAAAAATGGAAATCGAAAATCGATTTTGAATTTAGAAAACACAACTCGTGCATATATACGAATATTTATTCATTATCATAAACATTCTCACATACATATACATGATCATTTGCATTTACAGTTTCATTACCATATTCAAATACACCTGCATTAACATAACCAATATCATATTCATTTTCATACTCATTCGCAATTACATCATCAGCAGCATGAACATATTCATTTGGTCACGAAATGATGATATTAGGCATGCGCAGCCGCTTGGTTTGATACGGTTTATTGCAAATTCACGTCTTTACTTGAAATAACACAAGGCTTTACTTATAACTTGTTTTAAGTTAAATAAGTAAAGGAAAGTTAGCCGCCCACAAAATTCCCCGCAAATAATGTGCATATCAACACAAAATTCCACGATAAAATGCACGATAAGATAGCATTAACTATCCCAACACGCCAAAATGCCGATTGAAATTGTGCCAATTATCCGATTGTAAACTAATTTAATTCAGCTCAATGTAGATTAATCAGCTTGCTTGACTTGTATACGCCCGTGCAATTTTTAGATTTTCATGTAATCCGTTTCGCTCATCCGTACATTTGTCACCAATTTGTAACAATTTCGTAATCCCGGCAAAATGCGCGCGTATATGCCCGGCGATTTTAGAAAATTGATGTAATCCGTTAAAGCGCTCAAACCAAACTTCAAATGCTTTAGTCGGCTAAAGCGTTAAACTTCACTGTAATAATACGCTAATGAGTTAACTCACTAACACACTATCGCTTTAATGCGTGAAAGTAACTTTTTGCCCATTTTCAAACCGTCGTGCACAACCTCAACTGATTACCATTAATCGCCAACTGGAATCGAATTGCAACCAATATTAACTTGTCAATGTGCAAATTTGCAACTATTTAAAACATGATTTGTTACTAAAATTAAATCGACTTAATACAGCGGATCGCGTTAAATCTGGGTACAGCATACCCCAGCTACACAAGGCATTTATATAAATCACTCTCAGCCCGAGCAGGATCACGCACGCTGCATTTTAAGCCGAGACAGGTATATCTATATTCGTAAAACGGAACATAATTCTAGCCCGGTTTTCGTGCGTCCCAGAAATAAGCCGTATTAACCCCGCGACAGACAGACAGACAGACAGAGCCGGTGCCGATTATATATCACGGCAGAAGCCTATTATATCCGCTATGCCCTTAGAGCCATTACAAGCCCGTTTAAGCCGCTTCGGCTACATCCCATATATCCATATGGCCCGACAGCCTTAAAACGATTCTACGCCCATTCTCGACGATTTTACAAGGTACATAAAAAAAATATCGTGTCAATATCCACTTGTAGCATTTCAACATTCACTTTTATCTAACTTGTAAACATTTATTAATAAGTGTAATAAGACAACTGCACATTATAAACGATAAAAACAATGTGCAGTTGTCTTAAGCTTCTTATCAATTTATAATTTTATTATTTATTGTTAACGACAATTTTTAATATTTCAATATCAGGAGAAAACATTGCATTAAAATATTCATCCCATGATGTGAAGTCATCTTGGTAAAAATTGCCGTTCAAGATATACTCGACATAAATATAAATGTGTGACATTTTTTAATACCTCATTAATACCCGATTCTATTAAAAAATTTCTCGTTGCCAATTTCGTGAATGGGTTTCCATTGATTGTAAACTGTATAATGAGGTATAAAAGTGTCTTTATAATACCTGTATTTAGTTATTTCTTTTACGAATCGCGGTGCGGCTATTTTATATCCACGATTTGACTTATGCAAAAGATATTCGACCCTATAATATGTATTGAAACCCTTCTTTTTCACATAAACGATTATAGTTTCCATTATATTGTCCCCCGATATTATTTTCATGTTATTTAATCTTCCTTTCAAATCTTGCGCCGAACATCCAATAGGTTTTCGCCCTTGATATTTCTACAATATCAAATTTTGACATTAATAATTTTTCGTCACGTTCAGAAATTGGCAATGTGCAACGGGTCATATTATTTCTATTTGCATATTTTATTTTAACTTTTTCAAGCTCTTTTTCAGTAAAAAGCTCATTGCCAACAAAAATATCATATTGCCAACAAAAATATCATATTGCCAACAAAAAT
>ERZ808275.38-NODE-38-length-89437-cov-4.659339_pt1 | contig 89437 bp, 81 predicted proteins | sample MGYA00520894_ERZ808275 | MGnify/ENA primary metagenome ERZ808275 (study PRJEB31516, sample SAMN03275598) | gut metagenome | biome: mammalia-associated habitat; material: feces | host: Papio cynocephalus | place: Kenya | collected 2012-08-03 ... | reverse complement strand
TATAATTTTCCTTACTTATATAAAGTATTTTTCTGAAAATTTATTGCCTTTTAAGCTATTGTTGTGATTGGGAGATTTATTTGATTTATGCTTGTTATCGTGGTATATTTTGCGTAAATCATTAAAAATTTATTTGGGGTTTTATGAAAAAGATAGCTTTTGTAACTTATTTATACACCGACGCTAATTTTGAATCAGGTGGAGTAAAGCTTAATTATTTATTAGTAAATGGTTTAAAGAATGCTGGTTATCAAGTAGACCTATATTGTAGTGAAATTTTAAGTAATGTTCATAACGTTTTCGACAAAGTTTATGAATTTGGTGAAATTGAAAACAATCGTGGCAATTATGATTTTGTTTTATCGGATAAAGCTAGTCTAAAATCAGATATAACATATATTCACGATCACAGTTACCCTTTTAGAGCAAAGAAAATGTTTTCTCCTTTAAAATATACTTTATATAAAATTTTTAAGAAAAAACGTCATATACAAAGATTAAACGATTATTATCGTGTGAAAGAAAATCTTGTAAATACAAAAATTGTTGTTGTTTCTTCCTCTATCTTAAAACAGGATATGATAGAAAATTACGGAGTAAAAGAAGAAAATATTGTTATTATTCCGCCACCCATTGAGGAATATCCTGAACAATTTGCAAAGACAGAAAAACCGGTCTTGTTTACTTTTGGACTTTGTGCTGTTGGTTTTGAACGAAAAGGTGGTTATGTCGCTCTAAATGCAATAAAAATTTTGAAACGTAAAAATAAAAATTTTAGATTAAAAATTATATACCCAAAAAACAATTTGTTTATAAACTTTATCATGAAATTATATGGATTAGAAAAATATTGCAAATTTTTAGGTTTATACAATGATATGTCAAAATTTTATGATGATATAGATTGTTTAATTATGCCATCAATTTTAGAACCTTTTGGAATGGTTACTACAGAAGCTTTAGCTTGTGGCGTTCCAGCAATTGTACCAAATCATTGTGGGGCTTGTGATTCAATTAAAACAGATTTTAACGGAATTGTTTACGAAGCTGGTAAACATCCTGTAAAAGCTTTAGCAACTGCTATGCAAGAAATGTTAGATATATCTAATGATAAATATATTGAAATGTCTAAAAACAGTTTAGAAAAATCAAATTCTTACAAGGTCGATGCTTTTATAAGTGCATATTTAAAATTATTAGTTTAAAAGTCGTTAACTTTTACTGTTTTTAACAGTTTTACTCCTTGATTCTTGCAAAAATTTAAGTATGTATTAAAATATATGTATTAAGCTGAAATAAATAGGATTTTTATATATGGTAAATTTGAATTACAAGGAAAAATTTGCAGAAATAATTGCATCTTCTAGTTTTCGTTTTACAGTATCTTTCATACTGTTTACTGTAGCTATGACTTTTATTATTAGTTCTCAAAATTTCTTTTTTCAAAAGATTGTTGAGAATGGTATTTCTAAAAGAGATGTAGTTGCAGAAAAGACTATTACTGTTGTTGATACTAAAAAAACAGAGCGTCAAAGAAAAAAAGTTGAAGCTAAGGTCGAACCGGTTTTAACAACGGCAGAAGATGATTTTATTAAAACAAATCTTTCTTCTTTAGAAAATTCGATTCACACTATCAGAAGTAAAGGTACTACAAGATATACAAAAAGAGATGAATTAGCGGCGTTATTTGATATTTCTGATGACAATCAAAGAAACTATATTGTAAGTTATCTTTTAAATTCAAGTGACGGCGGATTAAATAAGGTTTTTGAGCAATCAAAACTTACACTTGCAAATGTTTTAGCTGCCGGTGTTTCTGAAAAAGATTTGGAGAAAGATAATTTAAACAAAATTTTTCAAAGACATTATGCTTTAAATTTGACAAAACATCAAAATACAATTGCCAATGCTCTTTTAGAGCAAGTTATTGTACCAAATATGGTAGTAGATGAGATTGCAACAGATATTGCGAAGAAAAATGCTCGTAATTCTGTAAAACCTTATGAAGTAGTTTTTGAAAAAGGTGATAAAATCTTATTTGAGGGTGAACCTGTTACAAAATTAAAACGTGATGCTTTGCGTGAAGCCGGATACAACCTAGTTGATATTAATTTCTTAGGTTTATTTGGTATTTATCTTTTTGTAGCTTTTTCTACTTTCGTATTCATTATGTTTAAAGAGGATTACGAAAAAAGACACCCTGCAAAATCTAATTTAACTATATTTGCAGTATTATCCTTGGTTATGGCATTGATTTCGGTTTTATTACCAACTGGATTTTCTCCATATATTTTGCCATTCCCAGCTTATATAATTATTTTATCAATTTTTGCTAACTCTCGTTTAGCATTTTTATCAACGCTATTATTATTATGCAACTTAACTTTAGGTATGCATTTTGATATAGAATTTTTAATTTCATTTGTCTTGATTTTATTAATTGCAGAAATTTCTGTTTCAAAAGTTAAATTCTCAAGACGTTCAGACCTTATTAAAGTGGGTTTTTATGTTGCTTTAACAGGTTTGTTTGTTGTAATGAGTATTTACTTATTAGAAAAATTCCTAATTGATATTGATAATGTTTTAATTATACGTGATTCTTCAATGGCATTTGTAAATGGTATCCTAAGTGCTGTTATTGCGTTGGGTGTTATGCCAATGCTTGAAAGTGCATTCAGAGTTACAACTCCTTACGGTTTGGCTGAACTTGTTGACCACAACCAACCTTTATTAAAACGTTTACAAATGGAAGCTCCAGGAACTTATCACCATTCATTATTGGTTTCTAACCTTTGCGAAGCTGCAGCCGAAGCTATTGGTGCTGATCCTATCGTTGCACGTGCAGGGGCTTTATATCACGATATTGGTAAATTAAAAAGACCTTTATTCTTCGTTGAAAATCAGTCTTCTTTTGGTATTGAAAATCCTCATACAAAATTAAATCCAAAAATCAGTAAGACTGTTATTATTTCACATACAAAAGACGGACTTGAAATTGCTAAAGAAAACAATTTACCGCCAATAATTAACGACTTTATTTTACAACACCACGGTACAAGTTTGGCAAGTTATTTTTACAACAGAGCCGTACAAGAAGAAGGTGCCGAAAACATTAAAGAAGAACAATTTAGATACCCTGGTCCAAAACCTAAATCTAAAGAGGCTGCAATTCTTATGATAGCTGATGCTACTGAATCTGCAGTTCGTTCTTTAAAAACTCCTACTCCTGAAGAAGTTGATATTGTTATCGACAAAATTATCGCAGAAAGAGTTAATGACGGTCAATTATCAGATTCTCCATTGACGTTGAGGGATTTGAAGACAATAGCAACTACATTTAGTAGAATTATTCGTGGTATGCAACATGAAAGAATTAAATACCAAAACGACATAGATAAGGAAGTTGAAAAAGCTAAAATGATTCTTCCTGATGTTATGGATAAGGAATTTGAAGATAAAGTAAAATCGTTAGAAAGCGAAAAGAATGACAGAAATGACGATGCCAACCATTAATATTTTTACAGAAAATATTTATGAGAAGTGGGATATAGACCAGAAGCAATTGATTGACAATGCTGATGCCTATCTCAAATATTTTTTGTCAACACCTGAAATTTACGATAATTCGTGTTTGAAAAATCAAGAATATGACACACTTGTATTTGATATTCTTTTTTGTGATAGCGAAAAAACTCACACAATGAACAGAGAATACCGTAACAAGGATTATCCAGCGGATATTATTACATTTGCTATCTTTGCTGATAGTGCAGACGATGAAAAATTTATTTTTGATGGTGAAATAAATCTTGGCGAAATTATTATTGCACTTGATAAAGTAGAAAAAAATGCTATTGAAAAAGGTTGCACTCGTGAAAGAGAACTAAACTTTTTAGTTGCACATGGAATGATGCATTTGTTAGGATTTGACCATCAAACAGAAGAAGAATATAATTTTATTGTGAAATCTCAAGAGGATGCATTAGCTTTAGTAAAAGGATTATAAATTATGTCAAAATATAAGGCTCAAGGTATATTTGGTGCATTTAGAAATGCAAGCCGTGGTATTCGTTTAGCACTTAAATCAGAGGGCAATATTAGAATACATTTTGTCGTAGCAATATTAGTTTTATTAGCAGCGTATTATCTTAATTTTACGGCTGTAAAATTCTGTATTTTGTTTTTAACAATAGCAATGGTTATTGTTGCAGAAATGGTTAATTCAGGTTTGGAATATGGGTTAGATGCAGTATTTCATAACAAATATTCAAAACTTGTTGGTATGGCAAAGGACATCGCAGCTGGAGCTGTAATGTTTGCGACTTTCATTAGTCTTATTATTGGGGCTATATTGTTTGGTGAAAGTTTGCTCTCTCGTTATGGACATCTACTATTTTAGCACCCTCTTGTTCAACTTTTGTTGAAATGATTTCGCCATTAATATTAAATTGATTCCAACATTCTCTCACATTTTGTTTGATTGAATCAATATTATTTCCGTAAGAAATGATAAGAATAGTTGGTCCAGCACCTGAAAGCACGCAACCCATTACATTTTCTTCTTCTTTCATAGCTTGTTGAATTTCGTTGAAAGATGGAAGAAGTCGCATTCTGTATGGTTGATGAAGTTTGTCTTTAAGAGCAAATTTCATTAGTTCTGTGTCTTTATTTCTGATAGCTTCCATAAACATTGCACATCTCATAGCGTTGAATGTTGCATCTTGCATTGGAACTTCTTTTGGAAGAACAGAACGTGCAATTTCTGTCTGAAGTTCATAATCAGGAATGCAAAGAGTTACATGCCATTCGTCAGGCCATTCAAGTTTATGATAGAATACACTACCATCATCTTCAATTGAACTTGCTACAAGCCCACCAACAACTGCTGGAACAATGTTATCAGGATGTTTTTCAACTTCTGTTGCTATTGATAAGATAGCAGCTTCGTCTGCAGGGTTTCCTAATAAAGAGTTTGCTGCCATTAAACCACCAACAATAACAGAGGCTGAACTACCTAAACCTCTTGCAATAGGAATTTGAGTTTCAATAGTGATTTTCAAATCTGAGGGACTTTGTCCAGTTAAGTTATATAGCATTTCTACAGCCTTATAAACAATACAGTTTTCGTCTGTTGGAATTTGGCTTGCAGAAGCCTCGTCAGAAGCTTTATTTGTTATAATATTTATTTCTGTTCCGCTACCAGGAAGAACTTTTTCTTCGATAGTTATGATGTTATAAATCGGTAAAGCTAGACCTAGGCAATCAAATCCTGGTCCTAAATTTGCTGATGTAGCTGGAACTTTTACACTTACTTTCATTTATATACCTTTTACAACTTTTTGAATTATAGCATACTTATACTAATTTTGCCAAATTTGGCTGAAAGGTCGTCTATATGGTGAATTAGGTAACAGTCAGATTCAACATCCTTGTCATTTAAGTCAATAATCGCTCCCCAATCAGCTCTTCCGTGGTGTGCTGCAATCATTCTAGCAACTTTTTTGAACCCATGCTCCATGCATAATGAGTATCCATATTGAGAATGAGTTAACCAATCTTTTTTAAATTCTTCGTTATAATCTATTAGTCCCGATTCTTCGTCAATTGTGTATTCAAAGATTTTTCCAATGTCGTGAAGAATACATGCTGCATAGATTCTATCTCTTGAGATTCGTTGGAAAGAGGTTTCAAGAATTGTGTCTGCATATTTTAAACATTCTAAAGTATGAATCATTAATCCACCCATATAATTGTGGTGCATTAATTTTGCTGCTGGAGCTACTTTTATTTCGTGTTCGTGTTTGTCAAAATATTCTTTCAAAAAGTTTTTCATCTTTTCGTCTGTAATTTTTTCGATATAACTTACAAGTTCTGAATAAACTTTTTCTTGTTCGTCTTTTTCTAAACCTGTTTTTGCCTCTTCAATAAGTTCAAGTGCAGAAACTAGACAGTTGTTATATTTTTCGTTAAATGAACCTGAAACAATGCGTAATTTGTTACCAGTACGGAATAATTTGCTATCTAATCTGTTAAGTGTTTCTTCCCATAGGATACAATTTAAAAGACTATCGTCATTAGGGTCTTTTAATTGCAATTTGCCCATTTTTGTACCAGATTTTGTATCTCCAATTGAGAAAATAACTACTTCATATATTGTTTCAGTATCAAACATTTTTACCTCTTCCGATTATTGTATTTTGTTAAAAAAAGGGTTCTTGTAAAAGAACCCTTTTGAATTAAGTTCAATTATTGTTAGTTTTTATTTCTATCAATAATTTTTGATTTGCTCCAAGAGAATGAAGAACGGATTTCTTCACCAACTTTTTCGATTTGGTGATTTCTACCAGCTTCTCTTAGTTCATTAAATTTCTTATTGCCAGAATTTACTTCGTTCAAGAATTCATCAGCAAATTCGCCTGATTGAATTTCAGAAAGAATTTCTTTCATAGCTTTTTTAGATTCTTCAGTAATAACACGAGGACCTCTAGTTAAGTCACCGTATTCAGCTGTGTTAGAAATTGAATATCTCATATCAGCGAAGCCACCTTGGTTGATTAAGTCAACGATTAATTTCATTTCGTGGCAAACTTCGAAGTATGCCATATATGGTGAATAACCAGCTTCAACAAGAGTTTCAAAACCAGCTTTGATTAATGCAGTACATCCACCGCATAATACAGCTTGTTCACCGAATAAGTCTGTTTCAGTTTCTTCTTTGAAAGTTGTTTCAATAATACCAGCTCTGCCAGCACCGATAGCACTAGCGTAAGATAATGCAACTTCTCTAGAATCACCTGTTGCATCTTGGTATACAGCGATTAATGATGGAACACCTTTACCAGCTTCGTATTCACTTCTTACTGTGTGGCCAGGACCTTTTGGTGCAACCATGATTACGCTAACACCTTCTGGTGCAACGATTTTTTTGAAGTGAATGTTAAAACCGTGTGAAAACATTAAATATTTACCTGCTGTCATATATGGAGCAATTTCAGTTTCATAAACTTTTGCTTGAATTTCATCTGGAATTAGGATTTGGATGATGTCAGCCCATTGTACAGCATCTTTGATTGCCATTGTTTTAAAACCGTAATTTTTAGCTTTTTCATCGCTTTTGCCACCTTGTCTTAAACCTAAAACAACGTCACAACCTGAATCTTTTAAGTTCATTGATTGACCGTAGCCTTGTGAACCAAAACCGATTACAGCAATTTTTTTAGATTTGATTAAATCTTGATTGATGTCTTTGTCTAAATAAATTTTTAATTCTGTCATTTTTCCTACCTCACTTATTGTTTTTATTATATTCAATAAATATTTTCTTGCAATAAATCTTCACGTGTTGAAAGAATGTCAAAATTATTTTAAAATAATAATATGAAAAGACTTGCGATTATATTTTCTATAATTCTTTTTGCTCCTTTGTTTTGTTTTGCAGAGGATGTTAATTTGCAAGATAATTCATCAAATGCCAATGTTCAATCTTCTGACGAAGAACAAGAAGTTGAAGTTTTGAATGGGTATGTTGAATATTATCCAGATGGAACAGTATTCTTTGACCAAATCAAAGATGCAGAGGGTGTCTTCTTAAATATAAAAAATCCTACAACGTATAACCAATATTCGGTTAAGGATGTAAAAGGTGTAAATTATGAGGATATGAAGAATAGACAAGTTGGTGTCCAAAAACACATTGCAAATGAACATCATGTTGACAACTTCTTTAAAACATATACAGAAAAAGTTGGAAAAGTATCTTATGGAACAATGTATGGTGCTGATATAGATACTGGTGAATATGAATACACGACAAAGTTCTTTGCGAGATATGATACAAAGCGTTTTGGTATTCAAGCTGCTTATGGTATGGATAGTTATATGTCTACTGGTCTTCAAGCAAATCACATATATATAACTCCTGAAATAAAGTTGGGTAAAGGCGTTGTATTGAGTGATACTTTTAAAGCTAACACTTTAGGCACAAGAAACGATAATACTGTTATGCTTAGATATACTCCACAATTTATAAAAGATAATCCATTTGATGTTGGAGTTGGAATTGGACAGGCTTATTATCAAGACGGTAGAACTAAAAATGTTGTTAAATTTGAAACATCTTTGCGTTTATAGAAAAATTATATTATAATTTTTCTAAGAAGTTTTATATGGGACAAAATGAAAAAAGAAATTGATAATAAAAGATTTAGTTCAAGAAAACATTCTAAAAGATTTTCAGCAAAATCTCCAAAGGTGTTCAAAAAAGTTGCTTACTTAAAAGACAAAGCAACTCAAAAGAAGCAAAAATCTCAAAAATCACAAAGTTTTTATTATTCATTTTTAACTATAGTTTTGTTGATTTTCTTGGCTCAAGTTGCATTTAGTGCTATTTTGAATATAACTAAAAATATTGCATACCAAACAAAGATTGCAACAATCAAAAAATCTAAATTAGAGGCTGAAAACAAGAACAAATCTTTAAAGAAAGAATTAAAATATTTTTCTTCTGCCGAAAGTTTAGAAGCTATTGCAAGAAACAATCTTAAAATGGCTGGAAATGATGAAGTCTTAATCATTATCAACGAAATCAAAAAACAGAAAACGGAAGAAGAACAAGATAAAAGTAAAATTGGTATATTACAAAAATTAGGTAAACATGACAAACAATAATGAAATTTTAACATACATAACACAGTCTTTTGATTTAAAAAGACAAGGATATTATAAGCAAGCTATCGAAATGTTGTACAAAGCTCTTTCTATTGAGGGTAATAATGTAGAAATTCTTTCTCAATTAGCAGATTTGTACTTTTTGTTAGGTAATGATGAAAGAGTTTATCAATATGCAGAAAAAACTCTTGATATAAATCCTCAACATCTTGAATGTTTAAAACTTTTAGCAAAATTAGAAATTAAAAATGGAAATTTTGAAAAAGCAAAAGAAATTGCAAAAAAAATCTTAGAAATTTCTAATTCAAGTGAATATGTTGCAGAATATATCAATATTTTGAGAAATCTTGGTGATTTTGAGGCAATAAAAGAGTATAAAGACTCAAATGATATTACAGATTCAAAAGTTATTTATGAAATAGCCTCTGCTTATGCTGAAAAAATGAAGTACAAAGCTGCTATCGAGATGGTTGAACCGATAGTCGCAAAAGGTTGTGAAGAGTCAGATTTACTTACTCTTTTAGGTATTCTTTATTACAATGTTTTCGATTTATATCGTTCAAAAGCTGTTTTTCAAATGGTTGCTAACAAGGAAGATAACGATGTTTGTTTACACTATTTAGGCTTATTTGCTTTGGATGAGGGTAAATTTATGGATGGTATAAACTATCTTCAAAAAGCATTAGCCCTAAATCCTACAAATGCACAATATGCTTTTGATTTAGCAAATGCATATTATTTGAATGGATGGATTGAAGAAGCTGTAAAATTCTTTAACGAGGCTATTCTTAAAGACCCTGAAAATAAAGAATATCTTTATGCGTTGGCATATTTATATTATAGAAATGGTGATTTTGAAAAAACTCGTAACGCTGTTTTGAAAATATTTAAAATTGATGAAAATTATTTACCAGCAAGAATTTTAAATGCCTTGGTAAAACTTGAAACAAAAGATGTTTTAGGTGCAAGATTTGAGCTTGAACAATTAGTTGATTTAGAATCAGATGATGATTTTGCAATTTTTTCATTAGCTAAAATTTATCTAGAATTAGGTTTGTACGAAAAGGCTAAAACTTATATGGAAAGAGCTCTTGAGCTTAAGTATGATAGTTTAGAATATATGTGTGAATATATCAACATTATCATTCAAGAGGGTAATTATGAGTTTGCTCAAAAACTTGTAGATAAAGTTAAAGAAATTAGTGAAAATTATTTTGATAACTGGGTTTTACAAGCTAAAATTTATGATGCTACAGAAAATTGTGTTGCATTATTTGATACTGCTCAAAAACTTATCGAAATGGATTCTAACAGATATGAAGGCTATTACTTCAATGCTTTGGCTCTTTATGTATCAGAAGATGTTTTATTTGCAATCGAAAGTTTAAAGAAAGCAATTTCCTTGAATGTTAATGATGCATCTTTATACGTGTTGATGAGCCAATTCTATCAATCTATCGGTAGAAATGAAGAGGCTTTGATGTACTTGGATGAAGCTACAAACATTGAACCAAGTGCTAAAAATAAAGAATTGTATATGAATTTGGTTTCTACTGTAAGAAGAGAAAGACACAATAGCTCAGAAATTTAATGTTTTAAATATTGACAGCCCGTATCTTGTTTATCAATTTTTCCATCAAAGTTGTTATCAACTCCGTCAAAGCAAGAACCTATGGAGTCTTTGCTTTCTGCTGAAATATTTAGTTTTAAATATTTGTCAGGGATTTTGTTCCAAATAACATTAAATTGATTTATAAAAAATTCTGCAATTCTGGGGTTTTTTAGGATAATTGTGTTTTCGTCGTTTTTGATTTCTCCACTCTTAGAAAAATTCATTGAGCCAATAACTACTGTTTCTCTATCAATAATTATTGTTTTGGAATGCATTTTACCAGCATAATTTTCTACTTTTACGTCAATCCCAGCCTCTCTTAATTTTTTGTGTTGAGAATATTTGCTGTTGGCATTTGCTGCATCCACAATGATTTTTATTTTTACGCCTCTGTTTTTAGCAGAAATTAAAGCGTTTGTAAGACCTTTATGCGTAATTAAAAAGGTTGGCATATAAATACTGTTTTTGCTTTTATTTATTAATGGAATAATTTGGCTTGTGATTGTATTATCTTGAGGTGAAAAATATACAGACATTTCTGTTGCACCAATTACAAATCTATTGTTTGGTGTTTTTGTTTTTGCATTATGAAATTTGCCTGAAAGCATTTGGTTAAATTCGTTTTTGTATAATTGAGCAACTTTTTCTGATTTTACTATGATAAAGGCGTTTGAATTATAGTTTGATAAATCAGATGGGCTTATATTCGCAGATCCTGTAAAAACAGTTTTGTCATCAAAGATTATAAATTTGTTATGCATAATAAAAGGTTTTGTTGCTGGATTAGTATTATCGCAAGAAGTTTCCTTAATTAGATTTAGCAAAGGAAGAGTGTCTGGGTAATAGTTTTTGTTATTGCTATCAATATCGTAAACCATTCTTATTTTTACACCTCTATTTTGTGCATTAATAAGTGCTTGTTTTATTTTAGGAATATTGTTGTAGCCATAAATTGCCATATCAATTGAAAATTTTGACTTATCAATATTGTATTTTAGGAGTTTACAAATATCTGTTCCACAAGACTCATCAGGTTTTAAAGTTTTTGTTAAATCTGTGAAGGCAACTTTTACACTACCTGTATCAAGCGTTGCCATTGTGTTGTTTACCTTTTCAGGTGTTTGCTTTACAGGCTTTGTTACTCTGCAAACTTTACATTCTTTTGCATCTTTTGGAATATCAGATTTCTTAATAATTATATAATCGTGTGACATTCTACCGTATTTGCAAGATAGACGATGATATTTTTTTGATTTTAAATTCAAAATTCGTAAATTGTCTAAATTCTTTAAAATTATTTCGTGGTTATTAAAGCTTTCAACATAACTTTGTCCATTTATTTCTATATCGTTTTTGTTTGAATTGTATTTAACTTTCTTATTTTTTAATATGTTTGTAGAATATTCTTTTGCAAAATAGTCATAGGCAAACTGTTCTTCGTCTGTTTTAAATTTTTTCAAATTTACTTTTAAATTTATAACTTCTTCGTTATCAATTTGTCCATTTTTGTTAAAATCTATTCCAGCTTGGCTTGGATTGTAAACTTCAAGTACTTCAAACTTGTTCTCAAAATTTGAAATAAAAATTGAGAATAAGATAAACAATATTAAAATTATAAAAAGTGATATTTTTCTCATGAATTTATACTATTTTACAACAAAAAATGCCAATTATGCTTGAAAAATTTAGAACGATTATTATAATTAATATATGCAAAAGGGACGTAGATTAATATATATATTTATAGTTGTATTCTTGCTTAATGCATTGGTGTCGTTTGCCGTGGATGATTTACAATTAAGAGATTATACTCCTATCGTTCTTCCAAAAGGAACATTAATTCAAGTTATTAATCTTCAAGAGTTTTCGACTGAATATAACGACGACACAACAAAGTATTTAAAATTTGCTGCAACTGATGATACTTATATGTATGACACGCTCGTAGTCCCAAAAGGTACAATAATTCACGGTGAAATTGAAAAAGTTAATGAACCAATTGTTGGTACAAACGCATCTATGATTGTTAAGTTAACAAAGATGCAACTTCCTGATGGGTTTGAAATCCCTATAAAAGGATATATTTATTCTGGAAATCCTGATTACACAATAGGTGGAACTATTACTGAGCCTGAAACATATAAAAAGTTGCCTCATTATCAAGAAGGTTTATATAAAGGAACGTTAAGATGGATTCCTGGCCCAACTTTAAAAATGGGTCAACACCTCACTATTGCTGCCGGAGCACAACTTATAATGGTTTTTGATAAGCCTGCTTATATAACACATACCTTAACAAATTGACACGATTAAAAATAAAAATTACAATAGTGATTGTAATATTTTGTGGAGGAATGATGAAATATAAGTTGGTAGGGCTAATATGTGCATTATCAATGGTTATTGGGCAAGCATTTGCTATGCCATCATCAACAGTTGGTGACAGAGTTCCTCTAAAGCCAAATGAATTAACTACAAGACAAAAAGTTATTACTGTTCCTGCGATGACAAAGTTTTCAGTTTTAACAACTTATGAGTTAAATTCAAATGCTTTATTAACTGGACAAACTGTTACAGTCGCTTTACCTGAAAACTTTTCTTATAACGGAGTATTGGTTGCTCCTAAAGGTAGCGTTTTAACAGGTAATGTTATTGAAGCAAAAAAAGCTAGACAAAATGGTACAGATGGTAAATTAGATATGAGATTTTCTCTAATTACTACTCCGTACGGTTTGCAAATTCCTATTGTTGCAATTATCAAAACTAAAGATTTATCAGGTGTTTTGGTTGGTAACAACGAACAAGAAAAAAGGGAAACAATTGCAAAGCTTACAAAATCTAATTCAGATTTGGATGATATGTTGTTAAAAACAATTTGGAACTTTGGCGAAAACGTTATTGTTCCCGCAAATACAAAGTTGGATATTGTTTTGACTCAACCTATTACTATTACACCAATTCAATATAAGTAAAAAATATTAGAAACTAAGGTAATTTGTTTTCTAATTTTAATGTAAATAATATACATAAGAAATAAAAGGTAGAAGATGTCAATATTAGGAAATTTAAACAATTTAATAGACGATGAACCACAAAAAGGTGGTTTTAAAGTTCCAAAAGTTGCAAATCTTGACGACGAAAAGGGACTAACTTTTAAAAAGTGTGTTGCAATTTCATCAGCATTACATCCATTGGTAGCGTTTTTCATAATAGCTTTGAGTTTTCTCTTAATGCTATTAGGCATAAATTTATTTATGTTTAAAGCTCCACAAACTAAAACTCAAGATATTGAGTTCGTTTTGGTGGACAAGGAACAAATGCCAATTAACAAAAACACAAAATACAGAGCTGATAGAAATTCAAGAGCGGGTGGTAAACACGATCCTAAAAAGAAAGTGTCTATGCCATCAAAAGCAACTAAAAAAGCTCCAAATGTTGCAGCAAGTTCAACTCAAAAGTTGATTAAGAAAGTTGCTAAACAACAAGCTCACCAAGCTGCAAAAACAAAACCAGTTGTTAAACAAACACAATCACCAGCACCTAAGAAGGCTAGTCAAACAGCACCAAAACCAAAAATGCCATCAGCAAGACCTTCTTATGCTCCACCAAGTGCTCCAAAGATTAATACAACTCAAAAAGCACCAATTGGTTTACCAGCTCCACCATCAATAAATTCTACAGGTAGATCATATTCTACAGGACCTGTTGGTGGTAAAAGTTCAAGTGCTGGTTCATACTCAGGTACTGGCTCAAGAAGTGGTTCAAGCGGTAGAACTTTAGCTTCTGCTGGTTCAACAGGTAGTAGAGGTGGCTCAGGTTCAGTAGGTAACGGAGGACCTGGGGGTAATCCTAACGGACCTTGGGGCGTAGATGCTTTGAGAGAACCAAACTTTGCTCCTTATATGAGAGAATTGCAAAGTAGAATTAAATACAATTGGGATCCTCCAAAAGGTAATGAAAGTAAGAGAGTTGTTCTATTATTTAGAATTGCTAAAAACGGTCAATTACTTTCAAACAGAGTTTCAAAATCTTCTGGTTTAGCCGCAGCTGATAGAGCAGCACTAAATGCAGTAGAAGTTACAGCTCCGTTCAGACCATTACCTGCAGAGTTTAAAGGTCAATACATTGATATTCAATTTACATTTGATTACAACGTATTTGGGGCTACGGGTTATTAAGATATAAAAGGTAAATAATTAAGTACAACATAAAAAAAGAGGAAAAAATTATGGAATTATTATTACATTCAATTCAATTAGATTGGCCGGTATTATTACCGATTCTGATTTGTTCAGTTTTAGTTGTTGCAGTAGCAATCAACAGATGGGCTTATTATCAAAAGAATAAACGTGACGTTGTTGAGTTTATTCCAAAATTACAAAAAGAATTATTGAAAAATAATTTAAATGGTGCTCAAAATTTAGCAGTATCAGTTGGCGGTGTAGTTGGCGAAGTTACAGAAGAAGCTGTTAGAATTTTTGCAGAACAAAAATCAGGTTTCTCTCGTTCTTTCGATATTGCAGCTAACTTAGCTACAAGAAAATTAGAACACCACTTAACAATTCTAGGTACAATCGGTGGTGTTGCTCCATTCCTAGGTTTGTTTGGTACAGTTGTTAGAATTCTTTATACATTCCAAGATTTAGCAGTTCAAGGTAATCAGTCAGCAGCAGTTGCTATGGGTATTGGTTCAGCCTTAATCGCTACTGCATTCGGTCTTGGTGTTGCGATTGTTGCAGTTATTTGCTACAACTCTTTCCAAGCTATCGTTAAACGTTATGAAGATGATTTTCAACTTATTAAGTTGTTATTCTTAAGCTTTGTTGACGGCGAAGAAGCTAATCAACCACAAAATGTATCTATGTAAGGAAGTAAAAAATGGCAGTATCTAAAGGTAAAAAAGGAAAACTTTTTACAGAAATAAACATCACTCCATTGACAGATATTTTCTTGGTATTGTTGATTATTATGATGGTTGTTGCTCCAACATTTCAATCAATGGACAACTCAATCAATGTTCCTGAAATTAATAGTGGTCTTACTATTGAACAAAAGAACGCAACAGTATCAATTACTAAAAATGGTGAAATGTTTTTAAATGGTGCTCCAATTTCTGAAAGTGGATTAACTGATGGGTTAATAGCTTTGAAACCAAAATTGGAAAAACCTGAAGTTGTTGTTAAAGCTGATGCACAAGCAAAAAGTTCTGAAATTATGAAAGTTATGAACGCAGCAAAAGCAGCAGACTTTGAAAAATTAATAGTTGCAGGCGAACCTTTGAGTAAAAAAGAACAAAAAGAACTTGCCGAAACTATTGATGAAGTACAAGATGGAACTCTAGACCCATCTTCTATTGATGAAAATGTGGAAGAATGGACTGAGTAGAGGTATTAATATGGCAATGAGAGATTCTTTTAACGAAATTAATATTACTCCATTAACGGATATTTTCTTAGTACTTTTGATTATTATGATGGTAATTGCACCATTATTAGATCAACAAGGTTTAAATCTTACCGTTCCAGATATTGTAAAACAAGAGGATTTAAAAGATGCTAAGCTGATAACGGTATTGGTTACTAATGATAATAAATATGTTATCAATGATGAAGAAGTTTCTGAAGCAGATTTGGAAAGTACTATTAAAGATATGATTACTGAAAATCCAGATGGTTTAGTTATTCAATCAGAACCTGATTCAGTACACGGTACAGTTGTTAAATTGATGGACAAAGCTAGAAATGCAGGTGTTAAAAACGTATCTGTAGTTGAAGGCTAGTAAAATTATTCCAATTATATTTGAAAGAGGCGAATTTTATGAAATAAAATTCGCCTCTTCTTATTATCAACATTTATTATTTATTCTCCTAAGTTTTTGATATATTTTTTATAATTTCTTGTATTATATTTAAACATATAATCAGCACATCCAAGTCCTGGGCCATTAATACAACGTTCCACGTGGTCAGCTTGCATTGGATATAAATTAACTTGGTCTTTTGTTACGATAAAATCATAAATATCTTCACCAAAAGTATTTGGACCTTTTGCACCATTAATATCAATCATAACTGTTGCACATCTGCCTCTTAGCATTGAGCAATCAGGGCTTACAACTTTTGTTAAAACTGTCATTCCATTTTTTAATTTAATTTTATAAAAGTTATAAATATATAATTGAGTTTCATCCTTGTATTTATTTCTAAAGTTTACATATCTAGGATAGCAAATGCCATCGTTATCGTATTCGCAGTTTTTTTCTGTAGGTAAATATTTTGCGAGTTTATTACCAAATTGAGATGTTTTTGTCGTTTTCTTATCCCAAACATATTTTTCTTTTTTTAGAGAAGCTTGATATGATGTTTGAATAATTTCATATCCTGTTTTTGCTTTGTTTATAATAATTTGGTTTTTAACTTTGTTTATAATCAAGGCAAATACAATTACTACAACAATTATTGAAATAATTAGTAGCAAAGTTTTTGATATTTTTATCTTTATTAAATTCATAATAATTCCTATCTTATTTAGTTAAAGCTCTGCGATATTTTTTTTCTTCTTTAGCTTGTCTTTTTACTTCTTTATTTAATTCTTTAGTTACATATTTGTCGTATTTTTTGTAATTTCTGTTTCCATATTTAAACATATATGCTGCACAACCTTGACCTGTTCCGTTTAAACAACGTTGATTGTGATTTGCTTCAATAATGTAAGTACGAATATCATCTTTGTAAATACCAAAATCATAAAGATCTTCACCAAATTTGTTAGGACCTTTTTCTGCACAATTTATGTCGATAAATATTGTACCGCATCTTCCTCTAGTGTGAGAGCATGTTGGACTAAGGATGTTAAATGCAACGCATACATTATTTTTCAATTTTACCTTGTAGTAGTTACCAATTTGAGTTCCACCTATAATAAGTCCTTCAGGTGGATTTTTGAAGTTTATATATTGAGGGAAACATTCCTCTTGAGTTGTATATTCACAAACATTTTTTGTCGGCAAATTTTTAACAAATTTTTGTGCAAAAATGGTTGTACTCATATCTTTTTCTGTCCATTTGAAATTAGCTGTTTCAAGTGTTTTTTGATAAGAATCCCTCAAAATATCAAAAGTTGATTTAGTTTTATAAATAATATATTTATCTCTAAAGTACCCAATGCTTAGAAAGCCAATTAATATTAGAATAATAATGGCTAAAAAAACTACAGTATACGTGTTAGTCTTAAAATTTATACGCATTTGGATTTCCTCATTTTTTTTTTAGTATAACATATTGCAATATATTTTTAAACCAATTTTGAAAGAAATTTAAATTTATATTAAATTCATGGCGATTAGGGGTAGATAAACATGAGATATAGTGGTATAATATACATGGCTTACTATAATCGAATATACGGTGAAGAATGATTTCTAATCTACTTAGAATGCTTTGTGTAGCTGCATTTTTAGGTATTTTGTTATTCAATATCGCACAGAGTACAAATACCCAAAGTTCAGCTAAAAAATCACAAGGATTCATAAATTATAAATCAGTAATTGAACGCCAATCTGTTCAATCTCACCAAAGTTACGCTCCAAATATTATATATTTAGGGGATAATAACCCTCAAAATACCGGTTTAGTTAAGCTCCGTTCAAGAACTAGATAAAAATTCTTAGAATATTGAATATCAAATTTAATAGTAAGCCTTAATTTAAACTTTATAGTTGAAATTATGTAAATCATTGAAAGAAGAGGTTTTGATGAGTTTAGGAACTCTTGAAATTGAAATTTTAAATATAGTATGGCAAATACAAAAAGACGACGAAGATAAAAACATTTCAGTAAAAGATATAGTCGATTATTTAAGCCAAAAAAATATCGAAAGAGCTTACACAACTGTAAAAACGGTTATGGACAGGCTAAGCACCAAGGAGTTGTTGGTACGATACAGAGCTGGTAAAAAGTTCTTCTATAAGTCCGTTATGGACAAAGAAGAAATGGCAAAACTGGCGATTAAGGATTTATTACAACAATTCTTTAATGGCGATAGCTTGAACTTAATTCATTTTGTAGAACAGGAATTTGTTAACCTAGTAAAATAGTAAGAAGGATTTCGTATTTAATGTTTACGAATGTAGTCGAAAAACTTAAGAAGAATATATTTACCGGCAAGCAACCGGCATTTACTCTTGCTGAGGTTCTGATTGCACTTATCGTATTGGGTGTTATTGCGTCCGCAGTTACTGGCGTTGTTCATTTTTCAAGAAAAGACATAAACCATAAAGATTTAGTAGCCACATTACAAAGCCAAGTAATCAAATTAAATCGTTCTTACAAAATTGCACTAGCTGAAAACGATGATTTAGACCGTTGGGTTTATAAAAATCCAAAAGACAATTCTGTTGAAAAAATGAGTACTGTTGCTCAAGCTAAAAAGAATGAACTTTTTGCAAAAGTTTGGGAATCATATTTCCCATCTACAAAAGTTTGTGGTGCAAGTACATCAGATAGTTGTTTTCCAAAATCAACTGTTTCCGGTCAAAGTTCAGTAAATTACAATGCAAAATCTGATTATTACAAATTGAGAACTGGTGACGGTGCATCTGTTGCTTTCAAAATTTCTGACCATTTATGTCGTGGTACTGGTGTAAATGGCAGAGATAAAGGTGTTTGCGGTGAAATTATCATTGATATTAATGGTAATAAAGGTCCAAACAAAGAGGGTATGGATACTTATCGTTTAGGTATTTTCCATAATGGTATTCGACCATTTACAGGTGGTTGCGGAGATCCTCTAAATAGTGCAAATGTTGTTTTAACAACAGGTGAAACTTGTTATGAAGATTTTAATGTTATAACTTGTCCAAAGGATAAACCATTCAAGTGTCATAATTGTGACGGTAAAGTTGTTTGCGTAGCTGACGAAAAGGCATGTTCAGCGTTGCAAAAATCAGGTGGATGTGCACCAGAAACTTGTCCAACAGGTACAGTTTCTTACTACGTTGACGGTAAGATTCAATGTATTCCTGAAGATCAAAAGAACTGTTATGAACAAATCAAATTGAATCCTGAATATAAGTGGGATCCAGTTACTAAAAAGTGTTTAACACCAAAAGAAAATTGTGAAAACAATGGTGGATATTGGGAAGACGGCAAAGAAATTTGTTGGGATTCGCCAGAACACATGTGTACAACAAAACAACAAGTATATATCCCATTACCAAATAAAAACCCAAACTTTGAATGTATTTCACAAGAAGAATACTGTAAACGTGAAGTAAGAAAAGACGGAACAGGCGGTCTTGGTGGATGGCTATGGAAAAATAACGTATGTTGTACAGCGACATCAGTAGCATCTAATACAAATGCTACTTGTTGTAATTCATATTCTGATGTAAAAGGTGGCTCTCACACTTGGTGGGATGGTACTTCAGCTTGTTGTACATCGAATGACACAGAGGCTTGTTGTAAGAGTGTTGAAGACGGACACGAAGCTGGTTTTTGGGCAAACGGAAAATGTTGGAAAGATCCAAAAACCCAATGTGAAAAGCCTGCTCCAGAGGGATTAGGTGGTATTTGGATTACAAGTACAAATTCTTGTTGTACAACAAAAATTGTTGATAACACAAGCAATCCAAAATATTGTTTTGCAAGCGAAAAAGATAAATGTAATGCCCCAGCTGACAAAGGTGGTAAAGGCGGATGGTACGTAGCATCTGCTGATAAATGTTGTACTTCAGTTACTGATGCAGAAGTTTGTTGTAAAGGTATCTGGAGAAGTTATAACGGCAATAATTACTGTTATGAAAACGAAAAAGCAGTATGTATAGCACCAACAAACCAAGCTGGTATTGGTGGCTGGTGGGTACCAGAAGCTACATCAGGATATAACACATACGCTGGTTGTTGTACTTCAGATGGTACACAAGTTTGCTGTAATGGTTTAGATAAAAACCATTGGTGGGCTGCAAGTACAAAATCTTGTTGTCAAGGACCAATCGAAGCAACAAAATCTTGTTGTGAAAGTGCAGAAAATGGTCATGAAAGCAAATATTGGACATCAACTCCGTCACAATGTTGGACATCAGCTTCACAATTCTGTATTACAGCTACAGGTAGCAACGGCTTAGGCGGTTGGAACTGGATTGGTGATGCAAAATCAGGTGTTTGTTGTACAGACACTTCAAAATCTACACGTTCAAATGACAATGGTAATGGTAATATTCAACACCAAGGTCAATTCGATAGACAATTAACAGATGATTATTCAAAACGTTGTTGTATTAATGAATCAACTTTAAACGGACACTCAAGATTTATTTGGTACACAGCAAACTATAAAGGAAATACTGGCTATTGTTGGGATACAGTAAATAATTTATGCCAACAACAAACAGATACATCAGACGATCACGGTTTAGGTGGTTGGTATTGGGATGGAACAGATTGTTGTTCAATCAATACACCTGAAGCTTCTATTAAATACTGGACAAAAGGTAATATTAAATCTAACCCACCTACATTAGAATCAACTGCGAACGTATCTATCAAGAACCAATCTGATAGATCTACAAAGAGCTGTTGTACAAATACTAATGGCAAAGGTAGTCATACAAGATACAATTGGACTGACAAAAATTACGCTGGAAAAGGCGGATATTGTTGGTTTGATGATGAAGAACTTTGTCAAAATCAAACAGATTCTGGCAACGATAACGGTATGGGCGGATGGTACTGGGATAAAGGCAGTAGCCATTGTTGTACAAGCAAATATGACGTTAATGTAAATACAAATAATAAATCACAAACAGTATACAGAAAAGGTGCTACAAGTGCTCAAGTATTGGCATATAACCAAAGAAATGACTCTAACTTAGCTTGTTGTACAAATTCAAATACAAAAGGTGGACACACAAGATTTATTTGGACAGCAAAAGCTTATGCAGATACAAGAGGCTATTGTTGGCTAGATAATAATGAATTGTGTCAAGATCAAACAGATAATAATACATATAACCATGATGCTGGTATGGGCGGATGGTTCTGGGATAGTGCAAACAATGTATGTTGTACTATCAGAACAACTTCTGCACAAGATATTAATGTAAAAGGTGGTTCTGCATCAAAAGTTAATGTAAATAACCAATCAAACAATTCAAATAAAAATTGTTGTACAAACAGCAATACAAAAGGTGATCACACAAGATTCAACTGGACAGACAAAACTTATGCAAATAACGGTGGATACTGTTGGTTGGATGACGAAGAACTTTGCCAAAGCCAAACAGGTTTGAACGACCACGGTATGGGCGGATGGTACTGGGATAAATCAACTTCAACATGTTGTACAATAAAATATGATACAAGCATTACTACTGCACCAAAGACACAGGAAGTATTCCGTAAAGGTGCAACAAGTGCACAAATAAAAGTTGAAAACCAACAAAACGCATCAAGCAAAAATTGTTGTACAAACAATAATAGTAAAGGTGGACACACAAGATATAACTGGACAGACAAGAACCACGCTGGAAATGGTGGATATTGTTGGTTGGATGATTCAGAACTTTGTCAAACACAAACAGATGCTGCTGGTACTTATGGTAAAGACTTTGGTATGAGCGGATGGGCTTGGGACTCATCAGCAGGAAGATGTTGTACAAGCAAATATGATACAAACATCAAATCAGCAAATAGCTCACAAACAGTATATAGAAAAGGTGCTACAAGTGCCCAAGTATTGGCATATAACCAACAAAACGACTCAAACAAATTCTGTTGTACAAACAGTAATACAAAAGGCGGTCACACAAGATTTAACTGGACAGATAACAACTACGCAAGTTCAGGCGGATATTGTTGGTTAGATGACTCAGAACTTTGTCAAACACAAACAGATGCAACAGGCACATACGGTAAAGATTACGGTATGGGCGGATGGGCTTGGGATAGCTCAAGCAGTAGATGTTGCACAAGCAAGTACGATACAAATATTAAATCTGCAAACAGCACCCAAACAAAATATGTAAAAGGTGGTTCATCAACTACTGTAAAAGCGTATAACCAAAAGAACGATTCAAACAAATTCTGTTGTACAAACAGTAATACAAAAGGTGGACATACAAGATTTAACTGGACTGATAACAACTACGCAAGTTCAGGCGGATATTGTTGGAATGATGATGCTGAATTATGTCAATCACAAACAGACGCAACAGGCACATACGGTAAAGATTATGGTATGGGCGGATGGGCTTATGACTCATCAGCCAAGACTTGTTGTACAATTAAGACAACTTCAGCTCAAACAAAATATATAAAAGGTGGTTCATCATCATCTGTAGCTGTTAAGAACCAATCAGGTTCATCAAGCAAATTCTGTTGTACAAACTCAAATTCAAAAGGTGGACACACAAGATATAATTGGACTGATAGTACAAAGGTATCAGGAAGTGCAGGCTATTGTTGGTTAAATGATAGCGAACTTTGTACTGACAAAACAAACGGTATGGGCGGATGGTACTGGGATAGTGCATCTAGCCAATGTTGTACAATAAAATATGATACAAATATTAAATCAGCACCAAATTCTCAAACTGTATACAGAAATGGTGGTTCATCAGCAACAGTATCAGTTAAGAACCAACAAAACGCATCAAACAAAGCTTGTTGTACAAATTCAGGTACATCAGGTGGACACACAAGATTTAACTGGACAGATAATAACTACGCAAGTTCAGGCGGATATTGTTGGAACGATGATGCGGAACTTTGTCAATCACAAACAGACGCAACAGGCACATACGGTAAAGATTATGGTATGGGCGGATGGGCTTATGACTCATCAGCCAAGACTTGTTGTACAGTTAAGACAACATCAGCACAAACAAAATATGTTAAAGGCGGTTCTTCAGCAACAGTAGCGGTTAAGAACCAATCAAGTTCATCAAGCAAATTCTGTTGTACAAATTCAAATACAAAAGGTGGACACGATAGATTTATATGGACAGACAATAACTACGCAAGTAAGGGTGGATATTGTTGGAAAGATGATGCAGAATTATGTCAATCACAAACAGGCCTAGCCGATTATGGTATGGGCGGTTGGCTATGGGATAGCACAAACAATGCGTGCTGTACAGTTAAGACAACTTCTGCTCAAACAAAATATGTTAAAGGCGGAGGTTCATCAAGCGTAGCTATCAAGAACCAATCAAACAATTCTACACGTCAATGTTGTACAAGTTCACAAACAAAAGGTGGACATACAAACACATTCTGGTCATCAACAACAAGCAAGGATAACGCTGGTTATTGTTGGAAAGATAAGGCTGAGTTCTGTAAAGCTGCAATTTCAGATGGCTTAAAGGGCTGGGATTATGATGCAACAAATAGTCAATGTTGTACAGACGATACAAGTACAAATTCATCATACTGGAATGGTTCTAAGTATGTTTCTTTAGGCAAAAAGAATCAGTCAAGTTCGTCATCAGAATATTGTTGTACAAGTACAAGCACAAATTATAACCATGTAAACTTTAACTGGATTAATAATAAATGTTGGAACTCAAATAGTAGCTTCTGTACAGATTCAACATCAAACAATGGTGCTGGAGGCTGGTATCAAGACGGCTCAAATTGTTGTACAACATCTAAGACTGGAACAGAAACAGTTAAAGGCAAAGGCGGAAGCTCATCAACAATTACATATAAGAATAATTCTGATAATTCAACAGCAGAATGTTGTCGTAAACGTGGTTCAAACGATAGAGCATACTGGTTGAACTCATATTGTTGGAAGACAATGGACGAATATTGTAAATCAACAAATTCAAAAGGTGCGAGCGGATATTATTCTTACACATCAGGTGGCACAAACTACTGTTGTACAGGTGCTAAGACTGGAACATTAAGCGGTAAAAATGATGGCTCAGGCTATTCAATTACATTCAAGGGTCATACTGCTGGAGCACAAACAACAAAAGAATGTTGTGTAAATGCTACATCAGGAGCTAAGACTTATGTTAATAGCAGATGTTGGAACAACTTGAGCGGATATTGTACAACTGCATCATCATCAGGCGGTGCAGGTGGATATTACCAATACGGTGATACATGTTGTGTTGCCGGTGCATCAACATCATCAGTAACTACTTATGGTGGTTCATCTGCTAGTGCATCATCTACTTTATATATAAAGAACGAAAGCTCAACAAAAACATGTTGTCATAATAAATCAGGTACAAACTGGTACACTACATCAGGTGAAACAGGTGGCTCTTGTTGTTCAGAAGAAAACAGTAAGGCTTGTTGTGAATCTAGCCAAAACGGTCATACAGCAGGTGTTTGGTCTGAATCAACAAAAACTTGTTGTCACTCTGACGATGTATCAGAAGCTTGTTGTCAAGCGTATAAAGGTTCTACATCAGCATTCTTAACTGGTGGTACTTGTTGTGCCTCTGATACAGATTCAGCAGTATGTTGTAAAGGATTCTGTAATAATGGTGATGCATATACTTATGATTCAAGCAAAAAGACATGTTCTTGCGTAAGCTGTGAAGGTGACGAATACATCCCTAAAGATTCTAGCAATAATGTTTTAGCTGCAAAATGTTGTACATCTCCAAATGATGACAGCACTTGTTGTACTGCTGCAAATGCTCCAGGTAACACTTCTGGTGGTAATTTCTATGCAACTACTATGTGTTGCGGAAGCCAAAACACATCAGTAGAATGTTGTTCAAAATATGCATCAGATAATGGTCATCCAAGATTTGGTTATTATAATGGTACTTGTTACCCAATGACAAAAAATCAAATTTACGTTTGTGCTACTTATAATACAAGTAAATTCAGAAACGTAAAAGTTGGTGATGATACATTAGCTGATAAAGGTTGTACACCAATTTCAGGTATAAAAGCAGACGTAGTTATTACGAGTGCTGGTACTACTAATGAATATAGATATGGCGGTACTAATGTTTCAGGTTCTGGCTGTTCATTCTTAGGCGAAGCACAAGATAGTCCATATATTGGCAAAGGTCAAGTACAATGGGTAAGTTCTTCTGCAAATGGCAACTATACTTGCGTACTTTCACCTTATGGCGATGAATGTTCAGGATGGTATGAATCATCTTCAAGCACAGCGTGTTGTACTTCTGATAGTACTTCAGCATGTTGTACATCAAGCTTAAATCCTGATGGTGCTGGTACTTGGGCAAGCTCAGGTGCTACTTGTTGTCATAGTGCGACAGTAAGTGAAGCTTGTTGTAAAGCTATGAACAATTCTAACTACTATTTAGTAGGTAGCACTTGTTGTGCATCAGGTAATTCAAGCTCTGCTTGTTGTACATCATCTTCAAATCCTAAAGGTGCTGGATCAACATATATATCTTCAGGTTCTGTATGTTGTTATTCAGAAACAGATTCAGATGCTTGTTGTAAAGCTATAAAAGGCTCATCATATTCATTATATGGTGGCACTGTTTGTGCTACTGAAGAACCTTGTGACGGATGGAAAACAGGTTCAACTTGTTGTACATCAGATAATACTAAGGCTTGTTGTGAGGCAAGCACAAACCCTGATGGTGCTGGTACTTGGGCAAGCTCAAGTTCAACATGTTGTCACGATGCGAATGTATCATCTGCTTGTTGTACAGCTATGAGGGGTTCAGGATATGAATATAAAGGCGGAAAATGTATTCTTAAAGGCTCTGATTGTGCCGGCTGGTTAGATGGCTCAACTTGTTGTACATCAGATAATACAAAAGCTTGTTGCGAAGTAAGTACAAACCCTAGTGGTGCTGGTACTTGGGTTAATAACGTAACAACAGCTTATTATAATCCTCAATCTACTCTTATAGCTCTTAATATCCCTGACGCTGTTAGAGTAAATGGCAGAGTATTAAATTATACTCCTGCTCCATTGTTTGCTCAACCAGCTTATGCCGCTGTTGATGCTACTGGTACAGAAAGCGGTATCTGTAGCGGTAGCAAATGCGATGAAGAACCTGGAACACATGCTACTGGTGGCTCTTCTTCAGGATCATCTGGCTCATCTGGCTCTTCTGGCTCTTCAGATTCTACTGTTAATTTAAGATTCACATCAGGTGGAAGTGATGGCTTCTCAAGTGCATCAGTTTCTGGTAAATCTTGTTCGTTCAGCTCATCAGGAACTTCTACTTGTTCTCTATATTCTAACAGAGAATATGTCTTTACTTTGAATTGTAATTCTGGTTATACTCCTTCTGTTACTAAAAATGTCGGCTCAAGTGGTTGTAACTTGACTTCTGAAAATTTATCTGGGTCTTCTATTGAAGTTAATATAGAAACTAAATCTGCGGGTACATCTTGTAAGATTACTGGTAGCTGTACTGCAAGTTCATCAGGTGGTTCTTCAGGCGGATCATCAGGTGGTTCATCAGATTCAGGAGCTGGTACTTGTTGTTATGACAAACAAGTATCTAGTGACTGCTGTCTTGGTATGAGCGATGACAACTACTGGTACAATGGCTCTTGTTCAACTGTATCATCAGGCTTTGATGTTAGAGTTGAATACGGTTCAGGCATTTCAGGAGTTACTGTTGCTGGTACTTCTGTATCAAATGGCGGTGTTAAGAATGTTTCTTCTGCCGCTGGTACTACTATCGTTGCTACTCCAACAAGTGGTAATACTTTCACTAAATGGGAAGTTGTTGAGGGCGGATGTACAATTACATCAGCTACATCAGCTAGCACTACAATTTCAGGTGCTACTTCAGGCTCTAAATATTGTGTTATTAAACCAACTACATCTGAACAAGAAACTCAAGAGTTCTCTGTAGTTCTTGTTAGTCCTACTTCTTCTGCTGCAAGCAAAGGTTATAACATCGTTTTATATAATTCATCTAATAGTGAAATTCTTAACTTGAATGACGGTACTGTTTCAGCAAGCTCTGTTCCGTCTGGTAACTATACTCTTCGTATCGGTACTTTCTCTTATGGTATGAGTGCTGCAAGTATTGTATCTGATAGTAATACTAATTTATCAGCTTCTGTTACTGGTAACTGTACTATCGGTGATAAGAAAAATGGCTCAAATTCTTCAACTGATATTGGTGCTAAATGGACTGTTACTTTACCAAACTCAGGTTCTACTCAATGTAATATTACAGTAAACGTTGCTGAACCTGAAACAGGTACAGGTAGCTGTTCAGGTTCTTACACTTTGACAGCAAAAACACCTGACAAATATACTTATGCACCTTATGGTTATTCAGGTACATCTCAACAAAAATTGTATGCTAAATATTCTGCATCATCTATATTGATTGATACAAAAAATGAAATTTATCAAGGTACACGTGATAAGATTCCTTGTGGTACTGCTACTACTTCTGTCGAGTTTACTTATACATATCCTGATACTTCTACTGGTGCACAATACTATTTAGAAATTTCAGGTCCATGTAAGTTTGTATCTGTTGGATCATCTTTTACAACTTTTGCTGGTCAAGTTGAAGTAACTAGTCCAAATGCTGGTGATGTTACTTGTACATTCACTCCAAAGAACTGTGGTTCTGCATGTTCTTGGGTTTCATCTGATGGTACAAAATGTTGCGGTTCTGAAAATACTAAAGAATGTTGCGAAGGTCCAAGCCGTGTAATTTCTGCATACAGTTGTGATCACCAAAAAGGTACTTGGGCATCAGGATCAAGCACTTGTTGTCACTCTGCAAATGTTTCTCAGGAATGTTGTAAAGCTATAATGGGTGAAAGTGCTACTTGGAACGGTTCAAGCTGTTCTTCTGGTTCATCAGGCGGTGGCACTACTACTAAGACTTATGGTATTGTTGTAACTCCAGGTGATGGTATTACAAGTATTACTGTTGATGGCGAAACAATTACTTCTGCAGGTACTTCACGTAAAATTACAAGTTCATCACCAAATATTACTATTTCAGCTGTTCCTAATAGTGGTTACAACTTTACATCTTGGTCAGTATCACAAGGTTGTAACTTCTCTAGTGGTTCAAGTACTACTTCACCTACAACACTTACTTTTGGTAACAATAACGTAACTTCTGCAAGTGGTTACATGCCTTGTATCTTGTCTGCTAGTGCATCTAATGCTTGTACTCCTGCAATTAATATATCTTCAAGTGGTGCAATTACTCAAACTGTTGTTCCTTGGATGATTGCGAAAAAGACATCTTATAGTGGAGATTATCAATCTCTAATAGATGATGCTAATACAGCAAAAGATAATAGCCAAGTTGGTAACTCTTATGATTATATGCTTATGCCTACAGTTACTGGTAATCATGCTGTATCTCTTCCTGCTCATACTGGCGTATATTTATATGGCGTTCCTATGAAAACATATACTTATAACCATAGTACTTATGGCGATTACTTAATTTATCAAAAAGCTTATATTGATAGAGACAACACTACTTGTTCTATAAACTCTGAGGTTGTTACTAGCAATGGCTATTATCAAGCTAGTGTAGCTAATCATAGTGAAACTTGTGCATCATGTAATGTTGTAATGAAAGCTTGCTCTGGCTGGCTTGCTAAAGATTCTGGTAAAATTGTTTGTTGTACAAATGCACAGGGTTCAAAGGCTTGTTGTGAATCTGATTATGCTTATAAATCTTCTTCTACTGCTCCGGCTTCAGATAGAACTGCTGGTGTTTGGGATGCTTCTTCTAGCACTTGTTGTTATGGTGATACAGTTTCTGATGTTTGCTGTAAGGCTATGCATGATGATAGCTATTCGCTAGTAGATGGAACTTGTAAAATCGCAGGCGGTACAACTAAACAAATTAAGCTAGGTGTTTGTAACCTTTCTTCTCCGGTTACTTCTAACTTTATAGGTATTTATAGCGACTCAAGTTGTTCTAAATTATTAACGTCTTTAAGCTTCTCAACTTGTAATGTTACTGATTATAAAAGTATAACTTCTTCTACAGGTAAATTCTATATCAAGAATTCTCCTGGGTCTCATGGCAGTGGATATTCATTCCTTACAGGAGTACAAATCTCAGGAAATGGTCCATCAAGACTAAATAATACATATTTTGCTTGCTCTGAACTTACTTTCACAGGAGCAAAAGGTTCTATTTTCTTAACTGGTTCAACATCTACATCCTTCTCAGGTTGTAGCTGTGGTGGTTCATCTTCAGAAGATGAATGGGATAATGGTCAAATTCAAATATCAACTAGTTCTTCTGGTCCAAGCTTCTCTGCAACTGATACACACGTACAAGTTTATGATTCTGATAACGCACTTGTACTTGATACATCGTCATCATCAAAAGCAACTGATTTAACATATCCAGCTGATTATACTATCAAACATATTGGTACAAATTCTAGTATGTCTAATAACTGGGTATTATATTCTGATGCAGCTGCGACTAATTATTGTACGTTGACTTTTGGTAGTTCTGCTGTTTCTGGTGATTTTAAAACAAAAACTGGTACTATTAGTATGAATGGTAAAAGTAGTTCTCAGAAAAAATGTACAATAACTTATACTTTAATGTGTGCAAATGGAAGATCTGATTGTACTGCATCAGGTGAATCTTCTTGTGCTACAAGCGGTTCTGCTCAAGTACAATTATCAAGTTCTGCTCCGAGCGGATGTTCATTCAATGTTGTAACTTCAGGTTCAACACCTGTTACTACTACGGCTAAAACATTTACATCAGCTAACTTGGAAGTAGCTTGTTCAGGTTATTATGCACCTACTATAAGTGGTACTTGTTGTGCCTTTGGTTCTTGTACAACAAGTGGCACTACTGTAAACTGTAGCTTACGATATGGTTCAGGTTCAGGTCCTTGTACTGTTTCTGCTGAATCATGTACAAATGGTTGGGTCGGAAAAGCCGGCGGATGTTGTTATTCTGACAATTCTCAAAGTTGTTGCGAAGCTAATACTCAATCATATTCAGGTGGCTCAAGTACTCATACACAAGGTACTTATTCAAGTAACGAATGTTGTACTTCTGCTAATCAGTCTGAAAACTGCTGTAAAGCCATAAACGGTTCAAGTGCAACTTATGATTATTCAACTCATAAATGTAAATAGTTGTAGCTTGGGTTTACCAAATAATATTTAGCAAAGTATGTCGGCTTATTAAAGCCGACATACTTGTTGTTTGCATTTCCCTCTCTCGTTTGTGGAGTTGCGTTAGGGTGTTAAAAAAAACAAGTCCCCTCGCCCATTTATGGGAGAGGGTTAGCCAATGTACTTTAACTCAGTTCCCTCGCCCGCTTGCGGGAGAGGGTTAGGGTGAGGGTAATTTATAAGGGTTTATTTTTACAAAAAATCTTTATATAATAAAAATATGAAGAATACTAAATTAGCACGTGTATTAAGAAAAAATTCTACTTTACACGAGAAGAAATTATGGAATTTGTTAAGAAATAGACAATTTCATAACTTAAAATTTAAAAGACAATATCCCATTAATAAATACATAGTTGATTTTGTATGCATAGAAAAAGCTTTAATAGTTGAGCTTGATGGTGGACAACATAATGAGGATAAAAATATTATTCTTGATGATGAGCGTACAAAGATTTTAGAAGATTTAGGCTTTACGGTTATTAGATTTTGGAATAATGATGTATCTGAAAATATAGAGGGTGTAATGTCAAAGCTTGAGGAATATATTTAACTTACCCTCAATTACCCTCACCGATTTATTAAATGCTCATTCTTCGCATAAATAAATCTCCTCTCCCACAAGTGGGAGAGGTTCAATGTGTTTAAAAAACAAGATCCCTCTCCCATTTACTGGATGGAAACGGCAATGTGTACAAAAACTGTCCCCTCTCCCGTTTACGGGAGAGGGTAAGGGTGAGGGTAATTTATATAAAACCCTCATCAGTCCTAACGGACAGCTTCTCCCTTACCAAGGGCGAAGCATAAGAATTGTATTCCTTCTCCCGCTTGCGGGAGAGGGACTAGGGTGTTAAAAAAAACAAATCCCCTCGCCCATTTATGGGAGAGGGCTAGGGTGAGGGTTATTCCCTACGTTGTTAAGACCAAAATTGAGCCAATTATCATTATCACAGTACCAATTATCTTTTTTGTCATATCCTTTTCGTGGAACATTTTAAATCCCAAAAATAACGATACCAGCGTTGACAACTGGAACAAGGCCAATGCAAAGCCAACGTTCATATTATCAAATACGTAATTTGTAGATAGTTGCATTATACCTAGGCAAATGGCTACTATTACATAATCTTTTAAATAATTTTTTTGTACTTTCTCAAAGTTTTTTCTAAACAACATTACCAGTACAAGTGAAAACAATGCTCCTGAAAAACACCACAAGTAAAAAGATATAACTGGTGATGAAAGTACAATAACTTTTTTCAAAAATCCTGCTTCTATCCCTGTCAAAAGTAGTGCCAAAAATCTTAGCTGAATATCTCTTCTTTTAAACAACTTAATAGAAAAGCCCTCTTCTGTTGCATCAAACACAAACCAGCTTCCCCATATAATAAAAATCATGCCCAAAACTCCAAGCACCGTAGGAATTTCACCAAGTAGCAAAAAAGCCGTTACCAAGCCCACTATACATTTATAGGAATTTATAGGTCCAAGTACAGACAAATCACCGCTCTGCAAAGCTTTTATCAAGCAAGCCGTCCCCGTAGAGCAAAGCATTCCGGCAAAAAATGCGTTATAATAAACGCTCGCCCCAACATTTGACCAGTCTGTTTTAACAGCAAATGGAATACAGCACAAGCTCATAAACGCATACGTATAAAAATTGCTCACGATAGCTGAATTTTTTTGTACTATCTTTTTCTGAAATGCATTCGCTACTGGGTTTGAGATTATTCTTAAAAACAATGTCACATAAGTAAAAATCATATTAAGATTGTATCAAAAAAATTAGGAATTTTGTAATGTTTGTGGTATATTCGTATGGGCAAAATTTATAGGAGATAATGACTATGGAAAATACATTATTATTTATAGAAAGAAAGCTTAAAAAACTTGAGGGTGGTATTGCCTTGGGTATGAAATCTCACCTTGGTTGGAGAGAATTAACATTCAAAGGCTTAGATATATTATCAAAAAGATTAGCAAATTACCTAATCGAAATTGGTATCGACAAAGGGGACAAATTATCTATCCTTTCTGAATCAATGCCTGAATGGGGTGCAGCTTTATTCGCATCTACTATGGCTGGTTCTATCACTATCCCTCTTGATATTAAATTAACTGAATACGAATTGACATCAATTCTTACTGACTGCCAACCTAAAGTTATGCTTGTTTCTTCAACATACTTGCAAATGGCTATCAAATTGAAAGAAACTATTAAATCAATAGAACATATCATCATCATTAATGATGCTGGTTCAATAAAAGATTATCCAAGCATCTACACGCTTGAAGACAAACCAAACAGAAAATGGCGTCACAGAAATATCAACTCAACAGCTTTAATCATCTACACTTCAGGTACAACTGGTAATCCTAAAGGTGTTGAAATTTCTTTCAGAAATATTTTAGCTCAAGTTAAGGCTATGGGTCCTTGTTTCAACATGGGTCCAAATGATAGATTACTATCAATCTTACCGATGAATCATTTATTCGAATTGACAGTTGGGTTCTTAACATTCTTGAGTTTGGGTACTTCTATCTACTACTCAAAGAGTTTGAAACCAAAAGACATTTTTGAATTAATGGAAGAAAAACAAATTACATTCATGATTGTAGTTCCTGCATTTATGAAACTTCTTGAATCAAGTATCCATGCAGAACTTCGTTCAAAATCAATGTTCGCTAGAAGAATGTTTGATATTAAATATCAACTAGCTAAATTTATTAAATTTAAAAAGATTAAAAAATTAATGTTCAAGGATATTCACAAAAAATTTGGTGGTAAATTCAAAGGTTTTCTATCAGGTGGTGCACCATTGGATATTAAAGCCGCTAAATTCTTTGAAAATATCGGTATGACTATTTATGAGGGTTACGGTCTATCAGAAGCTAGTCCAGTTGTTTCTCTTAACACAGATGAAGCTAGAAAATTGGGTTCTGTTGGTAAACCTCTTCCAAATGTTGATGCAAAAATTGACCCTGAAACAGGTGAATTGCTTGTTAAAGGTGATAACGTTATGAAAGGTTATTACAACAAACCTGATATGACAGATGAAGTTATCACTCCAGATGGTTGGTTACACACAGGTGACATAGCAAAAATCGACAAAGACGGCTTCATTTGGATTACTGGTCGTATCAAAAATATGATTGTTCTTTCAGGTGGTAAAAAAGTATTCCCTGAAGAAATTGAAGCACTTTTAGAAAAAAATCCAAACTTCCAAGAAGTTTGTGCTTTAGGTGCAAAACGTAAAAACGGTCAAAAAGACGGTTGTGAAGATATTTACGTTTTTGTTTATCCAAAACAATACGTAATTGATGAACGTGGCGGTAACATGGAAGAAGTTGAAAAATTCATCAAGGCTGAAGTTAAAGAAATGTCTAAGCAACTTTCTCACTTCAAAAGACCTAACAATATTTTCATCATGAATCAACCAATGCCTAGAACTGCTACATCTAAAATTAAACGCAGAGAAATTAAAAAAATGTTTAATTTGGATTAATTAAATAAATAAAATAGTAAAGGATTGAATATGGAAAATACAAAATTTTTCTCTAACATAAAAGGAAATATTTTCGGTGGTATTACAGCTGGTGTAATTGCTTTGCCTCTAGCATTAGCTTTTGGTGTAGCAAGCGGACTTGGTGCAACTGCTGGTTTGTATGGTGCAATCTTTGTTGGTTTCTTCGCCGCACTATTTGGTGGAACTCCTACTCAGGTTTCTGGTCCAACTGGTCCAATGACTGTTGTTGTTGCCGGACTTGTACTTTTATTTCCTGACAATCCATCTACTATTTTTACCGCAATATTTTTGGCTGGGTTAATTCAAATCGCTATTTCATTTACTCAGCTTGCAAACTTAATTAAATATGTTCCGTACCCTGTAATATCAGGCTTTATGACAGGTATTGGGGTTATCATTATTTTGCTTCAAATAACTCCTTTTTTCGGTATGGAGTATACTGGAGCTCCTATTGAACATATTATTTATTTTGTAAAACATCTGAATGCTATTAACTATCAGGCTTTAATCCTTAGTGTTTTGACATTATTGATAGTATTCTTCACTCCTAAAAAAATTAACGAAAAAGTTCCATCAAGTTTAATTGCCTTGGTTCTTTGTACAATTTTTAGTGTGATGATGAAGTTTGATGTTGCTACAATCGGTGAAATTCCAAGAGCTTTCCCATCAATAAAAATTGGTATGGTTGGATTTAATGAACTTAAATCAATTCTTCCTGCTGCATTTTCTCTAGCTATCTTGGGTTGCATCGATTCACTTTTAACTTCTCTTGTAGCTGATTCAATTACAAAAACAAAACATAATTCTAGAAAAGAAGTTTTTGGTCAAGGTCTTGGTAATGCTATTTCAGGTATCTTTGGTGGCTTGGCTGGTGCAGGGGCTACAATGAGAACAGTTGTTAACATCAAAGCTGGTGCGACTGGAAACCTTTCTGGTGTTGTTCATTCATTATTTTTAATAAGTATTATCTTATTCTTCGCACCATTGGCTTCTCAAATTCCAATGGCTATACTTTCAGCAATATTAATCAAAGTTGGTATTGATATTGTTGATTATAAATACTTAAAAGTTATAAAATTCTCTCCAAAATCAGACTTAATCGTAATGATAGCTGTATTCTTGTTAACTGTTTTATACGATTTAATCTTTGCTGTTGGAGTTGGTATCGTACTTTCAGCTCTTTTATTTGCTGCAAAAGTTTCTAAACATTTTGAAGTTAATCTTGAAGATGCTGGCGAATTGAGCGATTGCACAATGAATTGCAAAAATGGTGACGTTACTGTATTAAAAGTTAATGGTATATTTTTCTTTGGTTCAACTGCTCAACTTGTTTCTAAAGTTGAAGAATCTTTCGATAGCAAAGCAATAGTTCTTGATTGTTCTGAATTAAATTCTTTTGATATTTCAGCGGTATTTGCATTAGAAGACACAATTCTAAAATTACAAGATAAAAATATAAAAATCTTACTTGTACTTAAAAACAAACGTCTTGCTGCAAAAATCTTGAAAATGGGATTAGAGGGAATTTTATCAAAAGAAGATATTAAATTTTCTGTAAATCAAGCAGTATCAAGAGCAAACTTTTTAATTCAAGATTAAGAATTGAAAGTTAAGCCATAGGGCAAACATTACCCACAACAAGTATGGTACAAATAAGTATCCTGCTACTTTTGAATGCTTGAAAAATTCAATCGTTGTAAGCGATACAAAGATTAATAGTAGTGTGCAAATTACAAAAGATAGCATTAAGTTATTCAATATAAAAAATGCTGGCGACCACGATAAATTTAGTGCAAGTTGTACTAAAAATAATACAAGGGCTTTCTTTTTACCTTTAAAATTAAAGTTTCTAAAAGCAATAACAAAAGCTATTGCCATAAACAAATATAATACGCACCAAACTGTTGAAAATATCCATTCTGGCGGAGTATATGGTGGTTTTATTAAAGAGTGATACCAAATTGTCATTAACATATTTGTATTTTAAACGATTTTTCAACAGATTTCATCACCCAAAGTAATTATTAAGCTTTGTAACGAAATTTAGTCATGTTGAAATTGGGTGTAAAAGAAATACTTTATATATATGTAAGATACGAGAGACATTAATTGAGACACGAGAGCAATTAGTACGTATTTTATAAGAGAGAGAAATTCTACAAACCTACCCTAATTACCTTCCCTTCCTATAGAAATTTTTAACTCCTTAAATGGAGTTTTTTTTTGGAAATTTTTAGTGCGTTAATATTTTGTATTTAATGATTTTTGATAAATTTTCAAAAAAAGTAACAAGAGTTACATTTCCTTTATAACCTGTAAAATTATAAAAAACATATTTGTTTTCGTGTGGCAATTTGTATATATCTAGATAAGGTTTTTCTGCAATTTTACTATTGCTTTTTGAACCATTTACGTTATTCATATAAAATAAATCTTTATTTAGTGCAAAATAAATACAGTCATAACCTTTTCCTGCTGTACATCTTGTGCGTGCAACCTCAGAAATATTTGTTGGGGCTATAAAAAATGTTCCTTTTTCATCTGCATAAATAGATACATTAAACAAATCATAGCCAAGTTTATTAGGTTCTTCAGTAGCATTTATATCAATATAACCTGATCCGCAAATGTGAGAGGTTGTACTTGTTGCAGAAATACAAGCCGTATTTTCTATATTAAAAGTGTACGAAACATCTTTTATTTTAAAAGAAACATTTTTATCCTTATTTATGTTTGAAATCTTTTCGTTTTCAAGATTTTTGTATTCTTTTGCAAAACAATTATCCTTGCATTCTTCCACAGAAGATTTAAGAAGATTTCCAAAATAAGCGTTAGTTATTTTAAAATTTTCTCTATCTGTTTTATTTTTTTTCTTATCTTTATTTGCTAACGTATAAAAATTATCTAGAGCATTACCAAGTTTTATTTTTAAAATATTGTCATTATAAAAAGTTGCTGATTTTTCGATGTTTTTAAAAAAATCATTACTTTTTGGAGTCAAATATGAGTATATTGAAAATACACCATAAAAAATGCTGATTATTACAAGTGATATTATAAAAGATAATATTATTTTTAATTTTGAATCCATATATTTTCCTTATTTACAGCAAGCTAGGTAAGAACCTTTAGAAACCTCATTGGAACACTTAACGCATTCTTGATTATTAATATTTTGAGGTTTTTGAACTTTATTTTTAGAATTTAAAAAACTTACAATACAAGTTTCGCCTACTTTTTTATTTGTTACTAGATAATAATTATTATCAAAGTTTTTAAGTTTACAAGAACCTCTGACAACTTTTAATTTAGCACCATAATTTTCATAATTTGAATATAAAAGATAATCCGATTTAGTATCTAGATTAAGTGCTTTCGCTGATTTGTTTCCAGCAATTTCAAAAATTTTAAATGAATTATTTTTTGATATTAAATAAGCAAAACCTTGTGTTGAATTAGAATTAAGAACAAAATTAAAATTGCCTTTATCAAGAGGCGTTTTAATAGTGCCAGAAATGCATTTGCCGTTTAAAAAGTAGCCATCTGCACCAGTCAAGGCTTTGCAACAAAGCTCTGAATCATTTTGGTTGTAGCAACATGTGTTTTTCTTAGCTCCAAGGTAACCTTTTTCTACAAAATGTCCATTTCTTTTTGATTTAAATTTTGAATTATTCTCGCAACAAGATTTTGTGTTGTCAGAGGTACAGCAATTATCATTGTCATCTAGCCATACTATATTTTTAGAATGTTTTTGGCAATCAGAAAATCTTCTATTTGTGATATAAGAAGTGTCGCCGTTAATTGCATAAGTCGTGCAACTTCCACCTTTTATAAAACATTCTTCATAAAGATTTTTATAAGTTTTTTCATTAAAGAATGGTTTCATTGTTATATAGCCAGTTTTAGGGTTACGAACAAGTCTAAACTGGAAAATATCTACATTCAAAATATTTGGTTTTTTACTTCCGTTTACGTCAACGTATCCATATCCGCAACCATTTGTATATCCGCCAGCTTCTGTTTTACAAGCAGACATAAAATAGGTAAAAGCATAAGTTGTGCCGTCTTTTAATTTTACGTATGAGAAATGCTTATTCTTTATTCTTGGATAAAGTGGTGTATCATAGGCATCAAGACTATTTTTTGAAAAACAACTTGCGTTTTTGCAGTCGTTTACAAACCCAAGTTTATGAGCTAGTTGTTTTGATAGAGTTTTTTTTATTCCAAAGCGTTCTGTGTATGTAATGTCTATAAATCTTGTTGCAATTTCTTCTGATGTAAGACTACCTCTTTCTAATATATTATTGATTTGATTAATATTTTCTGAATTCGAATTAAAATTTTTGTTGAATATTGCAAAAGCTTGATTAAGGTCAGATTTGATACTTGCAGAATTTGGTATTTTCGAAGTGGTTTTTATTTTTGGCGTAGAAAAATTAATTTTAGGCATATTAGAAATAAATATATAGCCAAAGAATATTATCCCTAATATTGATAAGGCGAATAATAAACTAAGAAATAATTGCTTAAAATTAATATTCATACTTGTATTATAAATTGTAAATGAGATATGTTCAATATGTTTATAAAAAGAGGTGAAGCCAAATACTTCACCTCTTTTTGTCTAAAATCTGAAATCTCTTTCACCATGTCCGATTTTGTCTAAATTATTCTTCAAAATTTCTTTTGTTCTTTCATTTGGAATAGTTTCTTGTTCTTTTTCTATCAGTTTATAACCAACTTGTTTTGTTTCTTCTGATGCGTAATCTTCAAGATATTCTTTCAACGTCATCAAGGCGTTTGGATGGCAACAATTTTGGATTTGTTTTTTCTTACAAAGTTCCATAAATCTGTCACCAGTTCTTCCCTCACGGTAACAGGCAGTACAGAAGCTTGGGATATATCCCATTTCCATTAACCATTTAATTACTTCATCAAGAGTTCTTGTGTCAGATACTTCAAATTGTGATGAATCTTCTTTTGTGTAATCTTTTTCATCATAACCGCCTACGCAAGTCTTTGAGCCACCTGAAATTTGAGAAACACCTAAGTGTAAAAGTCTTTCTCTACATTTTTGAGTTTCTCTTGTAGAAATAATCATTCCTGTATAAGGAACTGCAATTCTAATACATGCAACGATTTTTGCGAATGTATCATCGTCAATTCCGTTTTTAAATGCACTTGGATCAATATCATCAGCTTTTCTAATTCTTGGAACGCTGATTGTATGTGGTCCAACACCGTGAACTGCTTCAAGGTGTTCTGCGTGCATTAATTGTGCTACAAATTCGTATTTATATGTTGAAAGTCCATAAAGGACACCTAATCCAACATCATCAATTCCGCCTTCCATAGCTCTATCCATAGCTTCTGTATGATATGCGTAATTGTGTTTTGGTCCTGTTGGATGAAGTTTTTCATAGTTTTCTTTGTTATAAGTTTCTTGGAATAATATATATGTACCAATTCCTGCTTCTTTTAATTTACGGTAGTTTTCAACTGTTGTTGCTGCAATATTTACGTTTACACGACGAATTGCACCATTTTTATGTTTGATACTATAAATTGTTTTGATAGAGTCTAAAACATATTCTATTGGATTGTTTACTGGGTCTTCACCGGTTTCTATCGCAAGTCTTTTGTGTCCCATATCTTGAAGAGCTATAACTTCTCTTTTGATTTCCTCTTGAGTCATTTTCTTTCTAGGAATATGTTTGTTCTTTGCGTGATATGGACAATATACGCAGCCATTTACACAATAATTTGATAAGTATAATGGTGCAAATAATACTATTCTATTTCCGTAAAAATCTTTTTTAATTTGTTCTGCAAGTTTGAAAATTTCTTGATTTTTTTCTTCATTTTCGCAAGCCAAAAGAACAGAGGCGTCTTTGTGTGATAAACCTTTTCTTTCTTTTGCTTTTTCTAAAATTTCATCTATTAATTCTAAATTATTTTTATTCTTTTCGGCATATTCTAATGTGCTGTTAATTTCTTCATCAGAGATAAACTCTTCTGCTTTCATTGATTTTGGATTATACATACGATTTCTCCTCTTAAATAACATTGTATACCTTTAAGAATTTATTGCAAAATTTTTATTCTTTCTTTGAAAAGTTATCTTTTAGCACAATATAGCTACACATCAAGGCTTGAGTCAAAAGTAAAATAGTTTGATGTATTGTTGAAATTCCAAGTGTAGTTGATTTATCGATACCAAAAATTCCAAGAGCTAAAATGTATGCATATTGGTACGGTCCAACAAATGAGCTTGCAGACGGTATCATAGTTGAGAAAGATATTAAACTAATAACAAACAAGGATGCTGCAAATCCAATTTGCATGTGGAAACTGTTGATTATTAAATATGCAACGATACATTCAACTCCCCACGGTAAAACACTAAAAATAAAAGCTTTCAATGTGTATTTAAAAGAGTTTAAAGCTTCAAATCCCTCTACAAAATTATTAAGTTGTTTATTTATAAATTCAAAAATTTTTTCTGATTTTTCGTGATATTTTTTAGGTAAAATTCGGTTTGATAAATTTGAAAACTTGTTTAAAATAAAATCTATTTTGTTGTATTTATAAATTAAATAAAAGGCTATAAAACATCCTATAAATAGTGTTCCTACTGTATAAGAAAGGTTTACTATCCATTTAGCTTTGCAATACATTATTACTGCAAAAAGCAAAATCAAAAATACACAAATCCCGTCAAAAGTTCTTTCTATCAAAATAGAACCAAGAACTTTCATTTTTCTTTCATCTTTTGTTGTGCCTAATTTGTAAGCTCTATACAAATCTCCGCCTCTAGCTGGTAAAAAGATGTTTAGAAAAACTCCCATTACAAAATTTTCAGCAAGTTCTAATGCTGTATATTTTTTATCGTCCAAAAGTAAAGCTTTCCAACGAAAACCTCTTAAATACATAGAAAACATGTATAAAATTACGATTAACCAAAGATTTTTGAAATCAAATATTTTAAAAGTTTCTACAACCTCGTGTAAATCTATTTTATAAATAATTATAAATAGAAAAAATATAGTAACTAATAGTGCAAAAATCTTTTTTTTACTCATATTAATTCCTTAATAAGCTTTGTTTACAAGGCTATTATGAGCATTCATTTCAAGAGTATTATCAAGAGGTGGAAGTTCAACCTCTTCGCCACCTAAAGCTAATTTAATTAAATAATCTGTAAAATGAGGATTTTTAGGTAAGAATGAACCGTGTAAATATGTCCCGAAAACATTCTTATATCTTGCTCCCTCGTACATATCTTCGCCGTTATTTCCATTACCAATAACAATTTTTGCTAAAGGTTTTGTATCTCCGGTAAGATAAGTTCTACCTGAATGATTTTCAAATCCTACAAGTGTGTTAGGAGTTAGAAAATCAGTTTTTGCCGTTACATTTCCTATAAATCTTTTCTTTCCGCCAATTGTATATCCGCTCAAAAGACTTATACCTATAAGCTTTTCACCACCAATTGTTTGGAAATAATCTGCTAAAAGTTGATAGCCACCACAAATTGTAAGGAATACTTTGTTTTCATCTCTTTTTTGTGTCAAAAAACTTTTATGCTTTTGAAGTTCATTAGAAACATCAACTTGTTGACGGTCTTGTCCGCCACCCATAAAGTAAATATCAGCCTCTGGAATATCTTCACCGATATTAACTTCTTTTAAATTTACTTTAATACCTCTTTTTTCAGCTCTAAATTTTAAAGCTTTTATATTTCCAATATCGCCATATAAATTAAGCAATTTTGGGTACAAATGGCATATAGTTATTTCTAAATTGTTTTCTTCCATAAGTTTAGTATACCAAAAAACCATGCCTTTTGGCATGGTTTTAAACATTTTTTCATAAATTATTTCAAATTATAACGATTTTGTAAATTTTTTGTAACTTCTAAAACTCTTTATTTGCAATGTTTTTCAGCTCTGTAATCCTGAAGAATATTAATTTTAGTTAACATCCTTGCACATTTTGAAATATCCCATATAATAAAGCATGTACACATAAGAAAGGGGATTACAAATGAACAAAGAAGAATTAGTACAAGAAATCGCTAAATCAGCAAAAGTTACACAAAAAGACGCTAACGAAGTTTTAGGTGCTTTAATCGATACAATCCAAAAAACAGTTGCTAAAGGTAAAAAAGTTACTTTAGTTGGTTTTGGTACATTCGAACCACGTAAGAGAGCTGCTAGAAATGGTAGAAACCCTCAAACTGGTAAAGAAATTAAAATCCCTGCTAAAACAGTTCCAGCATTTTCAGCAGGTAAAAAATTCAAAACTGTTGTTAACGGCAAATAGTTTGTAATTTCAGTTTTAAAAGAGAGTCAGGTTTCGGCTTGGCTCTTTTTTTATGTATACTTTTTATACAAAAAGGGCTTTTGGGTTTTAAATTTAACATGTTTTCTGATAAAATGTTATTCGTGGAGATTTTTGTATGAAGGAAAGATTAGTATTATTTATATTGGTTGTAGGTCTTACGACTTTTTTATATGTGTTCCAATTCCAGTATAACACTATTCTTGGGCTACTTTTACTTATTGTAGGTATGTCTATTTACCTTGTTTATTCAAACTTGGCGACAAAACACAAAAAACGTCAATTAAAGAAAAATCCACAAATTATAAATCCTGATTACAAGCCATTCGTATCTGTTATGATTCCTGCTCATAACGAGGATAGCGTTATTGCAGATACTGTGAATAATGTTTTACAAATGGATTATCCAAATTTTGAAGTAATTGTTATTGATGATCGTTCAGATGATAATACTGCAAACGTTATTAGACAACTTGCTAGTGAACATCCTGAAAAAGTTATCGCAATGATAAGAGATAAAGATGCTTACCCTGGAAAATCTGCAGTTTTAAATGATGCTTTAAAAATTGCTAAAGGCGAAGCTATTCTTGTATTTGATGCTGATGCTAGAGTGGATAGTGATTTCTTATCAAAATTAATTCCAAATCTTGAGCCAGAAGATGTTGGTGCATGCCAAGCTAGAAAAATCGTTAGCAACAAGGATTACAACTTCTTAACACGTTGTCAAAACAATGAAATGACTCTTGATACACACGTACAAGTTGGTCGTGATGCTATTAAAGGTGCTGTTGAACTTCGTGGTGACGGGGAACTTATTAAACGTGAGGCTATCGAAGATATTGGCGGTTGGAACAACGAAACAATTACTGACGACCTTGATATGTCAACAAGATTACACTTAAAAGGTTGGGATATTAGATTTATTCCAGAGGCTAAAGTTTACGAAGAGGCTATCATTTATTGGATGCCTTTATTCCGTCAACGCAGAAGATGGTTAGAGGGTTCTATTAGAAGATATTTAGAATATTTTGGTGATGTACTTACATCTCGTGATATGTCTTTAAGAGCTGGTCTTGATATGACAGCTTATATATTCGAATTTCTAATGCCATTTTGGTGTATTATGGAAATTCTTTTACGTATTATAAAATTTGCTATGGGTAAAATCCCAGCATATTCAATTTCAAACTTGTTATGTCTATTCGTTGGTGTAGTTATAGCTCTTGGTTTTACAGTTGCTATTCGTTATGCTATCAGAAGATATGATGATGTTCCAAGAAAAGAGGCTTTAATTCAAGCTATTGAAACAAGTGCTTATTTCTTGGCAATATGGTTCCCTATGATGCTATTTATTTTATGCAAAATTCTTTTCTGCAAAAAATCAATGGCTTGGGGTAAAACAACTCACGGTTTAATTCAAGAAGAAGAAGATAATATTCAAAAACAAAAAGCAAAAGCTTAATTTAAGGAAGAAGGCAAATAAATGAAAACACTTACAGTCGAAGATATTAAAAATGAAATTAGAAATGTTCAAGACTTTCCAAAAAAAGGTATCCTTTTTAGAGATATTACAACAGCTCTAAAAGATGCTGATACTATGAAAGCTATGGTTGATTTCTTGTATGATCATTATAAAGATAAAAAAATTGACTATATTGCTGGCATGGAATCAAGAGGTTTTATCGTTGGTATGCCTTTAGCATATAAATTGAACGTTGGTTTTGTTCCAGTTAGAAAACCTGGTAAATTGCCTGCTGAAACTTATAAACAATCTTATGAATTAGAATATGGTACAGATGTTATTGAAATGCACAAGGATGCAGTTGAAGAGGGTAAAAACGTATTAATTGTAGACGATTTACTAGCAACTGGTGGTACTGCTTGTGCAGCTTGCCAATTATTACATCAAGCAAAAGCAAATATTGTTGGTGCTGCTTTTTGGATTGAGTTAAACGGTCTTGGGGGTCGTGAAAAACTTGAACAACAAGAGGGTATTGACGTAGTTAGTATGCTACAGTATTAAAGATACGAAAGTTTTTAAATTTAAAATAGAGGCAGGCGAAGCCATTGGCTTCGCCTCTATTTTCTTTATTGGGCAAGTATGCCCAACCTACATTTATTACTTCTTTAATCAAATTGTGTTTCCCAGTCTGGATTTTTGTATGCCTCAAAACACATTTTGATTTGTTCTTTATTATTTTTTTCATTTGCTAGATTTTCAGGTAGTTCATCAATACCAAAATATTTTATTTCTGTGGTTTCAATATTTTCTTTAAATTCGCCACCAATCAGCTCACATAATACAAAAACTTTGCAAACACTATAAACGTAATATGGTTCATTGTGTTTATTTCTATCTTGTACGGCAATTAATTTTACAGCTTTTGCCTCTAGCCCTGCCTCTTCACGGATTTCTTTTTCTGTGTTAGATTTTACAGATTCTAACACATCACACCAACCGCCAGGGAGTGACCATGTGTCATTATTCTCGTGTACAAGTAAAATCTTGTCGTCCTTGAAAATCGCTCCACGAGTATCGATTTTTGGTGTTTGGTATCCTGTTTCGCTACAAAATAAATCTTTTACTTTTTCAAGATTAATATCTGATTTTTCAGAAATAATTTCAGCAGAAATTTCTCTCAAGCGTTCGTATCTTTCAACGTCATAAGGATTTTCTGTATATGTAATTCCCGCTTGAGCTATGCTTTGTATTTCTATTGCTAATTTGATTAATTTGTCCATATCTCTTATAAATCCTTGTTGGGCAAGTATGCCCAACCTACTGTCTTTATGTTGTCGGCTTGGTAAAGCCGACCTACATTGTTACGACACTTCACACCGGCTAAGCTTTTCCGCCTGTGCAATCAAAGATTGCTACGCTTCGCAACGGCGGTTTCGTAGTGTTACGTCTTCCAAAGCCTTGCACTTCTGCAAGTCTTTTCAGACTTCACACCGGCTACGTACGACCGCAACAATGTTTATATTTTTTACCGCTACCGCAAGGGCAAGGGTCGTTTCTGCCGACTTTGTTATCGTTTCTTACTGGTTTAACTTCAATTTCTTCCTCCTCTTCAGATGAATCAAAGTTTTCAGCAGCTCTTGATAAGTCTGTTTCAATAGCATCATTTGGGTTTATAACTTGTACACCAAATTTTGTTCTAAATATATGTTTTACAACATCGCCTTGGATTTCGTGCATCATATTATTGAACAAGTCATAAGCTTCTTTTTTATATTCAATTAATGGGTCTTTTTGACCGTAAGCTCTTAATCCGATACCATCTCTCAACATATCAATATTATGTAAGTGGTCTATCCATTTGTTATCAACTGTTCTCAACATTACGTCACGTTCTATTGTTCTCATAATGTTGTCGTCTGCAAACGGAACTTGCATTTTTGGTTCGTCTTCGTATTGTGAAATTACGTCATTATAGAAATTAATAATTTCTTCTTCGTGTTCTCTATATTTTTGGAAAGCTTTTTCCTTAATCTTGTCATAAATAGCGTCATATCTTAGATTTTTAATATCATTAACTTGAATATCGCTAAGTTGAGGCATAATTGAATGAACCTCTTTGATTAATCTTTCCAAATCCTCGTAAACATATTCAGCTGTGTTCATTTCAGGAGTAATATATCCAAGTAAAAGTCTTTCTATTTCTTTTTCTATCATATATTTGACATCTTCAGAAAGGTTTTTGCCGAATAAAACTTTTTTACGTTGAGCATAGAATTTTTCTCTTTGAACATTCATAACGTCGTCATATTCAAGAACTGATTTTCTTATGTCAAAGTGATAAGTTTCAACTTTCTTTTGAGCTGATTGAATTTGTCTTGTAATAAGTGGGTTTTCAATAGCCATATCTTCTTCAACATTAAGAGCGTTCATAAGGCTAATAATCTTATCCCCACCGAAAATTCTCATCAAGTTATCTTCTAATGATAAGAAAAATCTAGTAGAACCAGGGTCACCTTGTCTTGCGGCACGACCTCTTAATTGGTTATCAATACGTCTTGATTCGTGTCTTTCTGTACCGATTACGTGCAAACCGCCAGCTCTAACAACCTTTTTATGTTCTTCTTCTGTTTGTGCTCTCATTTGTTGTAAAAGTGCATTTTTCTTTTCTTCATAATCGCACATATCAGGTGTTATGCCTTGGTTTTCAAGTTCTTCTTTTGCCAAGTATTCAGCATTACCACCTAAAAGAATATCTGTACCACGACCAGCCATGTTTGTTGCGATTGTAACTGCACCTGCACGACCAGCTTGGGCGATAATATATGCTTCTTTTTCGTGGTGTTTTGCGTTCAATACATTGTGCGGAATATTTCTTTCTTTTAAAAGATGTGAAATATATTCTGATTTTTCAATACTGATTGTACCTACAAGAACTGGTCTTTGTTTCTTATGCATTTCGATAATTTCGTCTACTACGGCTAAGAATTTTTGTTTTTCTGTCTTGTAGATAACGTCTGACATATTTTCTCTAATATCAGGTTTGTTTGTTGGAATAATAGTAACTTCTAAGTTATAAATTTTTCCAAATTCAGCCTCTTCTGTCATAGCTGTACCAGTCATACCTGATAATTTTGGGTATAATCTGAACAAGTTTTGGAAAGTGATACTTGCTAGAGTTTGTGTTTCGTCTTGGATTTTAACGTTTTCTTTTGCTTCAACTGCCTGGTGTAAACCATCTGACCAACGTCTACCTTCCATCAAACGACCTGTAAATTCGTCTACGATACAAACTTCGCCATTTTTTACAACGTAATCTGTATCTCTAATAAATAATTCTTTTGCTTTTAAAGCTTGAATTAATTGATGAGCGTTTTGTGTTGCAATATCGAATAAGTCCTTAACGCCTAGTAATTCTTGAGCTTTATCAATACCAACTTCTGTTAAAATAACGTTTTTATTCTTTTCATCAACTTCATAATCAACGTCTTTTTGAAGTTGAGGTGCAATTTTTGCCATTGTTCTATAAGTTTCAGCAGATTTTTCTAATCTACCACTAATAATTAATGGTGTTCTAGCTTCATCGATTAAAATACTGTCAACTTCATCGATGATAGCGTAGTTGAAAGGTCTTTGTACAAGCATTTCAGGACTACCAGCCATATTATCTCTTAGGTAGTCGAAACCAAATTCGTTATTTGTACCATAAGTGATGTCGCATTCGTAAGCTTTCTTTTTGTTTTCAAAGCTTTCTGCATTTCTTCCGCCAGAAAGAATTACACCAACTGAAAGACCTAAGAATTTGTAAATTTTACCCATCCACTCAGAGTCACGTTTTGCAAGGTAATCATTAACTGTGATTACGTGAACACCTTTACCAGTAAGAGCATTCAAGTATGCTGGAAGTGTTGCTACAAGAGTTTTACCTTCACCAGTTCTCATTTCTGCAATGTGACCATTGTGTAAGAAATATCCACCAATAAGTTGTACGTCAAAGTGACGCATATTCAAGACTCTTTTACCAGCCTCTCTTACTGTTGCAAAAGCATCTGGTAAAATTTTATCTAAAGCTTCTTTTTCTAAAATTCTATCTTGTTTAACGTTATCTGATTTTGGTCTTTTTGCTAAAATTTCTTTAAATTCTTGTGTTTTTGCTCTCAATTCTTCGTCAGATAATTTTGAATATTCTTCTTCTAATTTATTAATATGTTCAATAATAGGCATTATTTGTTTGATTTTCTTTTCGTGAGGATCGCCCATTAATTTAACTAAAAAATTTATCATTTATTACTCCAATTTTCTCTGTGTTTATTACCCTAAGTTTAGCACGGACAAAACCAATGAGCAATAGCCCAAACACGCTTATTTACCTACAATTTTTATACAACTGTCTAATTTTTATTCAAATTTGAAATGATATAATATTTGTATTTTGTGGTATATTCTATTTAGTAATTATGACTCCGGAATCAGAATTTAAAAAATTTTTAATAGTTATTCTTTTATTAATCGCCTCTTTTGTATTAATTTCAGGTAGCGATGCATCAAAATCTGTGCAAAAGTTTCAGTCAAAGTTAGTTTCAAAAATCTTTCTTGATGATAAAGACATTACTTCTGAAACTTCTGAATCTGAACAAGAAAAAGAAAACTGGTTTGCTAAAAACTTTAAAAAGAAAAACCCTTATGAATACTGGATTTCTGGTAATATTAAAATTAATTCTTTATCAAATTACAACAATGTATCAAAGGAACAAATTTATACATTTAGAAAATATTATGTAAATAAAACAATTTTTAAAAACAAGGATTATGTACCAAATGAAGAGGTTTTTGGGAAAATTTCTGAAAACAACAAATGGCTAGGTGTAAAAGCTTTAGCCTGTATGGGTTCTTATTCTTATGCATATAAAAGTATGACAAATGATAGTAAATTTATCAATAATCCTGCTATTCTTGTCGGTGTTGATTATGCGACTTTTCCAAAACAATATTTACCTTGCTCTGATAATGAGTATTTAATTCCTAAGAAATTGAGTTTTTCTAAAGATGATAATACGTTTTATTTAACTTACGATATTTCTGATAATCAAATGAATAGACGTCTAAAGCTTGTAGGTCTGAATGCAAGAGATTTGGGCTACAATTATGGATACTGTAAAAAGATTAACAATGTTGTTTTTGCAAATCAATTAGATAATATTTCAGAAAATGTTTATCAATTTAAGGATGCCATAAGACTAGATTATTCTTGCGGTGTTGCTGGTGGTTGCAACGATAATGTTTCCTTCCAAGAAGAATTATTCTTTAATATCAAAGCTTTTCCTGCAACTTTTGAACTAAAACTTTGGTCGCAAAAACCTGAAAACAAAAATGTAAAAGGCGATATTAATTTTACCATTATTTTAGAGTAAATTCGATAATGAAATTGTCTGGACGATTTGTTTCGCTAAGAGCATAATCATTATCATTTAAGATATAAAGTTTTTTCTTTCCAAGAGCAATACCCTCAATTTTTGTATTGCTATCAATATTATTCAAGCCTGTTAGAGGGTAAACCTCTTGGCTCTTAATTTTGCTACCTTTTAATTTTACTTTTCTAATTTGGTGAATACCGTTTCTAAATTCAACTGTAAGAATAGTGTTTCTGTTTAGCATTACTGCACCTGAAACTTTAGAATCAGTATCGATTTCGTATTTATAAATTCTATCAACTTTCTCTGTTTTAGTGTTGAATTTTACAATTCTTCCATAAGTATCACCTTTTAAAGCACTTTGAGTAAATATGTAAATGTGATTTTTGCCGTCATAAGCCATTGCCTCAAAACCACGATTTTTTTGTATACCATTTAACTCTTCTGGAAGATTATATGTTATTTTAGAGTTTAAAACAGTTGAACCTTTTGGTGCAAAACGTTTTTCAACTTTTAGTGATTTATCAGCTTTTATAATAGATGGATAATATTCTTCTGCAATCCAATATGTGCCTTTTTTATCTATGATAAAGGCTTCTGTATCTGCACCGCTAAGTTGTGGAGATAAAAGACTTCCGTTTGGTCCAATAGGGAAACAATCATTGTTTTCGTCTATTGGTAAACCTGAAACTCCTGAAAGCTTTGTCTTTCCTGTAACTTTTATTCCACCGTTTTCTTTAAATTCTGTTTCATAAACTGTAGGAACAAGGTTTGGGCAATAAAAAATTCGAACCTCTTTTTCGCCAATGAATTTTACATCGCTATTTGGTCCTCTATCTGTTAGAATATATAACTTTCCATCTTTGTAAAACAAATCTGAAAAACCACCAGCTTTTACGTTTTCGCAAACATTTGGTAATGTGTTTATTTCGTAAACTTTTTCAGGTGTAAGATTTACTCTATCTGAAATCACAGCTTGTGTTTTTATCAAAACAAATACTATTACTGCTATTAGGATTATTTGTTTTTTATAATTATTCCAAAATTCTCTTATTTTTTCTTCCATAGTATTTATTATCATAACACAATTTTTGACTTATAAAAATAAATCCTTAAAAACATACTATGACTATACGAAATTTATTGGCTATATTATACGTAGTAATGTTCTTAAATATGAATTGTGCTTTGGCTGACGATGTATTCTACGGTTCAGCTGAATACAATGTTAATTCTGCAAGAGAAAAAGTTGTTGACGGAATTGCTTATCGAATAAATAAAGACACTTTTAAAGACAGATTTTATGATATAGAAAATCAATCTAATTTACAAAATATTATCAGTGGTAATTTAGAATTAAAAGATAGAACATTGGCGTTTTTCTCTGATTCTACTTATGGCATTTTATACAAGGATGATCCATATTGTGTTTATTATTACGATGCAAATGGGTTTTTAATAAATGTAGATAAAAAAGATGGCTTGAATTATCCGTACAACTTTTATAAATATTCTCCGACAGGAGAACTTATAAATATGGGAGTTAGAGTTTCTAAGGGGGAAACTTATATTTATTCACCAGACGAAAAGCTTATTGCACATTGGGTTGGTGCAAATGCTTATAATGAACAAAACAAGCTTATTATGAAACGTCGTTATGTTGAATAATTATTTTTCTAAAAATAGATTATAAGTGATACTTTCAGGTTCAACTTTTATTTCATTGCCTCTAAATATCACGCCGACGTATTTAGTGGTTTTATCGCCTAAACCTTTGCACATAGAATTTTTTCTACTTATTGTTAGTGGATAATTTATTTTTACAAGTACATTTCCTGTGTTTCGTACATAAAAAGTTTTAAAAGTTAGTTCCGCATTATCTGCGATTAGTCCGTTTTCATGAACACTATCAACCACTCCAACTACAGGTGTATCCTTTTTTATAAACAAATTGTTTTTGTAATAAATATCGTTTACTGTCTTAAATCTTATCCAATCTCCAACTTCAATTTCGTTTTGATGTGTTGAAATAAGTTGAGTTGGTGTAATTTTTATTGATAGTTTTTCTGCACTTGCAATTGGTGCAAACATAATCAAGCAAATTATTGATAATAATATTCTTTTCATAACTAATCCTTTAAGTACAATGTGAAAATATCCTTGTTAGGTCTTAAAAAGACTTCGCCACCTCTAAATGGTGAAAATCCAAGGCTTTGTCCATCTACACCGCTAAAATATTCGAAAAATATTGGGTGAGCGTTTCCTTTTTGGTAAATTATTCCATTTAATTTTTTACCTTGTAGTTCAAATTGTTCCAAATATACAGTTGCATATTTTCCGCCAAAACCATTGTTTACAACTTCTGTAACTAATCCTGTTACGGTTGTACCTTTTTTATAATTTTTTATGTCGTTTACAAGTACAAAGTTTAAGGTGTCACCCTCTTTTATACCATTGTTACTTGTTTTGTATTCTTTTTCAGGTGTTATTTGAATAGCTGTTTCTTGAGCAAAGGTAACTTGTGCAAAAACTATCAACGTTAAGATTACAAACAATTTTCTAAGCATTATAGATTACCTCTTTTTGATGCTCTTTCTTTTTCTCTTTGTTGAAATTTTTGTATATCCTTTTGTGCTGTGTTTGTCCAATTTACATAGTGAATATTTTTAGCCATTGGACTAGTCAAATAACTAGGATATTTTTTATAAATATATTCGTAATCTTTCATTAATCTTGAAGAAGTTTTTGGGTGTGATGTAAAAGTTCCCCAGTCAAATATGCTTTCACCACCGATTTTGTTCATAATGGTAATCATTGCAAGTGGGTTATATCCAGCTTTTACCATATAATCAATACCAATTTCATCTGCTTTGTATTCATAAGCTTTACTATTAAATTTCATAACGATTAATTTTCCAAAACCGTCATAAAAATCCATATCGTGTGCAATTTCGTGTGATAGAATTGCTGCTAATTCGTCGTCATTATCTATATAGTTGAAAAGTCCAGCGTAAACCTTGACTGTTTTTGTTGAATAATATGTCATAGCGTTTACTGTGTAATTACCTCTTGCAAGTATGAAATTAACTCTGTTAGGAATTTTATTTGCGTTTAAAATTTTTGAACCTACAAGGTTTATCTTTTCTTCTCTTTTGCCAAGTTTTTTCCAGATGTTATCCATTGTTATAGCACCCTCGTTTATTATCATATCTGAAAAATCTACTGGAACATCTACTGCATTTGCTGATAAACCGATAAATAATATGCCAACTAGTGCTAAAATCTTTTTCATATATTCTCCTAGTGTTGTCTTTATATAATCTTAATTTACAACCAATAAAAATCCATTGCAACTGTAGTTTTTATGGTAAAATATTGAGAGATAGAAACGGAAATTGAGAAAGGTTATTTATATATTATGTGTGGAATCGTAGGTTATGTAGGCGAAAAAAATGTAGCCGAAGTTTTAACAAAAGGTTTAAGTTCTTTAGAATATAGAGGTTATGATTCTTCAGGTGTTGCTCTTTTAGCTGATGGTAAAACTAAAGTTTATAAAGCAGAGGGTAAATTACAAAATCTAAAAGATTTATTAGCAACAAAGGAAAGCGAAATTAAAACAGCAAATGTTGGTATTGGTCATATTCGTTGGGCAACTCACGGTGTTCCAAGCATAAAAAATGCTCATCCTCACACTTGTAATTGTGGTAAATTAGCAGTCGTTCACAATGGTATCATTGAAAACTTTAAAGAATTAAGAGCAAAATTAGAAGCTAAAGGTTGTGTTTTTCAATCAGAAACTGATACTGAAACAGTTGCTCACTTGGTAGCTCAAAAATATAATGAAGTAAAAGATTTAAAAGAAGCAGTTAGACTTGCAACTAAAGAACTTGAGGGTGCTTATGCTTTATGTATTATTCACCAAGATGTTCCAAACACAATTATTGCAACTCGTAGAAACGCTCCACTTTTGATTGGTGTTGGAGAGGGTGAAAACTTTGCAGCATCTGATGTTCCTGCAATTATTGAATATACTAAAAAAGCTATTTACTTGGATGATAACCAAGTTGCTATTTTAAAAGCTGATTCTATTCAAATCTTTGATGCGGATAATAATGAAGTTAAACAAAAGGTCGAACTTCTTCCATGGGAACCTATTGCATTAAGTAAAATGGGTTACAAACATTTCATGCTTAAAGAAATTCACGAACAACCTGATGTTATTAGAAATTTCTTATCAGGCAAATTACATTCTGCAACTGAACCTATAAAACTTGATGAAGTTAAGTTAGATAAGTTAAAACTTAAAAATCTAAATCGTATTCAAGTTGTAGCTTGCGGTACATCTTTACATGCAGCTTTAGTTGGTAAATATATCATTGAAGAACTTTGTGAAATCCCAGTTGATGTTGAAGCTTCAAGTGAATATATTTACAGAAAAACAGTTACTGATGAACATACTCTTGTAATTGGTGTTTCTCAATCAGGTGAAACAGCAGATACTTTAACAGCTGTAAAACAATCAAAGGCTAGAGGTTCTCACATCTTAATCATTACAAACAGACCTGATAGTGCAATGGCTCGTGAGGCTGATAGTTTAGTTCCAGTAAATGCTGGTATTGAGGTTTCTGTAGCTGCTACAAAATCTTATGTAGCTCAGTTAATGGCATTTTATGCATTAGCTCTTCATTTGGCTGAAATTAAAGAATCAGCTGATAAAGACGAAATTCAAACTATTAAAAATGAATTACTTTTATTGCCTCAAAAAATCGAATTATTATTATCAAAAACTGATAAAATTCAAAAATGTGCAAGAATGTATTCTAGCTCTAAAAACTTTATCTTTATTGCTAGAGGTATAAACTATGCAACAGCTTTAGAAGGTGCATTAAAATTAAAAGAAATTAGTTATATCAACGCAACTGGTTATCCGGCTGGTGAATTAAAACACGGTCCTATTGCGATGTTAGATGAAACTTTACCAGTATTATCAATTATGATGAGCGGTAAAGTTTATGAAAAAATTCTTTCAAATGCACAAGAATCAAAAGCTAGAAACGCTAGAATGATTGCTCTAACAGATTCAACTGATGAAAAACTTGATGAATTGTTTGATTATGTATTAAATGTTCCTCACGTTCATGAATTAATTTCACCAATTATGGCAATTGTTCCTCTACAATTATTGGCATATCATATTGCCGAATTTTTAGGTAAAGACGTTGACCAACCTAGAAACTTAGCAAAATCTGTTACAGTTGAATAAGGTTTTTCAAAGGTGATTTTATCTGATTGTGTAAAAATAAAAAAGGTTGAAAATGTTTCAACTGAATATGTTGAAACAGAATTGAAAAAACAAGGAATTGACCCTCTACGATGGGCAGTTTCTGGCATGGACGATACTACTTTAACTATAAGTTTAGCTTATGAAAGGGAATAAAATGGTAGAAACAATGATGAAATGTGATATTAAAGATATTTCGTTAGCAGAACAAGGTAAAAATAATATTGAATGGGCATTAAGAGATATGCCTGTTTTAAGAAGTATTCAAGAAAGATTTATTAAAGAACAACCATTTAAAGGTTTAAGATTATCTGCTTGTGTACACGTTACAAAAGATACAGCAGCTTTATGTACAGTAATGAAAGCTGGTGGTGCAGATGCAGTTTTAGTTGCATCAAATCCTTTATCAACTCAAGATGATGTTGCAGCTGGTTTGGTTAAATACTGGGGTATTCCTGTTTATGGTTATGCTGGTGAATCAGTTGAAACATATAGAGAACACGTAAGAGTTGCTCTTGACCATAATCCTAACATTATTATTGATGATGGTTGTGACATTATGGCAACTATTTACGAAGAACGTCCAGAAATTGCTGAACATATCATTGGTTCTACAGAAGAAACAACTACTGGTATTATCAGATTAAAAGCTTTGGAAGAACAAGGCAAATTAAAAGCTCCAGCAGTTGGTGTTAATGAAAGTTTGACAAAACACTTATACGATAACAGATATGGTACAGGTCAAAGTTTATTTGATGGTATCTTTAGAGCAGCAAATATCTTAATTGCTGGTAAAACAGTTGTTATCTCAGGTTATGGCTGGTGTGGTAAGGGTTGTGCCTTAAGAGCTAAAGGTTTAGGTGCAAATGTTATTGTTTGTGAAGTTGACCCATTAAAAGCTTTAGAAGCAGTTATGGAAGGTTATAGAGTTATGCCTATTGCTGATGCTGCAAAAGAGGGTGACATCTTTATCGCTGTTACTGGTGATAAACATGTTGTTGATGTTGAACATTTACTAAATATGAAAGACGGTTCTTTTGTTGGTAACTGCGGACACTTTGACCACGAAATTAACGTAAAAGGTCTAAGAGAACACGCTGTTGAAATTAAACAAATTAGACCAAGTCTTGAAGAATACAAATTAGATAACGGTAAATCAATTTACGTTATTGCAGAGGGTAGATTAGTTAACTTAGTTGCTGCAGAAGGTCATCCAGCAAGTGTTATGGATATGTCTTTTGCAAACCAAGCTCTTGGTATTGAATATCTTGTTAAAAATCAAGGTAAATTGCCTAACAAGTTATTAACTTTACCTGAAGAAGTTGATATGATGATTGCAAGAATTAAGCTTGAATCAATGGGTGTTAAAATTGATACTTTGACTCCTGAACAACAAGAATACTTGCATTCTTGGAAAATATAATTAATTCTAAAAAGAGTGGCGAAGCCATTAGGCTTCGCCACTCTTTTTTTTATCTTTTAGCTTGTTGGACCACTTCTTCTTTTTACTTTTGATTTTCTCAAATTTTTTCTTTTTGTTTTAAATTCTTGTTTTAGTTGTTTTAATTGTCTTTTATATACAAATTGTTTCTCTTTCTTTTCTTGTTTTTTAGCTTGTTTTTCTTCTTTTTCTTCAATTTTTTTGACGTCTTCTAAGTGTTTGGTTTCAGCTTTTACAAGTTCAGGGTCTTTTATTCCATTTTGGATAAGTTTAAAACCAATAACGCTAACTTCCATAGATTGGTTATCTAAAGATTCAAGTTTTGAATATTTTCCGTCATAATCAATACTCCAAGCACCTAAAAATTTAGGTTTGTTTCCAGTAAAAGCGTAAGCATTTATTAAAACTCTGTTTCCATTGTTTTTGTCAAAGCCTAAAGGGTACAAATCCCAACGATATTCACTTAGTTCAAAACCTTTTTCTTTTTCCCAATAGTGCAAAATTGCTTGTCTAATTTCTGTTAAATTAGTAGCTGTTTTGGTTGTGAAATCATAAGTCCAAACATTTGTTTGCCAAATACCGTCAAAAGTGTTACCTATTTTTTCCTTTGCAACGAGTTTTGTGTGATTTACGTCAAAGTCAATAGGTGTAATTGTTCTAAAGGTATCTCTAACATCTGTATCTTTATCTGTTTCAAGAATTGGCTTAGCCCATCTTCTAGCAATATTTGCTTTCAAAATTCTTTGTGTATCAGGTTTTGACGTATCAAGTGGCACTACAAAGACATCACAGGTAGTTACGTTTCTATCTGCGTAATAATAAACTACAGGATAAACCATTGTTTTTAAGTCATTTGCAACAAGTCCGTAGTTGTTTTCTTTTCTATCAAATTTATATTTTCTACTCAAATGAATGTCAGGACTTCCTGGGGGATCATTGTATCTGACAAGTTTATAAACTGGTTGAGGAAGATATTTCATGTCCTTATCCTGAATAGGTGGCTTAAAATCCATATCCTCTTTAGTTTTGTCTTTAACCTTTGACTCTTCTTCGTATTGAGCCTTTGTCATATAGCCTGATTTTGGCATAAGACTTTTTTCATATTGTTCTCTAAGTTCTCTTTTTCTAACCTTGTATTCGTAATCGAGTTGTTCTTCTTCAGGGCTTTTACGAAAATTAGGCATTGAAATATCAAAAGTTGCTATTTCTTGACTGATATTCTTTTTGGCCTGTTTTGCTTGTTTTTTAGCCTCTTCTTTAGTAAATTTTTTATTCAAAACTTTTGCATTAGAAGAAGTTGATTTGCCATAAATCAACTCTGTTTTTTTATTTTTAAGTTTTTTTGCTTCTTCTTTTTTTACTTTATTTAGTTCTCTTTTGCTGATTTCAGGTATTGTTAACTCAATTTTTGATGCCATTGAATTATTTAAACTGTCATCATAAGCTAACAAATCCAAGTCAGGTTGAATTAATAAAGCGATAGCAGAAGTTAAAAACATCGTTTAAACTAAGCCTTCTTTCATAGCAAGGTTAATAGCTTTAGTTCTATTTTCTGTGCAAAGTTTTTGTAAAATGCTATGAACGTGAGCTTTTGCAGTTGCATAAGAGATAACTAATTCGTCAGCAATTTCTCTATTAGATAAACCATTAACGATTAGTCCTAAAACTTCTAATTCTCTATCTGTTAAGCCATAAGTATTTTTAGCGTTTGTTTTGTTTACTCTAGTTTCTTCAGGTGCAATAGGGTAAGTATTTTTATTGCGTTGAATGTTTGATAAAACAATTCTTGCAATATTTTGGTCAATCCAAGCAATACCCTCTGCTACTGCTTTTATAGCAGAAATCGTTTGGTCTTTTGTTGCACCTTTCATAATATATCCGTCAGCACCTGATTCAAATGCTGATAATACGTCTTCCTCTCTATCTCTTGATGTGTACATCAAAACTTTTACTTCAGGGTTATATTCTTTAATCAATTTTGTTGCTTCAATACCGTCAATTTCAGGTAATCCAATATCCATTAAAACAATATCAGGATTTAACAATTTAGCTTTATTAATACCAGCTAAACCGTCTTCGGCTGTATCAACAAGTTCGATGCTATCTTCTCTTTCAAGTACAAGAGATAGTGCAATTCTCGTCATTTCGTGGTCTTCTACCATAAGAACTCTAATATTGTTGTTAGCCATTGATTAATACCCTTTCTTCATTAGGAACAACGACATTTGTTAGTAAGAATGAAAATTCGCTACCTTTGTTTAATTTGCTTTCAAGCCAAATTTTTCCGCCGTGTGCTTCTACAATTTGTCTTGATAAATATAGTCCCAAGCCAGTTCCTGTGGAACGTTTTTTGCTTGTTCCTTGAGAAAATCTCTTGAATAGACTAGGAATATCTTCTTTTGGAATTCCATTACCATTATCAATTACAGAGAACACAATGTCGTTATCTTCTTGTTTTACGCTTATAATTATTTTTCCATTATTATTTGTGTAGTTTATTGCGTTACCACATAGGTTTGTGATTACTCTTCTAAGTTCGCTTCTGTCTGCATTTATCACCATTTTTTCATCAGGTTGATAATCTAAAATAAATTCTAATTCCTTTTTGTCAGCTAGTGGTTTTAATTCATTGTAGCATTGGTCACACAAGCCTTTGAATTCAAAGTGAGTTTTAACCAATTCTAACTTGCCTGAATCGTATCTGTAAACTTCAAGTAATGAGTTTACTAATCCAAGAAGATTTTCATTGTTTGTCTTTAATGTTGATAATAGCATTGTAGCTTTATCACTAAATTTTCCAAGAGTTCCGTCCAAGAAGAATTTAAGAGTTTGAATTGCTGCAAGTAAAGGTGTTCTCATGTCGTGAGTTAGAGTTGCAATAAAGTCATCTCTTAAACGTTCTGTTTCTTTTTGAACAGATACATCTCTGATTACGCCAACATATTTTTGAACATTTTCATCCTCGTTTTCAATCATAGCAAAGCTGATTTCAACGGGCGTTGCTTTTCCTGAAAGGCTATTTGAGATAAAGTAATCTCTTAATACAATTTCTCTTTCATCAGGGTCAATTGTTGTAAAAGGTTCGCCTTTTTGAGGATATGCAATATCAGAGAATTTCATTTTTTCAAGGTGTTTTGCAGATAAACCAGTCATATTTTCACAAGCTGGATTTACTTGTTCTATTTCACCGTTGATGTTTATTGTTATAATTCCGTCAGCACAATAATTGATAATATTGCTCATTTTTGAGTTCAATACTAAAATATCTGCTGTTTTTTCTTTTACTAAATCTTCTAAGTTGTGTGAATATTTTTCTAATTCAGCTTTTGCAACTTCAAGTTCTGAAATTTTTTCATTTAATTTTTTGATTAAATTACTTCTTTCAATACCATTCTTGATAGTGATGATTAAATCGTCATTATCCCAAGGTTTTTCAAGATATTTGTAAATTCCAACATCGTTAATAGCTTGAATAGCATTTTCTTTATCAGCATAACCTGTTAAGAGAATTTTACTTACATCAGGGTATAATTTTTTAGCCTCTGTTAAAAACTCAACACCATTCATTTCCGGCATTTTTACGTCGGAAACAATTACGTCAGGTTCGTTATTTTTTAGGAATTCCAAAGCTTCTAATGGATTATTAAAGAATTTTCCATTAGTGAACCCTTCTACTCTAAATAGCATTTTTAACGCAGATGTAACGACTTGTTCGTCGTCAACTACGACAATCATCCCTGTTTTCATACCATTAGAATAACTTATTTTCATGAATTAGACAAATGCTTAACAAATTTTCATGAACTTTAGTTAAGATGATTTTTAAAATATTTTAAAATTTCAATTAATGTTGAAGAATTGCCTACATAACCTGATTTTGAAGCAATCCATTGTGATTTATAATCTAATGACAATGCGATTTGCGGTGCTACTTCGTCAATGATTTGTAGTTGCAAAGAGTTTATTGCTTTACAACATTTTAACGATGTTTGGCTACCAAGAGTAATTAAAATTACATCTTTTTTATCAATAACTTTTGCTGTCAATTCTGCTAAAAAGTTTGCAGCTTTTGAAATAAGTTTTGGTTTTGTCATTTCGTTATCGAGTGAATCATCTGAAAAACCGTCAAATTCTTGGATTAATGAAGATGCATGAACTGTAACAATGTCATAGTTGTTAAGTGCATCTATAACCTTGTTTACTATTTCTTCAGAAATACCTTCCATAAGCATTTGCATATTTACGCTTATGGCAAACTTGTTTTCTATCTCATCGGTTGCAGTTAATTTTTCTATTTGAGTTCTGCAAAGATGAGTTGGAGAGCCTGAAATGATTAATTTTGGAAGTTGAGGAATTTTTACAGGCTTTCTTTCTTCCTTGTGTTTTTCTTCTTCTAAAATATGTTCAGCCAAAATCTTTGCAGTAGCAGTTGTTCCTACTGGAAGAATGTTTAATTTAGATCTGTTTGCTGCCAAAATTATTTGTTCTATATCATCATTAGAAACAGCATCTGCAACGATGATTTTTTTACCAGCGTTTATAAGTTCTCTTATTTCCATCAAAATAGGACCGGCACCTTGCATAACTTTTTTAAGTTCAAGATGTCCTACAAGTTCACTTTTATCTTCTCTAAGTTGAGTTTTTAAAAGTGATGGAATATGTGTTTCTGTAACAGGTGCCATAACATCTCTAGCAACTTCTGTTCTTTCGATTGGTAAACCTTTTATCAACTGATAACCACCAACGGTTGTTATATTGTGAGCTGGTGATGCTGGAATTACGATAGCTCCATCAAGTTCTAAGTTTTCAATCATACTCAAGGTTTCGATACCAATATTTCCTCTTGAATATGTGTCGATTTTTTTGAAAAATTTATCAATGTTTAAGTCATTTTTTAATTTTTCACAAGCCTTTTGAACTTCTATATAAGAGGTTTCGTAATCCTTGCCTCTGCTAGAAGTTGAAATTGCCCAAACTTGAATATTTTTTATACCTTGTTGAATATTTTCACAATCTAAGACAACTTGAGTGTGTGCACCTTTTAAATGAAATTGTAAAGCTGCATCGTTAATCTCTGTGATGTCGTCTGCAAGTATACCAATAAGGTTAGAGATTATCATTATTATTCAGCGTCCCTTTTTGAGCCTAATAATCTAATGTTATTAGCTACAATTAAAAATCTTTCTTTTTCTTCGCCAGTTTGGTCTTTCCATTTGTTGATAGCAATTCTACCCTCAACGGCAACCATTCTACCCTTTTTTACGTATTCGCCAGCAAATTCAGCTTGTTTATCCCAAACATCTACATTAAACCAGTCTGTTACTTCTGATTTAGTTTTGCTGTCCCAACGGTTTACTGCTAAAGAAAAATTTGTTCTTACTTTTCCTGATTCAAAATATTTGATGTCTGAATCTTGACCTGCACGTCCTACAACTACTACACTATTCATATTTATTAGCCCTCTTTTGTTTCTTCTGTTACTTCTGTGTTATTACCTGTTACGCAATTTTCGTAACCTGTGTTTTTGCAAATTTCTTCACACCAAAGTCTTACGATTTCGTCTTCTGGTAATTTGTATGAAATTGGTTTACCAATAACAACTTTTATTTGTTTGTTTCTGAATTTTTTGGAGTATTCTTCTAATCCGCAAACTGAAACTGGAACGATGTCAGCTTTGAATTTTTTCGCAAATAATACGAAACCCTTGTGAATATCTTCTATTTTTTTATTTTTACGTGTTCCACCTTGTGGGAAAATGCCTAAGCCCCAAGACGTATTAAAGATTTCTTTAACTGTTTTAAAAGTTGCAAGTTCAGGTTTTTCTCTATTAACTGCAAATGCACCTAATCTTTTTACTAACCAAGTTTTGATTGAATTACCCTCAAAAAGTTCTTTTTTTGCCATAAATGCAATAGGTCTTGCTACGGCATAACCTATAAATGGTGGGTCAAGTTCTGAAACGTGGTTTCCTACGTAGATTACGTTTCTTTCTTTTGGTAAATTTTTTCTACCCTCAACTTTTAATTTGTAATAAAAAGCTTGTACTGGAAAAACCATAAATACTAATACCATATAATAGAATATAGTTCTCCAAATATGATAATCGCTTGCAAAACGTCTTGCGAAGTTTCTTGGCTCTTTATTTTCCTTTTCTTTCTTCTTTTTTATCATTTTTATTTCCTATGTTGCAGGGATATATTCAAAACCTGTAAGTTTTTGAATAGCTAAACCCCATTGTTCCATAACAGCATCTAAGTCTTCGCTGAATGGAATTACTTCTCCAATTTTAACTTTAATTTTGCCTTTAAATGGGCAAAGAGTTTTGTTTTGTGAACCTACAATACCGATTGGTAAAATGTCACATTTTGTTGCTTTTGCAAGTCCTGCAAAACCTTTTTTAATATCCTCAATAGTTCCAACTTTAGCTCTTGTACCTTGTGGAAATAACCCAAGTACCCAGTCTGTATTTTGAACTTCTAGAGCTGTTTTTATTGTTGAAACTTCTAATTTCTCACGATTAACTGCAAATGCACCTTCCCAGTCTAGCATCCAGCGTACAAATCTTTTTTCAAAAAGTTCTTTCTTCGCCATATATGCTACTGGTCTATTTAGAGTGAAACATACCAAGAATGGGTCAAGTGATGAAATATGGTTTCCACAAGCAATATATTTGTTATCTTTTGGAATATTTTCTTTTCCCTCAATTTCAACTCTATACATTAATTTGAATTGTATTCCGTACCAGAATTTACAAACTACTCTTTGGAAAAATTTTCTCCAAAAATTAAAGTATTTTGCTGTTCTTCTAGCATAATTTTTAGGTTGTTTTTTTTGATTTGCCATAGCTCCTCCGCTTATTTAATTATACTATATATATTTTATTTGTAAAATGTATGTATTGTTTTAATATAAATATGTGTTATTATTATTTTATAGATTTACATTTACTATTATTAACTGCATTTACTCACATTTGAAAGGAGAGTTTATATGAATTTAGACAAGAAAGCTTCTTGCCCCCTAGAAGAACAGTTATTTAAGAGTGTTTATGATAGAACACCTCAATATGTTAAAGATTTAAACTTAATGGATTTTTCAAATAAAGGTGAATTTACTTTTACTTTGAAAAAAGAACATCTTTATCCTTATGATGAAACAACAAATCCAGATGGTTTAAACTTAAAAGATTGGTTTGCAAACTATGCTAAAGAAGCAAAAGTTTCAACTGCTGGTATCAGAGGTCCTCAAAATATTTTATATCCTCAAGATACTCGTTTTCCAATTAACTTAGTGGGTATTGTTTTAGCAACTCTTGCAAAAGCCCTTGTAGCAAAAGAAAAATATCAAAATCAACAAGTTATTAAACTTGCAGGTCGTGAAGTTAGATATAATTCAGATTTATTCCTAGATGCAATCGCTAGAATACAAGCAGCACAAGGTATTAAAACTCTTGTTCCTGTTGAAAAGAAAACTATTCCTATTTGGTTAGCTTCTTTCTTAGCTTTTAAATTAGATTTAGTAGGTGGCGAATATATTACATCAAGCCACGGTATTTCTGTTAAAAACGCTACAAAAGACTTAAACTCTCAAGGTAGCCAATATTTACCAGAAGAATCAGCAGAATTTGTTCAAAAAATCCAAGAAATTTTTGACGAAACAGAAAAAAATGGTTCTTATGAAATCAAAATTTCAGCAGAAGATAATCCTTTAATTGATGAAAAAGTTATGGCTAAATTACACGATGGTGTTGATTTATATGTTGAATACTTGAAATCAGGTGTTGCTGAAAAAGATAACTTAGACTTTATTAAAAAAGCTCAAAACAAAATTGTTATCGAAAACGTTGGTGGTTCAGCTTATAGAACATTAAGTCGTGTTTTAAAAGAATTGAACATTTCAGATAAATTCGTTTGGTTGAATGAGGGTGAAGACCCATTCTTCCATTCAATTGGTAAATACGATGAAGATCCAAAAGGTAACAAAACTTTCTACGATTATTCAGTAGATGCAACTGTTTTAGCTAAACGTAAAAATGGTGAAAGTTACTTTCCAGTAATCGAAACTCTTCACTATGACAAGGTTTTAGCTGATTATCCAATTGGTACTGCTGTATTAATTACAGACCCTGACCATGACAGATTAACAGTTACTCAAATTGAAGACGAAAAAGAAATTTCAAAACTAGAAAAAGCAGGTATTGCTTATGTAAAACTTGGCAACGGCAGAATTTTAACAGTATTTACTGCTAACCAAGCCTTCTTGCTATTAATGGATTTCAGAATGAAAATGTTGAAATCTCAAGGCAAATGGAATAATCACCCACGCTTTATGATTAAAACTACTGCATCAGCAATGAGTTGGGATGAATGGGCAAAAGCTAACAATGTTGCAGTTGTTAACGTTCCAGTTGGTTTCAAAGAAATCGCTAACATTATGAAAAAAGTTGAATTGAAGTTGAAGAAAAATCCTAACGATGAAGTTACTGTTATGGATGTATTTGGTCAACGTATCAACTTAGGTAAATCACCTCGTCTAATCTTCGGAGGTGAAGAATCTGGCGGTATGATTATGGGTGGCGAAGAAATGATTAAATCTCTTGCTGGTCGTGAAGCTATCGCTATGAGAGAGAAATCAGCTACTGAAGCTATTCTTGTTGCATCAGCTCTTTCTTCAAAACTTGAAGAAGAACATAAAACAATGTCTGAATACTTACTTGAAGTATTTAAAGATAATAACATCAAGGGTCAATTTGATACCCGTGTAGATATTGCTTACTATAACGAATCAGAACCTGATATTGATAAATTAAAAGCTGCAAAAGTTGCTGGTGAACAATTAAGAACTAAAAACGATTTGTTCTATTTATCAATGGCAATCGCAATTCGTTCAGGCAAAATGACTTTTGAAAATGCTAAAGAAATCCTAAAAGATGCTTTCAAGGAATTAAACTTTGATAACCTAAAAGCTATCAAATTCGTTGGTGATGGTACTTATTTAGAATTTGACGATAAATACATTGAAATCAGACCATCAGGTACTGATGCGAAAACAAAAGCTTACGGTGCTGGTCTAAACTTTGAAGAAATTGGTAAATACGCATCTGCTATGGGTAATTTCTCAGGCGAAAGAACTGAAACACATAAAAAATACATTACTGATGAAATGTATGAAAATACAAAAGACAAATCAATGGAATATTATTTAGAATTTGTAAACGACGAGGCTAATAATGAAGTGTTCGTTATTCCTGAATATTCATTCTAATTGATAAATTGAATATTATAAGTGGCGAAGCCTTTGGCTTCGCCACTTTTTTAACGAAAAAGAGTTGTGAACTTCACAACTCTTTTTCGTTTGTTTTTATTTTTATCTTTTTTATTTTAGACTTCTAACATCTGAAAGTGCTATCATATTAAATTTATCTAAATAACTTTTTAGAGGTAATTTAATTGTTTTAGATGTGTCGTGTGGGTTAACAAGATAGATATTTTTGTCATCCACATCTTTTACAGAATATGCGTGAGCGTTATACATGTGAACTTCTTCACCTGTTTTTGCATCAGTAGCACCCATTCCTCTAGTATCAATATTAGGAGTCATACCAGTAACAGCGGCTCTACCGCTCATGCCGTTTCCTTTGATGTAGTCAATCATACTTTGTACACCGAAAGAACCAACGGCAGTACTTGTATGATTAGGATCGCCTAGTAATTCGAGAGCTTTTCCTACATAGTTCCCGTCAATATCAGCTTTTCCATCCGGAACAGTTTCTCTGAAATATCTATCCATAGCAATTTCCAATGCTCTTACGTCTGAATCACCGCTTGATAATTCATTTGAGCCTTTTAAATCTCTTGCTGTAACTTTATAAGTTTTGCCAACACCTTTTAAAGTAACTGTAGCGTTACCTTGTTTATCAACTTTTACGGCATTATCAAGAACTTTTTTACCTTGAGGAGTCATTGATAATGACTGAATACCAGCTAACAACCAGCAATCGCCAGTTTGACCTTGTCTAAATGGTATATCAATTTTACCGTTAGGTCTTGGTCTACGTGCTTGCGTTGTATCTGATCGGTTAACAATTTTTTTGAAATCTGCTGCTAAACGTTTTTTATCAACTTCTGGTAAACCCTTTTTAGAATCATATTTTTTTACTAAATCTTGCATTTTAGGAATAACATCGTCAGAACGTTGTTTATTATAATTCGCAACATCTTTACCAACGTTTACCATGTGTTGTAAACATTGTTTCTTTTGAGCTTCTGACAAATGTTTAGAATTCATTACCATTTCTGGTAAGCTATATCCTGAATTTGCAAAAACTTGAAATGCAAACTTATAACTCTTAGGGTCTAAAGTATGTATAGTCTGCATAAGTTGTTCTGTGTTTTTAGCAGAAACCTTTTTTTGACTCAATCCTCTAAAGATTCCTAGAGTTGTTTGTTCTGTATATTTCAAACGCATTTTTCCATCAATAAGCGGAACTGGTGGAGTATCATTTTTTACCTTGATTTCTTTTTTTGGTTTAAATTCTACTTTACTATCAAAAATAGATGGCATTTTCTTTTCTGCAGGTTTAAATGGTGTACCTGAGCCCTCTGTTTTTCCACCAAAAATTTCAATATCTGGAAGTTGGTTTGATGCTTGTCTTGTTTGTTTTTTAGCCTGAGTTCGTTTGTTATTGTCCCCAGCTGAGTAAATGTTAATTTCTGTCATATATGAACCCCTAATCTTGTACTATTACAATAGCACTTTTTTTAGAGTTTTACAATAAAAAAATCCTTTTAATTTCACATTTCTTAAAAGGATTTTTTTATGTTTTATTGTTAGTATTTTTTATTTTTTTGATTTGTCAGCAAATTCGCTATCAATTCTTAAAAATACTGGTGTGATTTGGTCTTTTTCGATTAGTTTACCGTTTTTGATGTTATCGAATTTCAAATCATCGTATTTAGTATTTATATCATAAGATAATTGTTCTGCCATACTTTTAGCGATATTTGGGCAGAACGGTTCAATTAATGATGCAACTGTGCACATAACTTCTAGAACAGTTCTTAATACAGAACCGCATTCTGTCATTTTTTCTTCTTTAGCTAAAGTCCAAGGAGCGTTGTCTGTTACGAATTTATTTGTTGCATCAACAAGGCTCATAATCGCTAAAGCTGCCTCTTGAATTTCATAATTATCAAAGTGATATTTTACTCTATCTGTTGTGTTTTTAGCAATATTTAGAATATCTTCGTTAACTTTAAATTCTTCTTTCACTTCGCCGTCAAAGTATTTAACAAGCATTGAAAGAGTTCTGTTTAAAAGATTACCCATAGAGTTTGCTAAATGAGCATTAACTTTTTCTTTGAAATCAACGTCAGAATAGTTTCCATCTTTACCGCAAGGGGCTGCTGTTGCCATATAATAACGAAGTGCATCTGCGTTTTGTAGTTCAAAGTTGCTTAAAATATCTGCTGGAGCAATTACGTTACCCAAAGATTTTGACATCTTAGTTTCGTCGATTGTAATCCAACCGTGAGCTAAAATGTGTTTTGGTAATGGTAAATCTAATGCCATTAAAATTGCTAACCAGTAAATGCTGTGGAATTTCAAAATGTCTTTACCAATAACTTGTAAATCAGCTGGCCAATATTTTTTGAAGTTTTCATCTTGGTTTTCAGGAGTGTATCCTAGAGCTGTGATGTAGTTTGATAAAGCATCAATCCATACGTAAATAACCTGTTCTGGGTCATCAAGAACTGGAATACCCCAAGTTACGTTTGAAATTGAACGTGATACAGAAATATCTTGAATATCTTCTAGTTGGTTTAGAACTTCGTTTGCTCTGAATGCTGGAATAATAAAATCAGGATTTTCTTTGATATGTTTGATAATTGCATCCTTATATTTTGTTAATTTGAAGAAATAGTTTTCTTCTGAAACAACTTCAGGTTTTTTCAAGTGGTCAGGACAAAGTCCATCTTCTGTTAAGTCTTTTTCGTTCAAGAAACATTCACAACCTTGGCAGTATAAACCTGTATAAGAATGTTTGTAGATGTCACCTTGTTCAACCAATTTTTTGAAAATTAATTGAACAGCTTTTTCGTGGTAATCATCAGTTGTTCTAATAAATTTGTTATAATCAATATCTAAAAGTTTCCAAGTATCTGTGAAAGATTTTGCGTTGTTGTCGCAAAGTTCTTTTGGAGTAATACCTTTAGATGCAGCTGTTTTTTGAATTTTTATACCGTGTTCGTCTGTACCTGATAGGAAGTACAAATCATTACATCTTTTTTTGAAATGTCTTGCGATTACATCTGTAAGAATTTTTTCGTAAGCGTGACCAATGTGTGGTGCACCATTAACATAATCTATCGCAGTTGTTAAATAAAATTTTTCCATTTTCTACCTCTATATACTTATGAAAAAATTATACAACAAAAAAGCCGTAGCTAACAACTAAGACGACGGCAATAAAAAATATCGGATAAAGGGGGTAGGTAAAAGTATTTGATTACATATATTATGTACCACCCTTTTTAAGTTTTATAACAAATTTTCACCTCTTGTGTAACATTTGTTAAATTAAATATTACATTTGATAGAGATTGCTTCGTCGCAAGCTCCTCGCAAAGACGTATATTGTCATTGCGAACGAATGTGAAGCAATCCAAAGCAAATTTGAATTGTCGTTTTTACTTCTCAAATATTATAAAATTTCTTTTCCGTCAAAAAGTTGGACAACCATTTTTACTTGATCAGAAAGCAAAGTTTTATCTACTGCATTTTCGTCAGATTTTTCTTCGTTAGAAGTTTCTTCTTCGTTAACTTCGTCATTTTCTTCTTCAGAAATAGGTGTTTCTTCTATTTGAGGAGCTTTTTCTAGCTCTTGTTTTGGTTGGGGTTTTATTTCTTCTTTAGGTTGTTCAAATTTTTCTACTGGTTTTGGTTCAGAATTTTTTTTTTCAACTTGAATAGGTTGAGATGTTGCAGAAAGTTTTCCATCATCAGGTAATGGCATTCTAACAATTACGTTTGAATTTGTTTGTGAGAATAAAACATCACACGCTGATACAAGAGATTGCTTTTTGCTTGCGTCATTAAATTTACTTACCAACGCATCACTTTTAAAGGTAATAATAATTTTTTCAGGTGTAATCATTACTGGCGTTGCAAGTTTTAGCAAAGCTTGTGTTGCAGAGCTTTGAACATTACTGATAAGTGAATGCCATAATTCTGAAATATTTGAAGTTGAAGATGTTTGGCTTTGTGATTTTGGCATTGGTGAAAAATCTTCCATTTGAGGTTTTTCTTCTACTTTTGCAACTTCTTCAACTTTGTTTTCTACAACTTCTTGTTTAGCCTCTTGTTTAATTTCAGGTTGAGCTGGTTTAGGCATTTCAACTTTTGTTTGAGGTTTCATAATAGGTTTCATTGTTGGCATTGGTGCTGTTTTATAAGCAGTTGGTGTCGCAGAAACCTTTACTTCTCCGCTTTCTAATCTTGATAATCTTTCTTGTAAATCTAAAAGTTTAGTATTTTCTGTTAAATTTGCCAAGTCAATTAACGCAACTTCTAGCCATAAATGAGGAGTTGTGCTTGTTTTTAGTTCTTTTAAATAATTAGAAATTTTTTCTATCAAAAATACGATTTGATGTTTTTCTAAATCCTCTACAAGAGGTATTACTGCTTTGATTTGAGTCTCATTATATTGAGTTAATTCAATTGCAATATTTTTCTCGCAAGTTTTTACCAACAAAGCGTTTTTGAAAAATTCAAGCATATTTAACAAAATTTGTGATGGTTCGTTACCTGAATTATAAATTTTTTCTAATATATTAATAGCTTCTTGAGGGTTGCTTTCCACAATAGTTTTAGAGATTTCTAAAAGCAAATCGAAAGAAATTCTACCAAGTAAAGAGTTTATGTCGTCAACTGTAATAGCGGTTGTTGTTCCAAGTACGCTCAACTGGTCTAAAAGAGAAATAGAATCTCTCATTCCGCCTGCAGAGTTTTTTGCAATAGCGTAAAGAGCTTCTTTTTCAATATTTATGCCCTCTTGTTTAGAAATATATTCAAGATGTTTTACAATATCTTCTGTAGTAATACGTTTAAAATCAAATCTTTGGCAACGGCTCTTAATAGTATCTAAAACCTTTTGAGGTTCGGTTGTTGCTAGAATAAAAATAACATTTTCTGGTGGTTCTTCAAGTGTTTTCAAAAGAGCATTAAAAGCCGTATTTGAAAGCATGTGAACTTCGTCTATAATATAAATTTTGTATTTACCATTTACTGGTACATATTGGATTTTTTCTAAGATGTTTTGTGCATCTTCAACTTTTCTATTACTTGCAGCATCGATTTCGATAACATCTACTGGTGTTGAATTTGTAATATCAATACAGCTTTCGCATTTACCACAAGGTTTTACTGTTGGACCGTTTTTACAGTTCAAAGACTTAGCCAAAATTCTTGCACTAGAAGTCTTACCAGTACCTCTTGGTCCAGTAAACAAATACGCATGTGCGATTTTATTTAACTCGATTGCATTGGTTAAGGCTTTTTTAATATGTTCTTGACCTACAACCTCTTCCAAAGTTTGTGGTCTATATTTTCTGTATAGCGGTACATATTTTTCGTTCATGCTAATATTATATCGTAAGAGATTTGAAATTTGTGTAATTATGAATTTAATTAAACCAAAAAAATTAAAAACAGGTGATACAATCGGAATTGTTGCAACTTCTGGAAATTTAAAATCAGAAGATGCACTAAAAAAATCAATTTTATATTTTGAAAATAAAGGTTTTAAAGTTGTTTTAGCTGAAAATCTTTACGATAAAAAAAGATATTTGGCTGGAAGTGACGATGTAAAAATTGAACAATTACACAAAATGTTTTCTGACAAAAATATTGATGCTATTTTCTGTATGCGTGGTGGATATGGTGCAATTAGGTTAATCAATAAAATTGACTATGACTTGATTAGAAATAATCCTAAAATTTTTATCGGATATTCTGATATTACAGCCCTTTCTGCTATGTTTTTGAAAAAAGCTGGACTAATAACTTTCTCTGGTCCAATGTGTTTGGGTGATTTTGGCTCTGATGAGGGTGATATTGAAACTTTTGAAAATTGCTTTGATGTTTTGATGAATGGCAAGGCTTTAGAATATTCACCTTTTGAAAAAGGTCTATCAAACAATAAAAACGCCAATGGTATAACATTTGGTGGAAATCTTTCAACGGTTGTATCTCTTTGTGGAATTGATTTTATCCCTGATGAAGATTTCATATTTTTTATTGAGGATTTGAACGAACCAGTTTACAAAATTGATAAAATGTTAGCTCAACTTTCTAATATCTCTAAATTTAGACAAAATATTAAAGGTTTGATTTTAGGTGAATTTTTAGATGTTGAAAACAAAGACGAATTGAAAGAAGTTTTTGAAGAGTTTGTGTCTAATCTAGATATTGCCGTTCTTGGCGATTTTAGGATTACTCATAACAAGAAAAAAATAACTGTTCCGTATGGTGCAAAATCTGAAATAAAAGATGGTAAATTTATAATTTATAACAACTAAAAAAGGTTGAAGTTTTTGCTCCAACCTTTTTTAATATTATTTTATTTTTATAGTTATTTAATACCTAACATTTTCTTGTACCAAGCGAATGAATCAACTTCGATACCATTAAATGTTGTTTTTAAACATTGGCTTTTTAAATATTGTGTAAATTCATCATTATTTTTTAATTTTGCTTCTGTTTTGTGTTGAACTTCTACTAATGCCATGTCGTAATCTCCTTTATTTAACCTTATGCTTATTTAAAGACCCTGAAAAAATAAATTGCTAGAAAATCTTTAAATGTTAAGAAATTTTAAATTAACACATAATTAACCAAAGAATTTTTTTAGTCACATTTGCCATATATATTGAGATACAGCTGAATATTAAATCATAAAGAATTTTCCATCCGCTTTGTTTAACGATAGTTCCAAAAATGCTTAAATCATCTCCTGAACTAATAATTGATATGAAAGCTGTATACAAAATCCCAATTACGTGTATTGTTAAAACCCCAATAATAGTTGCTTTTAAGACATTTTTTATTGAATAACCATGGTTTAAAATTGTTCCTGTTAAAAATACTGCTGGAACATAAGCTAAAATGTATCCAAAATTAAAAGCTAAAACATATTTTAAACCACCGCCAAGTGCAAAAATTGGATAGCAAAACAACCCAATCGCTATATAAACCAAAACAGATAGTGTTCCAAAAATTCTACCCATTAATCCTGCAATAAACAGAATTACTGGAATTTGCGGAATATATAAATAACCATTTGCGTTATTTATTAAGCCCTCTCCAATATTTACGCTACCAGTTGTGTTTAAAAAATGAGGAATTTTTACCTGAGTAAAAGTTGCAATAACAATTAAAAAGGTACAAATACCAATCATAACTATTGTACCAAGAGTTATTCTGATTGGTTCTCCTTTGTATTTAAATATTTCTAACTGGTTTTCAGGTCTTTTCATAATATATTAATTCGTGAATTTAATTCTTTTTCGTTTTCTAAAAACTTCACTTTAAATTTATCCCAAAAAATATTTTCTGTCCACATAATTAATGCGTCTTCGTTATTATCTTGATAATAATTTTTTCGGCAACCAAGTGATGAGAAAGTGTATTTTTTATATAAATTAATTGCTGGCTCGTTTGAAACTCTAACTTCTAGTGTGATATATTTAACCATTTCTTCGTAACATTGTTTTATTACGTGGTATAAAAGAGCTTCGCCTATTGAATTTCTTCTATATTTTGGCGAAACTGAAACATTTGTTATGTGAGCTTCTTCGATAATAAACCAACTTCCAATATAACCTACTGCTGTTCCGTCTTCTGTTCTTGCAACATAATAGCGAGCTATATTATTTGAAACTTCTGAATAGAAAGAATCCTTTGACCAATGGTGTGCACCATAGGTTTCTTCTTCTATTTTGAAAATTTCATCGACATCTTTTGATGTCATTTTTTCTATTGTAATTGAAAGTTTTTCAGAATTCATAGGATTATTTTAGCATGAAAATTTGTTGTATAATTGTTCTATGATAAATTATTCAAAATTATTTGATTACGCAAGAAATTTATATTCAATGCCAACTTATTTTGGCTTGTTTAATACTTTGCCCTTAAGATATTTTTTGGAATTGACTTATCGTTGCAACTTAAATTGCCCTTATTGTTATGTGGGCGAGTATAGAAACAAACACGAGCTTTCGACTTATGAGTGGCGAAAGATTATTAAACAACTTCCAAAATATTCTATCGCAACTCTTGTTGGGGGTGAACCTCTTGTAAGACTTGATTTTGGAGAAATTTTTAACGCTGTATCAGATAGATTGTCAGGCAAAGTTACAATTGTTACTAACGGAATATTGTTGAATGATGACATTGTGAAATTGTTCGATAATAATAGATTAACATTGCTTTCTGTATCATTAGATGGTTATGGTAAAACTCATGACGAAAATCGTTGTAGAAATGGACTTTTTGATATAGTAGCAAATAATTTAGAAAAAGTTTTAGCTCTAAAAAAACGACCAAAAATTGATATAAAAACAATTGTTTTAGAAAATAATTTAGACGATTTACCAAAACTTTATAAATATTGTTCTGACAAAGGTTTTGAGTTCTTATCATTATCTTTTTTGAGAGCAAATAAATTAAAACAAAATTGTTGTTTAAGAGAAAATTTATCAGAAGAATTTTTTGAAAAATCAGAACATAATTTGTATTTTGATATGGAACATTTTAAAGAAGTCTATAAAGAAATAGAAAGTTTAAAGAAAAATTTTAAATGTGAAGTTAGATTTGCACCAAAATTTGATTATTCAAAAAATCCTCTAAGAGAAATTGAAAAATTTTATACAGAAAAAAAAGATTTTAAAAACTTGTACAAGTCTTGTACTTTTCCATTTTCTGATACGTTTATAACTCCTGAAGGACTTGTATATCCTTGTCTTTCTATAAAAATGGGTGACTTAAAAATTCAAAATCTAAAAGAAATTTATAGTGGTGAAAAATATAACTCTTTTAGAAAAATAATAAAAAAGGAAGGTTATTTGCCGGCATGTGATATGTGCTGTGAGCTTTGTGTTAGGGATAAACAGAGTTAAATTTTCAAGAATTTGCTGTCCGTAATTTTACTTACGTAGTTTTGCGTCCGTAAAACTGCGGACTTTTTTAATTTTTTAAATTCGCTATACTGATAATATCAAGTTTGAAAAGCTTGCAAATATTGGTAAAGGAGGCAATGTGCCAAAATTTTAACTTGCAAATTTTTAATTAATTTTCTAATCCGAAAATATATTTAACAACAAAATTAAAAATTAAGTAATATAGAATTAGAAAAAGATTTTACAACTAGATTTAGCACAAGAAAGATAAAATATGAAACTATCTGTAAGAGAAACTCAGATATTAGAATTTTTATGCTACGGCGATGGTGATAAAGAAATAGCTTGCAAACTAAAAATATCTCCGAGAACTGTACAAACTCATATTTCACGACTTGTTTTAAAACTAAATGCAAGAAATAGAATTTCGGCTGTGGCTACTTACCTAAGATATTATGCAAAAGAATTTGCATAAATTAAGGGGTAAAAATGAAAAGAATAATTTTACATTGGACTGCTGGTGGGCAAGTCCCTAATTCTCATGAAAAAGAATGCTACCATTTTTTAGTCGATGCTTTTGGAAAAGTTCGTTTGGGTATATTTAAACCAGAAGCTAATTTAATTTGTAAACCAAATATGTATGCACCTCATACTGGCGGTGGAAATACAGGTTCTATCGGAGTTGCACTTTGCGGAATGATGGGTTTTAAGGATAAAAATCATCTTGGTTCTTGCCCTATAACTCGTATTCAATTTGAATCTGCTATGAAATTGTGTGCTGAATTAGCTTTAAAATACGAAATTCCTATCAAAAGTACAACTATTATGACTCATTACGAGTTTGGAAAATCTCATCCTGAAACTTCTAGCCGTGGAAAGATTGATATAGTTTTTCTTCCACCTTTTTCTTGGCTTGAAAAAGATGAAATAGGTCGTTTTATTCGCTCAAAAATTAAATGGTATTTAAATCAAATTACCGAAAATAAGGGAGTTAATTAATGGAAACATATTATTATAATTTATCAGGTGGAATAAATTATTCTTCCACTAAAACTGAATTGGGTTTAGATACTAAAAATATTTTTTGGTCAGAAGCTGAAAATGTTGAAATTCTTCAAAATCGAGGAATTATAAGACAAAATGGTAATATTAAATTTTTGTCTTTACCTGTTGAAAAAGAAATTTTAGCCATCCACGAATTAAAATATGGCTCAAAAAGAAGATTAGTAATTATAACAAAATCGGAAAATCTTTATATTTATAATAGTGACACAAATGACTTAATTCTTCTTGAAGAAAAAGTGAAAATATCTTCAAAAGTAAGTTTTGTGAATTATTTAAACGGTATATTAATTTGTTCTGATGCAAATAAATTGTTGTTTTTGCAGAATGATGAAAAATATACGGTAAGCGACTGTAATTTAAAAGATAAATCAGAAAATGATATTTGTACAAATATTGTTGCCGTTTATAAGGGTAGAGTTTGGGTTGCAAAAGACTCAACACTTTATTATTCAGCTTTAGGTAAGTGTGATGACTTTAAAACTTCAGGTGATGCTGGTTATATCAATAATTTTTATACAGATGCAGATAAAATTGTTGCACTTAAGCCGTATAAGGATTATTTAGCAATTTATAAAGAAAAATCTGTGTATTTACTTTCCGGTAGTACGCCTGAAGATTTTGCGATAATTCCTTTTGCAGATAAAGGAACTTATTCAAATGAATGTGTTGTTAACGTTAACAACAAACAGTATTTTTTTACTGACGGAATTTACCCTCTTGAAGTTGGAACGCTTAATCAAGTTATGATAGGGGAAAGTATTTCTCACAAAATTAAAAAAGAATTTGATAATTTTGATAAAAATAGATTAGACAAAGTTTTTGCACTTCATTATGAAGATAAAAATCAAGTTTGGTATTTTATACCATATTCAAATACTGATTACTTTAATACTATTTGGATAAATGATTATGTAAATAAAGCTTGGTACAAAAGAGTTTTGCCTCAGAAGATTACTTCTGCGTGTCTATTTAATGGCAAAATTCTTACTGCAGATGTTGAGGGAAACATATATCTGGAAGACAGTGGAAACTCCTTTGACGGAAAGCCTATTAAATTTATGTGGAAATCACCTTTTTTATCTTTAGGTAATCCGTCTGTTAGAAAATCTATTGATGAATTTTATTTTATCTTGGATGAAACTTATGAAAATAATTTTATTTTCTCTGTATACAAAAACTTTGATAGCGAAAACAGAGATGATATAGAAGAAATTTATTCTACAAATTTTGAAAATATGCATTGGTCAAGTGACAGCAAAACTCTTAATGACACTTGGGATAGTGAAGAGAATTTATCTCTATGGTCAGTTAGTGCTGACACAATGTATAAGGCAGAAATTTCAGAGGCTAATTATGCTGTTCAACTCTGTGTTGAGGGTTCTGAGCTTGCTCATTCTGTTGCGGTTATTGGGATTGAATTTAAGGAAATATATACAGAATAAGACTTTTAGCCTGTTCTGTAAAAGGGATACAGTTTATAAAAAGAAAGGAAAAACAAAATGACAGAAAATCAAAACGCTTATTCAGCTTTTATTCCAGAGATTTGGAGTCAAAAATTAAACACAATGCTAGAGAAGAATTGTGTAATGCTACAATGCGTTAACAGAAATTATGAGGGTGAAATTAAAAATCAAGGTGATAAGGTAAAAATTATTTCTCCAGCAGATGTTACTATTTCTACTTTGGGTAATGATAGTTTATCTTATAGCGAACTTACTCCGTCTTCTCAAGATTTAGTTATCGATCAAAAGAAATATTTTGCTTTCAAAATCAATGATGTTGCACAAGCTCAAGCAAACACTTCAATTATGGATGCACATTTAGAAAAAGCTAAAAAAGCTATTGAAGAAGTTCAAGATTCATATCTTTTAGGTATGCACGCAAACGTAGAAGCTTCTAATATCGTTGCTTCTGATTCAACTCCAGTCGAACTAAATAAATCTACAATTTATTCATATTTTGTTGAATTAGCTTTAAAACTTAAAAATTCTGACGCTGTTTCAGGTAACAAAAAACCTTGGGTTGTAATCAATCCGATTATTGAATCATATTTATTACAATCAACAGAATTTATTGGTGCTCATAATGTAGCGGATGAAACTCTTAGAGAGGGTTCTATTGGTAGAATTGCAGGCATGGATGTACTTGTAAGTACAAACTTAACTTCAATATCAGGTAAATTCTATGTTTTAGCTGGTACAAATGATGCTATTACATTTGCTTCTCAATTATCAAAAATAGAAAGCTTAAGAGATAAAGATTCTTTCTCTGACTTGGTTAGAGGTTTGTATTTATACGGTGCAAAAACAGTTGTTCCATCAGCTTTAGCAAAAATGGTTGTAAAAGATCCAAACTATGTTGCACCAACTCAAACTGAAACTAAAGAAGGTGTCTAATTATGTTTAAAACTTTAAAATCAATTATTAAAGAAACGGCTTTTTCTGCGGTAAAAATGGCAGAAACTACTTTAGGTTCAGGTGCTGGTAAGAAGAAAAAACGATTAGCAATAGAATTTATTGTTTCAAAACTTCCTGTGGTACAACCATTCAAATCTATTTTGGTATTTTGTTTATCAAAATTTATTGATAAAGCCGTAGAACAAGCCGTTGAATACATGAAAAACGAAAGGTAATTTATGGAAAATAATCTAAACGATAATTCAGTAAATGAATTAAAAATAAATGAAAATTCTGACCAAAAAAATCTCGAACGTGATAGTTCAAATCTTATTGAGGAACAAGTAATGAATTCTCAAGAAACTTTAAAAAGGGATGAAGAAGCTTTTAAAAACTTTGAAGATAAAGTTCAAAGGGTTGAAAGAAAGACAAAAGATAATATTTCAAAAGTGGAAATGTTATTAAAATCTGGACTTTTAAATCAAGTACAAGGGGAAAATTTAATTCAACAAATTATAAAAAAGGGCTATGCTGAGTTAGAACAATGTGATTTAGAAGCAAGTGGAAATCCTTCTGCAACACAAAAGCAAGAAAAATCCTTTGATAAAGTTCAAGCTATTACTGAGTTTGAGAAAGAAAATCCTGAGTTTTTTAATGAAAAAGGTCGTTTAGAGGTTTTAAATTACATAAAATCAGGATGCCTAGAGTTTGATAAGGAAGAACTTGGCAGAATATCTGAATTGATTAGAACTGTTGAACAGAATGCGATTGATAGATATTTGAAACAAGCTGAGTTTGAAGCAAAGCTTGTGAAAACGAACGAAGAAGCAAAAAGTAGACTTAATGCTAACGCTCAAAATGCGAAAGATACTTCTAAGCAAATTGCTTTTACTAGAGAACAAATAGGCAAAATGAGTGGTGCAGAATTTACGAAAAACGAAAAACTTATTATGGAACAGTTAAGACAAGGTTTAATTCGTTAAAACTCCTGTGAGGTTGTGCGACATTGATTTGTCGTGCAACTCTTACAAGGGCAAGAAAGGATTTTATGAAATACTTAGATTTGATTAATAAATGCTTGGTGGAGCTTAATTATAAAAAGGTTAAAAACTTTGATGAATTGGTAAAAAATGACCATCTGAAAATTAAAAATATTTTGAATATTGTCAATTCAGAGGTTTGTACATTTGATGATTGGAATTTTTTACTAAAACAAACTTCCTTGATTTTGCCTGCAAATACAGGTGAAATTAAAAACACGGTTGATGGAAGAATAAAAACTTTATCTATTGATAATTCAATTTATGAATTTACAAATGATTTTGAAAGTTTTTTATTCTCTTCTAAAAAAGATAAAAGATATTCTGTTTTGGGTGAAATGTTATTTTTACCAGTTTTTGAAACAGAAAAAGAAATAAAAGTTATTTATAGCACAAATGATTTTGCAAAAACTTCTGAAAATGTTGCAAAACGAGAAATGACTTTAGCGGATGACGAATCAGTTATTCCCGATACTTTTGTAGAACCGCTTTTGGTATATGGGACTTGTATGCGTATGAAAGCAAATTTGGAATATCCAAAATTCAATTATTGGCTTGCTATGTACAACAAGGCTTTAGCAAATATGCGTTCAAAACTAGCTGTATCAGCGGATGAAACACCGTCAATTGTTATTCGTCGTAGTGTCTAAATAAAAAAAGAAACCGGCTGAACTTGTCAACCGGTAGATTTTACACTAGCCGAAATATAAATAGCATAATTATAATAACTTTTTATTTTACATGGGGCAAATATATTACAAAAACTTAACATTATGAATTTAAATCAACAACAAAAACAATTTATAACTGAATATATAAGGACTTTAGATGCAGAGGCTTCTTTAAAAAAGGCTGGATATAAGGACAGAAATTTAAAGAGTTTAGCTACAAAATTTTTGAATGACAAAAAAATAGTCGATGAAATTAGGTTGCAAATGAAAAATCAAATAGATAGTTTGCAAGTTCATAAGGGCTATGTTGTTCAAAAATTATTGCAAATTGCTGAATTTTCTCTGCAAGAAGAAGATATTTTGGATAAAGAGGGATTTCCTACAGGTAAGAAAAAATTGAGGGATTCTTCTGCCGGAATAAAAGCGTTAGAAAGTCTTTGCAAATATTTGGGCTTTAATTCAAAAGACGTTCAAGAGGGCTTTTCGACAAAAATTATTACGATTAGCAATCTTGATGAAGAAAAAATTTAAGGAGAAAAAATGAAAAAATCAAAAGATTTAACAGAAGAAATATTAATGAAAAATAAGTCATTAGATGAATTAATAAAAATGAAAATGCAAGAAGAATTAAAAAATGCATTTAATACACGAGTTGGAAATAACAGTAGAGCTATTATTACTGACATAAAAGATGTTCCAGTTGATAAAATTTTTACCAAAAGAGCAACTTTTAAAGTTTTCAATAAAGATACAAAGGTCGAAACCTTAATAAATGGTCTTCAGGCAGAAGCTTTGATTGGTATGCAAAACGAGGTTAGAGAAAAATTCAAGCGAAAAGAAACTGACATTTTCTCAACTGAAAATCTGTTTGTAAAGTTTGAAAGCATTGAACTCTAAGCAGATTGAATGATTGTTGGTATTAGAGTTGCAAACATTAATGATAAAAAGATTAAAAGTGAAATGATTGCAAAAACTTTTTGAATATCTGCAAAGTAGAAATGTTGTTTTCTTCTTTTGCTAGCTCTAATTGCAGAAAATTCCATTGTATATGGTTGAACTGGTAATTGTTTTTCAATTTCTTCAAGAGCTTTTGAGATTTTTATTTTGATTAAAAAATTATATGCATCAATGTTTAAAAACCAAAGAATACAAACAAGTATACCTGCTAGAGAAAAGATTACGCTAGCTGAAAAGATTTTGCAAATAACAAAGTCTTTCATAAGGAAGATTAATGCGAAAAGAGCAAGTACAAGCACATTGTAGAACTTGTTTGTCATAAAACTTCTATCAACAAATTTCTCTTTGTGTTGAGAGTAAATGTTGTACTGTTCAATAATTAATTCTTCTCTATTCATTAGGACACCTCGTTTGTAGGTAATTATACATTTAAATAAAGGGAATTGTCAATAAAATGATTAAATTTGCAAAAATAATAATAGATAGAAAAAATAATGAATACCGAAATCTACACTTTCTACCAGAAGTATTTTCTTTAATGCTCAAACACGAACGCTTTATGTTTGATGATTATTTTAAAAGTAGAGATTTAGTAAAAGATTTGTTTAATCTTGTTGAAGCTTCTGGTAGATTTTTTTGGGCTGTTGTCGATAGCGAAACAAATGATTTAATGGGTTTTGCATATTTTGATAATTTTATCGGTAATTCTGATAATTTACATTCTGCCGAAATTAATACCTGCTTTTTTAGAAAATACTGGGGTTATCAAACAAGATTAGCCTCTAAAAAGTTTATAAAATACTGCTTTAAAAAATACGGATTTAAAAAGATTAAGGCGGTTGTATTCAAAGAAAATCGAATGGTAAAAGGAATTTTATCATATTTGGGGTTTAAAAAGGAAGCTCTTTTGAAAGCAGAAACCGTAAAAAATGAAAGACTTCAAGATGTAGAAATATATTCAATTTTAAGGAGAGAAAAATGCAGACAGAAAAAATAGATTTGACAACGAAATTAGACGAAAAAGAAAGTATTAATTTGGTTAAAGATATTACTCAAAAATATGAAGAATATGAAACTAATCGCTCTATGCAATTATCAGATATTAGGGTTGTAAGAGATTCTATATATTCCACAAGAGTTCCAAGCGTAAAGGATTGGAATACAAGTATAGAACTTCCTGACATTTACGAATTGGCTCAAACTCTAAAAGCTCATATTAGCGAGAATTTTTATTCTCATGCAGATGGAATGTTTGATGTTTCAGGAGTTACTCCACAAGCTCAAATGCTTGCGAATAGGCAAAAAGCTATGCTTGTTAATACCTTTGAACAAATGAACATTGAAAATGAGTTGGAAAAAATAATTGATTCTATTGTTGAAACTGGTGAATGTACGCTTTTTGTAGGCTGGGAAACTAAGGTTAAGAATATTCGTAGGGCAAAAACGATAGAAGAACAATTGACGTCATCTGATGAAAATTCTTTTGTTGTGGAAAATAAGTTAGTTTACGACAATGCCAAGGTTAAACATATTAAGGCGGAAGATTTTGTATTTGATACTTTGAATAAAGATAATTGGAATTCTTGTGCAAAAATTTATCGAACATATTCTTCTATCGATGAAATTCAGAACAATTCTTTGAACAATGCTTTAACACCTGAAAAGTTAGAGAATTTGAAAATGTTGGTTACGAATAAAAGAAACAAAGAGTCGGAAAAAGGAGTTGATGGTAAAAAGGTTGAGATTTTAGAATTTTGGGGCGATATAGAATTACCAAATGGCAAATTGCTTAAAAATTGGCTAATTGTAGTTGCTGGAAGAAAAGAAATTATCAGATTTGAGGCAAATCCTTTTGTGATAAATCCTTTTATCCATGCAAATATTATTGAATCTCCGAATACAAATAGAGGCATTTCTCCTCTAAAGGTTGCGATTGTGATGAATAATATTTCTTCAAACATTATGAACAAACAACTCGATGCACTTGCTTTGATGATGAATCCACCTTATCTTGCACCAAAAGGTTGTTTTAAAGGTGAACAAGAGGTTCGCCCAGGGAAAATTATTGAATATGATACATCTCTAATGCCACAAGCACCTATTCCATTGACTTTTGATAAGGCTTTGAATGGCTGGGATTTCTTGAATTATTTTAAAACAACAACAGAAAATGCTACTGGTATTTTCAAAAATATGGCTGGAAATATTCAAAATCAGGCAAGAACAGCTACAGAAATAAATTATTCTGTTACGGGTCAATCGGCTAGGTTGAATATGATGCTGGATGCAATCAGTAGAAAAATTATTATTCCAATGGTTGAAAAAACTGCTGAAATTATAGCAAATTTCAAAGTCGGAAAAGAGGTTATTTGCTTGAATGATAGCGGTAAATATATCTTTTTAGAAATTGATGATTCTATTCGTGGTGCACAATATATCTATCGCTATGGTGATAGAAAAGCAACTGCTGAACGTAAATTGAAATTGAAAGAGTTGTTTGAAGTTGTGAAATCTTTTGCAGAAGTTCCAACACTTTCAGAAAAAATAAACTGGATAGAATGTTTTAAATATGCATTAGAACAGTATGGAATAGAAAATTCAAATAATTTTTTAACAGATGAAAATATAGAGTAAATTGAAATGTAGTGGAGAAGCGTTCAAAAACGCTTCTCCCTTGGGGAAGAAATATGGGATATAAATTATTAAAATCACAAAGAGAGTTTTTAGAAATTCCACACGATTATAGCATTGATGTTGCTGTGTATCAGGGTGGTTTTGGTTCAGGAAAAACTTTTGCAGGCTCATTGTTAGGTATTTTGTTATGTTTAAAATTTGCTGGAATAAGAGGACTTTGCGGAGCTCAAACTTATACGCTTGTAAGAGATACTACTTTGCAGTCTTATTTTGAACATTTGGAGAACATGGGATTTGTTAATGGGGTTGATTATGAGTGGTCAAGTTCAAATCAGGTTTTGAGTTTTAAAAATGGCTCTGAAATCTTATTTAGACATTTTGACGAACCTGATAAATTAAAATCCTTGAATTTAGGCTTTGTAGAAATTGAAGAAATGTCAGATGTTCCATTTTCTACTTTTAAAATGTTACTTGCAAGATTAAGACAAACAAGAAAAAGTAGCTGGAAAGGTTTTCAATATCGTATTTTTGGACATACAAATCCTGAATTGAATAAGGGCTGGGTTTATAAAACTTTTATAGAAAATCCCTTGCCAAATTATAGACTTATTTCTGCTCCTACATACCAAAATACCTATTTACCAGAGGGTTTTTGCGAGGAGATGAAGAAACTTTATGATGAAAAATATTACAGGATTTTTGTTTTGGCTGAAACTGGTGACTATGATTCTGGGCTTGTTGTCAAAGGTTTTAAGGATGATAATCTTCGTAAAATAGATTACTGTCCTGATTTGGATGTGCATATAACTTGCGACTTTAACGTTGATCCTATGTCTTGGATTTTGGCACATAAGACTGAGGATAAGGTTTTCTTTTTTGATGAAATTGTAATGGAAAACACTACGACAGAGAAAGCTTGCGAAGAATTTGTAAATAGATACCCAAATCATAAGGGTAAAATTATTATCAATGGTGATGCTTCTGGCGATAATAGAAGTTGTACGAGCGAATTTACAAATTACGTAATTATGAAAAACACCCTTGCAAAATTTGGTTATCAAACAGAAGTGAGAATAAGAGCTTTCAATCCGCCTATCAAAAATAGAATTGCTGCTTTTAATTCAAAAATACGTTCTGCAGAGGGAAAGGTGAGTGTTTTTGTTGATAAGAAATGCGAAAAACTTTTGTACAATATATATAATTTAAAATACCAAGAGGGTTCTTCGAGAATTGATATTCCGTCATATCAACAAATTAAAAAATCAAATGAACTGAAATTTTTAATGCATCCATTAGATGCTGCATCGTATTTAGTTGAATATTATTGGCCAATTACATTAGAGGTATAAACTATGGAAACTTTTTTACAATATTCGCCACTAATTGTGGTAATAATGGTGTTTTTAATTCAACAGAGAGTTGTGGTAACTCCAGAACAGTTAGAGAAAAAACATCGTGAAATCATAGCAGATGTGGAAGAACATTTTGCAACTTTGAATAGTGTCAAAGACCTGAAAGAACAGGTTTTTGATATGAAAGAAAAAATTGATAGAATTTACGAATGCATTATTGCAGTTAAGTAAAAAAAATGGTATAATTCTCCCATGCAAAAAGTATTAACAGTAATAAAGCCTATAGTTTTTTATTTATCGTTATTCTTAATTTGTTTAGCATTTTCTGCTCACGCATTAGGATATGATTATGATTTATGGGCAAGATTGATTGTAGGAAAAGCGTTTTTTCAAACAGGGCATATTTTGACTCACGACTTTTTGTCTTACACTCCAACTCACGAATGGATTGACCACGAGTGGGGAGCAAGTGTTTTTATTTATGCTTTTCAAAAACTGTTTGGTGCAAATGGTATTATTTATCTGCAAGCAATTTTGATGTTCTTAATTTTTGCTTTTGTGCATAGAACAATTAGTTTAAACATTTCTAATTATATATCTAAATATAATATAATATTTTATTTTATAGGCATTTACGTAATGCAAGACGTATTCTTTTATCCAGTAAGATGTCACATGTTTACGTTTATGTTTTTTGCTATGTTTTTGTATATTTTGGAATATACAAGACACAAAAATAACTACAAGCCTTTGATTGCAATACCATTTTTAATGATACTTTGGAATAATATCCATGGCGGAATGGTTGCAGGGCTTGGTTTGTTATTCATTTATGCCATTGGTGAAGTTTTAAATAAAAACAAAAACCACAAATATTATTTATATACTATATTAGCGACTTTGCCATTATTGTTGATAAATCCTTATGGATACAAATTTCTTCAATTCTTATGGATGGCAAACACTCTTGATAGAGCTGATATTGTTGAATGGTGGGGAATTTTCTCTCCTTACCATTTGTATTCTTATCTTGCTTTCAAAACTTTTATGGTTGTTATTCTTGTTTTGGAACTTGTTAAGGTTATCAAAAACGGTTTTAGCTATAAAAATTTAGATAAGACAAAGTTCTTGATTATTCTTGCTACTACTGTACTTGCAATTCAACACTTGAAACTTATTAGATTTTTCGTAATTGTTGCTATCGCATTTGCTTACGTAGATTTTTATGAATTGATTAAAAACTTTAAGTTTACAAAATGGAAAAACTTAATTGTATATTCATTTATATTTATGTTTAGTTTGTCATTATTAAAATTGGCAGATTTTAGACCAAAAGTTAGTTACGTATTTCCTGTTTTAGAAACAGAATTTGTTCGTGCAAATAATTTACACGGTAAAATCCTTGTTAATCTTGGATTAGGCAGTTATGTTGCGTATAAACTTTATCCTGATAACCTGATATATATGGATGGTAGATACGAAGAAGTTTATTATGATGAAATGATTCCGCTTTTGAAAAAATTTCATTTGGTTTTAGATGGTTGGGACGAGGTTCTTAAAAAGTACCCACCAGATGTAATGATTTTAGAAAATGAATATCCTATTATAGATAAGTTACAAGAATTAAATAATTGGCACGTTGCATATAAGGGCAAAAACTTTACAGTTTTTGTCAACGACAAGTTAAAAAAAGAATCTTATGATTTGCCAACAATGAATTACACTTATTACGAAAATTCGATATTTGATACAAAAATTGATTTTAGAAAGAAGAAATAAATGGATAAAACTCCTTTAAAATATACTGTTATATTTGGTGGTGGTGCAATCCGAGGCGTTGCATATATAGGAGCTTTAAAAGCTTTAAACGAGTTTGATGTAGAAATTGGTACTTTGGCTGGTTCTTCAGTCGGTGCTGTATTCGCAGGTCTTTTGGCTGTCGGATATAAAAGTGATGAATTAAAAGAATTATTTTTAAATGTTAATTTTGACTTGTTTAGAGATATTCATTTTGGCTTGGGTAAAGAATTTGCACTTTCAAAAGGCGGCGTATTTTTGGACTGGTTAAAAGAATTAATAGAAAAAAAATACTATGGTGAAAATTATAAAAAAGGTGCAAATGAACCTGTTACTTTTAAGGATTTAGAAAAAGAATTGGTTGTTATCACGACTGACTTGACTAATTTTAAATGCAAAGAATTTTCTAAAAAAGAAACACCTGATTTTGAAGTCGCAAAAGCTATTAGAATATCTTCAACTATGCCAGGGTTGATGCCACCTTATAAGTATGAAAATTCAGAACTTGTAGATGGTGACTTGCAGAAGAGTTGGCCACTTTGGAAATTGTCGGATACTTTAAATACTGAAAACGATAGAATTTTAGAATTTAGATTAGAGGGTGATTATGCAGGAAAAGGCATGAATGCTATTAACTTTATAAATACTGTTTATAGCTGTGTCACTTCTGTTGCTACAAAATTTATCGTTGATTCTTACGGTATGAAGGATAAATATGATTATATCATTTTGAATACTGGAGAGGTTGTAATTGTTGATTTTAACCAACCAAAAGAAAAAAGAGAACATTTAATTCAAATTGGATATAATCAAACAAAAGATTATTTTGAACATGTTTTACCAAGGAAAAAACAAAACTTGTTTGACCAATATAGTATGATTTTAGAACATATTAAGGTTTTAGAAAAACTTTTGAAAAAACGCAAGATTTCTCAAATGAGAGAAGAAATTGGTATGCTTTATTTAGATTTGCATGAGGCAAATAAATTTATTGATGAAAATATTTTTGAAAAAATAAATGATTTTAAAGATGTATTTTTTAACCATTTGTCTGAACCAAATTTGTTTGGGATGTACTCAAAAGCAAATTTGACGGTGGTTGAAACAGCTTTGACTATATTGAAAGATGAAATTCAATTAAAAATAGAAGATATAGAAAGCTTCATTTCTGATAAGCTGTTTGTTTAATAAAATATACGCAAATTAAAAGATTTACATAAATTTACATATACCCTTAAAAAATAGAAATATTGTACATTTGGGATATGTTGTTTTTATTTTAACATTGGTTATTATAAAAAAACAATCGCTCAATTTTGTTAAAAAATTGCATGAAAACCCTTATAAATACTTGCATATAAAATTTTAGCAAATATTATAGATATAGTCGAAGAATAAGAAAGGCTGAGGAGTATTCCTCAAGGGTAAAAATAGTGTCAAAAGACGTAATTGAATTAGAAGGAACAATTTTAGAATCTATGCCAAACGCAATGTTCCGTGTAAAACTTGAAAATGATCACGAAATATTAGCACATATTTCAGGCAAGATTAGAAAAAATTTCATAAAAATTCTACCTGGAGATAAAGTAAAGGTTGAAATGACGCCATACGACTTAACAAGAGGCAGAATTACATTTAGATTAAAATAACACATAAGTATAAAGGAAAAGAAAAATGAAAGTAAGAAGTTCAGTAAAGAAAATTTGTGACAAATGCAAATGCATTAAAAGAAAAGGTAGAATCGCAATTATTTGTGAAAACCCAAAACATAAACAAAGACAAGGTTAATCTTCGCTAGGGTGATGTGAGCGTAGCGAACAAACCCGTAACAGCGTGACGCTCAGATTGAGCGGTAAGAACTTTTTTAAAAGTTCTGTTGCGAAATGAATGAGCGAACAGGGCGAATGATTAACATTCGATTTGAGACAAACTCAAAACGAAGATAACTAGAGAGCATCAGCTCCAAATCAAACCAAAAGTAAAAGACATTAATATAAAGGAAAAAATTATGGCAAGATTAGCAGGGGTAGATTTACCTCGTAACAAAAGAATGATTATCGCTTTAACATACATTTATGGTATCGGACCAAAAAGAAGCGAAAATATTTTAAAAGCAACAGGTATCTCACCTGATTTAAGAACAGATGACTTAACAGATGACGATATTAAAAAATTAAGAAACGAATTAGCAAATTATGAAATTGAAGGGGATTTAAGAAGATCTGTTTCAATGCATATCAAAAGACTTCAAGAAATTGGTTCTTACAGAGGTATGAGACACAAAAGAAACTTACCTTGCAGAGGTCAAAGAACAAAAACAAATGCTAGAACTCGTAGAGGTAAAAAAGGTTTAGCAATCACTAAAAAGAAAACAGTATAATTGAATTTTTTTTAGGTAGTAAAAGTACAAAGTAAGAAATAATTAGTAAAAAGGAATAAAAAAATGGCAAGACCAAAATCAACAAAGAAAAAAGAAAAAAAGAACGTATTGCAAGGTGTTGTTCATATTCAATCAACATTCAATAACACAATCGTTACTTCAACAGATACACAAGGTAATGCAATTGCATGGGCAACAGCTGGTGTAACAGGCTTCAAAGGTGCAAGAAAAGGTACTCCATTTGCAGCTCAATCAGCAGCAGAATTAGTTGCTAAAAAATCAATTGACCAAGGTATGAAAAAAGTAGAAGTTTACATCAAAGGACCTGGTTCTGGACGTGAAACAGCTATTAGAGCAATTCAAGCTGCAGGTTTGGAAATTACATTAATCAAAGACGTAACTCCAATTCCTCACAACGGATGCAGACCTCCTAAAAAACGTAGAGTATAGTTCATATACTTAGGTAGTTAGTTAAAAAGAAAGAAATAAAGGGAAAATAAAATGGCAAGATACACAGGACCAACAAATAAATTATTCCGTAACTATGGTGTTACAGAATTATCAAACAGAAAGTTAACATCTTCTATGAGACAAACTGAGTCTGGTCAACACGGTGCAATGAGAAAGAAACTTTCTGAATATGCTTTACACTTAAATGAAAAACAAAAAATCAGATTAACATATTTATTATCTGAAAAACAATTTGCTAAATATTATAATGAAGCAGCAAGAAGAAAAGGTGTAACTGGTACTTTATTGTTACAATTATTAGAATCAAGACTTGACAACGTATTATTCAAAGCAGGTTTTGGTATTACTAGAAAACAATCAAGACAAATCGTAAACCACGGTCACATCTTAGTAAATGATAAAAAAGTAGACGTTCCATCATACTTATTAAAAGCAGGTGACGTAATTACAGTTAGATCAAAATCAGTTGATTTCGTTAAAAAACAAGTTATCGAAATGATTGATATGCCTTGTGCTCCAGCATGGTTAACAATTGACAAAGACGCACTAAAAATTACATTTGACAGAATTCCTGAAAGAAACGAATTAGACTCAGAATTCAAAGAACAACTTGTAATTGAGTACTATTCAAAATAGTAAGTAGTACGTAGC